>Ga0265798_10012070_pt1 | contig 10461 bp, 7 predicted proteins | sample P3T30metagenome_FD_192430 | JGI IMG/M metagenome (GOLD analysis project Ga0265798, IMG submission 192430) | Plant litter microbial communities from East Loma Ridge, Irvine, California - P3 T30 | ecosystem: Environmental > Terrestrial > Plant litter > Unclassified | place: USA: California...
GATGCCAACGGGCTGTCCGGACTGGGACAGCAGTCCGTCAGGACCGGGAAGCAAATACTGCCCGATCGAACCGTTCGGAATAGCTGCCACGCCGACGACCTGGGCGGCAGTGCTGTTGTCGAACGCCTGGATCAATCGCGAGGTCTCGTCATACGCGTAGCCCGTCTTCAGGTTGGCGCGGTCGTCCCCGATCGTAAAGTCTAGGTGGGCGCCTTTACCCTTCGTCACCCTTCGGGCGCGCTGGATACGATACGAATCGTTGACCCAGCTGATCCCGGGATTGTTGAGATCGATGTTGGACGTCAGGGTTGGGAATTCGGTGCCGCCACTGTTGTCGTATGTGGCAATCAGCCCCTGATTTGGAGCAGTGTCGAAGAGGAAGGACGGCCCCTCGTTCTTGAACACGCTCTTGTTGAAGTTAACCTGCGCGTCGACCTTCAACCACTCGGCCGGACGATAGCTGATCGCAGGGTTCAGATTGATGAAGTCGACCGTCTCGTGGGTGGGGCGGGCTTCAAGGAAATACTGGGCGTTGGCGAATGAGCCGCTCTGCAGAACGCCGTTGTCGTCGACCGTCCAGTTCACAGGAATGATGCTGCTGGAATTGCGGACAAACAGGTTCATGTTCAACCGGTTCAGGTCACGCTTGGCGTGGCCGTACAGGGCATCCACGGTGACATGGAGATCGTCCGAAGGCTTGAATTCGGTGGACAGCAGGATCGAGAGGCGATCCCGGCGACCAGACAGATAGGCCTCGCGGGCGAGACGCGGTACGTAGGTATTGCTAAGCTGTTGGAAGCTCAGTCCGCTCGTTTGCGAAACGTCGATCGGCTGGCCGGCCGTGAATCCCGGAAGGTTTGCCGGTGCGCGCGTGGCGAAGCGGAATCCGCCCCCCCCGGCAGCGCCGTTCAGCCCGACCCTGTTGCAGCTCCCGACGGTGCAGTTGCCGACGACGGGATTCGTGAGATTGGCCGTCGTGTAGCCGATGGTTTCGTAGCCGTCCGTCCGATAGCGCAACGACTGCCCTGCGACGCCGAGCAGAACACCGAAATCGCCCCAGGTCTTGGACGCAATCAGCGAGCCGCGAGGGCTGACCCTGTCGTTGTTCGGAGAGAGGCTGCCCTGTACGCCAATGGTCAGGTGGGCGCCCGGATTGTCGAAGGGGCGGGTGTTCACCAGATTGACCGACCCGGCGATGCCGCCTTCAAGAAGGTCGGACGTCGGCGTCTTGGCGACCGTCAGTCGCGTGAATAGCTCGGTAGGGAAGAGATCGAGATCGATCTCGCGGTTGGAGCTGCCGACGCCGAGTTCGGTCGGCCCGGCCGAGGCAACAGCGATGTTCGAGCCGTTGAGCGTCACCTTCGAGAACGACGGGCCGAGGCCGCGCACCGAAATCTGAACGCCTTCGCCCGTGACATCGCGGCCGAGCTGCACGCCCGGAATGCGCTGCAGCGCCTCGGCTATGTTGAGATCGGGCATCTTGCCGATGTCCTCGGCAAAGACCGAGTCGGTGAAATTGGTCTGGGCCCGCTTGTTCGAGGCTGCATTGGCGAGACTCCGGCGGTAGCCGGTGACTACGATGTCGCCTCCATCATCGTTAGTGTCCAACACGGCAGACTCATTCTGCGCCGCTGTCGACGACGGCGTACCTTCGGCAGGTTGGTCCGCAGCAGGCGCAGGCGTCGTATCGGCCGGCGTCGCGGCTTGGGGCGGAAGCGGGGCAGGTGCGCCGCCATTCGATGTCGCCTGCGGAGAAAGCGCGGTGCCGGCCTGCGCATGTGCGCCTGCCGGAACGATGCTGGCGAGAACCGTCGCGCATAAAAGCGCAGACTTGTAGGCAGCAGAATACGATCCGCGCGAATGAGCCGACACAAGCATCCTCCCTCAGGCGTGACATTCACGCTGTTTTTGATCAACAAATCCGAAATGAACACACGTGGCCCCGAACGATCCGAAGCATATGTCTATCAAATGATTACGTTAACATCGCTTTGGTAGGCGGCTGCTCCAGATGATGTCAATTAACAAAATGACATATCAATCTATTTTTCCTGCTTTACCCTTTCATACAAGGCAGACAGTCACGACAGCTAACAGTCATTGTGCACTGCACAAAATTCCGTCCTGCATCTCGCTGACGCAGTTGATGACGCTCAACGGACTCAATAATTCACAGAATTCACATCTCGCTCGCTTGCCACCAGCGGCTAGTCGGGCATAATACCATGATAACGTTATCGCGTGAGAGGCCGGCGATTGGTGAAGTTTCCGTACATCCGATGGACGATCATCGCGCTCTTCGTAGGCGCTATGGTAATCAACTATCTGACGCGCAGCATCCTGGGGGTGGCGGCGCCGACTATCATGGCCGAGCAGGGGATATCGTCATCGCAATATTCCTGGATAACGGGCGCGTTCCAGCTGGGCGTAATGTTCCAGCCTCTGTGCGGCTACCTGCTCGACCTGATCGGCCTCAAGCTAGGGTTCTCGCTCTTCGTGGGGATCTGGTCCCTTCTGACGCTGGCACACGGCCTGGCGACCGGCTGGATGGGATTTGCCGGCCTTCGCGGCGCTCTCGGTCTGGTCGAGGGCTCCGCCCAGCCCGCGGGCATGAAGGTAGTGGCCGAGTGGTTTCCTGCCCGGGAACGCGGCCTGGCTGGGGGTATCTACAACATCGGCGCATCGTTCGGTGCCGTGTTTGCTCCGCCACTGGTCGCGTGGGCGGTACTCAACCACAGCTGGCGTGCTGCCTTCTTCGTGGCGGGCACGCTCGGACTGATCTGGGTGATCGCCTGGCTATTCTGGTACGCTCCCCCAACGCGCCACCGCGCGATCGGAGAGACGGAACGAACGACGATCCTCTCCGGCCAGGAAGCCGCGCTTGCGGGCGGCGCCGGGCGCAGGCCGATCCGGCAATTGCTGGCCCGGAGGGATCTGTGGGCCGTCGCGGCAGCGAGGTTTCTTGCCGACCCGGTTTGGGGGATGCTGTCGCTCTGGATGCCGCTCTACCTCACGCAAGTGCGTCATTTCGACCTTACGCAAATCGCCCTGTTCGCCTGGCTGCCGTTCCTCGCTGCAGATCTGGGCTGCCTCTTCGGACCTGGGGTGGCGGCGTTCCTCCAACGGCGGGGGCTCGACCTGCTGGATGCACGTCGCGGCGCGTTCACCGTTGGAGCGGTGATGATGACCGGCATGATGTTCGTGGGATCCGTGACGAGCCCCGTGACGGCCATCGCCCTGCTCTGCCTCGGGGGCTTCGCGCACCAGACGCTCTCGGTGACCGTGATCACGATGGCATCGGATCTCTTCGCCCGCGACCAGGTGGCGACGGCTACCGGGATTGCTGGAACCGCCGCAAACCTAGGTGTGCTGATCTTCACGCTGGTGCTCGGCTCCATGGTCGACACGGTCGGCTATCAGCCGTTCTTCGTCCTTCTCGGTCTGCTTGATGTCATCGGCGCGACCCTCCTCTGGACCTTGGTTCGGAAGCCCACATGATCATCCGAAATCCCATTCTCCGTGGTTTCAATCCCGATCCCTCGATCGTCCGGGTGGGGGAGGATTACTACGTTGCGACCTCCACGTTCGAGTGGTTTCCGGGAGTCCAGATCCATCAATCCCGCGATCTTGCGACGTGGCGGCTGGTTGCGCGCCCGTTGAGCCGCCCAAGCCAGCTCGACTTGCGGGGCAGTCCGGACTCCTGCGGTGTCTGGGCGCCGGATCTCAGCTACGCGAACGGCCGCTTTCACCTGATCTTCACCGACGTGAAGCGTTACGGACGCACCACGGTGAGCGGTGCGAAGGGCGCCTCCCTCCGCGACTTTCACAATTATTGGGTGTCCAGCGACCGGATCGACGGCGGCTGGTCGGATCCGGTTCATCTGAACAGCAGTGGCTTTGATCCGGCGCTCTTCCACGACGACGACGGCCGGAGCTGGCTGCTTAACATGCTGTGGGACCATCGTCCGGGAAGAACCCGGTTCGCCGGCATCGTCGCGCAGGAGATGGGCCTCGCCGACGGCCAGATAAAGGGAGCGCCGCGCCTCATCTTCGAAGGCACTTCTCTCGGGTTCACGGAGGGGCCGCATGTCTTCAAGCGGAACGGATGGTATCACCTCCTCGTGGCGGAAGGCGGAACGGGGCGTAATCATGCGGTCGTCATGGCCCGTTCCCGCTCGCTCTTCGGTCCATACGAGATTCACCCCGATGGACCGGTCCTGAGCGCACTCGGTCAGCCGGACATGCCGTTGCAGCGCGCTGGCCATGGCGACCTCGTCGAAACGCCCGCGGGCGAAACCTGGATGGTCTATCTGTGCGGACGTCCCCTGCCGGAAAGCGACCGCTGCGTGCTGGGCCGCGAGACGGCAATCCAGCCGATGCGCTGGGATGAGGATGGATGGCTGAGAACGGAAGCAGGTGATGCACGACCTTTAAACATAATCGGAGCGTTCGATATCGGGGCGGCGAGCGAGGCTTTGGAGGAGTTCCACGACTTCAAACAGACAACCCTGCCGGACGTTTTTCAGTGGCTGCGTACGCCCTATCCGGACCAGATCTTCAGCCTGACCGCACGCCCGGGGCACCTGACCCTCTTCGGACGGGAGACGATCGGCAGTCATTTCACCCAGGCGCTGGTCGCCCGTCGTCAGCAGGCCTTTTGTTTCAAGGCCGACACGCTGGTGGATTTCGCACCCGCCTGCTTCCAGCAGGCGGCAGGACTGGTCTGCTACTACAACAGCACGAAGTTCCATTATCTTCACGTGACTGCGGGCGATGATGGCGCCCGTCAGATCCAAGTCATGTCGGCCCTGCCGGAAGGGGATGGATGCATCGTCGCATCGACACCGTTCCCGGTGCCGGACGGCCCGGTGCATCTTCGCGTGGCGGTCGATCACGAAACGCTTCGCTTCGCCTTCCGCGCGAAGGATGCCGCGGCCTGGTTCTGGCTCCCGGAGACGTTCGACGCGGGCATCCTGTCCGATGAGGCGACCTTGCCGGGGCTGCCCAATTTCACCGGTGCCTTCGTGGGCATGGCATGCCAGGATCTGACCGGGTCGGGACGGCAGGCTGCTTTCGCGCACTTTCGCTACATGGAACATCCGGCCCAAGTCACCGCTCCCGAGGCGCTGCCTCTGGAAAAGGCGACGCTGACATCTTGGGGGCGCGAGTGATCAGCGCCCTCTGGACCGCCCTGGCCCTGCTGTCCGCCACCCCGCTGACTGCCGCCCGACCCATGGAAGCGGCTGAATGGGTCACGGCCTGGGTTTCCGCGCAACAGCCGCCGGATGCGCGCAACGCGCTGAAGGCCGATCCAGAAGCGGCGAGTTCGATCCGTCAGATCGTCCGGGTGACCGTGGGCGGGCAGCGCCTGAGGGTCCGCTTGTCGAATGTGTTCGGACGGACGCCGCTGACTGTCACGGGGGTCCATGTTGCCGTTTCAACAGGTCCCGGATCATCGGCAATTCGTCGAGGCACCGACCGGACAATGCTCTTCGCGGGCGCGGATCGCGCAGAGGTTCCGGCGGGCGCCGAATACTGGTCCGACGATGTGGCCCTCGCGGTGGATGCGGGTGACAGCGTCGCGGTCACCATGCAGCTTGTCATTCCTGACGCCGGGCAAACGATCCACACTGCGTCGCATGCCACCAGCTTCATCACCGCCGGAGACGCGCTGTCGGCGCTCGATTTGGCGGGTGGCTCGAAGATGGAGCATTGGGCCTTCCTCTCGGGCATAGACGTCATGTCCGATCATCCGGGAACCGGCATCATCGCGCTCGGGGACTCGATCACTGATGGCTCCTGGTCGACCACCGACGGCAACGACAGATGGCCGGACGTCTTGGCGGACCGTTTACGATCACGTCTGCTGGAAAGCGTCGCCGTGTTGAACGCGGGGATCGGAGGCAATCGCCTTCTACAGGATGGCAATGGACCCAGCGCACTCTCCAGGTTTGACCGAGACGTGCTGGGGCAGGCGGGGGCTCGCTTCCTCATCGTTCTGGTGGGCATCAACGACATTGGTACGCTCACCCGGGATGCTCCCGTCAGCCGCGGCGAGCATCGGGCGCTCGTCGCCCGCCTGATAACGGCCTATCGACAGATCATTCTTCGAGCCCATCGGCAAGGTCTGCGCGTGATCGGGGGTACGTTGCTCCCCTTCGCAGGCGCCAGGAACTACCGGCCTGAAGCGGCAAGCGAGGAAGACCGATCCGCCGTCAATGTCTGGATCAGGGATTCGGGCGCATTCGACGACGTGATCGACTTCGACATCATGCTCCGCGATCCCGCCCACACCGATCGATTGCTGCCCGCCTACGACTCGGGAGATCATCTGCACCCGTCGCCCGCGGGTTACCGCCGCATGGGTGAGGGCATCCCGCTTGCACTGTTCGACAGACCGAGAAGCAAGGCCGTAAAACATTGAGAACGCGGTATAACCGCGGTGAGGAGACGATGATGCGTATTGGCTTCAGGGATGTGGCGTTCGCCGGATGCGGAGTGTTGCTCGGCTGTTCAGGATGGGCCATCGCGCAAGGACATCAGCCGGCACTCGGACCTGCGGTGTTCGACTGGAATACCATGACGGTCACCCGGACGGACACCGGCGAGGTACGCTCCGTCGTGCGCCGACCGACGGCGACGCTGCGCGAACTCGAGATGCACGTCACTACGCTCAATCCCGGGCTGGCGTCGCACCCCCCACACACGCATCTCAATGAGGAACTGGTCATCATCGACGAGGGCAGTGTCGAGACATTGTCCGCCGGCAAATGGCACCGGATCGGACCGGGCTCCATCATCTTCAACGCCTCGAACGCACCGCATGCCCTGCGCAACGTGGGCAAGGCAGCCGCGCGCTATCACGTCGTCAACTGGTCGACAGCCGTCACCCCGGCTTCATAGGAGGGACGTCGCCATGAATAGCATCGATAGACGTGCGTTGATCGGCTTCGGGCTGGGTGCGGGTTTCGCCACGGAAGCGCTCGCGCAGTCCGTGGCCCAAGGGAACGCCGTGTCCGAAGTCGCAGCGCCGATACGCCCCGAACAATCGGCCAGATATCGCGTACCGTTCGCGGTCATCGGGCTCGATCACGCCCACATCTACTCCATCACCGACGCGATGATCAGGGGAGGCGGAGTGCTCAGCGCCTTCCACGCCGACGATCCGCAGCAGATCGCCACCTTCCGCAAGCGTTACGGAATGATCCGACTAGCAAGAAGCGAGGAGGAGATCCTGGACGACAAGACGATCAGGCTCGTCGCGGGCGCGCCCATCCCCGATCGGCGCGCCCCGCTCGGCATCCGCGTCATGCGCGCAGGCAAGGACTTCCTCAGCGACAAGCCGGCAATCACGACGCTCGCCCAACTTGCGGATGTTCGCTCCGCTGTCAGGGAGACCGGCCGCAAATTTGCGGTTATGTACTCGGAGCGGCTGGAGGTGCCCGCAGCAGTGATGGCAGGGGACCTGGTGAGGCAGGGCGCGATCGGACGCGTCGTCCAGACGATCAACATCGCTCCACATCGGGTCAGCGCACCGTCACGACCGGCCTGGTTCTGGCAGAAGGAGCGGTATGGCGGCATCCTAACCGATATCGGCAGCCACCAGGCTGATCAGTTCGTGTTCTACACGGGCAGCAAACGCGCGAATGTCGTGGCATCCCAGACGGGCAACCTCGCCAACCCTGAACATCCAGCCTTCGAGGACTTCGGCGACATGACGGTCGTGGGCGACGGCGGCACCGGGTACATCCGGGTCGATTGGTTCACGCCCGATGGCCTGCCGACTTGGGGCGACGGGCGCGCCTTCCTGCTCGGAACGGAAGGATACATCGAGCTGCGCAAGTATATCGATGTGGGCGGACGGCCCGGCTCCAACCATCTGTTCATAGCCGACCGCAAGGGTGCCCGCTACATGGATTGCAGCAAGGTGCCACTGCCATTCGGACCCCAGTTCATAAACGACATCGTCGAACGCACATCGGTCGCGCAGGATCAGGAGGGGGCGCTGCTCGCCGCCGAACTCGTCCTGATGGCACAGAAGACTGCCACGAGGCCGATGCTGGCCGACGAGGGAGATAAGGCATGACCATCGCAATCACGAGGCGGACGGCGATCACCGGAGCCGCCGCGGCCGTGTTTCCCGCTATCGTACCAGCGAGCGTCTTCGGCGCGACCGCGCCGAGCAACCGCATTAACGTGGGCGCCATCGGCGTAGGGCGGATCAGTCGTGGGCACGACATGAAGGAGGTGCTGCGCCATGCCGACGCGCATATCGTGGCAGTCTGCGATCTCGACACAAAGCGACTGAAGGCGGGGCAGGATTTTGTCGACGCGGCTTACGCGCAGAGACATGGCAGGCCCTACGTTGCCACGCGCGGATATGACGATTATCGAGCGCTGCTCGACAACAAGGACATTGACGCCGTCCTGATCTCGACCCCCGACCATCAGCATGCCCGGTTAGCCGTGGATGCGGTGCGTGCGGGCAAGGACGTCTACCTCCAGAAGCCCGCCTCGCTGACGATTGCCGAGGGGCGGTCCATGGCGGATGCAGTGAAGGCCTCAGGCCAGATCCTTCAGATCGGGTCACAGCAGCGCGGGCAAGAGCCCTGGCCGCAATTCCATCGCGCTTGCGAACTCGTCCGCAACGGGCGGATCGGTCGGCTGCAACATGTCGAGATAGGGCTTCCGGGTGATCCATCCGGCCCGCAAGCGCCGTCGATGCCCATCCCCGCCAACCTGAACTATGACGCCTGGCTCGGCTCGACGCCCGAGGTTTATTATACCGAGATGCGTGTTCATCCACAGGACTCCACTGATGCGCGACCGGGTTGGCTGCGCTGCGAGCAGTTCGGGGCCGGCATGATCACCGGATGGGGAGCGCATCACATCGACATCGCGCATTGGGGCATGGACACAGAACTGACGGGGCCAGTTGAAATCTGGGGGAAAGCCCAATTTCCAAGATTTGGCTTATGGGACGTGCATGGCCCGTTCGAGACCCATGCCCGTTATGCGAATGGCGTCACGATGGCGATCTCGGGGACGTTTCCGAATGGGATCAAATTTATCGGCGACAAAGGTTGGATCTTCGTTACTCGCAGCAGCAGCGTCACGGCCAGCGATCCTGGAGGGCCGCAGGCGAGTCCGCTGATTGCAAGTGATCCAAACATCCTGAATAGCGTCATCGGGGTGGGTGAGCTGAAGCTGCGGAAGACGCCGGAGCAGCATCGCGACTGGCTTGACGCAATTCGAACGCGTGGGCTGGTCTCGGCGCCCGCCGAAGTAGGGCATCGCGCATGCTCGACGTGTCTCCTTCACTGGACCGCAATGAAGACGGGCCGGCGGCTACGCTGGGATCCCGCGACCGAACGCTTCATTGACGACGACGAGGCGAACGCGATGCTCAGCCGGTCTCAACGGGTAGGCTATAGGCTCCCGTAATCGGCAAAGCAAAAGTAGCTGGGGCTCCGTCAAACCAAATGCACCGGCTGGTAAGGAGGGCAGGGTAGGGCGTGGCCATGCCCCGCGCTCGGAAGCCTGCCTCACCGTTTCGCTACTTCAACTCGTCGCCGGAGGTGATCCGATTGGTGGTGCTGATGTACGTGCGCTTCCCACTGTCGCTGCGCAACGTGGAGGACCTGCTGTTCGAACGCGGGATCGACATCTGTCACGAGACGGTGCGGCTGTGGTGGAACAGGTTCGGTCCGCTGTTCGCAGGCGACATCCGCCGCCAGCGGGTGAGCCGCATGCGGGGCTTCCGCCACTGGCGCTGGCATCTGGACGAGATGTACGTGAAGCTGAACGGCGAGATGGTCTACCTGTGGCGAGCCGTCGATCACGAGGGCGAGGTGCTGGAGAGCTACGTTACGAAGAGCCGCGACAAGGCGGCGGCGCTTGCCTTCATGAAGAAGGCGCTGAAGCGGCACGGCTCACCTGAGGCGATCACTACTGACGGCCTTCGGTCCTACGGTGCGGCAATGAACGAGCTGGGCAACCGCGAGAAGCAGGAGGTCGGACGCTGGGCCAATAACCGGGTGGAGAACAGTCATCTGCCGTTCCGACGACGGGAGCGAGCGATGCTGCGGTTCCGGCAGATGAAGACGCTGCAGAAGTTCGCCTCCGTCCACGCCAACATCCACAATCACTTCAGCCTCGAACGGCATCTCGTCGACCGACAAACGTACAGGGAACGACGCTCCGCCGCGCTGGCGGAGTGGCAGATGCTTGCCAGCTAGGCTGTCGCCTTCAAAGACCCAGGTGCATCGTGTGGAGAGCGGTTCGCGTTAGACTGACAGCACCATCGAGCGGGCTGGAGGCGGCAAGGGCAAACACGAGGAGGAGCATCGGTGATCTCCGTTGTCCGATGAACGTAGGGCACCACCCTGCGGTTGCGACGTTAGCGGTCGTCCTATCGCGTCAGCCGTGCCCGGCTCGCCGCTGTCCGCCAGTAACGCTGGT
>Ga0265798_10012071_pt1 | contig 10460 bp, 3 predicted proteins | sample P3T30metagenome_FD_192430 | JGI IMG/M metagenome (GOLD analysis project Ga0265798, IMG submission 192430) | Plant litter microbial communities from East Loma Ridge, Irvine, California - P3 T30 | ecosystem: Environmental > Terrestrial > Plant litter > Unclassified | place: USA: California...
TATACACCCACATTGTATCTCCCACCAAACGCTCTTCCTGGATCAAAACTTTTCCGATAACCAACTCTCTTGACAGTGCAGCCAACTCTGGAAAAGGCCGTCCAATCATGCCCGGGCGACTTTGTGCTTTTCGTGAAGCGTCGAAAAACGGCGGCGAGCCGCAGAATGAAAATATACAAGAAAAGAAATCGTAATCATGTCGATGGTTCGTTTTACCGTGCGCGCAATCTCTCACATCGGAAAGTCGACTCGCCATCATGGATACTTGATGGCAATTCGGTGCATCGAAACTCGTTCCAGATCAAAACATCGACGGATCCGGCAACACCCTAGTTGGGGCAGGCACTCTGGACGTGGCCAGGCTGCTTGCAGCGGTAGCAGACACGCTCCGAGGAAGTCTCCTGGGGGCAGTCGCGCGACAGATGGCCGACCTCACCGCCTAGAGAATAGTCAGCATTGCTCATACAGCCTGGCCCATCTTCACTTACAGTTGTAGCACTTCTGGCCCTGGGTGCAGTCACGGCTCATGTGACCGAAACCGCCGCATGAGTAGCATGTGGTCTGGCGAGCACCACCGTAACCACCAGCAGCACCACCGCCGCCGTATCCTCCACGACCGCCGGCGCTGTATCCGCCGCCTTGGGAGCAGTTGCGGGCAATGTGACCAACCTGGCCGCACTTGTAGCACTCTTGGCTACCACCGCCACGGCCACCCATGGGGGCGCCGCCGTCCTTGGTGCATTCGCGGGAGATGTGGCCAGTACCACCGCAGCGGTAGCATGTCTTCTCGGCCTGGGGAGAAGTGCATTCACGGCTAACGTGGCCCTTCTCGCCGCAGTTGTAGCAGGTTGGGGTACCCTTGGTAGGGCACTCGGCAGCGCGGTGAGAAGAGTCTCCGCCTATACACTGTCAGCACAAGCACCCCCAGGGGGATATGGAGTAAAAGTCGAAACAGTGACACAGTCTAGGACATGCAGAGGTTGCTCCTTTCGGTTGCAGCCGAAGCAGGCAGTATAGGCATACCGCTGGCGCGTGAAGCGCGTAAACAAGTCTCCAACCCTGATACATGAGAGACTTCAGGGTATGCCCCATTCTCCGGGGCGGGGTCGCTGCAGGGACTGCGTCGATGCAGAATTGATATGGATTTTACTTACAGTTGTAGCAGCCACGGCCACCGGCGCCAGCAGCAGGTGCTTGGTAGTCCATTTTGGTGATTTGGGGAAGAGATCTGTTGTTTGTTAAACCTAGACAACTGGAATTCGCTGATGCGCCACAAGACGCGGGAAATGCTTACTGAAGTGTCGGTTTTGAAGTAAGGGAGTGACGGTAGAAGTTGTTGCTTGTAGAAAGAGACGCAAAGAGTCGTTCGGTCCGTACTGCCGCCAATTGAAATTTGGGGAAGCTGAGGGGTTTGGGTCGTGGGAAGGAGCGAGGGGCACAAAGTTGACTGAAAATATCTACCCGCGGTTGTGTTTGCGCTAGTCTAAGCGAAATACGGTCTAGCCTCACCGTTGCTTTCATCTTGCTTGCGAAGGTGTGGGCCGGAAATGTTTGATGGAATGAGAGCGAGCCTTAGTTACAGTTTGCCCCAAGGTAGGGGTCCGGAGATACTACCCCTCCGTCCCTAGTATGGCGCGGTGAAGTTTGGATCTAAATGTCATTGGAAGTACTTTGCAGCAGGCTTTTACGTCATTGGAGAGAGCAGCGTCGGCTTGATAGGTTTACATGCAGATCTCAGATGCAGCTAACCGGACATGGAAACGCAAGATCGTATAGCCGAACCCTTGATCGCACATGTGCTCACGTGGTGCTGTGTGCGAACAATATTCACAACGCCGCCCCGCTTGAACAATCAAAGGGGCTCACAAAGCAGCGTGGGATTGCCGTTTGTGGTGACACATTGACTACAGTTGGCGTGGAGTTACCCTCTGGTCTGGAACAGGGAAAACGACTGGCTTGCTGTCAGCGTCCCTTGGCGCAGGGAAGCGCCTACCGTTGAGGGTGTCGTTGACCAGTACGTTGTGGCTAGTTGCGTTGCCCTAGATGCAGTATAAGTAGTAGTATAGCCAGCTTTGCAGTGTTACTATTGCAGATGCAGTTGGTCATGGATGCATGAGGATATACAGTCTCCATCGTGGATCAGCCGGCGTCTCGCATTACCTGGTAGCAGTCCATGTGAAATCAATCTGGTCGCCAGACCCTGTTCTAGTTGTGTGGTCTGGAAGCGTACCGTTCTACACACTAGATGCCTCGGTGTTTCCGACCCGCTGCGTGCCAAACTTCCGCTGACGGTCTTTTCATATCGTAGTAATAAACGTTGCATTTGCTCGCCACTCCATCAATCAGTTTGTAGCAACAAGCAGTCGTCGGGCTCGTGGTTTAGTGGTATAATACTCCCTTAGCATGGGAGTGGTCCGGGGGTGAGTTGACTTCGCACCTTGTTACAAGGTTTCATTCGTACTAACATATGATTAGTTCGATTCCCCGCGAGTCCATCTTTTTTTGCTCCTGCTACAACCTTGCATGGAACCCAGCATGACAGTGTACCAAGTACACTTTCAAACCTGCCTTGTTTTTATTTCAATAGGGACAATGCAGTTGTTCCACAGTCCCAAGGTCATCATGGTCCAAGTAGGAGAGCGGGGTTCATCTAACCACGGCAGGTAGCCCTTACACACTTTTTTTTAATACCAAGATACGATGAATGTGAGAAGGTACGGGGGCTGATGTTCGGGTCAGATTGTTATTAGGAATGGATAACGTCCAAGAGCTCTTGTGGTTGCAATTGTAGCGTTTCTGATGTGGCTCCGTAGATGGTCGAAGCAGGCGGCCAAGGCGGCAGAACGGACTCTCTTGACAAACAAGCGTGGCTTCCGAAGCCTCAACGTTGAGCAATCTAGACATTGATCGTCAGAGCGGTGCACAGGAAGGTAACTCTATCTTCATAACGCTGAATTGTATCTGTTTTTTTCGGATCCCACTTGCTATCATCGCGTGACGTGTGATGACATCACGCGTAACGCGCAATACCAGCCAGAGGCGCGTTCGCAACAGTCCCAACAATCATACAGAACTACTGTGGCAACAACCGGTATCGCGGAGTCTTATTGCCACTACCCCTCGTGTCAGCTCGTTCAGCAGTGCTTAAAATATCTCGTCGATCCGAACTACCGCATTGCGACAGCTGCATTGGACTATAACATCTGAAGGATAGCCAATGTAGCAATGCGCTCATTTGATCCATGAACAATGTTTATACCAATGCTGCGACAATTTTGAAGGGCACTCGGGCCAAAAAAGAGCCGTGTTCTGGTTTCAACAAAATAGCATCTGGACATCAGTCGAGAACCATACAGTGCGGATGCATGGCTACAGTTACAACACGGTGTCGAAATTGAATTGACCCGACAACCCCAAGATCCGGAAAACGGGTTTACTATGCACGGGCACTAAATCGATCTACCCTTTTCTCCGGTAGCGATTCAGGGGCGTGCTGTTGGCTCAGGACAGTTGCAGAACTTTAGTCGTCTCAACACAGTGCTTTTTGGCACCTATAGCTTACAAACTGTATGACAACCACTATTCTCAAATGGATTGCAAAGAGAACTATAGTTTATAACAGGCGATATTTTTAAGAGGGGCACACGTTTTACATTTCTGCATCGCATATCATATCACAACTGACTATGCTGGGTTACAGTCATAAACAGGCAAAACGAATTCAGTACCATGGCTCGTAAGTCTTAGACTCCGGATATCTCTATCCGCGCTGCAGAGATCGTCGATGACCACGCATTAAACGTGCAGTCCAAGCGCCAATGACTTTCCTTTTCGGTGACTAGGTGTGGTAATGGCCTAATAATCATCCGTTAAATATGACAGCGGCTTCGACTCTCATAGTCTTAAGTCACTGTTCGACACCTCTTTGTTTGGCACAAAGAAGACTGTCACTCATTTGACCATTGTTTTGTCTTCCTGCACTCAATACTTTGTCTCTTATTCTCCCATCCACGTTCTTTCACAGAGCCTCAAATCATACGTCTTTAATATCTAACACGATTTCTTGTAAATTGTATATTCTACAATGCGCTTCACTGCACTACACGCTGCAGTCTTAGTGGCACCTCTCGTTGCTGCTCATGGGGACGGTCATACACCAAAGATAATCGGACAAGGAAACAATGACATTGGCAAACTGAGGAACAGGCCAATTCTAGATGAACGTGCTGCCCGCGTTGTACGGCCTGGTAATCTTTTGCATGCACGTCAAGGTGGTGCCGCGGGTCGATGCGGACCTGACCATGAAAATGCAAGCTGTGACGAAGGATTTTGCTGCTCCATAGCGGGATGGTGCGGGAAAGGACGTAAGCAATTCCAAGAAAAATCCTCTGAATTGTACACTGACAGTATCGCTTCGACTATAGCCGAATTCTGTATGGCACCAGACTGTCAATTCAACTTCGGTCCGGGATGTGATGCCAACCAAGTTCCTTCTGGAGGCAGCACTGCCGAAATCGCTCGTCCAAAGCTCGGCAACCAGGTGTATGGTGGAGAGGGAATCTATGCCTGCACTGTCGCTAACAAGATCGCTATAACCTACGATGACGGTCCCTTCATCTACACTAACGGAGTGCTGGATCAATTCGCTGCGTACGACGCAAAAGCCACGTTCTTCGTCACCGGTATCAACATTAACAAGGGTGCAATTGATGACAAGAGTAAAGAATGGCCGTCCATAATCAAGCGTATGGAACGAGATGGACACCAGGTCGCAAGTCATACATGGTCTCATCAAGACCTTAGCGCCATCACCAAGAAGCAGCGTTATGACCAAATGGTCCGAAACGAGGTACGATCTGCCAGAAGAAACCAAACATGACACGTACTGACCCTTTGGTTTTGCAGATGGCTATTAGCAACATTCTCGGGAAATTCCCCACCTACATGAGGCCGCCGTACAGCTCATGCACACCTGAATCAGGATGCCAACAGGACCTAGCAGACCTCGGATATGTTGTATCTTACTTCAACCTCGACACTGACGGTGAGCACATAAATTTTATCGTGTATCTACTTCACACTTGCTAACACCTTGCAGACTACAACAACGTAACACCGCACAAGATCCAGAACGCCAAAGACAGAGTCAGCGGAATCATCGAACCTAGCAACTCAAATCATGACAGCTTCCAAGCTATCGCGCACGACATCCACGAGCAAACTGCGCAAAACTTGACCGGCTACATGCTCGAAACAATGACAAAAAAAGGCTACAAGATGGTTACATTGGGCGAGTGCTTGGGCGAGCCGAAAGAGAATTGGTACCGACCCGCTACTGAGAGAGTTGCTACCTCGTCTGCCTTCATTGCACCCAGGTCAGAGCCTACTCCTGTAGCCCCTGGTTATGGCAAGTCTGGACCTAGCGTGGCTATGGTCACTCCCACTCCCACTGCTACGACAATTGACGGCTCTTGTGGTCATGACAATGGCCTCGCTTGTTTTGGTAAGAAGCCCTGATTAGATACCACTCGAAGACGCTAGGCTAATATAGATCGTGTAGGATTTGAAAAAGGCGAATGCTGCTCTCAGTATGGCTTCTGTGGGAGCACATCTGACTACTGTGGAAGCGATTGCCAGAGCGAGTTTGGACATTGCGATGACTCTACATACTAAAAAAAAAGAACACACTAAGCCACGTATCTTGGTCTGCGTTTTCGCCATCTCCGGCGCCAGACCAATTCATCATGTCGACATTTCGAGCGGTGGTTTCAAGGAGGATATTTGCGTTGACCCTTCTTTTTAGGATGGGTGTTGAAGTTAGGCACTGTGGAAATAGCATGGAGTATGGATCAACTGGTTGCTTTGGTGTTTTTGGCACTTGTGTATAATTTTTTTTGTGGATGCTGGGGCTTGGATGCATGATCTGCTCAATGGCGGAACTGGCGGCTTGCTAATGATTAATTCAGTGATAGAAGGATTTGGAAGATGCTATAGTTGTAATTGTGGGGTCTAACAGTATAGTATAAGCTAGCATAATATGTACGGGTGATGTGTCAATCTTCGTCTCACGCTTGTGCTCATGATGATAGGAGTGACTGCAACTGACGTGGTACTTGTGGGTTGGCTGGGCTATTACTTGGCTGGTGACGGCATCACCCACTCGCAACCAAAGCATGAGCTGGCACGTACGGGCTGGTATTATTGTAGTAGTAGTAGAGTCAAATTGTAGAAGAAGGGTTCAGGCATATACCGGGTTTGATGGCTCCGTTGCCTGTCTCTATGAGGGCATGTAACAGCGAAAGTAACATTTTGGCAGACTGCCCCTAGCACGTGTAAGTGGATTTGATAGCTCGCGGCCAGAAACATGTCAGATCAAGCTAGAGCCACTTGCTGGGCTATCCGCGATAACTGGTTTCCTTTTTGGACGGCTCATCATGCAGTATGCAGGTTGAGTGCACCCGCCTCTCCGCCGTCCAATCGCGCTAGACTAGCTCCATCCAAGTCGGGCCATCACTAACCAAGCTGTCAAGTCAACTCTCTCTCTCTTGCACCGTCAATTGACAACTGCGCATCATCGCAGCCTGTCGCCCCCGTTTCCTTGCTGCTAGCCAGCGTTTCACTTGGCCCGTTCACACTGCCACATCAGTACATATTTGCACAAGTTCAGCGATTGGGCTTCGGCCGCACACGCGAATTTTGGGTTCTGAGTAAAGTATGCCGCCCATGTCGTCACTTTGCCATCAATCACAGCTGTGTTTGCGCGTAGGCCACGTCTTCTAACAACCGCCCAGATCTGCCCTAGTCACCTTCACCATGGCGGACCTGCAAGAGCTGTTTGCCCGCCTCAACGGTGGTGCATCCGGCGGCAACCACCAGCACCAGCAACAGCACGGCTTCCAACAGCCCTCTGTCTCCTCTCCTCTCTTTTCGCCCTCACCCAGCGGCCCGCGCCCTCATCACCAGTCTGCCGTCATGTCACCTAACATGTCCATGGCGAACACACCTGTGCCCGAACAAGGCCCTGTGTCGCAGTTGCAGCAGACGCCACAACAACAATCGACCAACTTGCTCAACCTATTGCGCTTCAACTCGCAGTCTGGAGCCGGACAGTCTAGACGCGTGTCACAGCAGTCGCACGTCTCCGAGGCTGCCTCGCCCCATGGACGCAACGGCTCAACCCAAGATCTGATGGCGAGTGTCATAGGTAGGGGAACGCCTTCCCAGAGCGCTCCTACCCCAGCGCTCCCCATGGCCGTGCCTGCGCCTGCACCTCAACAGCAGAACCCCCAGGATCTGCTTCTGCGTTTGCTCAACCACCCCAAGCCCGCACAATCCAGCGGTCGTTCGTCTTCTCGCGCCTCGGCCGCATTTTCCCCGCCCGTCGCCTCCCACAAGCCTGAAACGGTTGTGGACGACCTCGCGCAGGATCTTGCCGACGCTGAAGCTGAGCATGTGTCCTCTGACCCCGCTGCCACCACGCCAGGAGCCTCCTCTTCTCCCATGAGAGTATTTGGCTCGGACGGCAGGGACACTTCGTCTCTCGCCCCCAAGTTCACCTACGTCAATCCCTTCGACCAGCTCGAGGCTGCCAGCCCCCGTAACCGCACTCCCATCCAACAGGGCTCCAAGCCTCCGCCTCCCAAGGTTGAGATCCTCAAGAAGAACGCATTTGATGCATCATCTCCCGTCTCACACGAAGATACGCCTGTCCATGCTCACGAGACTGTCGCTGAAGCCGTAACCGACTTGGGCGAGCAGGTCGGGCAACAAGTCGAAGACGCGCTTGCTGAAGCTGAGAGCAAGTCAGTGGCACCACCGGCACACGATTTTGAAGACTTGCCCGCACAAGATATCCAGGAGGTCCAGGAGGCCATGACTGAGATTGCCACCGAGATCAAGGAGGAGTTTGAAGACGCCGCCACGGCCAAGGAGATTGAGGCTACTCTCCCCAAGCCTCTTGCAACTGCCTTGAAGGAGGTCGCCACTGAGATCGCTCAAGACAATGTCGCTGAGAACTGGGAAACCGCCGAAGCTGAGGAGAGCCTCGCAAAGGGTGAGGACCAGACGGTAATAGTCTACAGGTTCCCCATGCGCGCCTTTGCTTCCATCCAGGTTAACCAGATGCCGCCTCGCCGTCTGTACTTTGCCGACAATCTGTTCATGGATATCGCCCGTCTTAAGAAGGAGTTTGATCAGATCGATAGGTCGCTCGTTTCTGCTAGCAAGAACTTCATAGTATATGCTCTTGTCAAGAAAGGTGGCTTTCGTATTATCCGTCAACTCGATGGCCAGTACCGCCAAGTCTTCGAGAACCACCAAGAGCGCATCTTCAATATTGCTCTCTGCACATCCGCCGAGGATTCACAGCAGCCAATCGAGAGTATCCTTGGTATCGGAGTCAATGGCACTGTCTTCTGGACTTCGCTCGATCCTGCCCGTGAAGATCAGTTTGGCGAGAACCTCGACTCTCAGGGCTTGATGCTCCCTCCCTCGCCCTCCCAAGATGATAACACATCTGGAGGTCAGCTCAAGACCCGTGCTAAGCCCTCGTCCCGCCACCCTGAGTTCTTCGCTGTTGGCAGAGGCAAGTCTATCCATATCGTCTTCCCCAGGGTTGCTGCAGAGTACACGCGCACTAAGAGTCGCATCTGCCACACGGAGAAGTACCTCAAGGAACGCTCCCTCAAGATCCTCACTGGCAAGGCTGGCAAGGACTTCACTTTCAGTGAAGATGACACCATCATTGTGTCATTGGACAAGGCCGGACGTATGCGCTTCTGGGATATTCGCACCCTAACGGAGCCTGACCTGGGCAACCCCCGCAGTCCACCCCGCCAGGTCGAAGTCTCCGAGACACTTCTCGAGTTCCATACAACTACTCCAAATGCAAAGTCGTGGCCGACTTCAGTTTTCTTCTTTGACAAGGACAAGCCATATACTAAGGGTATTGCGCTGCGATATGTAATGGTTGGTATGAAGCAAAACCATGCCTTCCAGTTGTGGGACCTTGGCCTCAACAAGGCCGTACAGGAGATCCATCTACCTCATGAGAATGAGTCGGACGCTATTTGCAGTGTGTCATTCCACCCTCGGACTGGTATTATGGCTGTTGCACATCCTACGAGGAACTCGATCTTCTTCGTTCACGTCTCCTGCCCAAGATACAACCTCCCTGTTTTGAGCCAAGCTACCTATATCGCCCGTCTAGCGAACAAAAACGACAGGACTCAGAATCCTTTGCCCCCGGTCAACGCCACTGCCATCATGACGAGCATTACAGAGTACTCTTTTGCATCAAAGGGTCAAATCAGGAGTCTACACATGCTTAACGAGCCTGCTGGACCTTCGGATGACAACCCAGACAATGCGGCTCTCTTTGAATTGTATGTCATGCATTCCAAGGGCGTGTGTATCTTGCGGATTCGACGGAGCGACCTCGGTTGGAAGAAAGAGGGCGAGCCTATCCATCCCAAGGAAGCTGAAGAGGAGGGTGTTATTACTATCTCTCAGCTCAAACCACCCCAGCCGGTCACAGACGAGTCTTCCACCGCCGGCGATACTCCTGCGCCCAAGTCGGTCTCTGATCGATCTGTTCGCGATACGCTGAAGAGGGAGAGTAGTAACGTCTCGAGGCAGTCTATGAACCCTGAGGCAGCTATGCGTGCATCCACACTTGCGAAGGTCGAGAGCAAGCAGGACGCGGTTCGTGCAGCTATCATCAATGGTGGCGGCGACAAGTCTGAAAAGAAGAAGAAGAAGCGCGCGGCTGCCGCCACAGAGACGGCGTCACAAGTGTCCGTACAACCATCTGTCACGGCTTCTACCTCCACGTCTACTCGTGTGCCTCTATCCTTGCCTTCGTCATATGCGCAGGCTGCACAAGCAACCCCGCAGTCAAAATTTCCAGCACCAGCTGAAGCGCCTGTTGAACCAGAGTCCTCTAAGCCTAAGACTGCCGATACCACCGAAGCACCTGAGTGGGCCAAGCAGTTCTTCAACAAGCACTTTTCGCAGCAACCTGCTGCATCTGCTAGCTCTGCTCCTATCGCAGAGTTCGATGCCAAGAAGCTAGAAAATATCGTGCAAGCTGAAATCACCAAGGGCTTCTCTCGGGAGTTGGATGTCATGTACAAGCGGTTTGACGAAGACAAACGCGTTCTGAACGCTGCGAACGGGGCTAAGCAAGAGGCTATTCTGCGCATGGTGTCTAGCACGCTCAATGAGAATGTCGAAGGTGTCATCAGGAAGATGGTTGACGATAATATCCGCAACGTCCTGCTTCCCGAAGTGCTGGAGAAGACTTCTGCCACCATTGAACAGGGTCTGAGCAGCAACCTCAAGTCTGTTCTGGGCACGCAGCTGTCAAAGGAGGTTCCAGATGCGGTTTCTCGAGCCATGAAACATCCACAGATGTTCCAGTCGCTCTCCGATCAGGTCGCGAAAAAGATTACTACTACCTT
>Ga0265798_10012072_pt1 | contig 10460 bp, 10 predicted proteins | sample P3T30metagenome_FD_192430 | JGI IMG/M metagenome (GOLD analysis project Ga0265798, IMG submission 192430) | Plant litter microbial communities from East Loma Ridge, Irvine, California - P3 T30 | ecosystem: Environmental > Terrestrial > Plant litter > Unclassified | place: USA: California...
ACGTGGTGATCCGCGGACAGCGCGTCCTCTATGGCTCGCCCGAGTACCGCCGCCTCGTCGGCGTCCGCGAGAGCCGGCCGCGGGAACGCTTCGTGACCATCCGGGGCCAGCGTGTCGTGTACGGCTCGCCCGAGTATCGCCGCCTGGTATCGGTGCGCGAGGAGCGGTTCGTGACGATCCACGGCCAGAGGGTGCGCTACGGCTCCGATGAATACCGTCGCCTGAGCGGCGGCGGCACGGTCAATGCCGGCTTCCGGGCCGAGACCCGCGCCGGCGTCCGCACGGACCGTCGCGATCAGCGCGACGGCGCCCGCAATACTGACGGCGGCGACAGGGATCGGACGGCCAATCGCCAGGGCCGGGACGACGGCACGCGTAGCGGCGACATGCGGGGCGGCCGACAGGACGGCATCCGCGATGCCTCCGAGCGCGGCGACCAGCAGGGTGGCGCGCGGCCGGCCAACAACGACGGTGGCCGGATGGGCAACACCGAGCGCGGCGGCATGAATGCCGGTGGCGCTCAGGGCGGCGCAGCGCAGGGAGCCGGAAGGGTCGGCCGCGAGCCCGGCGCCGGCCGCAACTAAGCAGAGGTCCGGGAGGGGTCCGCGCGGCCCCTCCCGCATCCGCCGCGGGATCAGACTTTCAGCACCGGTTCGGCGATGTCGCCGCTGCCGCGGTTCTTGAGATAATCCGGCTGGAACAGGCACATCCGCACGGCGTCGCGATAGCGGCCGTTCACGAAGAACTCGTCCTTGAGCACGCCTTCGGGATGGAAGCCGCAGCGCTCGTAGATCCGCACGGCCCGGGCATTGTCCCGGTCCACGTGTAGGTACAGCTTGTGGATGTTGAGCACGCTGAACGCGTAATCCATGGCGATCCGGGTCGCCTGCCAAGCATAGCCACGGCCCTGGAAGCTGGGGTGGATCGCGATCTGGAACTCGCAGCGCCGGTGCAGGTGGTTGATCTCCACGAGCTCGATCAGCCCCGCCGGTTCGCCGCTCGGATCGGCCACGATGAAGCGGCGCTCGGTCTGGTTGTGGATGTTGCGCTCGTAGAGCTGCTGCAGCTCGGCGAAGGACTCGTAGGCCTCCTCGAACCAGTAGCGCATGATGCTGTCGTTGTTGTTCAGCTGGTGGACGAAGCGCAGGTCCTCGCGTTCCAGCGGGCGCAGCTTGATGGTGATGCCGATCAGCGCGTTCATGACGCACAAGCCTCGATCAGGGCCCTCAGGAACCGCTCGCCCTTGCCGAGCGCGTCGAGGGTGATGAACTCGTCGGGTTGGTGGGCCTGGGCGATGTCGCCGGGGCCGCAGACGACGGTCGCGATCCCGGCCTGCTGGAAGCGACCGGCCTCCGTGGCGTAGGGCACCGCGATGGTGCGGTTGCGCCCCGCGAGCCGCAGGCACAGCCGTTCGGCCTCTGAGCCTGGATCTGGTGCGAGCCCAGGAATATCGACCTCCTCGAGCGTCTCGATTCGCCCGTACTCACCGTAGCGGTTCAGGCGCTCGCGCGTCACCCGCTCGACCACCTCGCCGAACAGGCGCGGAACCTCGGCCGGGTCGAGGTCCGGCAGGCCGCGGTATTCCCAGAGGAAGCGGCACTCCTTGGCGAGGATGTTGCGCGCCGTGCCACCGTGGATCGTCCCGACATGGACCGTGGTGGCGGCCGGATCGAAGCGCCCGGAGGCGTCGCCGCGCTCGATCATCAGGTCGGCGATCCGGTTCAGGCCGGCGACCAGCTCGCAGGCCGCCGCGACCGCGTTCGCCCCCAGCGCCGGCCGTGCCGAATGGGCCTCGTGGCCGTGTACGGTGGTCAGGCAGGTGACGATGCTCTTGTGCGCGTCCGCGACCTCCATGCCGGTCGGCTCCCCGACGATCACGGCGCCGGGCCGCGGGAGGTCGGCACCGAACCGCGTGATCACATCCATCGAGCCGAGGCAGGTGGTCTCCTCGTCGTAGGACAGCAGGATGTGGATCGGCCGCGTGAGGCTGGCGGCCAGCATGTCGGGCACCAGCGCCAGCGCCAGGGCGTCGAAGGCCTTCATGTCGACGGCGCCACGACCGTAGGCCCGCCCGTCGGCGACGCGCAGGGTGAACGGGTCGCCGGTCCAAGCCTGACCCGCCACCGGGACCACGTCGGTATGGCCGGAGAGCACGACGCCGCCGTCGACCATCGGGCCGATCGTGGCGAACAGGGCGGCCTTGTCGCCGGCCGCGTTCGGCAGGCGCAGATAACGGACACCCCAACCGTCGAGATAGGCGCAGACGGAATCGATCAGGGCGAGATTCGGTTTGTCGCTCTCGGTATCGAACGACACGAGGCGAGCGAGCATGTCGAGCGGGCTGAGCCGCTCGCCGATCCCAGACATAGGTCCCTCCGGAGCGAGACCCCGGAGCCGGGACCTCAGTGCAGGCTGCGGCGGACGTGCGGGCTGTCGAGGGAGAAGGCGGGAATCTCGGCCTCGAAGCTCTCGCCGGCCACCGTCGCCATGGTGTAGCTGCCGGCCATCAGGCCGTCGGGCGTGTTGAGCGGGCAGCCGCTCGTGTAGCAGAAGGACTCGCCGGGCTCTAGCACCGGCTGCTTGCCGACCACGCCCGTGCCCCGCACTTCCTGGCAGGCCCCGTGCCCGTCGATGATGCGCCAGTGCCGGGAGCGCAGCTGCACCTGCTCGCTGCCGGTGTTCACGATCTCGACCGTATAGGCGAAGAAGTAACGACTTTCATTCGGCGAGGATTCCTCCTCGACGAAGCGGGGCTCAACGGTCACACGAATTCCCCGCGTCTCGGCCTTGTACATCGCCCTATTAGGCCCTTCTTCGAACGGTGCGATTCGATGAAGACGAATTGAACGCGCTTCACTGGCGGTGGTAGTGGCCAGTGAAATCGGCGTCAATTGCGGCGGACTACCTCGCGCGGATGATGCCGCAGCCTCGTCCGAGGGGGGTCGAGTCCCGCGCCGCGCGTATCGTACCATCCGGATTAAGCCGGCATTAGCCAGTCCGGGCGGAGAACGTCGGGGATCGCGGATCCACCCGGAGGCGCGCGAAGGAGTCGAGGCGCGATGAACGCGGGCGCAGGCCAGGATGCCGCCGATTCGCAGGCCACCGATCCGGGCGTCGAGATCCGTGGCGGCATCCTGCCGGCCGAGGCGATCGCGGCGCTGGCGCAGGCGGGCGGCATCCGCACCGCCGCCGCCTTCGCGCCGGACCAGATCCAGCCGGCGAGCCTCGACCTGCGCCTCGGTGCGACGGCCTACCGGGTCCGCACCAGCTTCCTGCCGGGGGCGGCCCGGACGGTCCAGGCCTGCGTCGACCGCCTGTCGCTGCACACGATCGACCTGCGCCCCGGCGCTGTGCTGGAGACGGGCTGCGTCTACATCGCGGAACTGCAGGAGGGCCTGGCGCTCCCCGCCGACCTGGCGGCGGCCGCGAACCCCAAGAGTTCAACCGGCCGCATCGACGTGTTCACCCGGGTCATCACCGACCGGGGTGAGGCATTCGACCAGGTCGAGCCCGGCTATACCGGGCCGCTCTATGCCGAGATCTCGCCACGCACCTTCCCGGTGCTGGTCCGCACCGGATCGCGTCTGTCGCAGATCCGCTTCCGCCGTGGGGCGCCGCGGCTGACGGAGGCCGAACTCGGCCAGCTCCACCTGCGCTCACCGCTGGTCGATTGCGCGGCCCCGTCCTTCCAGGGCGGCGTCGCGGTCTCGGTGGACCTGTCCGGGTTCGATGGGCTGATCGGCTACCGGGCCAAGCGCCATACCGGGTTGGTGGACGTCGACGCCCCGGGCCGCCACCGGGCGGCAGATTTCTGGGAGCCGCTGCCGGCGGACGGCTCGGGCGCCCTGATCCTCGATCCCGGCCAGTTCTACATCCTGGCCTCCAAGGAATCGGTGCAGGTCCCCCCCGACCACGCCGCCGAGATGGTGCCGTTCGATCCGCTGGTCGGCGAGTTCCGGGTCCATTACGCCGGGTTCTTCGACCCGGGCTTCGGCCATGCCGGGGCCGGCGGGGCGGGTGCCCGCGCGGTGCTCGAAGTCCGCTCCCGGGACGTGCCGTTCCTGCTGGAGGACGGCCAGATCGTCGGACGGCTCGTCTACGAGCGGATGCTGGCCATCCCCGGCACGCTCTACGGCGCCGGGGCCGGATCGAACTACCAGGCCCAGGGGCTGAAGCTCTCGAAGCACTTCTTCCTGTAGCCCCGGCAGCCCGGACCCCGCGCGGGAGCGATGGTCGTATGGACGCGGTGGACCGAAAAATCCTGGACGTCCTGCAGCAGGACGCGACGCTGCCGGTCGCCGAGTTGGCCGAGCGAGTCGGCGTCAGCGCCGCGCCGTGCTGGCGCCGGGTCAAGAAGCTGGAGGCCTCCGGCGTCATCCGGGGCCGGGTCGCCCTGGTGGACCGCCGCAAGGTCAACGTCCCGACCACGGTGTTCGTCGCCGTGAAGGCACCGCGCCACGCCGCAGACTGGTCCGACGCGTTCCGCCGGGTGGTGGCAGGCTTCCCGGAAATCGTCGAGGCCTGGCGCCTGACCGGCGAGATCGACTACCTGCTGCGCATCGTCGTGCCCAATATCTAGACCTACGACGCGGTCTACCAGCGGCTCATCGCGAAGCTCGAATTCTCGAACCTGTCCTCCTCCATCGCCATGGAGGAGATGAAGTACACGACCGCGGTGCCGACGATCTACATGACGTGAGGCCGTCTTTCAGCAGGAGGCAGGGCGTGGCCTCCGGCGCCATCGCGGGACCGGCGGGGCAACCCGGGGCGATGCGCGGTCCCGGACCGCGGCGAATCCGGCGCAATGAAGCACTGCCGACCGCCTCAAGCCGACGACGCGCACGCGTGCAAGCCTCACGGCCAGACAGGTGCGCCGTCGAGCCCTGCGGTTTCCGGCAGGCCGCAGATCAGGTTCGCATTCTGAACCGCCTGACCGGCCGCCCCCTTGCCGAGATTGTCGACCACGCCCATCGCGATCACGAGGTTGCGCTCGGGATCTGCCGCATAACTGACGAACGCGAGGTTCGAGCCGGTCGCCCATTTGGTCTGCGGCGGCTTGTCGGTGACGCGGACGAAGGCACGTCCGGCGTAGAAGCGCCGCGCCGCCTCCAGGCATTGATCCGTCGTGGCGCGGCCACGGCAGTAGATCGTCACGAGGACGCCGCGGGTCATCGGAACCAAGTGCGGCGTGAACACCAGCCCGGCCGCGCTGCCACCGCTCAGCCGCTCGATCGTCTCGGCGATTTCGGGCATGTGGACATGATTGAGCAGGCCATAGAGCACCAGGTTCTCGTTGCTCTCGGCGTAGCCGAACCGGCTGTCCGCACCGCCCCGACCGGCACCGGAAATGCCGGTCTTGGCGTCGATCACGATGTTGCCGGGCTCGATCAGCTTATCGGCCAGCAACGGCGCCAGCGCCGTCAGGGTCGCTGCCGGAAAACAGCCGGGGTTGGCGACGCGCGCTTGATCCACGATCCGGGCCGGCCAGATGTCGGCCAGGCCGTATGCCCACCCCGCGACGTAGCGGTGGTCACCACCGATATCGACGATCTTCACGTCCCCGGGGACGCGCGCCAGCGCCTCGGCCGAGGTGCCCGTGGGTAGCGACGCGAACAGCACGTCGAGCTTCGGCAGGGCCCCGGGGTCCCACTTCTCGATCACCAGCTCAGCCAGCTTAGCCGGCACACCGGGATAGCGATCCGCCAAACGGCTACCGGCGCTCCCCTCGCCCGCGGCGTAGACGAGCTCGAAGGACGGGTGGCCCGCGATCAGGCGCAACGCCTCGCCGCCGCCAAAACCACTGATCCCGACGATGCCGACGCGAAGGCTCATGTTGGCGTCCTGCTGCGAGACTGAACGAACGGTCGAGCCGAGTTACGACTCGGTCCGGGGGGCCTTTCGTTCCTGTAGCGGACGTCTGCCCTGCGCCGGAAGTCACCGCCTCGAGGCGGTACCACGCGTGAGACGCGGGTTGACCGGGTTGCTCGGCGCGATGCCGATCAGCGAGATCCGAAAGCCTCAGCCGGGCACCGTGTAGGCGCCCGCCGTCACCCCGCCGCGACCTCGTAGGTGCGATGCACCGAGGAGGCCTGCTCCCGGTGATCGTAGCCGTAGACGTGGATCGAGATCGCTGTCGCTGGTCCGTCGTTGGCGATCCGGTGCAGGTTCGGCCCCGAGGGCATCATGCAGGCCACGTAGCCTGGCTCCCGGACCGCATCGCGGGTCGCGACCGCGTGGGTGTCGCTGATCGGGCGATACCAGGTCTCCCGCAGGCTGCCGCTGAGCAGGCCGAAGCAGCAGGAGCAATGGTGGTCGTGCACCGGCGTGATGGCGCCGGGGCTCCACACTATGGCCCAGACGCTGATCGCCCGCGTCCCGAACAGCAGGTTGCGGCCCAGACCCTCCGGCGGTGCGGCCAGCCGCGTCCGGTCCACGACCCCCGGGCGCGCCAGGATCTGCGTCAGGGTCGTCCGAGCCGCGGCCAGGTAGGCGTCAGGAGAGCGAGCGGCCGAGAGCGCCAGATCCGCCATCATCGCCTCGATGTCGGCCGGATGGCTTAGCGGGGTCATGGCGATCTCCTTCGAAGCCCTCCGTCGGGCTCGGCGAATCCTACCGCCAGGGTGCGGGAGACAGGTTGCCAAGTTCGGTCTCGTGCTGCTCCCTCGCGCAATGAGATTGCGCGGAGCGACGGATCGCGAGGGTTTTATTTCTTGGTTGACCAATCGCGTCAGGCCGTTCCACGCGTCTGGCTGTTCCGGCGCAATGCAGGAGGTGCGTGGGCGGCGGTTTCCGCATACTTCGTCTGCAGGCTCGACCGTCATCGCGAGCGCAGCGAAACGACCCGGCGCAGCGCGTTGTCCGGACATCGGCGTCTCCCCGGATCGCTTCGCTGCGTTCGTAAGGGCGACGTGACGCGAGAGGCCGCGTCGATCGGACCGTTCAGGGAGATCGATCGTTCGCGGACGCCAGCGCCCATCAGGACCCGGCGACGGAGCGCTCGAAAGCGCGCACCAGCGCCCGGTCGAGCTTGCCATCCATGCCGTGCAGGATCGCCATGGCCGCCGCGGCCGACATCGGGGCCCGGTAGGGGCGGCGCTCGACCAGCGCGGCGTAGACGTCGCAGACAGTGATCAGCCGGACGATGTCGTCGATGGCGTCACCCACGAGCCCGTCCGGATAGCCCGAGCCGTCGAGGAGTTCGTGGTGGTGTCGCACCACCTTCAGCACCGCGTCGTCGAAGCCGCCGGCCTGGACCAGTATCCGGTGCCCCAGCGCCGGGTGCTCGCGCATCACGGCCCGCTCCGCCACGTCGAGGGGACCGGCCTTATTCAGGATCTCCAGGGGAATCTTGGCCTTGCCGACATCGTGCACGAGGGCGGCGCGCACGAGTTGATGGCGGTCGGCGTCGGAGAAGCCGAGGTCGATCGCGAAGGTCGCGGCGAGGCCGGCTACCAGAAGGCAATGCTGATAGGTCGCGTCGTCGTAGGCACGGACCGTGTCGAGCCAGGCGTTGAGGCCGCCCTGGCCGATCGCCCCAAGGATCGGCTCAAGGCCGTCGTCGACCAGGGCGGCATCGACCGATCCGGAGGCTCGCGCGGCGTCGAGCAGGTTGGCGATGACGGCGCCGGCCTTGTCGGCGGCCTGGACGACGAGGGGCGTCCCGACGCGCCCGCCCGGCTTCGTCACTTCCCCGGGCACGGGCGGCAGCTGCGCCAGCAGGGCCTCGGCCACTGTCTCGGCCGGCGTATCCACGGGGAGGCAGAGGCCCGCCCCGAGCCCGCGCGCCGCCGACAGGCTGCGTGCGCCCATGCTGCGCATCAGGAACACCCGCGGGAGGGCCGGGGCGGCGGCGATCAGGGTCCGCAGGCCGATGAGCGGGGAGGGCTGCAGCAGGTCGACATCCGCCACCAGGGCGAGGCAGGGGCCGGGGGGCGGCATCGCGGCCGCGTTCAGCACCGTGCAGGGGGCAATGTCTCCGAGCACGCGCAGGAGTTCGCCGCGGCGGCCGGGCTGGTCGGTGTAAAGGACGACGGTGCCCGCGCGCATCTGGCTCTTCGTGGCATGCCCCCGGCCCGAGAGGCAGCGGGATCCGCGTCGCGTCGCAGGCAGGCCGTCTTAGCGCATCGGCCTTGCCAGACCGTAACGCCGGATCACCGCCTACGGCGCCGCCGCGGCGTCGAGCAGCCAAGCCACGTCGCCCACGCTGGTGACCCGGCCCGCCGGCAGGTCCTCCCCGTCGGCGATCCGAGCCAGGGCCTCGCGCTTGCCGGCACCCGTGACCAGGAACAAGACGTGCCGTGACGAGGCCAGAGCCGGCAGGGTCAGGCTGATCCGCGGCACGAACGGCGCCAGCCCGGCTTCGGGCACGGGGGCGACCAGGCAGTCGGTCTCGGCGACGGCCGGCTTGCCCGGAAACAGGGAAGCCGTGTGCCCGTCCTCGCCAAGGCCGAGCAGCACCAGGTCGAACAGCGGCCGGGCGGGATCGAGGCTGTCGGCCCCGTAGAAGTCCAGCAGGGTCCGCTCGTAGGCCCGGGCTCCGGCCTCCACGCCCGCGTCGGACGGGATGAAGTGCAGGTGGGTCGAGGGGATCCGGGAGCCGTGCCCGAACGCCTCGCGGACCATCCGGACATTGCTGCGCTCATCGTCCCAGGGGACCACGCGGTCGTCGCCGAAGAACCAATGGATCCTCTCCCACGGCACCCGGGCGGCGTAGTCCGGGCCGGCGAGCAGGCCGTAGAGCACCTTCGGGGTCGAGCCTCCGGCCAGGCAGAGCGCGATCCGCTCGGCGTCGGTCTCGCCGCAGGCCACGATCAGCCGCTCGGCCGCCTCGCGGGCGACCGCCTGCGGATCGGGCAGGACATGGATTCCGGTGGGAAGGCTCATCGGCGCCTCGGGATTCTTTGGGATCAGGAGTTCTTGGCTTCAGGACTTCTTGGGCTCCTGGTGGCCGCCGAACCCCTTGCGCATGGCCGAGAGCAGCTTGTCGGCGTAGCTCTCCTGCTCGCGCGAGCGGAAGCGGCGGTACAGGGCGGCGGACAGCACGGTTGCCGGGACGCTCTCCTCGATGGCAGCGTTGATCGTCCAACGGCCCTCGCCGGAATCCTCGACGTAGCCGGAGAAGTCGTGGAGGCTCTCGTCGCCGGCCAGCGCCTGGGCGGTCAGGTCGAGCAGCCAGGACGAGACGACGCTGCCGCGTCGCCAGACCTCGGCGATGTCGCCCATGTTCTGGTCGAAGCGCCGCTCAGGCGGAAGCGCGTCCGCATTGGCGTGTTTCAGGATGTCGAAGCCCTCGGCATAGGCCTGCATGAGGCCGTACTCGATGCCGTTATGGACCATCTTGACGAAATGGCCGGCGCCGGTGGGCCCGGCATGGATGTAGCCCTGCTCGGCGCGCGGGTCGCGGCCGTCGCGGTTGGGGGTCTTCGGGATGTCGCCGATGCCCGGCGCCAGGGTCTTGAAGATCGGGTCGAGGCGGTCGACGGTCTCGGTATCGCCGCCGATCATCATGCAGTAGCCGCGCTCCAGGCCCCAGACGCCGCCCGATGTGCCGACATCGACGTAATGCAGACCCTTCTCCTTCAATTCCAGCCCCCGGCGCACGTCGTCGCCGTAGAAGGAATTGCCACCGTCGATGATGCAGTCGCCGGACTGCATCAGGCCGCCCAGCGTCTTGACCGCCTCCTCGGTGATCGCGCCGGCCGGCAGCATCACCCAGGCGGTGCGCGGCACTTCCAGCTTGGAGACCAGATCCTCCAGGCTCGACGCGCCGACCGCGCCGGCCTCGACCAGCGCGGCCAAAGCCGCCGGGTTCTGATCGAAGACCACGGCCGTGTGCCCGTCGCGCAGGAGGCGCCGGACGATGTTGCCGCCCATCCGGCCGAGGCCGATCATGCCAAGTTGCATTGTCGTCATCTCCTCGGGGTTTCCCCTCCCCCTTGCGGAGAGGGGTCAGGGGTGGGGGCAGTTCAGACGGGACCGCTGAGCCTCATCCGGAATCACCTCCACCTCCGGTTCCTCCCCGCAAGGGGAAGGAGAGAGCCGGCGCCTAATCCACTGCCGCCGTGAGCGCCGCCGCCACGCGCTTCAGCCCAGCGTCGAGATCGCCCTTGATGTGGACCCGGAGGGCACGGCGGCCGCGCTCGGCCAGCACCGCGAAGTCGCCCCGCGCCTGGGCGGCCACCACGGTGCTGAAGCCCAGCGCCCGGCCGGGAATCGGCAGGTCCTCGGAGGGGGCCGAGGTAATCTGCAGGAATACGCCGGTATCCGGGCCGCCCTTGTAGGCCTGCCCGGTCGAGTGCAGGAACCGCGGCCCGAATTCCAGGCAGGTCGCAACCTTCCGGGCGTCGCGCACGGCGAGCCGGGCTTCCTGCAGAATGCCGGCGGCCTTCGGGTTGCGCGGGACGTAGGCCAGGAGCCCGAGATAGTCACCGTCCTTTAGGCGGGCGATCTGCGCCTTGAGC
>Ga0265798_10012073_pt1 | contig 10460 bp, 7 predicted proteins | sample P3T30metagenome_FD_192430 | JGI IMG/M metagenome (GOLD analysis project Ga0265798, IMG submission 192430) | Plant litter microbial communities from East Loma Ridge, Irvine, California - P3 T30 | ecosystem: Environmental > Terrestrial > Plant litter > Unclassified | place: USA: California...
AAAATATACCGAGAAACCGGTTACGCAAATGCGTAAGGTTATTGGCAAGCGTTTAAGCGAAAGCTTATTTACCGCACCTCACTTCTTTGTAACCGTATCTATTGATATGGATCAGGCTATCGAAGCCCGTGGTAAGATGAACGAGGTATCGCCAATTAAGATCTCTTTTAACGATTTAGTGGTTAAAGCTTGTGCCGCTGCTTTAAAACAGCACCCTGCCATTAACTCTTCATGGTTGGGCGATAAAATACGCTTCAACGAGCATGTAAACATTGGTATTGCCGTAGCGGTAGACGAAGGTTTGCTGGTACCGGTAGTGCGTTTTGCCGATGGTAAATCGTTAAGCCGCATTAGCGCCGAGGTTAAAGAGTTTGCCAAAAAAGCCAAAGACAAAAAATTACAGCCGAGCGATTGGGAAGGTTCTACTTTCACCATCTCTAACTTAGGTATGTTTGGTGTTGACGACTTTACTGCCATTATTAACACGCCAGACTCTTGTATATTAGCTGTAGCAGGTATACAACAAATACCGGTAGTTAAAAACGGTGCTGTAGTACCGGGTAACGTAATGAAGGTAACGCTGAGCGCCGATCACCGTACGGTTGATGGTGCTACCGCAGCAGCATTCCTGAACACCGTTAAATCATTATTAGAAGAACCGGTAAGGTTATTGATATAATAAATTTAAGCTTTTCAATAGCAAAGCCCCTTTGGTGTAAGCCAAGGGGGCTTTTTAAGTAAGAACCAATTGTTTATTTAAAATGAAGGCTATCATTACTTTCCTGCTGATGGCTTGCAGCGTTTTTACTGCTGCGGGCCAGGCACAGCTCAAAAAGCTGCTGGAAAGAAATGTGCCCTGTAATTTTGAAGGTACCGAGATCAAGCTCGATACGGCACATTATGCCGAAACCCGCAATGTATCGTACAGCTACTCCTACACTTACCCTAAATACTTTAAAGAAATTTGGCCCGTTGAGGAAGTAGTAAGCGAGGTGCGAAAAAGAACAGATGCTTATATTGATACGGTAACCTACATCAGCCCTGATAAACAGGCCAGTTTAAAAATATTTGCCGGGAAGGTAGTACCTTTCCCTTTAAGTAGTAAGTATGGCATCAAAGCCGTCCATGTATTAGCTGTTGAAAAAGCAGTAGACGATTACATTAAAACACTCAAAGCCGGTAAAGACAAAGAACTAGGCAAAGTAAAGATTGCTTTCCTCTGTAAAGGCACTAAAGGTTACAACTTTAGCATTTGCCTCAAAGGCAGCAAAGGGCAAACCCAATACCTCTATAAAATCGTCGTAGCCGAAATGCCCGTATCCGGCGATTTGATCTTTTCACATTTCCTTTACCAGTACCCCAATTCAGAAAAAGCTAAATACGAAGCTTTAGGTATAACGCTGGCCAATGCGTTTAAGGCAGATTGAGAATAGTGTTCATCACATTTGCTTATGCTCCTTCGGCTATCCAATGGTTTATTAAAACAGATGTCATTGCGAGCGATAGCGTGGCAACCGCACGCGTTTAGATTTGCATCCTTGCGGTTGCCACGTCGCTATCGCTCCTCGCAATGACAATTTACTTATTTTTCTTCCTCTACCACTGCAGCCAGCCCGCTTTTGCTTAACAGCTTAGCACTCTCGGCAAGTTTAACAAACTCGGCACGGTAACCTTCATGGTCGTTGCCTTTGGCGGCACGGGCCATTTCTATGGCTTCATTATATTTAGAATTTTGCTTAAATTCTGAATCGCGCAGTAGCATGCCAAACTCGGCTACGGCGGTGGCAAAGCGGAAATCTATCGAGGTGTTCTTAAACTCAACGGGCTTGTCCAACACTACGGCCTGGCTCAGCTTACTGGCCGATCCTGCAGGTTCTTTATAACGGAATTTGATGGTCAGCATATCATTAGATATAAAGTTGGTAGCCGGTTTTTCGGCTTTCTGGTATTTTAAAGGGTCTACGCTATGGGTATACTTGTCGTGCACGCCGGCCGGGATGATCTCGTAAAGCGCAGTAACCGTGTGCCCTGCACCCATATCTCCGGCGTCTTTTTGGTCGTTGTTAAAATCTTCCTTGTTTAGCAGGCGGTTCTCGTAACCTATTAAGCGGTACGAGGCCACTTTAGCAGGATTAAATTCCAGTTGCAATTTTACGTCTTTAGCTACGGTAAACAGCGTGCCGCCAAACTCGCTTACCAAGGTTTTGCGTGCCTCGGTAATGTTATCAATGTAGGCGTAGTTACCGTTACCTTTATCGGCCAGGGTTTCCATCTTGCTGTCTTTATAATTACCCATACCATAACCCAATACCGATAAGAAAACACCGCTTTTGCGTTCCTGCTCAATCAGTGTTTCCATATCGCTATCTGATGATGCGCCCACGTTAAAGTCGCCATCGGTAGCCAAAATAACGCGGTTATTGCCTTTCTTAATAAAGTTTTGAATAGCGGTTTTATAGGCCAGTTTAATGCCCTCACCACCAGCGGTAGAACCTCCTGCACTCAGGCGGTCAATAGCATCTTTAATAGTGGTTTTTTGATTGCCAGGGGTAGAAGGCAAAACCAAACCTGCCGCACCGGCATACACTACAATAGCCACTTTATCTTGCGGGCGTAACTGATCTACAAGCATCTTGAGGGATGATTGCACCAGCGGCAACTTATTGCTCTGGTCCATCGAACCCGATACATCAATTAAAAATACGAGGTTTGATGCCGGGAGCTTATCGGTAGCCACCACGCGGGCCTTTAGGCCAATGCGCAGCAAACGGTGCTGCGGGTTCCAGGGTGCGGCGCTTAGCTCGGTATGAATGGCTACCGGCTCGTTATTGGTAGGGGCAGGCAGATTGTAGTTAAAGTAATTGACCATTTCCTCAATACGCACGGCATCCTTGGGCGGCAATTGCCCGCTGTTAATAAAACGCCTTACATTGCTATACGAGGCCGCATCCACATCAATAGAAAAGGTAGATAGTGGGTTATCCTGCGGGTTTTGGAAGCCATTTTCGGTAATGCCTTTGTAGCTTTCCTGTTCTTGTGGAGCATAACGACCATAGATGCCGTTAACCGATGCCTTACCTCTGATCATCATTTTTTGCGATGCTCCCGGAGTACCTGTGCTTACAACAACACCTGCAACACGTCCTGACAGTGCTTGTGGCGAAGCAACCGGCGCTTCGGCCACAACGGCGTTTACATCAGCATTTGGAGCGCTATAACCGAAAACTACCATTTCGTTTAAAGAACTTTTGGCCTGTTTTAAATATACATTGATAACGCTCTGATTTTTGATAGCTATCTTTTGGCTTTCAAACCCTATATCGGTAAAAATGAGTTTGGTTTTTCCGTCGGGAACGCTAATGCTGTAAGCCCCGTTCACGTTGGTTGTTGCGCTGATTGTTGTTCCTTCTACCTTTACCGATGCACCAATCAGCGGTTGTTTGTCGCTTTGATCATATACCACGCCGGTAATGGTGCGGTTGCCGGTGGCTATTACTGCGGTTAGGCTGCCCAGCATCAATAGTAATAAGATGAATTTTTTCATGGCTGTTTAATTTGATTTGTATTAAGGATGCAGCAGGTATTCAATTTCCATAAGCCGAATAAAAAATATATTTTACAGCCTTTACATGAGTTTGTTCAGCAGCAAAAAAAAGCCCGATGTAACAGGTGACGATGACCTGCTGCAAAGCTATCGCCAAACCGGCGATTTGGCTGTGCTTGGCCAATTATATGAAAAGTATATGCCGCTGGTATACGGTGTTTGTTTGAAATATTTGCAGGATGAAGAGCAGAGTAAAGATGCGGTAATGCAAATATTTGAGGAGCTGATTGTAAAAGCTACCCGGCACGAGGTAAAGCAGTTTAGAGGATGGCTATACGTGCTGAGCCGTAACTTTTGTTTGATGCAGTTACGTGCTAACCAAAAAACACAAACGTTAAGTTTAAACGAGGTTATGGAATTTCCGTTTGTTTTGCATCCTGAAGTTGATGATGTAGAAGCCAACGTGAGTGAGCTGGAAAAGTGTATGCAAAAGCTATCGCCCGAGCAGCAACAGAGTATAGACCTGTTTTATATCAAAGAAAAATGTTATAAAGATGTAGCCGAGTTAACCGGCTACACGTTAAACGAAGTAAAAAGTTATATCCAAAACGGAAAACGGAACTTAAAAATTTGCCTGGAAAATAACCGTGAGCGCTAACAAAACCAACATATCGCAGATCAGGAAATATCTCAACGGAGAGCTTGATGCCCGTGCTATGCATGAGTTAGAACGCCAGGCGCTACACGATCCGTTTTTGTCCGATGCGCTGGAAGGTTATGCACTTAAAGGCGATCAGCAGCACCACCTGGCAGATCTGCAAAAGCGTTTGCAGCGCCGTACCGCACCCGCGCGTAAACGGCTAACACTTTGGCCGGGACTAACTATTGCAGCCTCGGTATTGCTCTTTGTTGCCGCAGGGGGCTGGTGGCTGGTTAATAGTCGCTCATCAAACGTAAACGAGCTGCCCATGGCCGATCATGCCATTGTGAAAGCCAAGCCTGTAATGCCGGCCATAAAGGCGCCTGCGCCAGCGCCCGACTCTGCAGTGTTAAGCCCTGCATCGCCCGATAATTTGATGGCCGATAACCGTAAAGGCAGCATCCAGCAAAAAAGCTTAGGCAATAGGTATGCCCCCCCTGCTATGGCTGCTGCTGAGCCGCATGCTGAAAATATGCCGCCTATACCTCAGCAAGTGCAAGCCGATGAGGCGGTGGCTTATTCGCCCCGGTTGGCACAACCGTTAGGGAAGGACAAAGCCGCAAACACCAATGGTGTGCCGGGAAGCAGTCCCGAAATTCGTATCAGAGGTGCCCGTTCGGTGGTAGGTAATGAACCGCTGTATGTAGTAGACGGTAAAATATACGAGGGTAAACCGGGCGATATAAATCCTAAAGACATCGAAAGTATTTCAACGCTGAAAAACGCATTGTCAACAGCTGTTTATGGTTCGAGGGCGGCAAACGGTGTAGTATTAATTACCACTAAAGCCGGAAGCTTAGCCAGGTTAAAAAGCGACTCTTCGCTTACTATAAACAGGCTGGCCAGTGTGTCGGTAACAGGCAAGCCGGCACTGCAAAAGAAAGATGTAAACAGCAGTGTTTCAAATGTACCGGGCGTGGAGATAAAGCCTATTGAACAATCATTACAAGGCCGGGTGGCTGGAGTAACCGTAAGCCTGGATAAAAAGCAAAAAGCAAATGATGTACTCAAAACCATTACCGGCCGGGTTATAGCTAAGGATGATAAAGAGCCTATACCCGGCGTGAGCATAGCCGTAGCAGGTAAAAATGAAAAAACGCTAACTGATGCCAACGGCCGATTTAAAATTCAGGTATCGGGTAATGATGAATTGAACCTTGCTTTTGTTGGCTTTGAAAGTAAGCGTGTGAAAATTAAAGGCAGCGATAGCCTGAAAGTGATCCTAAACCCCAGTTCGGCTTCTTTGTCGGAAGTGGTAGTCACAGGTTATGGTAGTCCTAAAAACGAAGTAGAAACAGCCCGGCCGCAAGATGGCTGGGAAAAGTTTAACCAATACCTTAAAGAAAACGCCGAGCCCGTAAACGGTAAAACAGGGGTGGTGCGGTTAAGCTTTGTGGTTAACCCTGACCGTAGTCTTACTGATTTTAAGATCTTAAAAAGTTTAAGTCCCGAAGCCGATAAGGCAGCCATTGAACTCATACAAGACGGCCCGGATTGGTTACCCAATACTAACGGACGGCCTGAAAAAGTAAGGCTGCGCATTCATTTTAAAAAGTAAAACAGCGTTCACGAAGTGTTCATAAACCGTTCAAAAAGTGTTCACTCGTGAACACTTTTGGGTCGAATTTCTCTGAAATCCTTTCTTTCGCTGGATACTAAAACCTGCTTTAATGAAGAAAAATGTACTTTTTTGAAGTTTTATGAATAAAAGCGCGCATTTCATGCGTGAACACTTTCCCCTGATTTTTACGTTGCAAACCGTCATTAAAATATTCCTTACATTTAGCTTTTAAACCGTACACTCATGAAAATATCAAGCTTATTGTTTTGTGCAGTTCTGTTGATGGTAGCTTGCAAGCAACCGGCTAAGCAAAGCAATTCCGACTTTAATAAACTGCTGGCTAATTACTACGAAGACCGCCTTAAACTTTTCCCCTTAGAAGCCACCGCCTCAGGAGATAACCGCTACAACGATTTGCTGCCTAATGATGGTTCGGCACAATTTATACAGCAGGCCAAGAGCTTTTATAGAAGCTATATTGATAAGCTGCACGCCGTTAAGCGCGAAGATTTGAATGAGCAGGACCAGCTTTCTTACGACGTGCTGAACTATCAAACTGCCGTTCAGTTAGAAGCCTATAATTTCCCGCTGGAGCAAATGCCTTTTAATCAGATGTTTTCACTGCCGCTCACTATAGGTCAGTTTGGTTCGGGCTCATCGGCACAGCCCTTTAAAACCGTAAAAGATTATGATAACTGGCTAAAACGTTTATCGGCTTTTTCCATTTGGGCCGATACCGCCATAGTTAATTTTGATAAAGGCGTTAAATCGGGGATAGTGATGCCGCGCGCGTTGGTCTTGAAAATGATACCGCAAATGGAAAGCATGGAGGTTACTGATGTGACCAAAAGCTTGTTTTACGAGCCTATTAAGAACATGCCTAAAAGCTTTTCGGCTGCTGATAAGGAAAGGCTTACCCAGGATTATAAAGAAGCTATCCTGATGAATGTGATACGCCCCTACGATAAACTCGCAACCTATCTAAAGTACACCTACCTGCCGCATACCCGCAACACGTCGGGATATTCATCGTTACCCAATGGGGCAGCCATATATGCCTACCTGGTTAAGCAAAACACCACCACCAACAAAACGCCCGAAGAAATTTATCAATTGGGTTTAAGCGAGGTAGCACGTATCCGCACTCAAATGGATAGCATCAAAAACAAAGTAGGCTTTAAAGGAGATTTGAAAGCTTTTTTCGAATACATGAAAACCGACAAGAAATTCATGCCCTACAAAACGCCTAAAGAGGTGTTGGCTGCTTTTGAGAATATCCATCAACGCATGGAGCCCAACCTGAAGAAGATGTTTAAGCATGCGCCGAAGACACCTTTCGAAATCCGTCAAACTGAGGCTTTCCGCGCGGCATCGGCCAGTGCTGAGTACAACCAGGGCAGCGCAGATGGTAGTCGCCCCGGCATATTTTATGTACCTATATTGAATGCAACCACATTTAACACCACTTCGGGCATGGAGTCGTTATTTTTGCACGAGGCCATACCCGGTCACCATTATCAAATATCGTTAACGCAGGAAAATACATCGCTGCCTAAGTTTCGCCGGTTTACTTATGATAATGCTTATGTAGAAGGCTGGGCGCTGTACTGCGAATCGTTAGGGAAAGAGCTGGGCTTGTATACCGACCCATACCAGCATATGGGCGCGCTGGGCGATGAAATGCACCGTGCAGTACGCCTGGTGGTTGATGTAGCTATCCACACCAAAGGGATGACCCGCGAGCAGGCTATCAAATACATGATGGATAATGAAGCCATTAGCGAGCAGGGTGCCACTGCCGAAATCGAGCGTTATATGGCTATTCCAGGCCAGGCCCTGGGCTACAAAATAGGCGCCCTTAAAATACGGGAGCTCCGTACCAAAGCCGAAAAGGAATTAGGCAGCAAATTTAACCTGGCCGATTTTCATGACCAAATCTTAAAAGATGGCTCGATGCCTTTGAGTGTTTTAGAAGCTAAGATTAATGCGTGGATAGCGGAGAAGAAGTAGATAATGACGTCTCAATCGTGAGATGCCTAATTATTTTTGCATCCCATAGTGAGGTAAATATGGGATAGCAACCTTCTTGCTTAGAAAGTGGGGTGCTGAAACAAGTTAAGTATGACACAATTGGCAAATTACTAATTCATCATCGATAAAATACTTTCTACATATTCCCGGTTATTGGCCAGGCGGGGTACCTTATGCTGGCCGCCTAACTTGCCACGGCTCTTCATCCAGCTTACAAAAGTGCCTTCAGGTGCTGCATGTACCTTAGGGCGGTGCAGGGCCATGTCTTTAAAGCGTTTGGCATCGTAATCGGAGTTCACTTTACGTAAGGTTTCATCCAATAAATCTACAAAGCGCTCAAATTCACCGGGCTTTTTCTCAAACTCTATAATCCACTCATGGCCGCCGCATTTGCTGTCGGTAAAGTAAATAGGCGCTGCGGTATAATCGCGAATGATAGCCTCGGTTTGTCGGCAGGCCTCCTGTAAGGCCCGTTCGGCATTATCTATAATAATTTCCTCACCAAAGGCATTTATAAAATGCTTGGTACGGCCTGTGATCTGTATACGGAAAGGGTCTAAAGAAGTAAAGCGAACGGTATCACCAATCATATACCGCCATAAACCGGCGTTAGTGCTAATGATGAGGGCATAGTTCTTACCTATTTCTACTTCATCGAGTGTTAATGTGTCCGGATTTTCGTCGGCAATGTTTTCTAAGGGCAAAAATTCATACCAAATACCGTAGTCCAGCATCAGCAGCATATCGCCGGGTTCTTCACGGTCCTGTATCCCAAAAAAGCCTTCTGAGGCATTGTAGGTTTCCAGGTAGTACATATCAGCGTTAGGAATAAGCTTTTTAAACTGCTCACGATAAGGCGTAAAATTCACCGCTCCGTGAAAGTACAGTTCCAAATTAGGCCATATTTCGAGCAGGTTGTTTTTACCTGTAATTTCGAGGATGCGTTTAAAAAGAATGATATTCCAGGTAGGTACGCCACTAATGCAGGTTACGTTCACATTTTTGGTGGCGTGAGCCATCTTTTCGATCTTTTCCTCAAAGTTTTCAAGCAAGGCTATAGTGAGGTCGGGCGTGCGGTAAAACTCGGCCCACATGGGCAGATTTTTCATAATCACAGCAGAAAGATCGCCGAAAAATGTTTCCGAGTTCAACTGCCCAACCTGGTGACTGCCGCCCAGGGTAAGTCCTTTACCTGTAAACAGCATAGCATCCGGACGGTTGTTGCAATAGATGGTGAGCATATCCTTACCACCTTTAAAATGGCATTCTTCCAGCGACTCCTCACTTACCGGAATAAACTTGCTGCGATCATTAGTGGTGCCCGATGATTTGGCAAACCACCGGATCTCCGACGGCCAAAGTACGTTTTGCTCGCCTTTGAGCATACGCTCTATATAGGGCTTTAAGGTGTCGTAAGTTTGAATAGGGACCCGCTCTTTAAACTGCGTAACGGTATTAATGCTTTTGTAATGATGCTTTTTGCCCCATTCGGTATCTTCAGCGTTCGAAATCAATTGATTAAACCATTCCTGCTGAACATCGTTAGGATATTTCATGAAAAGCTCGATCTGGTGGATGCGCTTTTTCATGAGCCAGGTAACAACAGAATTTAGAATGGTCATACGTAATGCCGAAAATAATGAAAAGTTTTTAGTTCAATAACTGGAATAATTTTGCGACTGCAGCATGTGAACGGATGAGATGCGGAAGTAACGGCTAAAATGCAGGCTAATTGGTTACAGATTTTCAGAACATCGATATCAATCAAAAGTTTTCCGCTTCAACACAAAGTTAGCACCCAAGTATACCTTGCGTACCATTTCATTAGCGGCCAGTACCTCAGGTACGCCCGATTCCAGGATCTTGCCTTCGAATAGTAAGTACGCACGGTCGGTTATAGACAAAGTTTCCTGTACGTTGTGGTCGGTAATGAGGATGCCTATGTTGCGGTGACGTAGTTTAGCTACCATGGCCTGAATTTCTTCAACGGCAATAGGATCTACCCCGGCAAAGGGCTCATCTAATAGAATGAAATTGGGTTCGGCCGCCAGGGCACGGGCAATTTCGGTACGGCGGCGCTCACCGCCCGAAAGCAGGTCTCCCCGGTTTTTACGCACCTTGTGCAAACTAAACTCATCTATCAGTTCTTCCAGCTTATCTTTTTGCTGGGCTTTGCTCATTTTACCCATTTCGAGCACAGCCTTAATATTATCTTCTACCGTTAACTTGCGGAATACCGAAGCCTCCTGTGCCAGGTAACCAATACCTTTTTGCGCACGGCGATACATGGCATCGTTGGTTATTTCTTCATCATCCAGGTATATTTTGCCTTCGTTAGGCTTAATTAACCCTACAATCATGTAGAACGAGGTGGTTTTACCGGCACCGTTAGGCCCCAGCAACCCCACAATTTCGCCTTGCGATACGTTGAACGACACGTCGTTTACCACTGTACGCTGCTTGTATTTTTTTACCAGATGATCGGCACGTAAATTCATTTTTAGAGTCTTTAGTCGGAAGTCTTTAGTCGGAAGTCTTTAGTCGGAAGTCCATTCTCTTAACTAAGAACTTTGGACTAAAAACTTCAGACTCAAAACCTAACACCGTATTCCTTTAACGTTTAA
>Ga0265798_10012074_pt1 | contig 10459 bp, 10 predicted proteins | sample P3T30metagenome_FD_192430 | JGI IMG/M metagenome (GOLD analysis project Ga0265798, IMG submission 192430) | Plant litter microbial communities from East Loma Ridge, Irvine, California - P3 T30 | ecosystem: Environmental > Terrestrial > Plant litter > Unclassified | place: USA: California...
GCGCGGGTCGGCCGCGATCTGCGCCGGCGTGCCTTCAACCAGCACCTTGCCGCCCACCAGCACCGTGATGCGCTCGGCAAAGCGGAACACCAGCCCCATGTCGTGTTCGATGAACAGGATCGTCACGTCGCGCGGCAGCGCGGCGATCACTTCGAACAGGTCGCGGCTCTCGGCTTGCGGGATGCCGGCCGCCGGTTCGTCCAGCAGCAGGATGGCGGGCCGGGTCGCCAGCGCCAGCGCGATTTCGACCAGGCGCTGCTTGCCGTAGGCCATGCTGCGGGTGACGCTGTTCGCCTCCTTCGTCAGCTTGAGCGTGGCCAGCAGCGCCATCGCTTCCTCGACCACGTCGGCGTGCTTGTCCACCGTCTGCCACCATACGCGCTGGAATCCACGCCGCTCGCAGATGGCCAGCGCCACCGATTCCAGCACGGTCATGCCGGCGAACAGGGTGTTGATCTGGAAGGTGCGCGTCATGCCCAGCTTGACGCGCTCGTGCTGCGCCAGCTGCGTGATGTCGCGCTCGCCCAGCCACACGTGGCCGCTGGTGGGCGGCAGCGCCCCGGTCAGCAAATTGATGAAGGTGGTCTTGCCGGCGCCGTTCGGCCCAATCAAGGCATGGCGCGCGCCCGGTTCAAAGGCGAGCGAGATGTCCGTGTTGGCCTTGAACGCGCCCCACTGCTTGGACAAGCCCACCGTGCGCAGGCTCAGGTTCGATGTCGTCATGCGTCCTCCTTGCGCGCCGCCGGCTTCAGATGCTGCACCAGTTTTTCGAGGCCGCCCAGAATGCCACCGCGCGCAAACAGCACGATCACCACCAGCAGCAAACCGATATAAAACTGCCAGTAAGCCGGATCCAGGCCGGAAATATAATCCTGCGCCACCATGAACACCGCCGCCCCGACCAGCGCCCCATACAGGCGCCCGGTCCCGCCCAGCACCAGCATGATCAAGAGTTCGGCCGAGCGCGGAAAGCCGAGCGAATCCAGGCCGACGAACTGGGTAGTCTGGGCCAGCAGCGCCCCCGCCACGCCGGCAATCGCCGCGCCGACGGTGTAGGCCGCGCGCAGGCGGCGGTCGACGTTGGCGCCGATCGCCGGCATGCGTTTGCCGCCGTCGCGGATGCCGCGCAGCGACAGCCCGAACGGCGAATTCACCACACGCCGCAGCAGCACGAACAGCAAAAACAGCACGCCCAGGCTGTACCAGAAGGCGGTCTTGCCATACAAATCGAACTCGAAAGCCCCGAACAGCGGGCTTGTGGCCATGCCGGACAAGCCATCCACGCCGCCGGTAATGAAGGCCGCCTTGTTGGCCGCCTCGAACAGCATCAGGCCGATGCCGAGGGTGACCATCAGGCGCGCCAGGTCCTGGCCGCGCACCACCAGGAAGCTGACCACGAAGCCGAACACGCCGGCCACCAGCGCGGCTGCCGCCAGGCCGGACACCGGTTCGCCCCAGCCATGCGCCGACAGCAGGCCGGCCGTATAGGCGCCGAGGCCGAAAAAGGCGGCATGACCGAGCGAGACGATGCCGGCATAGCCCAGGATCAGGTCGAGCGATAGCGCGAACAGGCCGACGATCATGATCTGGCTGACCAGCACCAGGTGGTTGGGAAACAGGAACCAGGCCGCGACCGGCAACAGCCAGAACGCGATCTCGAGCGGCTTCCAGCGGTCATTGGGCAGGCGCGCGACCGCAGCAATAGAAATATCGGAACTGCCGCGTGAAATGTCAGTCGATTCGAGCGGCGGCGTCATGCCTTCCTCCTGACCAGGCCAAAGGGGAACAGGATCAAGAGCACCACCATCAGCGTGTAGATGACGAATGCGCCCACCTCCGGCACATAGTATTTGCCGGCGACGTCGAACACGCCGAGGATCAGCGCCGCGATAAGCGGTCCCTTGATCGAACCGGCGCCGCCGACGGCCACCACCAGCAGGAAGTAGACCATGTACTTGACCGGGAAGCTCGGGTCCAGCCCCAGCACGTCGATGCCCAGGCCGCCGCCCAAGCCGGCCAGGCCGGAACCGAGGGCGAAGGTCAGGCTGAACACCCGGCTGACGTTGATGCCCAGGCCTTCGGCCGCGGTCTGGTTGTCGACCGCGGCGCGGATGCGGGCGCCGAAGCGGGTGCGTTCGATCAGCAGCACCAGCGCCGCCGTCACCAGCACCACCACACCGATCAGGAACAGGCGGTAGGCGCCCACGTCGAGACCAGCCACGTGGACCTGGCCGCGCAGCCAGTCCGGCAGATTGACCGGCTGCTGGGTCGGGCCGAACAGCCAGGTGGCGCCGGCCACCGCCATGAAGGTCAGGCCGATCGAGAACAGCACCTGGTCCAGGTGCGGCGCCCGGTACAGGCGGCGGTACAGCAGCCGCTCCAGCACCAGGCCGACGACCGCCGCAACGAGAAAGGCCAGCGGCAGCGTAGCCAGGAAAGGCAGCCCGAGCTTCGACAACAGCGTCACACAGACATAGCCGCCAACCATGGCAAAGGCGCCATGGGCCAGGTTAATGAAGTTCATCATGCCCATCGTCACCGACAGGCCGACGCTAATCAGGAACAACAGGCTGCCGTAGGCAATCCCGTCGAACAGCACACCCACCGCATTACCGATCATGTGTGCCTCCGTTTTTTGTTTCTCCGCTTGTCCATCTTGTCTCCTCGTGCTCTTATTATTGAAACGACAGAAACAAGCGGTGGGTCACACCCGCTCGATGACCATGGCAATCCCCTGCCCGACCCCGATGCACATGGTGCACAGTGCATAGCGCCCGCCGGTGCGGTGCAGCTGGTACATCGCGGTGGTCACCAGGCGCGCGCCGCTCATGCCGAGCGGGTGGCCGAGGGCGATGCCGCCGCCGTACGGGTTCACGCGCGGGTCGTCGTCGGCCACGCCGAGTTCGCGCAGCACGGCCAGCGCCTGCGAGGCAAAGGCTTCGTTCAGCTCGATGATGTCCATCTGGTCGATCGTCATACCCAACTGGGCCAGCAGCTTCTTGGTGGCCGGCGCCGGGCCGATGCCCATCACGCGCGGCGGCACGCCGGCGGTGGCCATGCCGACGATGCGTGCGCGCTTGGTCAGGCCGTATTGCGCGGCCGCTTCCTCGTTGGCGATCAGCAGCGCGCAGGCGCCGTCGTTCACGCCGGAGGCGTTACCGGCGGTGACGCTGCCGCCCGGGTGCACCACGCCTTTCAATTTCGCCAGCGCCTCGATGCTGGTCTCGCGCGGATGCTCGTCACGCTCGAACAGGATGTGATCGCCTTTCTTCTGGGGGATCTCGACCGCCACGATCTCGTCCGCATACAGGCCTTCGCGCTGGGCACGGGCGGTCTTTTCCTGGCTGGCCAGCGCAAAGCGGTCCTGGTCTTCGCGCGACACCTTGTAGTCGACGGCGACGTTCTCGGCGGTCTCCGGCATCGAATCGGTGCCATACAAATGCTTCATGACCTTGTTCGGAAAGCGCCAGCCGATGGTGGTGTCGTAGATCTGGGCGTTGCGCGAGAACGCGGTGTCGGCCTTGCCCATCACGAACGGGGCGCGCGTCATCGACTCGACGCCGCCGGCGATCATCATGCGGGTCTCGCCGGCCTTGATCGCGCGCGCGGCGATGCCGATGGCGTCCATGCCGGAGCCGCACAGGCGGTTGACGGTGGTGCCGGCGACGTCGGGCGGCAGGCCGGCCAGCAGCGAGGACATGTGGGCCACATTGCGGTTGTCTTCGCCGGCTTGGTTGGCACAGCCGAAGATGACGTCGTCGACCTGGGTCCAGTCCACGCCCGGATTGCGCTTCATGAGTTCGCGCAGCGGGATGGCGCCGAGGTCGTCGGCGCGCACATCTTTCAGGGCGCCGCCGTAGCGGCCGATCGGGGTGCGGATGGCATCGCAGATAAAAGCGTCGATCATGGTCAAACTCCTTGTTCAGGCTGTTCAGATGCGAGCAGCGGCGCGTCGGTGACGGCCTGCAGCTCTTCGAAAGTCAGTCCCGGCGCCATCTCGCGCACGGCCAGGCCCTGCGGCGTGACGTCGAGCACGGCCAGGTCGGTATAGATGCGGTTGACGCAGGCGACGCCGGTCAGCGGATAGCTGCACTGGCGCACGACCTTGCTCTCGCCAGTCTTGGTCTGGTGGTCCATCATCACGAACACCTGCTTGGCGCCGATGGCCAGGTCCATGGCGCCGCCGACCGCCGGAATCGCATCCGGTGCGCCGGTGTGCCAGTTGGCCAGGTCGCCCTTTTCCGAGACCTGGAAGGCGCCCAGCACGCAGATGTCGAGGTGGCCGCCGCGCATCATCGCGAACGAGTCGGCGTGGTGGAAATAGGCGCCGCCCGTCAGCAGCGTCACCGGCTGCTTGCCGGCGTTGATCAGGTCTTCGTCTTCCTCGCCGGGGCTTGGTGCCGGACCCATGCCGAGCACGCCGTTTTCGCTGTGCAGGAAGACTTCGCGCTCTAGCGGCAGGTAGTTGGCGACCTTGGTCGGTGCGCCGATGCCGAGATTCACGTAGGCGCCTTCGTGGATGTCCTGGGCCACGCGGGCGGCGATCTGGTCGCGGGTGTATTTCGTGATGCTCATGCGGCCTCCTTGACGACGCGCTGGACGAAGATGCCGGGGGTGACGATGTTTTCCGGATCGAGTTCGCCGAGCGGCACGATCTCGGCCACCTGGGCGATGGTGGTCTTGGCGGCCATGGCCATGATCGGGCCAAAGTTGCGCGCGGTCTTGCGGTACACCAGGTTGCCCCAGCGGTCGCCGCGCAGCGCCTTGATCAGCGCAAAGTCGGCGTGGATCGGCGACTCCAGCACGTAGTGCTTGCCGTCGATCAGGCGCGTTTCCTTACCTTCGGCCAGCAGGGTGCCGTAGCCGGTCGGGGTGAAGAAGCCGCCGATGCCGGCGCCGGCGGCGCGGATGCGTTCGGCCAGGTTGCCCTGCGGGGTGAGTTCGAGCTCGATCTCACCGGCGCGGTACAGTGCGTCGAAGTGCCAGGAATCCGACTGGCGCGGGAAGGAGCAGACGATCTTGCGCACGCGCTTGGCCGCCAGCAGGGCCGCCAGCCCGGTGTCGCCGTTGCCGGCGTTGTTGTTGACGATGGTGAGTTCGCGCGCGCCGTGCGCGATCAGCGCATCGATCAGCGCCGCCGGCATGCCGGCATTGCCGAAGCCGCCGATCATCACGGTGGCGCCGTCGTGGATGTCGGCGACCGCGCTTTCCAGCGATTCGTAAGTCTTGTCAATCATGTTTCCGCCTTGTCCGGTGCGCGGCGGGGGCCGCGCCCCTTGAAATCTCATTAACAATCATGGATACTACAGATGTTCGATAATCGCACACATATTCGATTACCGTACATTGAGTGTATCCCTTCCCGTCGCCGAACGCAAACGCGACGGGCAAAATCAGTGGCCACCTTGCCCCGCATCCGACCATGACTTCATCGACAAGCAAGACCGCCGGCAGCGGCGCCGGCGCCACGCCCGAAGAGCGCGAACCGACCATCGCCGAACAGATCGACGCCCTGACCGATCCCAGCTTCATGACCTCGCTGGCGCGCGGCCTGGCGGTGGTGCGCGCCTTCAGCGACTCGCGCAAGCCGCAGACCATCGCCCAGATCAGCCAGAAGACCGGCATCCCGCGCGCGGCCGTGCGGCGCTGCCTGTACACCCTGCAGCAGCTCGGCTACGTCGACGCCGAACTGAACAACTTCTCGCTGCGGCCCAAGGTGCTCACCCTCGGCTATTCCTATCTGTCGTCGACCCCGCTCACGGTCTCCAGCCAGCCCTGCCTCAACAACATCACGCGCGAACTCGGCGAATCAAGCTCGCTGGCGGTGCTCGACGAAAGCGAGGTGCTGTACGTGGCACGCTCGGCCGCTTCGCGCGTGATGTCGGTTGCGCTGAACACCGGCAGCCGCCTGCCGGCCTACTGCACTTCGCTGGGCCGGGTCATGCTGGCCCATCTGCCGCCCGCCGAACTGGACGCCTACTTCGCGCGCGTCAAACTGCGGCCGATGACCGAGCACACCGTGGTCAACCAGAAGCGCCTGCGCGAGATCCTGGCCGGCGTGCGGCGCGACGGTTACGCCGTAATCGACGAAGAACTCGAACTCGGCCTGCGCTCGATCGCGGTGCCGGTGCGCGGTGCTTCGGGCCAGATCGTGGCCGCCCTCAACGTCGGCGCCCAGGCCGCCCGCGTCAGCGTCGAGCGCATGCGCCAGGACTTCCTGCCGGTGCTGCAACGCGGCGCCCAGGAGCTGGCGGTCCTGCTCCCCTGATCTGAACCCGCCGCTCAGAAGTTGTGGCGCAGGCCGAGCATCACGCCGTTCTGGCCCAGGCCCGCGCCGACGGTGCCGCCGGCATCCAGCGCCACCGCCGAGTTGCCCTTGTTGGCCATGCGTCCGACCGCGCCATACACCGCGGTGCGCTTGCTGAAGTTGTAGCTCAGGCGGCCGACGATCATGTTCACGTCCGACGGTGAGTTTTTCGTGTCGCGGCGCGCCACCTGGGCGTCCAGCGTATATAGCCCGAACGGGTAGCTGACGCCGAGGTAGTACAAATCGGATTCGGTCAGGCCGGTCGACGCGTTGGTATCGCGGTCGATCACGCCGGCGCCGATCTTGGTCGTGCCCAGCATCACGTAACCGTTGACGGTCTTGCGCACGTCGGTATTGTTGCTGCTGGTGAGACCGCCGGCGGCGCCGGTGTTGCCGTACATGCGGTCATACGACACGTTCAGCCCCCACCCCTTGCTTTCATAACCGAACATGCCGGTGTACTGGCGGCAGGCCTTGGCATTGCCGGCCACTTCGCCCGCGCAGTTGGTGGCGGCCGGACCGCCGGCGGCCGACGCATCGCGCCCGGTGCTCCAGGTGGCGCCGACCACCACGCCGTTGAAATTGCCGTTGTAGGCGATCGCATTGTCGCTGCGCGCATTCGGCAAATACGGATCGATGCTGCCGATCGCGAACAGGTGCGGCCCCAGCACATCAGACTTGATGGTCGACAGATACGTCATGTTCAACTGGCGCCCGATGCTCAGCGCGCCCCAGCTGCCCTTCAGCCCGACCAGCGCCTGGCGCCCGAAGATGCGGCCGCCCTGGCCGGTGGTACCGGTATCCAGCGACAAGCCGTTTTCCAGCACGAAGAAAGCCTGCAGGCCGTTGCCGAGATCCTCGGTGCCACGGAAGCCGATGCGCGACGGGAAGGAACTCGTCAGCGATGGCACCTTGGTCTGGGAATGGCCGGCGGCATCGACGTTGGTCACATAGGCCAGGCCGCTGTCGACGATACCGTAGATCTGGACGTTGGTCTGGGCTTGCGCCTGCGCGGCGATGCCGGCAGCAGCCAGACCGAGCGCCAGCGCATACCGTGGCACATGCGTGCTGCAGAAGGTGTTCTTCATGTTGTCTCCTGGTTGTATTTATATGGCGTTCGATAATCGAACATGTAGTTGCTTACCGAACGCTAAATTAATACTATTGTTCTTGCACAAGCGTTGTCAACAACATACTCAGCTTGCCTGATAATCGTTTGTCGACAGAACACCACAACCAGGAGACACAGCATGAGACACAACACAAAGCGCACCATGAAGCGCAAGACGATGACAGCTGCATTGGGAATGGTATTAGCCGCAGCGGCGGGGCTTGCCGGCTTGCCGGTGCAGGCCCAGACGGCGGCCTCGAACACGATCAAGGTAGGCGTGATCGCCCCCTTCTCCGGCCCCTTTGCCGACTACGGCAAGCAGATGCAGGGCGGGATCAAGGCGTGGATGGCGCGCCACGGCGACAGCGTGGCCGGCAAGAAGATCGAGGTGATCTACAAGGACACCACCGGCCCCTCGCCGGAAATCGCCAAGCGCCTGGCGCAGGAACTGGTGGTGCGCGACAAGGTCGACTTCCTGGCCGGCTTCGGCCTGACGCCGGAAGCGCTGGCCGTGGCACCGATCGCCCAGCAGGCCAAAAAGCCGATGATCGTGATGAATGCGGCGACCTCCATCATCACCACCAAGTCCGATTACATCGCGCGGGTGTCGATGACGCTGCCGCAGATTTCGGCGCCGATGGGCGACTGGGCGGTGAAAAACAAAATCGGCAAGGTCGTGACGCTGGTGGCCGACTACGGCCCAGGCATCGATGCCGAAAAGGCTTTCAGCGAGCGCCTGCAGAAGAACGGCGGCAAGGTGGTCGAGGCGATCCGGGTCCCGCTGCGCAACCCCGAATTCGCGCCCTTCATCCAGCGCATCAAGGATGCGAAGCCGGATGCGGTATTCGTGTTCGTGCCGGCCGGCGAACAAAGCATCGCCTTCATGAAGGGTTACCGCGAGCGCGGCCTGGCGCAGGCCGGCATCCGCGTGATCGCCACCGGCGACCTCACCGACGACCACGTGCTGCCCACCATGGGCGATGCCACGCTGGGCGTGATCACCACCTTCCATTATTCGGCGGCCCACAAGTCGCCCGCCAACGACGCCTTTTTGAAAAGCTTCGCCGCCGCCAACCCGGGCGGCGGGCGGCCCAACTTCATGGCGGTGGCCGCGTACGACGGCATGAACGCGATCTACCAGGTCAGCGGGAAGCTGAACGGCAGTATCGACGGCAACAAGGCGATGGCCGCGCTCAAGGGCTTGAAGATCGACAGCCCGCGCGGCCCGCTCACGATCGACCCGGCCACGCGCGACGTGGTGCAGACCGTGTACGTGCGCAAGGTCGAGAACGTCGGCGGGCAGCCTTACAACGTCGAGTTCGACCAGTTCCCGGACCAGAAGGACCCGGGTAAATAAGCGGGCAAGTGATCTAGAGCGCGTGCACGCTCAGCGCCCGCACCGCCGCGCGCAGCTGCCCCTGCAGCTGCGCGCGCTCTTCCTTGCCGAGCTCGGCGAACATCAGGTTTTCCACTTCCGCCACCAGCAGGTCGCACTCGCGCAGGATCGCTTCGCCGGCTGGCGTCAGGCTGATCTGGATGATGCGCCCGTGCGCCGGGTCCGGGCGGCGCGCGATCCAGTCGCGGGCTTCCATCTGCTTGACCATCTCGTTGGCCGATTGCGGCGAAATCATGGTGCGCGTCGCCAGCTGGGCGTTCGACAGCGAACCATGCGCGCGGAATACGGACAGGGCCGTGTATTGCGGGACCGTCAGGCCCATCGGCGCCAGGCTCTCGCGCAGGCGCTGGCTGAGGACGTGGTCGAGGCGCCCGACCAGGTAGGCCAGGCCCATCGGCTTGACCGCGGTGTGAGGGGAATCGGAGTTTTTTTCGCTTGCCATAAAAAGATGCTTGTCACGGAAAACCGCTGCGTATAGTATGAGTCGCATATCAGGTAGCCTGATAATAAACCTACCAGGAAGGAGACATATTGTATGGCTAATTACGAAGCGCGCTGGCAAACCGTCAAGGTCGAGGTCGAAGACGGCATCGGCTGGATCACCCTGAACCGTCCGGAAAAGCGCAACGCGATGAGCCCGACGCTGAACCGCGAGATGATCGACGTCCTCGAGACGCTCGAACTCGACGACGACGCCCAGGTCGTGGTGCTGACCGGCGCCGGCGATGCCTGGACCGCGGGCATGGACTTGAAGGAGTATTTCCGCGAGACCGACGGCAAGCCGGAAATCATGCAGGAGCGCATGCGCCGCGACTGTTCGCAATGGCAGTGGAAGCTGCTGCGCATGTACAGCAAGGCGACCATCGCCATGGTCAACGGCTGGTGCTTCGGCGGCGCCTTTTCGCCGCTGGTGGCCTGCGACCTGGCGATTGCCGCCGACGACGCCGTGTTCGGCCTGTCCGAAGTCAACTGGGGCATCCCGCCCGGTAACCTGGTCAGCAAGGCCGTGGCCGATACCATGGGCCACCGCCAGGCGCTGCACTACATCATGACCGGCGACACCTTTACCGGCAAGGAAGCCGCCGCCATGGGCCTGGTCAACAAGAGCGTGCCCAGGGAGCAGCTGCGCGAGGCGGTGATCGAACTGGCGAACAAGCTGCTGGAAAAGAACCCGGTGGTGCTGCGCTATGCGAAGGTCGGCTTCAAGCGCTGCCGCGAACTGACCTGGGAACAGGGGGAAGATTACCTGTACGCGAAGACCGACCAGTCCAACCACCGCGACCCGGAAAAAGGCCGCAAGGAAGGCCTCAAGCAGTTTTTGGACGATAAGACGATCAAGCCGGGCTTGCAGAGCTACAAGCGCGGATAACAATAAGAATAAAGGCGGCACATAGTCCGCCGCTTTCCACTCTCACGAGGAGACACTCATGATGCAAGCAGATCTGCTGTGCGGCGGCCAAGCCCGCGCCGCAGCGAACGGCGCCACCTTCGAGCGCTACAACCCCGCCACCGGCGCCGTCGCCACGCGCGCCGCCGCCGCCACCCTGGATGACGTCGACGCCGCCTGCGACGCCGCCCGTGCCGCCTTTCCGGCCTGGGCTGCGATGCTGCCGGGCGCACGGCGAGCCCTGCTGCTGAAAGCCGC
>Ga0265798_10012075_pt1 | contig 10459 bp, 10 predicted proteins | sample P3T30metagenome_FD_192430 | JGI IMG/M metagenome (GOLD analysis project Ga0265798, IMG submission 192430) | Plant litter microbial communities from East Loma Ridge, Irvine, California - P3 T30 | ecosystem: Environmental > Terrestrial > Plant litter > Unclassified | place: USA: California...
ACCTCGACAGCAGGGTGCAGTTGGAAGCCGAGATCGTCGCAGCCTTGCACAAGGATCCTGCCGGTCGTGCCTACCTGTTCAAACTGGCGACCGACCGCTTCGGCTGGGCCGAGCGCAATGCGAGGCCTGCCGGCACGAGCTACCAGGCTGAATGGGTATACGGGGCGGTGAACCAGCAGCTGTCTTGGGAAATGCAGGCTGCCGAGGTGTTGACGGCGCAGCGCGCGGCCATCGACGCGGCCGTTGAGACGACGACGCCGACGCGCCGCCAGGCCTTCGAGCACACGGCGGCACTGCAAGCTTTCAGCGACGGTTTTCCAAGCTGGGCCGAGCTGGTGCTGCCCGCGGGGCGGGTCGCTGTCTGGCGCGAGGCTTACGACAACCTATCCGATGGCTGGCTGCGCGCTGCCCGACTCCGCCAGCGATATCCACGCAATTTTTCTCAATTCGTCGCCACCTTGATTCTGCTCATCATCGTGGGCAGCATCGTGTATGGGATGTTGAAGCCTTCGCGCGTCAACACGCCCGGCAACGCGCCGACGTCGCAGGCAAATGCAGGCGCGGGCAAACCGCCGGCGGTCGAAGAGCCCGTGCTGGCCTACGAAATCATGGGGCCAGTGACCAAGGACAGCTGCGAGACCACACATGAGTTTGTGCACCAGTCGAACTGGCTGGAGGTCGATGACCCCGACGCGGTTGCACTGCTGAGTACGCGTGCCATGCTGTGCCAGGACCGCAAGCTGTGGCCACAGGCGAGCGACCCCATGATGGATTGCCTTCGCACAGAGCGGGGCGCGGCATTCACGGCAGGGCGGCTGGAATCTCCGGGCGCGTGTGCAGCGAAACAGAAAGTCCGGAAGCCGGCTGCAGGGCGCGGATAAGGTCGCTCGCCTGTCCATGCATTCATTCTGGTTTTTCGAACGCCTGGGCATTGCCGCCACGTCTGATGTCAAGCAGATCAAGCGCGCCTATGCCCAGGCCTTGAAGGCCATCGACCAGCAGGCCGAGCGAGAAGCCTTCGAGCGGCTGCGCGCCGCCTACGAGCAGGCACTGGCATGGGCGGCTGATCGGCGCCCGCACCGCCCGCTGGCTGATGACGACGCGGGTGGCGCGTCGATCGTGCAGGACTTGGCCCACGAGCCGCCTCCGACTCACGAGCATCCGACCCGCGAGCCGCAGCCGATCCGTGAGCAGGACACGGCTCAAGAGCAGCACACGGCTCAAGAGCAGGACACGGCTCAAGAGCAGCACACGGCTCAAGAGCAGCACACGGCTCAAGAGCAGCACACGGCTCAAGAGCAGCGCTCGACTCACAAGCGGCACCCGCCCGTCATAAACCTCGACGAGGCCTCGCCCGATTCAAACGACGCTGGGTATCCCGGCGAAGACCGGCCGGGGCCTGCACAGCAAATCCCCTGGCTGACCATCCGGCAATGGATTGCGCGCCTGATGAATCCGCAAGGGGTGTCCTATGCGTCCTTGCTGGATCAGGCGCTGCGCGATCCGCAGCTACATCACCTGGATGCCCGGGAACAGCTGAATTCCATGCTGATGGATGCCTTGTATCGGGCACCGCTGGGACAGCGGGCGCTGTTTGCGGCTGCCGCCGCGCGTTTTGACTGGGCGGCGCAAGGCGCGCTTTCCCAGCGCCATCATCCGCGCCAGCGGTGGGTATCGCAGGTCATTGACCAGTCCTTGTTGTGGGCATCCCTGGAACCCGCGACGACTGCCGCCTACACCGCTGCCATCGACGCGGCGGCCGCGACCGAACGGCCTTCGCCCGCTGATGTCTTGCGGCATGGGGCTGCCTTGAGTGTGCTGTCCCACGACTTTCATGCGTGGTCTGCTTTGTCTTTACCTGTCGAGCGCATCGACGCCTGGCGTGAGGCTTATGAAGCCTTGCCCGCGGACTATGTACGCAGGGTGAAAGCCAAGCAGGCGGCAATCAAGAGCCTGATGTGGTTCTGGCGCGCGATCAGATTCACGGTGGGTCTGTTCGACAACTGGCTGTCGCGCACCATGCTCGCCATCATGGCGCTGTCGGTAGTCGTGCATTTTGTCGCGGGCGAAGACACTCGCACGCCCGCCGAACGGGTGTCCGACAACGTCATGCGGCTGGCGTATGCGAACGCCGAGCGCGCAGGTCCGTCCGCAGCTCGCGCGGCAGGGCAGGACGTGCCGATGCCGTTGGAAAGCTTGCCGGGAAAGGTCGACAGAAAGGCTTGCGCGGCCACCCATGTCGTCCTGCATCAGCGCGAACCTCATGTGTTCGACGATCCGCCGCTTATCGCTTCGCTGGGCGCCCACGCTATGTTGTGCACAGCGAAGAACGTGTGGCCGCAACTGAGCGATCCGATCGTTCGTTGCCTGGAAGACGAGTCCTGGGCGGCCAGCAATCAATACCGGCCGCAGGCCAATGCGCACTGTGTGGCGGCTGCTGACGGCAAATAGGCACGGGCTTTGCGGCACAGTGCCTCACTCTAGAACTGCCGGTTCCTGCTGGCCCACCGGCTCACATCAACGAGGTCTGTCCGTGGACGCACTTAAAATCGCCACCTTCAACATCAACGGCATTCGCGCGCGCCTGCCTGCCTTGCTGACCTGGCTCGAGCGCGAGTCACCAGACGTGGCCTGCCTGCAGGAACTGAAATGCGCGCAGGCAGACTTTCCGATCGCTGAGATTCGCGCCGCTGGTTACGGTGCCATCTGGCACGGGCAGAAGTCGTGGAACGGTGTGGCGATCCTGGCCAAGGGGACCGAGCCGCTGGAGGTGAGGCGCGGCTTGCCGGGTTTCGAAGACGACGTCCACAGCCGTTATCTGGAAGCTGCCGTGCACGGCGTGTTGGTGGCGTGTCTCTACTTGCCCAACGGCAACCCGCAGCCCGGTCCTAAGTTCGACTACAAGCTGGCGTGGTTCGAGCACTTCATCACGCACGCGGCGGGCTTGTTCGACAGTGGCCACCCGGTCGTGCTGGCGGGTGACTACAACGTGGTGCCCACTGACGAAGATATCTACAACCCGCGTTCCTGGCTGAAAGATGCGCTGCTGCAGCCCGAAAGCCGCGAGGCCTACCGGCGCCTGTTGGCGCAAGGCTGGACCGATGCCTTGCGCGCGAAGTATCCCGACGAGCGCATCTACACCTTCTGGGATTATTTCCGCCAGCATTGGCAAAAGAACTCGGGCCTGCGCATCGATCATCTGCTGTTGAGCAAAGACTTGTCACCCAGGCTTGTGGATGCGGGTGTGGATCGTTGGGTGCGCGATGAGGACCACGCCAGCGACCATGCGCCGACCTGGATCACGCTCGACATGGCGGCAGCAGCCAAAGCCACTGTCAGAAAGTCAGCGGCGAAGAAGGCCGTTGTGAAGAAGGCTGTGGCCAAGAAAGCCGTGGCCAAGAAGGTAGTGGCCAAGAAGGTAGTTGCCAAGAAAGCCGTGGCCAAGGAGGCAGTGACCAAGGAGCCTGTTGCCAGAAAAGCCGTCGTGAAAAAAGCTGCCAGGAAAACCGCCAGCGCGTAAGCGCAGGGCTTCCTACACCACGTCCAGGGGCCGATGTGGCAAGCGCGGCAGCTTCACCGTGATCCGGTCGCCCTCGCTGACCTCACCCGCCGCGGTGACCACGCCCATGACGCCGGCCTTGCGCACCAGCTTGCCGTCAGGGGTTTGGTCCAGCACGGCTTTCATCAAGCCCTTCTTGAAGCGATCGATCTGCACACAAGGGTTGCGCAGGCCGGTCAAGGTCACCACGCCATGCTTGCCCAGCCGCAGTTGCGTGCCCACCGGCAAGGCCAGCAGGTCGATGCCTTGGGTGGTGATGTTCTCGCCCAGATCACCGGGCAGTATCTCGAAGCCTTTTTCCACCAGCTCGTCGAAGAGCTCCGCGTGGATCAGGTGCACCTGGCGCAGGTTGGGCTGAAACGGGTCGCGCGCCACGCGCGAACGGTGTTTTACCGTGACCCCGCAATGCGCGTCGCCCTCGACGCCCAGGCCGTCCAGCAAGGTGATGGCGGACACGGTTTCCTTCGAGAACACATGCCGCGCATTGACGTGGACGGCCACGACGCTGCCCGTTGCCGCCTTGGCCCGTGTGCGGGTTGCCGCAGGCGTCCCGGTATCCGAGCTTCCCGCCTTCGTGGTGTCCGTCCCTGCCGCATCCATTACCGATCTCCCTTGAAGATGACCAATCCTACGCCGCCTATTGTCATGGCCAGCGCGATCAGTTCACGCACACCCAGCGGTTCGCCCAGCACTACCGCGCCGGCACACACGCCCACCACCGGCGTCAACAGCGTGGCGCCCGCTGCCAGCGCGGGCTTCAGGCGGCGCAATGCGGCAAACCAGGTCAAGTAGCACAAACCCATCGGCACTGCCGTCATGTACAGCAAGAGCAGCCAGCCCGTGTTGCTCATGCTGGTCGGGTCGGGCCGCTCGAACAGCGCACTGACCAGCATGATCGGCAGGGACCCCAGAAAAAGTTGCCATGCCAGCAAGGCGAAGGGCGCCACCGTGTTCAGCGGTTTCAAGCCCACCGTGCCAAGCGCGAAGATCAGAGCGGCGGCCAGCGCGAAGACCACGCCAGTCAGGCGGCTGGCATCAAGCGCAGCGCCGTGTCCGCCAAAGAACAGCAGCAGCCCCGTCAGGCTCAGCACCAGGCCGCCGACGGCAAAGCGATTCGGGCGATGACCCAGCACAGGCCAGGCGAACAAGGTGGCCCAGACCGGCATGGTGTAGACCAGCAGGGCGCCTTGCCCCGCGGTCAGCCACTGCATCGACCAGGTCGAAAATCCCATCCACGCAGAAATGTTGACCAGCGACGCCGCCAGCAAGCGACCGCGCAAGGCCGCCGGGATACGCAGGTTTTGCCGCAGCGCGAGCGCGATCAGCGTGAACATCGCGGCGGCGCCCAGGCCGGCGACACCGCGCGCGAACAGGGGCGGCAGTTCCAGCATCAGCTGTTTCATGGCCGGCCAGTTCAGGCCCCAGCCAACCGCAGTGACGAGCAAACAGGCAATGCCTGCCCCGCGCGATCCCGGATCAGCAATGGGACGCATGGCCTGCCGACAGGAACGACGTCAGAAAGAGAACCGACGCGAGAGAAAAATGCTTCATTAAATGGGACTGATTGGGGACATGCCAAACTGACGTGCAGAACCGACATCAGCGTCGAGAATAATCCACGCTGGCGGGAGTTTTTGCCACCGACGCACGATATGGTCCATATTGGAGCCAATCCTGTCTCTCGACTGTCCAGCTGCTCGATCTGCTCGCAGATCGGTCATGGGCGCGCCGCGGAATTCGCCCTTTGCCTCTGTCTTCTTTCTTCCGTCGCCATGTAGTGCCGTATCGGCTGCGTCGGTGGTCCCTGCTGTGCGTGATGGCGCTGCTCGCCTCGCTATCGACGGTGAACGTCGGGGCGCAAGAGTCGGCGCTGCCTGCGCCGGTTCCCGCCTCCGTTCCTGAGCCTGTCCCCGAGACGGTTCCGCTGATCGAACAACAGACCGCCGCCGTCAAGGATGTGGTCCTGGGCCTGCTCAGCTACGTGCGCTGGCCGACCGAGCCTGCGGGCATCCAGGTGTGCGTGGTCGGTCCGACGTCTTATGCAGACGGCATGATGCGCGGCATGGTGCAGGCCAGCGGCCGCAAGGTCTTGTCGCAACGCCGGTCCTATGACGATGCCCAGCTGGGTGACCAATGCAATGCGGTGTACCTTGGCTTGCTGACCGACGCCGAGCGCCAGACCTTGTTCCAGACACTGGACGGACATGCGGTGCTGTCCATCAGCGAGCGTGACCTGGGGTGCAGCGTGGGCAGCGTGTTCTGCCTGAACGTGGGCAGCCCCCGCGTGAGCTTCGAGGTGAATCTGGACTCGATGGCGCGCAGCGGTCTGCGTGTGCATCCCAGCGTCTTGCAGCTTGCCAAACGAAGCGCCAGGCCGTGATCATGTGGCCCGGAAAACCAAACAAGCGCCAGTTCCGGCTTCCCTTGCGCCAGATCCTGTATCGCGGGCATCTGGGCATGGCGCTGGTGGCCATCTTTCTGGCCGGCCTGACCGTCAGCCTGGTGTGCCTGCTGACGCTGCGCGCGTATACGGAACACAACCTGGCGCTGACGGCGCGTTCGCTGACCTACACCGTGGAAGCAGCCGTGGTGTTCAACGACGACAGTGCCGTCCTGGACGCGCTGGAACTGATCGCGTCTGGCGACGAGGTTGCCCGGGTGACGGTCTACAACGATCAAGGTCGCAGCATGGCAGTCTGGACACGCTCGACCGACGGCGCGCGCGGTCGGCTCGAGCAGTTGGTCGCTGCCTGGCTGCTGCCGCCCGAGAACATCGAACCCGTCATGCACGACGGCGCCAAGGTCGGCGAGGTCAGGTTGAGTGGCTCGGGCGGGCCCTTGACCCGTTTTCTGCTGGCAGGCACGGCAGGCATGGTGGCCAGCCTGGCGCTGACGGCGCTGGTGGCCTTCTACCTGTCCCGGCGCATGGTCAGTCGCATCGTCGGTCCCCTGGAACGCCTGGCGCAAGTGGCCCATGCTGTGCGCCGCGACCGCGACTTTGCGCAACGCGTGCCGCCGGCCCCGATTGCCGAACTGGACGAGCTTGGCAAGGACTTCAACGTCTTGCTGGACGAGCTGGCATCCTGGCAGACCCATTTGAAAACCGAGAACGAAAACCTGGCGCATCAGGCCAGCCACGACAGCCTGACGCACCTGTCCAATCGCGCGGCTTTCGAGCAGACCCTCAGCATCGCGCTGCGCAACGCCGCGGACGAAGACTGGCATGTGGCCGTACTGTTCCTGGATGGCGATCACTTCAAGGCGATCAACGACCAGCACGGCCACGCCGCCGGTGACGTGGTCTTGATCGAAACGGCGGCGCGCATCCGCAGCCAGCTGCGGGGCAAGGGTGTGGGCGCTCGCTTCGGTGGCGACGAATTTGCCGTATTGCTGGCGCCATTGGCCGATGCCCAGGACGCCGCACGCATCGCCGACGACATCCTTGCCAGCATGGTTCAACCCATCCATTTGCCGGATGGTACAAGCGTAGTCATGTCGCTGACGGCCGGCATCGCGATCTATCCTGAGCATGCCCGCAGCCCGGATGACTTGCTGAAACGCGCCGACCAGGCCATGTACCACGCCAAGCGGCGGTCTCGCGGTACCCGTAGCCTGGCGGACCAGGCCGAAGGCAAAGACCCTCGACAACAGGAGATCGTTCTTGTTTCAGACTCGCTGTCCCCCGACCCGACTGTTCGCGCCATGCCTGTTGGGCCTGGCGCTGGTCTTGAGCGCATGCCAGACGCCAAGCCAGCCGCCACTGGCTATGCCGATGGCGACTCCCCAGGCAAGCTTGTCGCTGGATCAGATCGAGGCACTTAAGGTCCAGGGTTTCGAGCTGAAGGACGAGGGCTGGACCTTCGACTTGTCCAGCAAGGTCTTGTTCAACAGTGACGACGCGCAGTTGACGGTCGCAAGCCGCGCAGCACTCGAACGGGTGGGCAAGGCATTGCTGGCGGTCGGGATCGATCGGTTGCGGCTGGAAGGACATACCGACAGCCAGGGCGCCGCTGGCTATAACCATCGCCTGTCGGTCGCGCGCGCCAAGTCGGTATCTCGGGCCCTGATGGCCGTCGGCATGCGCCCGGAAAACATCCTGGTGCACGGCTGGGGCATGAGCCGGCCGGTGGCCGACAACCGGACTGCTGCCGGGCGAGCCGAAAACCGGCGGGTGGCGATCATCGTGGCGGCGCAGTAGCACTGCGTCGACAGCAGAGCTTCAGGCGACCAGCGCAACCCGCAGACCCAGCGCCACGAACGTGACGCCCGCCAGGCGATCCAGCCAGACGCCTGCGCGGGGGCGGCGCTTCAGCCACGCACCGATCACGCCTGCGCACAGGCCGAACGCGGCGAACACCACGAATGCCTGCAGCATGAACACACCGCCCAGCGCAAACATCTGAAGCATGACGCTGCGCCCGCTTTGCGTGTCGATGAACTGCGGCAGGAAGACGATGAAGAACAAGGTGACCTTGGGGTTCAGCATGTTGCCCAGCACGCTTTGCCAGAACACGGACGACAGTTTCTGCTCACTTCCTGCGTGCGCACTGCCCAGGCCTTTGCTGCGCAGCGCCTTGAACCCGATCCAGATCAGGTAGAGCGCGCCTGCGATCTTGACGATCTCGAAGGCCAGCGGCGAGGACTTGATCACCGCCGCCACGCCCAGCGCAGCCAGCGTGGTGTGGAAGATCACACCGGCCGCAAAACCCGCCGCTGCAGTGACCCCGGCGGCACGACCTTGCGATATGCCGCGCGCCAGCACCTGCAGGTTGTCCGGGCCGGGCGCGATGGTGACCGCGAGCGAGGCCAGCAAGAAAAGGAAGAAATCAGGCATCGGCTGCTGAGGGCTCAGTCGTCGCCGTTGCGCAAATCGTGCTCGCCACGCAGGCGGGCTTCCTCTTCGAACCGTGCGTCTTCGATGTCCTGCATCAACTCGTCCAGGTCCACCGGCGTGTCGTCGACGGGGACGATGCCGGTGAGCGGCGATTCCAGCGTCAGCGTGCCTGCCTCGTACAGATTCCAGATTTCCTTGCCGTAGTTCAAGGCCAGCAGCTGTGGCGCAAACCGGCTGAAGTACGCGGCCAGGTTGTCGACATCGCGTCGCAGCATGAGCTCCGCCTGGCTGTTGCCGGCGGCATCCACCGCCTGCGGCAGGTCGATGATCATCGGGCCGTCCGACGCCAGCAGAATGTTGTATTCCGACAAGTCGCCGTGAATCATGCCCGCCAGCAGCATGCGCACCACCTGGCCCAGCAGCATGGCATGCATCTCGAGCGCGCGTTCCTCGCTCATGTCCACGTCGTTCAGGCGCGGCGCCACGTTGCCGTCCTCGTCGGTGACCAGGTCCATCAACAGCACGCCGTCGGTACAGATGTAGGGCTGCGGCACTCGCACGCCGGCGTTGGCCATGCGGAACAAGGCGTCGACCTCGGCGTTTTGCCACATCTCTTCCTGCATCTGGCGGCCGTAGCGCGTGCCTTTCTCCATCGCGCGCGCCTGACGGCTGTTCTTGACCTTGCGGCCATCCAGATACGACGACGCCTGCTTGAAGCTGCGTTGCTTGGCGTCCTTGTAGACCTTGGCGCAACGCTTCGCGTCGCCGCAGCGCACCACGTACACGGTGGCTTCCTTGCCGCTCATCAACTGGCCCAGGACTTCGTCGATCAGTCCTTCCTCGAGCAAAGGCTCGAGCCGCTTCGGTACCTTCATGCGAGCACCGGTTGCGCGGTGGCGGGCAGGAAAGCGATCTGGATGCGGGGCGTCTGACGCCGCGCGGCGCGCAAGGCGGCGGGGAAATGTGAAAAGGTCATGCCCGATTATAAGGAGCCACGGCCCAGCTGCGGGAAACCGCTGTTCCCGCAATTGCCCTATGTGCCAAGCCACCTACAGTTCGACCAAGGTCTTGAAGCCGCCGAAGAACATGCGCTTTGCATCGAAAGGCATGTTTGCCGGATCCATCAGCTCGGTCAGGCGCGGATCGCTCATCACCTTGGCGTTGATCTCGTCGCGTTTTTCGCGCGACGCGTACACGATCCAGGAGAACACAACGGTTTCGCCTTCCTGTAGCTGCACGCTTTGCGGGAATGAGGTGAGTTTGCCGGGCTGTACGTCGTCGGCCACGCATTCACGGAATTCCAGGGCGCCGTGCTCGCGCCAGATCCGGCCTGCCTGCTCCGCCATGCGGCGATAGGCGTCAAGATTGGCGGTAGGGACCGGTACGACAAAGCCATCCACGTAATGCGACATGATCGATCTCCTGTGCGGTCTGGGTGCGGGTTGACAGGTGATATCCACCCGCTCACTGCGCGTTGGCAAGTCATTCCAGGAAATGACCCGATCAACGGTTGCGGGAGGGCTGGCCCGGGGTAGTACCGCCTGATGGCTCTTGCCGATATCAGCAATAATCCCCCTCCATCGCAGGCGTGCGGCACGCAGGAGGGTCAGATGAAAATATTCGGCTTTGCCGGGTACAGCAATTCGGGCAAGACCACCTTGATCGAGCAACTGATCCCGCGGGCGGTCGCACGTGGCTTGCGCGTCTCGCTGATCAAGCACGCGCATCACGAGTTCGATATCGACCAGCCCGGCAAGGATTCCTGGCGCCATCGCAAGGCGGGCGCGGCGGAAGTGATGGTAGTGTCCGGAAAACGCTGGGCGCTGATGCACGAACTGCGCGGCGCAGCCGAACCTGCGCTCGACGAACTGATTGCCAAGCTCGCGCCCTGTGATCTGGTCTTCGTCGAGGGCTACAAGGCCTCGCCCATCCCCAAGCTGGAAGTGTGGCGGGCCGAGAACGGCAAGCCGCGCCTGTCCCATGACGATGCGCACATCGTGGCGCTGGTGACCGATTCGCCAGGCGCCGCAGAGGAATCCCGGCTGCCTTTGCTCGACCTGGACGAT
>Ga0265798_10012076_pt1 | contig 10459 bp, 7 predicted proteins | sample P3T30metagenome_FD_192430 | JGI IMG/M metagenome (GOLD analysis project Ga0265798, IMG submission 192430) | Plant litter microbial communities from East Loma Ridge, Irvine, California - P3 T30 | ecosystem: Environmental > Terrestrial > Plant litter > Unclassified | place: USA: California...
GGCGCTTTAGCGGCCAGCGGGCGCAAGTTAGCGGGCGGGCGGGGGCGGGCGCCTAACTAAACCCGCTAGTTGGGGTTAAAGCCTGGACTATTCGCGTGGCCGCGCCGGCCCGCTCCTTTTCCCTGCTTATGCCCCAACTTACTACCGCTACCTCCCCGCCGCCCTTTACCGAGCGGCGCTACCTGCTCACGTTTATTTTCGTGGTGTCGCTGTTCATGCTCTGGGGGCTGGGCGTCACGATGACCGACATCCTCAACAAGCACTTTCAGCAGGTGCTGCACATCAGCAAAGCCAACTCGGCCTACGTGCAGGCCGCCACCTTCGGGGCCTACTTCGTGATGGGCCTGCCCGCCGGCTGGTTCATGAAGCGCTTCGGCTACCAAAAAGGGGTTATCCTGGGCCTGGGCCTGTACGCGGCCGGGGCGTTCTTGATGGTACCGGCCGCCAACGCGGCCTCCTTCACGTTTCTGCTGGTGGCCTTGTTTGTGCTGGCCTGCGGCCTGGGCACGCTGGAGGCCGTGGCGCACCCGTTTCTGGACGGCCTCGGCGACCCGGCCAGCTCCGACCAGCGCATTACTTTTTCGCACGGCATCAACGGCATCGGGGCGGTGTCGGGGCCGCTCATCGGGGGCTACTTCGTGCTGCGCGGCACCCACGCGGCCGGCGACTTATCGTCGGTAAAGCTGCTCTACACCATCATCGGCACGGTGGTGGGCAGCATCGGCCTGGCCTTCGCCTTTATCAAAGTGCCCCCGCTCAATGCCGAGCACACCCTCGACGCGCCCACCGCCCCCGGGGCCGACAAAAGCCTGTTTCAGCACAAGCACTTCGTGTGGGCCTGCGTGGCCCAGCTCTTCAATACGGCGGCCCAGGGCGGCACCTGGGCCTTTTTTATCAACTACGGCACCGACTACATGGGCCTCAAGCCGGGGCCGGCCGTGCAGGGCTTCTGGCAGGTGGGTACGCTGTTTGAGCGCACCGTGGGCCTCACGCCGGGGCTGCCCCACCTGGCCAACGACGTGGCGGCCTATTTTTTCTCCCTGAGCCTGGTGGGTATGATGGTGGGCCGCCTGTTGGGCACCTACCTCATGCGCTTTATTGCCCCCAACCGCCTGCTGGCCTTCGCCGCCGTGGCCAATATGGCCTTGTGCGTGGTGGTGGCCCAGCACTGGGGCTGGGTGTCGTTCGGGGCGCTCATCGGGCTCAACTTCTTCTTCAGCATCATGTTTCCCACCATCTACAGCCTCGGGCTCAAGGACCTGGGCCGGCATAAGCAGCTGGCCTCGTCGTTCATTGTGATGGGCGTGGTGGGCGCGGCCCTGTTTCCGCGCTTCGTGATGGGGCCGGTGGCCGACGAGAGCGTGGCGCACGCCTACTACCTGCCCATCATCTGCTACGTGGTGGTGTTTTTGTACGGAGCCAAGTTTTACAAAGTGCAGCGCAGCTAGCCGGCCCGCTAGCCTTGCCAAGGCCCGGTACGACGCCCCCGCGCAACGTACCGGGCCTTTTGTGGTCCTTGGCCCGCTAGCGGCCAATGGCGGCTGGCATGTAATTTCGCCGGGCGGCCGCTAGCCGCGCACCGTAGTTGCTGCTTGCCGGGCGGCCTTTTCTGTTCATGACCGTCAGTGCGTTTTTTGAGCTGTTTTTAGATGAGCTACGGGGCAACCCGGCCCTCACCAGCTACTACAAGCTCCTGGCCAGCCCGGCCAGCTTCGAGTTTCGCAAAGCCTACGTGGTGCAGCGGCTGCACTACATTCAGGCGCACTTGCCCGATAAGGCCGCCACCATCTGGGACTGCGGCTGCGGCTACGGCACCACAGCCCTCTTCCTGGCCCTCAACGGCTACAAGGTACACGGCACCACCCTCGAATTCTACTTTGACCAGCTGCCGGGGCGCCTGCGCTACTGGGCGCAGTTTGGCGACGTGTCGGGCTTCACCTACAGCTACGAAAACCTGTTTGACTCGCCCCCGGCCCCGGCGGCCTACGACCACATCGTCATCCAGGATACCCTGCATCACCTCGAGCCCCTGCCCGCCGCCCTGCGCATCCTGCGCGAGGCGCTGCGGCCCGGCGGCCGGCTCATCGTGGTGGAAGAAAACGGCGGCAACCTGGTGCAGTCCCTCAAGCTGTACCTGCGCCGGGGTAACCGGCGGGTGATTGAAATCTACGACGACACGCTGAAAAAGAACATCTTAATCGGCAACGAGAACATCCGTAGCCTGGCCACCTGGCGCCGCGAGCTGGCCCGGCAGGGGCTGCACATTCCGGCCAGCGGCGTGCAGTACATCCGGCTGTTTCCGCCCTTTCTGTTCCGGCCCGAGCGGGTAGCGCGCCTGCTCAAGCGCGAGAATGCCCTGTGGCGCCGCAGCCCCCTGCTCAAGGAAGGCTTCTTCTTCGGCCTCAATTTTTTGGCCACGAAAGCGCCTTAAGACGGCCTCTAGCCACGCCCCACGGCGGGCGCGCACTGGCAACCACTACCAAGAGTTTACGGTCCCGCGCTACCGGGTATCTGCCCCGGCCGTAGGCTCTGGCGAGGGGCGCAGGCCCGGCCACGTTGCTTTGTGAACATTGCCGGGCGCGGCCCTTGCTAGGCTTGTGGCGCGCATTTTGGCGAGAAGTACCCGGTTTTTGAAGCACCTCCTCGCCTAGCCGGCCCCGCCCGCAGCTGCCCCCTTGACCACCAGGCGCCTTTCGAGTTTATTCGCACGGCGGGCGGCTACCGCCTACGTAGCGTATCGCGCTGGCACTAAGAATTAACGCCGCCAGCTTGCAGCGGTAGTGGCCACGCCGGCGGGCGCGCTGGCCAACTGAAACGCGTTATTTTGCCGGCATGAAGCACTTTTTGCCGCTCTGCGCGCTAGCCCTCCCCCTTTGCCCCAGGGCGCAAACTTCGCCCCCCGAAAACCTCGTGCAGTACGCCCACCCGCTGGTGGGCACGGCCAAAATGGGCCACACCTACCCCGGTGCCACGGTGCCCTTCGGCGCGGTGCAGCTCTCGCCCGATACCGACACCGTCAGCTACGAGCTGAACGGTAAGTACAACCCCGACGTTTATTCGTACTGCGCGGGGTATCAGTACAAAGACCCCACTATCGTGGGCTTCAGCCACACGCACTTCAGCGGCACGGGTCACTCCGATTTGGGCGATTTTCTGGTGATGCCCACCACCGGGCCTTTGCAGCTTAACCCCGGCACGGCCGATAAGCCGCGCAGTGGCTACCGCTCGGCCTACTCGCACGCCACCGAGGTGGCCGAGCCGGCGTACTACAAAGTGCGGCTGGCCGACCACGATATCCTGGCCGAGCTCACGGCTACCACGCGCGTCGGCATTCACCAGTACACCTTCCCGCAGGCCAGCGAGTCGCACATTATTCTTGACTTGATGGCCGGGATTTACAACTATCCCGGCAAGAATACCTGGACCTTCGTGCGGGTCGAAAACGACTCGCTCGTGACTGGCTACCGCCAAACCAACGGCTGGGGCCGCACCCGCACGGTGTACTTTGCGCTGCGCTTTTCGCGGCCCTTCAAAACCTACGGCAGCCGCAACTACGACCCCAAGCAGGCCTACCGGGGCTTCTGGGGGCGCTTCGACCAAAACCACAACTGGCCTGACCTCGCCGCCCATCAGCTACGCCTGCACTTCGACTTTGGGGCCACCCGGGCCGGGGAGCAAGTAAAGCTCAAGCTGGCCCTCTCGCCCGTGAGCACCGCCGGCGCGCTGGCCAACCTGCGCGCCGAGGCGCCCGGCTGGAACTTTGCCGACTATAAGCGCCAGGGCCAGGCGCAGTGGCAGCAGGAGCTGGCCAAAATCACCATCAGCGCGCCGCGCCGGGTCGATAAGGAAAATTTCTACACGGCCCTGTACCACGCCTTTACGGGCGTAACCACCTACCAGGACGTGGATGGCCAGTACCGGGGCCTCGACCAGAACAACCACGCGGCCAAGGACTTCACCAACTACACTACCTTCTCGCTCTGGGATACCTACCGGGCGCTGCACCCGCTCTACAACCTCGTGCAGCCCCGCCGCAACGCCGATATGGCGCAGAGTATGCTGGCCCACTTCGACCAAAGCACCGAGCACATGCTGCCCGTGTGGAGCCACTACGCCAACGAAAACTGGTGCATGATTGGCTACCATTCGGTGCCGGTGCTTTGCGATGCCATCGTGCTCGGCAACGCGCCTTTCGACCAAAACCACGCCCTCGATGCCTGCGTCACCACCGCCCGCCAGCGCTGGTACGACGGCCTGGGCCTGTACCTGGACAAGGGCTACGTGCCCGAGGACAAGAGCGGTGCCTCGGTGTCGAAAACGCTGGAATACGCCTTCGACGACTACTGCATCGCGCAGGCCGCCAAGAAATTGGGCCGCGCCGATATTGAAAAAGAGTTTAGCCAGCGGGCTACCAACTGGCAGAATGTGTACGACGCTCGCATCGGCTTCATGCGCCCGCGCCTGGCCGATGGCTCGTTTCGGGCCAAGTTTGACGTGCTCACTACCAGCGACCCCGGCTACATCGAGGGCAATGCCTGGAACTACAGCCTCTACGTGCCCCACGACCCGGCCGGGCTCATCGCCAAGATGGGCGGCAGTGCCCGCTTCGTGCCCCACCTCGACTCCCTGTTCACGATGAACCTGCCCGATAAGTTTTTTGCCGAAACCGAGGACATCACCCGCGACGGCATCATCGGCAACTACGTGCACGGCAACGAGCCCGCCCACCACGCCGCCTACCTCTACAACTGGACTACGCAGCCCTGGAAAACCCAGCCCCGCATCCGCATGATACTGAATAAAATGTATCATCAAGGACCCGATGGGCTGGGCGGCAACGACGACTGCGGCCAGATGAGCGCGTGGTACATCTTCTCGGCCCTGGGCTTCTACCCCGTGGCCCCCGCCTCGGGCGAGTACGCACTCGGTAGCCCCGCCGTGCACGGCGCGGTGCTGCAAGTCGGCGACGGTAAAACCTTCACCGTGACGGTTAAAAACCAGGGTGATAAGAACGTTTACGTGCAGGCCGCCCGCCTGAATGGCAAGCTACTGGCTAGGCCGTTTTTGCCGGTGAGCGAGGTGCGCCAGGGCGGCACACTGGAGTTTGTGATGGGCAGCCGGCCGGCGAAGTAATCGACACCTCCTTCTCCTCATCCGCCTAGCGGCGCTATGGCTGCCCCCAGCCGCGAGCACCTGAAAGAGCGTCTCCCAAGGCGTCAAGCCCAGCGGCTACGCACACCAAAAAGCCACGGTATAGCCGTGGCTTTTTGGTTTTTAACTTAACTGGGGACGGCGCGAATGCTGGCGCCGGCTACTCGCCCTCGGCAGCCGCAACCGCCTGCCGCGGTGCTACACCTACGTCACGCGTGTTTTTCTGCACAGCAATGGCCCCGAACAAGCTCAGCAGGAAGGCCATCGCGTAGAAGCCTTTTTCGCTGAGCGTAAGCGCCGCGTGCCACAGCCCCACCAGTAGCAGGCCAATGGCCAGCAGCGTAGCAAACCAGGCCAGGCCGTAGTACAAGCCCGTGACGGGGACTTTCTCTAGTTGGTCGCGCACGGTCTTTTGGAGGGAGATAACGGCAAACAGCCCAAACATGAGCACGGTGAAGTAGTAGCCTTTTTCGTTGAGCGCCATTGTGGCGTTGAAGAGGCCTAGCAGGAAACCGCCCATGCCCGCGAGCAGGGCAAACCACGAGGCGGCAATAAAAGCGACGGAGGGGCGGGCGGTCGTAACGGCAGTAGGTGACATGGCTGGAATGGCTTGAAGTATGGCCCAAAAGTAGCGGGCCTCCCTGCAGCGATAAAAGCCAACTTTCCTTTTACCCTGACTTTACGACGAATACTTTATCAAGCTTTTTATGGCACAATACCCTTTATATCAACTACAAAACTAAATTCATAATCTGACATTAGCCATAGCAGCCTATGCTCCGCTAAGTAGCCGTAGCTATCCCGGTGGGCCGCAAGGTGTACTTAGCTAATCTGGTGCTGGTGCTGGGCCAACAGGCCCCCAGAAGGTCACCCGCAGCCTACCTTCTAAAGCAGCAAAGCCCCCAGCCTAACCGAGGTGGGTCGGGCTGGGGGCTTACGTAGGCCTGGCTTTTAAGCGGCAGGGCCGTTATTTCTGCTGGGCAGCTAGCTGCTTCAGGCGGTTATAGGTACGCTGTGACTCGGCAAACTGCTTTGCTACGGCGGCGCGGATGTCACCCTTGAGGGCCTTGCGGCGCAGGGTCTTTTGGTAAGCCTTGATGGCCCACTGCTCGCCGTAGATATTGGCGGCCAGGATGGCTTTCTCGTCGCGGGCGGTTACCACGGCCTGGGCATCCATGAGCTTGCGGTAGAGCTTGCCTTTCAATGTGGTGCCGGTTTCGCGCTCGCCGCCCTTCTTGGTCAGGTAGCCGTTCAGGGTGCTGGCAAATTCCTTGCTTTGGCCCACCAGGTGCTGGTAGTAGCTCTTCAGTTCCGCGTCTTTGGTTTCGGCCACGGCGCGCTTGTAACCCTCAATGCGGTCGTTCACGAACAGCAACAACTGGTCCAGGGCCTTGGCGGCGCGCTTGGCTTTGCCTTTCTTCTTGGGGGCTACTAGCCAGACCAGGCCGGCCGCCAGCAGCGCGCCGCCCACCACTTTCTGGGTGGTGGTGAGTTTGCCGTAGGCATCAGCCGTTTTTTCGCCAGCGTTCTTCACGGGCGCGGGCACCTTGGCAAGAAGGTCCTTGCTTTTAGCAGCGGCCTCGTCGTACAGGTCCTTCACTTTGTCGGCCGCATCGCCATACAGGCCTTTTGCTTTATCAGCCGCATCACCGTACAGGTTTTTGGCTTTGTCGGCCGTGTCGCCATACAGGTCTTTGGCTTTATCGCTAGCACCGTCGAGCAGGTTTTTAGCCTTGTCGGCCGCATCGGAAATAGGTTCGGGCAAGTTCATTGCGCAGGAGTTCAGAGTTGATGAGAAACAGCCGTCTTACGGCTAAGCTCCTCAATGTGTTAGGCCAACCCAGCTTTTAGGCCCAATTAGCCGGCCTGGCCTGCCTCCTTTACCGTGCCCAGCCGCGCCAACAACTTAGTATTCGCGCACCTACACGGCCCAGCCTTTTTACCTGAGCCCGCTCATAAAAAAGCTGCCCGACGCCGCCCACAACGGGGCGTGCCGGGCAGGCTAGCAAAGCGCACAGGCCGCAGCCGGCTTAGCGCTTAGCTCAAAAGGCTTTGCTTGTTCTTGTTACGCTTGTAGAGGTAGGCGGCCCCGGCAGCCAGCAGCGCGCCGCTCAGCACTTTGTGCTTGGAGGTGAAGCCGCCGTTGGTGGTACCGTCGTCGTTGGTTTTACCACGAAACAGGCTGGCAATCATGCCGCCCAGCGAGTTGCTCGAATTATTGTCGCTCATGAGTGAAATCAGGTTTAAGGTGAGTATTGGCCTCATACGGCTGCCGGGCAGGCGGCGTTACCACCGGGCCTGGGGCCGAGCGGCAGTAGGCCCCAGGCCCACGCTTTTTCCTGGGTTGACGCTTATTAGTTAGAATAACTACAATACTTTAACGTTTAGAAAGCCTACTCCTTAGCCTTGGCAATACGAACTAATTTGATTTTATATTAGAGCTAACAGCCTGGTATTGACGACTGCGACGCATCTTTGCGCGCTGCCCACCGGTGCCAAAGCGTTTCGGGGGCAGCACGTACTTACCTCGCTATTCAGCCCGGCAACCGGCCGGGCTCCTCGTCCTTTTCCACGTACTATGCTCCTACGCGCTACGTTATTTCAGTTTGGGTTTCGGTTTTATCAGGCGGGCTGGGTGCTGGCAGCCGGGCTAGCGGCCGCCCCGCTGGCCAGCCACGCGCAAACGCGGGCGGCCCTGCGCGGCACCGTTGCCAACACGGCGGGCGTCGCAATGGAGTTTGCCACCATCACACTGCACCGGGCGGCCGACTCGGTCGTGGTCAAAACAGAGTTTAGCAACCCCCAAGGTGCCTTTCAGCTCGACGCGCCGGCTAGCCAGCGCTACCGCCTCTCGGTGGTGCAGGTGGGCTGCGGGCGCTACTGGAGCCCGCCGTTTACCCTGCCCGAGGGCGGGCTCACGCTCCCGGCGATTGCCCTCGTAGCCAGCCAGGCCGCCAACCTAAAGGAAATCACCGTAGTGGCCCAGAAGCCCCTCTTCGAGCACCAGGCCGACCGCACCGTGGTGCACGTAGCCGACAGCCCCCTCGCGGCCGGGGCCACCACGCTCGATGTGCTGGGCCGCTCGCCCGGCATCACCCTCGATGCTACCAACAGCCTAGCCCTGCGCGGCCGCCAGGGCCTGCTCGTGGTTATCGACGGCAAGCGCACGCCCCTGGCCGGCGCCGAGCTAGCCGAGTACCTGCGGGCGCTGCCCGCCGAGCAGTTGCAAAGCATTGAGCTGATAACCAACCCGCCCGCCAGCTACGACGCCCAAGGCGGGGCCGGCGTCATCGCCATCAACCTCAAGAAAGACCAGCGCCTGGGCACCAACGGCAGCGTCAACGGCAGCTACGGCTACAGCGAGCTGGGTAAATTCACGGGCGGGCTGGCCCTCAACCACCGCCGCAAAAACCTCAACGTCTACGGCAGCTACGCCTATACCGACCGGCGCTACTTCGTGCGAGTTGACTTCGACCGGCAGTTTGCGGCCACGCCGCAGCTGCCGGCCGCCGGCACCTTGCAGGACAATGAGCAGCGCTCGCACCTGCGCTCGCACGCCGGCAAGGCCGGCCTCGACCTCACCCTTTCCAAGCGTACGCTGCTCGGCCTCTCGGTGACCGGCCTGGCTAGCCAGGTCGATAATACCATTACCAACCATACGCAGGTGCTCGACGGCGCGGGGGCGCCCGTGGCCCGCTACCATGCCCTCACGGCCCAGGCCATCAGCCGCCCCAGCGGCAGCGCCAACCTGAACCTACGCCACGCCTTTGCCGACTCGGCCACCGCCCGCGCCCTCTCGGCCGATGCCGACTATGCCCGCTACCACCTCACGCGCCTGCTGGACCTCAACACGTATTTTGAGACCGCTGGCCAGCCCAATACCCTGCTCACCGGCGACCAGCGCAGCACGCTCAGCATCGGGGCGGCCAAGGTGGACTACAGCCAGCCCTTGCCCCACCGCGCCCGCTTCGAGGCCGGCGCGAAGGTGACGCAGGTGGTGTCGGACAACGACGCGGCTTTTTTCAGCACCATGGGCAGCGTGAGCCAGTACCGACCCGATATTTCGAGCCAGTTTAGCTACCACGAGAATGTAAACGCGGCCTATGCCAACCTGCGTGGCACCGGGACCAAAACCACCTGGCAAGCCGGCCTGCGCGCCGAGCAAACCAACACGCTGGCCGAACAAGCGGGTGCTACACTGCGGGAACAACATTATTTACAATTGTTTCCCAGTGCCCAGGTGCAGCGTACGCTCAGCACCCGGCACGCGCTGGCCCTGGCCGCCGCCCGACGCATCGACCGGCCCAATTATGCGCAGGTCAACCCCCTGCGGGCCTATCTCGACGCTACCTCGTACCGGTCTGGCAACCCCGGCCTGGTAGCCCAAACGAGCTACAATTTTGAACTGACCCATACCTACCGCCAAAAATTTAGTACGGCGCTGGCTTATGCGCATACCACGCTCCCGATTGTAAACGTGGTGCAGCCCGCGCCCGACGGGGGCCGCCTCGTGGTCAATCAGGATGTCAACCTACGTACCCAGAACTTCTACACCCTCACCCTCACGGCGCCGCTTACGCTTACCAAATGGTGGACGCTCTACGCCAATGCCTTACTCTACTATAATCACTTTGTGGGCACGCTCAACGGCACCGACCTCAACCGGGGCCAGCTAGCTTGTAACCTCACCGCCAACAGCAGCTTCGCGCTGCCGGGGGGCTGGTCGGCCGAGCTCAACGGCCTCTACGAGTCGCGTGAGACCTATGGCTTTCAGCGCATTCGGCCGCGCGGGCAGGTGGCGGCCGGTGTTCAAAAAAGCCTCTGGCACAAGCAGGGTACTTTCCGCCTGAATGTGGCCGACATCTTCTATACCACGCCCATCCGCACTACTTCCAGCTACGCCAATTTCACAGAAACCTTCTACTCGCGCCTTGACACGCGCATTGTTACGGCGGCCCTCACCTACCGCTTCGGCAATAGCAAAGTGGCCGCTGCCCGCCGCCGCACCGCCGGTGCCGAGGAAGAGCTACGCCGGGCAGCAGGCCAGTAAGTGCCTACTAAACAGCTTAAACAAAAGTAAAACAGCCTGCTCAGGCAGCAGCTATTCCATTTGTTATGCAACAGTAGCCCAGCTGGGCAGATGGCATAGCTGCCCAGTTGGGCTCCTAGTTACCGCCTAAAGCCTCTCCGCACCCCCTCACAACCTGAGTGGCAACGGAGAGGCTTTCTTTTCGGGGCCTGCATTCCTTACGCCTGCTTCTCGGCTAGCCGCTGGAGCTGGGCGTACGTTTTCTGCGACAGCGCGTAC
>Ga0265798_10012077_pt1 | contig 10458 bp, 11 predicted proteins | sample P3T30metagenome_FD_192430 | JGI IMG/M metagenome (GOLD analysis project Ga0265798, IMG submission 192430) | Plant litter microbial communities from East Loma Ridge, Irvine, California - P3 T30 | ecosystem: Environmental > Terrestrial > Plant litter > Unclassified | place: USA: California...
GCCTGAGCGATTCGCGGTACGGCGCCACCGCATCGATCCGCGCCTCGACCAGCGCGGCGATCCGCGCGCGGATCTTCATCGTCGCCAGCGTCTCGTGGGGCAGAGCCTCCGCCATCGCGGCATCGATGCTCGCGAACCACGCGTCGATCATGTCGACCGCGCCGCCCGGAAACGCCAGCGCCGCGACGTCGGGGTCGATCCCCGCGCCCTCGGCCGCCATGTCGCGCGCCGCGTCGCCCCAGCCGTCGAACGCCGCATTGGCGGCAATGCCGGGCGCGAGCGTTTCGCGGATCTCGTCGAGCGTCAGGTCTTCGGTCATGTCGTCTCCCGACCATTCAGATGGGCACCATGGTGCAGTGCGCAACGGCCCCAAGTTATTCTTTACGCCCACAGCCGATGCGACCCGACCCTTAGCGTCCTATCTTGCCCCCGTCAGGCACTAAGGAGCCCCCATGCCGAACCTCTTCGATCCGATCCAACTGGGCGCGATTTCCGCGCCGAACCGCATCCTCATGGCGCCGCTGACCCGCGGCCGCGCCGACAAGGCGGCGGTGCCGACCGACATGATGGTCGACTATTACACGCAGCGCGCGAGCGCCGGCCTGATCATCTCGGAAGCCACCGGGATCAGCCGCGAAGGTCTCGGCTGGCCGTTCGCGCCGGGTCTGTGGACCGACGAGCAGGTCGCCGCGTGGAAGCCCGTCACCGATTCGGTCCACGCCGCGGGCGGTCACATCGTCGTCCAGCTCTGGCACATGGGCCGGCAGGTCCATTCGTCGGTGATCGGCGGCCAGCCCGTCTCGTCCTCGGCCACCGCGACCGCGGGCCAGGCGCATACCTATGAGGGCAAGCAGGATTTCGAGACCGCGCGCCCGCTCGAGACCGACGAGATCCCGCGCCTCCTCGCCGATTACGAACTCGCCGCGAAGAACGCCAAGGCCGCCGGGTTCGACGGCGTCCAGGTGCACGGCGCGAACGGCTATCTGATCGACCAGTTCCTGCGCGACAACGCCAACTTCCGCGACGACCGTTACGGTGGTTCTATCGAGAACCGCATCCGCCTGATGCGCGAAGTGACCGAGCGCGTCGCGAGCGTCATCGGCGCCGACCGCACCTCGATCCGCCTCTCGCCCAACGGCGATTCGCAGGGCGTCGACGACAGCAACCCGGTCCCGCTGTTCACCGCGGCGGCCAAGGCGCTGTCCGAGATCGGCATCGGCTTCCTCGAGCTGCGCGAGCCGGGCCCGAACGGCACCTTCGGCAAGACCGACGTGCCCAAGATCAGCCCGCAGATCCGCGAGGCGTTCACCGGCCCGCTCGTCCTCAACTCGGACTATCGCACGCGCGACGAGGCACAGGCCGCGATCGACTCGGGCATCGCGGACGCGATCGCGTTCGGCCGCACCTTCCTCGCCAACCCCGACCTGCCCGAGCGCCTGCGCACCGGCGCGCCGCTGAACCAGGACGACATGAAGACCTGGTACAGCCAGGGCCCCGAGGGCTATATCGACTACCCGGCGCTGCAGACCGCGGCGGCCTAAGCCCCGCAACCCACCGTCACCCCGGACTTGGTCCGGGGTCCATGGCGCCGCGAATCCCGGGCGTTAGGATTCGCGGAGACATGGATGCCGGACCAAGTCCGGCATGACGGAGAGGGGAGCACATTGCCCGCTCCTCCGTCATGCCAGCGAAGGCTGGCATCTCCCTGTTCGAGCCCCGCCACCCCGCCACGAAGAGACCACAGCCAGCGCCGGGGTGACGAATTTGCTCTTCTCTCCGTCATCCCGGACTTGATCCGGGATCCAGAGCCACGCGCGACGCCGCCCGAAACCCTGGATCCTGACGTTCGTCAGGATGACGCGGAGTTGACCGGTGCGGTCCGGCACAATCGCGGACCGGACCACCCGGAGCAGGCCACAGCCTTATGGATCGTTCCTTATTTTCCGCGGCCACGCAGGATCATAGTCGGCAGGCTTCAACCGTCCGATGGCGAACCAAAGTGCGATTAGGAGCAGATCGATGGCTAGCATCGATGGTTCACGTCGCACCCACCACTCGGCGGTTGCGACCATGAAGATGGCGAGGGTCAGGATTTTCGCGATCGCCCAAGCGGGTGGAGAGTCCAGCAGCTCGTCATCGGTCGGCTGCATACAAATATCCTCGAACACCAGGCGCCATCACGCCGTAGCATATCATCAAACTCTGCAATCGTCCCCGTACTACCCCGCAAACCGCTCCCTCAGCGCCAGCATCGCGAGCGCCGCCTGCGCCGCGCCGCCACCCTTGTCGCCCTCGCCCGGCCGCGCGCGCGTCAAGGCCTGCGCCTCGTTCTCGGTGGTCAGGATGCCGTTGCCGATGCACAGCCCTTCCATCGTCAGCATCATGATCCCGCGCGCGCTCTCGCCCGCGACGATCTCGAAATGATAGGTCTCGCCGCGGATCACGACGCCCAAGGCGACGAACGCGTCATACGTCCCGCTCTCCGCCGCCAGCGCGATCGCGCCCGGCACTTCGAGCGCGCCCGGCACGGTGATCGTCTCGTGCGTGTGCCCCGCCGCCTCGATCGCAGCCTTCGCGCCGTCGACGAGCAGGTCGTTCAGATGGTCGTAGAAGCGCGCTTCGACGATCAGGAGATGCGCCATCAGAGGTCCTCGATTCGACGCTCGCCGACGATCGACAGGCCATAGCCGTCGAGCGCGACCAGCGTGTGATGCGTGTTGGTGAGCAGGATCATGTCATGGACGCCGAGCTCGGTCAGGATCATCGCGCCGACGCCGTAATCGCGCAGCTCGTCCATGTCGGGCAGCGTCTCGCCCGCCTTGCGGCGGATCGCCGCGGCGAAGCCGTCGGGGCGCGGCTTGTTGATCACGACGATCACGCCCGAGCCTTCCGCCGCGATCTGGTTCATCGATCGCGCGAGCAGCTGGCCGCGCTCCCCGGTCTCGCCGAACAGGTCGGCGAACGGCGACATCGCGTGCATCCGCACCAGCGTCGGCTTCTCGGGATCGACCTTGCCCTTGACCAAGGCGACCTGCTCGGTGTCGGTCGCCTTGTTCCAGAAGGTGTACGCGGTCCATTCGCCGCCCCACTGGCTGGTGAACCGGGCTTCCGCGCGCCGCTGGACGAGATGGTCGTGGCGGCGGCGATACGCGATCAGGTCGCGGATCGTGCCGACCTTGATGTTGTGGAACTGCGCGAACGGCAGCAGATCGTCCATCCGCGCCATCGTGCCGTCGTCGTTCATGATCTCGCAGATCACGCCCGACGGGTTGAGTCCGGCGAGCCGCGCGACGTCGACCGCCGCCTCGGTATGCCCGGTGCGCACCAGCACGCCGCCGTCGCGCGCGACCAGCGGGAAGACATGCCCCGGCGAGACGATCTCCGACGCGCCGTTGTTGGCGTCGATCGCCACCGCGATCGTGCGCGCGCGGTCGGCAGCGGAGATGCCCGTGGTCACGCCGGTGCGCGCCTCGATCGAGGTCGTGAACGCGGTCTCGTACACCGTGCCGTTGTTGCGGCTCATCAGGTCGAGCCCGAGTTCCTCGACGCGCGCCTTGGTCAGCGCGAGGCAGATCAGCCCGCGGCCGTATTTCGCCATGAAGTTGATCGCGTCGGGCGTCGCCATCTGCGCGGGGATGACCAGGTCGCCCTCGTTCTCGCGGTCCTCGTCGTCGACCAGGATGAACATCCGGCCGTTGCGCGCCTCGTCGATGATCTCTTCGGGCGACGACAGGAACGCATGTTTCAGACGCGCGAGTTCAGCCGACTTTGGCACGATAATGCTCCATGCGTTGCAGATAGCGGGCGAGCACGTCGATCTCGATATTGACCGAACGGCCCGGCGCCAGCGCGCCGAGCGTGGTCGCGCCCTGCGTATGCGGAATGATGTTGACCGCGAAATGGGTGACGTCGCCGTGATCCGCAACCGAATTTACCGTCAGCGACACGCCGTCGACCGTGATCGATCCCTTGGGCGCGAGGAACGGCGCGATCGCCGCGGGTACCGCGAAGCCTATGCGCAGCGAATCGCCGTCGGGCTCGACCTCGAGCACCTCGGCGACGCCGTCGACATGCCCCGTGACGATATGCCCGCCGAGTTCCTCGCCGAGCTTCATCGCGCGTTCGAGGTTGAGCGGGCGGCCCTGGGTCCACTGGTCGGTCGCGGTGCGGCTGATCGTTTCGCCCGACACGTCGACCGCGAACCAGTTCGGGCCCTTATCGACGACGGTCAGGCAGACGCCCGAACAGGCGATCGACGCGCCCAGATCGACGGTGGCGGTGTCGTACGCGGTCTCCACGACGATGCGCGTGTCGCCGCGCGTCTCGACGCTGGCGATGGTTCCGATGTCGCTGACGATTCCGGTGAACATTTAGTCGCTCCTCGCGCGCTCGTAGACTTCGAGACGATCACTGCCAAGTTGCCGCGCATCGACCGCCGCCCAACGCCCGTGCGCGGCGGAAAGATCAATCCCGATCGCGCCGATCGCGGGCAGCCCGCCCCCGATCAGGATCGGCGCGCGGTAGAGCAGCAGCCGATCGACCAGGTCCGCGGCGAGGAACGCCGCGGCGGTCTGCGCGCCGCCTTCGACGAGCACATGGTCGACGCCGTCGAGCGTGGCGATGTCGGCGGCGCGCGCGATGATGGTCCAGCCGTCGGCTTCCCTTTCCCCGCCACGCCGCCCGCCCCCACCGTCACCCCAGCGTAGGCTGGGGTGACGACCGGGCTCAAGCGTCCCCGACAGCATCACCCGCCGCGGTCCGCGCGACTCCAGCCCGGCAAGCCGCACGTCGAGCCGCGGCGCATCCGCCGCGAACGTGCCCCGCCCGACCAGGATCGCCTCGTGCCGGCTCCGTTCGAGATGTGCATGCGCCCGGGCCTCGGCCCCCGTGATCCACCGGCTCGTGCCGTCGGCCATCGCGATGCACCCGTCGAGCGAGGTGGCGAGCTTCAGCGTCACCTGCGGCCGCCCGAACCGCCGCCGCGTGAGAAACCCCGCCATCGACCGTCGCGCCGCGTCCGCGCGCACACCCGTCTCGACCGCGATCCCGGCCGCCGCCAGCCGCGCGAACCCCGCGCCCGCGGTCCGCGGATCGGGATCGCGCAACGCCGCCGCCACGCGCGCCACGCCAGCCGCCACCAGAAGATCCGAACACGCCGGCCCGCGCACCGACACATGCGCGCATGGCTCCAGCGTCACATAGGCGGTCGCGCCGCGCGCGGCGTCGCCGGCCTCGGCCAGCGCCATCGCCTCGGCATGCGGTCGCCCGCCCGCCTGCGTCCAGCCGCGTCCGACGACACGCCCAGACCTGACGATCACGCATCCGACATTGGGATTGGGCGCCGTCGCGCCGCGCGTCCGCTCGGCCAGCGCCAGCGCGACGCCCATCCAGCCGGCATCGGCGCGCGCATCGCTCCGGACATCGCTTCGGGCGCCGCTCAGAGCCCCATCGCCGTCATCTTGTCGTCCATCCGCTTCCATGCGGCGCGGTCGGCGTCCTCGCGCTTCTTCTGTTCGGCGAGCGCCCTGGCCTTGATCGGCGCATCGATCTTCTGCTGCGCGATGATCTCGGCGTCGGTGCGGTCGGCGCTCCATTGCTCGACATAGATGATCTTCGGCCGATAGACCGGCTCGGCATAGGAATCCTTGGCGAACGCATAGACGAGGAAACTCGTCACGCAGAGCGCGGCGATCAGGAACCACAGCTCGTGCGGCTGCCGGTTGCTCAGGAAGAACCGCAGGTCCCGATAGGCCGCGAGCGGCGAAAAACGACTGAACAATCCCATGCCCGCCAAGATAGGCGCGCGAGGCGGCACAGGCCAGCCCCGCGCACCAACTCAATCCTGGCTGAGCACGAACCGCAACGTCATCGTGCGCCACGCCTCGACCGCGACGCCGTCGCGCGTGCCCGCGGTGAACCGCCATTTGGCCAGCGCGCGCTCGAGCGTCGCGCGGTAGAACGCGTCGTTGGTCGCGCTGACCCGCTCGACCTGCTTCACGCGCCCGTCGGTGCCGATCAGCACGCGCACCACGACGCGGCCTTCGCGTTCGGCGCGGCGCTCGCCCGCGGGATAGACGGGCTGCAGGTCGGCGGCGTAACGCGGGTCGACCCCCGGCTGCACCATCACCGGCGCCAGCTTTGGCGGATCGGCGGGCGGTGCCACCGGCACGCTGCCCGTCCCGACCGACCCGTCGGTCGTCGGCGGCACATAGGGCATCGGGTCGACCGTGACGCCGCGCTCGACCGTCGGAACGGGGACCAGCGGGGCGGGCGCGCGCAGCCGCGGCGCGGGGCTCGGCTCGGCTCGGGTCTGCGGTTCGGGAGGCGGCGGCTTGGGCAGATCGACCTGATAGGTGACGAGCGGCGGGTCCTTGGGAAAGATCGTCGGCACGATCCCCGGCGCGGCGTAGAACAGCGCGCCGATCACCAGCCCGTTGACGCCCATCGCCACCGCGAAGCTTGCCGGGTTGAATCGCCCGGTCCGTCTGTCTGCGTACATGCTCGCTCTCCTTCGCATCTCCTCGAGGATGGCGGCGTAACGGTGATGCCGCCGGAGACGAGGCTACGCCGATGGATGGCGCGCGCAAGCGGCATTTTTGCAGGAGATTGAAGGGGGTTGCAGCCCCATCCCCCTGCCCTCCCGTTCGTCCTGAGTAGCTGCTGAGCGAAGCCGACGCGGCGTATCGAAGGACAGGGCCGCGCGAAGGGCTACCGCGCGAGCAACCGCGCGATCGCCCGCTCGCGCCCGATCAGCGGCAGCAGCGCGGCCATCTCGGGCCCGTGATCGAGTCCCGTCAGCGCGCGGCGCAGCGGCAGGAACAGTGCCTTGCCCTTGCGCCCCGTCGCGTCCTTCAGCTGCCCGGTCAGCGCATGCCAGGGGTCGCCCGCCCAGTCGATCTCGCCCGCTACCGCCGCCGCCTGGTCCAGATACGCCGCGTCGCGATCCGGATCGACCGGCACCGGCCCCTCGATCACCCGCCACCAGTCCGCCGCCTCGGCGAGCACGCTCAGGTTCGGCCGCACCGCGACCCATTCCGCCTCGCCCATTCCCGCGGGCAACCGGTCCGCGACGGCCGCATAGTCCAGCGTGTGCACGATCCGCGCATTCAGCTGCGCGAGTTCCGTCTCGTCGAACCGCGCCGGCGCGCGTCCGAACCGTGCGAAGTCGAACCCCGCGATCAGCGGCGCGGCGTCGGCGATCGGCTCGACCGGATCGCTCGTCCCGATCCGCGCGAGCAGCGCGCGCACCGCCTGCGGCTCGATCCCGACTTCGCGAAAATGGTCGACGCCGAGCGACCCCAGCCGCTTCGACAATTTGCCCTCTGCGCCCGTCAGCAGCGCCTCATGCGCAAATCGCGGCGGCGTCACGCCCAGCGCGTCGAACATCTGCAGCTGCAGCGCGGTGTTCGACACATGATCCTCGCCGCGCACGACATGGGTCACGCCCATCTCCGCGTCGTCGATCGCGGACGGCAGCATGTACAGCCACGACCCGTCCGCGCGGCGCACCACCGGATCGCTCATCGTCTTCGCGTCGAAATGCTGCGGCCCGCGGATCAAATCGTCCCACGCGATCGGCGCGTCGTGATCGAGCCGGAACCGCCAGTGCGGCGCGACCCCCTCCGCCGCCAGCCGCGCATGGTCCGCATCGGTCAGCGCCAGCGCCGCACGGTCGTAGAGCGGCGGCAACCCGCGCCCGAGCTGGATCTTGCGCTTGAGGTCGAGTTCCTGCGCGGTCTCGTACGCGCGGTACACGCGCCCTGCCTCGACGAGCGCCGCGAACCGCGCCTCGTAGATGTCGCCTCGCGCCGACTGGCGTTCCTCGCCGTCGGGCGTCATCCCCAGCCAGTCGAGATCGGCGCGGATCGCATCGACGAACCGCTCCTCGCTGCGCTCCGCATCGGTATCGTCGATCCGCAGCACGAACCGCCCGCCATTCGCCCGCGCGTACATCCAGTTGTGGAGCGCGGTGCGGATGTTGCCGACGTGCAGCCGGCCGGTGGGGGAAGGCGCGAAACGGGTCAGGATTGTCATGGCCGATGCTTTAGGTGGCACGCGGCGCAGCGGCAAACCTCTTCCACCAGCCCGACTCGCGGCCTAAGGGCACCGCGTTAGCGGGAGCGCACCAATGAAACTGATGACCGGCAACTCGAACCTGCCTCTGGCGCAGGAGATCGCCGCCTATCTCGAAACCCCGCTGACCGATGTCAGCGTCCGCCGCTTCGCCGACGAGGAGGTGTTCGTCGAGATCAACGAGAACGTCCGCGGCGAGGACGTCTTCGTGATCCAGTCGACGGGCTTTCCCGCCAACGACAACCTCATGGAATTGCTGATCATGATCGATGCGCTGCGCCGCGCATCGGCGAGGCGCATCACCGCGGTGATCCCCTATATGGGCTATGCCCGCCAGGACCGGAAACCGGGTCCGCGCACGCCGATCTCGGCCAAGCTCGTCGCCAACCTGATCACCGTCGCCGGCGCCAACCGCGTGCTGTCGGTCGATCTGCACGCCGGGCAGATCCAGGGCTTCTTCGATATCCCGACCGACAATCTCTACGCTGCGCCGGTGATGTCCGCGGACATCCATGCGCGGTTCAAGGGGCGCAACCTGATGGTCGTCTCGCCCGACGTCGGCGGCGTGGTCCGCGCGCGCCAGCTCGCCAAGCGACTCGACAACGCCCCGCTCGCGATCGTCGACAAGCGCCGCGAGCGCGCGGGTGAATCGGAGGTGATGAACATCATCGGCGAGGTCGAGGGCCGCTTCTGCATCCTGATCGACGACATCGTCGATTCGGCAGGCACGCTCTGCAACGCCGCCGCCGCGCTCAAGGAAGCCGGCGCCGAGGACGTCGTCGCCTATGTCACGCACGGCGTGCTGTCGGGCGGCGCGGTCGCGCGCGTCGAGGGGTCGGAACTGCGCGAACTGGTGATTACCGATTCGATCGGGAATCACGAGGTGATCAAGGGCGCCGGCGGCAAGATCCGCCACCTCCAGATCGCGCCCTTGCTCGGCGAGGCGATCAAGCGGATCGCGGACGAGACGAGCGTGTCGAGCCTGTTCGACTGACGGGGTGCGCTACCGCCGTCCCCCCGTCATGCTGAACTTGGTTCAGCATCCACCCGTCCACAGGCGCAAGCGCCTGAGGAAGCATGGACCCTGAAACAAGTTCAGGGTGACGGAAGTTGAGACGCGGTCGCGCGCCCTGTACTGATCCCAGTAACGCGCGATTCCGCGAGAAACTCCTCGGCTAGGCCAAGCTTTCTCGCCGCGCCTCAGCGCTGCGACAGCGCCACGATATGATCGAACACCGCCGGATGCAGCGGTTTCGCGAACGCACACCCATATTTGAACTTGTCGCGCCACGCGACGACCGCCTCGAGCGCGGCGAGCCCCGGCAGCGTCAGCCACACCACCGTCCCCGGCCACAAGGTGAAGCTCGTCTCCGCGCGGAACCCCGACAGCGACAGGTCGGTGACCTCGATCTCGAACCGCGTCTGCCCCCGATCGCGCAGATGCGCGCGCATCTTGACCGACTTGCGGAGCGCGCGACGCAGCTCTTCGCCGCTCGGGTCTTCGGACGAATCGATGGCGGGCTGTGTCATGAGCAGAACTCTCGGGCAAAAAGGTTACTTTTCTACAAACGCCCGCGGTGCGCCGGCATCCGGTCGCGCGCATAGCCTCGGGCCGCTACCTATGCCTGATTACGAAGGCTACGCATCGCCTATTGCTAACGCGAACGAGTCGCAACAGCCTAAGGGGTGGATTCCGCGCCCCGCCTGTGCTTTACGCGCCCCAATTCCCGAATTTCAAATGCGTGGAGCCTCCCGATGAACATCCATGAATATCAGGCCAAGGAATTGCTGGCCAAGTTCGGCGTCCCCGTGCCTGCCGGCTTCGCCGCGCTGAGCGTCGAGGAGGCCGTCGAGGCTTCGAAGAAGCTCCCCGGACCGCTCTATGTCGTCAAGGCGCAGATCCACGCCGGCGGCCGCGGCAAGGGCAAGTTCGTCGAACTCGGCCCCGACGCCAAGGGCGGCGTCCGCCTCGCCAAGACCGAGGACGAGGTCCGCGCCGCTGCGACCGACATGCTCGGCAACACGCTGGTGACGATCCAGACCGGCGACGCCGGCAAGCAGGTCAACCGCCTGTACGTCACCGACGGCGTCGACATCGCCAAGGAATTCTACCTCGCGCTGCTCGTCAACCGCGCCACCGGCCGCGTGTCGATGGTCGCCTCGACCGAGGGCGGGATGGACATCGAGACCGTCGCGCACGACACGCCCGAGAAGATCCACAGCATCGACATCGACCAGGCGACCGGCTTCCAGCCGCATCACGGTCGCGCCGTCGCCGCCGCGCTCGAGCTGACCGGCGACCTCGCCAAGCAGGCCGCGAACACCGCGTCGAAGCTCTATGACGCGTTCATGGGCACCGATGCCGAGCAGATCGAGATCAACCCG
>Ga0265798_10012078_pt1 | contig 10458 bp, 14 predicted proteins | sample P3T30metagenome_FD_192430 | JGI IMG/M metagenome (GOLD analysis project Ga0265798, IMG submission 192430) | Plant litter microbial communities from East Loma Ridge, Irvine, California - P3 T30 | ecosystem: Environmental > Terrestrial > Plant litter > Unclassified | place: USA: California...
CGCCGTTGGTAGGGCCGTTTCGCCCGGTGACGGTGCCGGCATGCTGGTGCCAGTCGCGGACGCCGAGGACGTCGGCGTTCCAATCGGCCGAGACGCGAACGTCGGCGACTGAGAAGCGGCCCTGCGCCGGCGCGCGCGCGGAGGTCAGGGTCGGCGCCGTGTCCGACCAGTCGAGCACGCCGAGAGCATTTTCGCGGAGCGCCTGCTCTGGCACGATGCCGAAATCGCGCAGCCGGCCGTCGATCACGGCGAGATCGTTCAGCGCGCGCCAGTCGCGTCCCGCGGGCACGAAGGCGAGCCGCACCCACGTTTTCCACTGCAACGCCGGCACACGGTGCATCACGCCCGCGGCCGGATCGCCCGGCATCGGCATCTTGCCAATGACCTCGCCGACGCCGCGCAGCCGCTTCTTAGCGGGCTGATAGATGAAGTTCGGCACCTTGGACGGATGGCGGAACAGCCGCAGGAAGCGCTTGCGGCGCTGCGCGAGCCCGCCGATCGCGCCGCAGTCGTGGATGCTGTCCTCGACGTCGCTGACGACATAGCCGTAGGCGCGGTAAAGCGCGTCGATCTGGGCGAGGAAGCGGGCGCCGCGCGCGGTTGCGATCCGTGGCACGTTCTCGAAAGCGACGATCGCGACCGGATCATCGCGGTACGCCTCGAGGCTCAGCATCATGCCGCGTGTCGTCAGGTCGTTGAGCGCCTGGTACTTGGCGGTTTCGGCCGTGCGCGCCGACAGCAAGCCGGAGAAGCCCTTGCACGGGTAGCTCGCGAACAGGACGTCGAGGCGGCCGAAGACCCGGCGAACGTCGAGCGGCGTGGCCTCGCGCCAGCACGGGTCAGGGGCGCGTTGATGGAAGGCGCGGTACTGGGCCTCGGAAAAGAGGTCCATCACGGTGCCCTTCACGCCCGTCAGGCGCTCGAAGTTGCGGATCGCGCCCTCGTCGACGTCGATGCCGCCCGCGCATTCGAAGCGACCGCGCAGCGGCCCGACGCGCGGATTGGCCGCGTTCATGCCGGCAGCGCCGGCACCGAGACCGCACGCCATATGGCCGTGGCGGATCACCACCTCGGCGGTAGCGTGGCTGAATGCGTTCATGGTGAGGCTCCCGGATCCGGATGATCCGCCTCTCCCCTCCCCCTTTCCTCTCCCGCGCCGGCTCGCCGTGGCAAGGCTCGATCAGCTACAGGATCAGCGCAGCTGGCTCGTCGCTGCGGGCAGCGGCCTCATATCCTCGACGCCATGCACGATCGAGGCGAGTGCCAGCACGAAAGCCGCTCGCGGCGTTGCCAAAGACGAAGGCGCGCCAGCCTGCCTTGTCAGCCTCCCACTCAGCGTTGGTTGGAGCTGGACCGAGCAACGTCATGATATCGAGCACAGGTCCCGGACGGGATTGACGTGCTCGCCCGGCGTAAGACTTAATGCTGCGCACCGACGATCTCCTGAATTTGAGAGGTGGGATGTGCTCGACCTGGCTGCTGCGCCGACGCTGACCCCGCCCGCTGCTCAACCCTCGACCGTGCCATCGCTGTGGCTCGTCGCCGGGCTCCTGATCGCGCATCAGGCGGCACTCACTGTGATCCATTACCTCATCGGACCTGCCGTCGGACTCGACCCGGCCTCGGCAGCGCTGACCGCGGCGACGATCGTGCTGGCGGCGCTGCTGATCTTCGGCCTTGTCGCGCTCGACACGCGGCGCTCAGGCCGCGCGCGCGCCGTGCTGCTCACGACCCCGGCCTGGGACGGGCGAACCGCAGTCACGATGGTCATCGGCCTTGCGGTCGCGCAGATTCCGCTTGGGATCCTCGCGCTGCAGGGAGCGACCGTGTGGCAGTCGGGCGCCGGCAGCAACCTCGAGGTCGGCCGGGCGCTCGTCGCGTCGCTGTCCGGACCTGCAGGTCTGGCGCTGCTTATCGCAACGGTGATCGTCGCGCCCATGGTGGAGGAGCTGCTCTACCGCGGTTACCTGCTCGGCACGCTGGTCGACCGCGGTTGGCGCGTCGCCGCGGTGCTGGTGTCGGCCTTCCTCTTCGTGACGCTCCACTTCGAGCCGGCGAACATCATCGCCTCGCTATGCCTTGGCCTCGGGACCGGCATCTGCGCGCTGCGCACGCGCTCGATCGTGCCCGGGCTCATCGTTCATGTCGCGAGCAACGCCTTCGGCATGTGGTATGCGACCTTGGCCGCTTGAGCCCGATCACGCGGCACGCACGTTCCCCGAGGAACAAAGGGAGCAAGCGATGACAACCTATCCATTGAGTGAGCCGGCAACGGTCTATGCGGCCGACGACAACGGCAAGGCGACATCGGCCGCACTCTCGAACGGGACGCTGAGCGAATGCGCGGCATTCGTCGAGGCGATGCCACAGGATGAACGGTTCTCGACGGCCATCAAGATGGACGCGTTGGATATGAGCTTCGGGCCTGCCGACGTGGACGATCTGCTTCGCTATCTACGCGACGAGGACGAAGGATTGTCCAATAAGGACATCGCTGACATCGCAGAGAAGATAGAATGATCGGCGGCTCACCGGATCGGCTACAGATCTTCGCGTATCATGATCGTGAGCACGCGCCGTGTGATGCTCGGGTTGGACGGATCTTCTGAGCCATACTCAAGCGCGAGATCGTAATAGTCGATCGCGAAGTAGACGGTGTGGCCGCGCAATTCGAAGTTGCCGCGTTCCCGCTCGCGATCCTGCTCCGGAAATGCATGCGCCCGTAACGCCGCCATAATCTCGACCTGGGCGACGATCGGGGGCACCCCGCCCTCGGCGAACGTCGCTAGACACGAGCGCGTGACCACGATGCGCGCGCGGCGGTCGAGGCCGTACCGGCAGCGATCGTTGAGCGCGCCGATGATCTCGGCGCGTGTGGGTTGAACGGCGGTGTCCATCTCAGGTCCCTTCGAGTAAATGGGTGGAATGCAGATCTTCGCGATCGTCATCGCGCTGCTCGGCGCGGCCGCATTCGAGGGCATGGCCCTGCTCTACCGACGTCAGGTGATCCCAGCCGGTCCGCTCATCGCTCTGGCGACCAGCATCTTCCTCACGATGGCTGGCCTGACGGTCGTCGGCCTCGCGCCGGAACAGCTCGTCATCGTCAACCAGGCGTCTTCGTCGACCGATCAATGACGTTCACGCAGCGACTGGTTCGCCCATCCTCCGGGTCATCAGTCCGGCATTGAACCGCTCGAGCCAGCTCTGCATCGTCGGCCGCTCGCCAATCGGCACCATGGCAGCGACGTCCTGAAAGCGGATCAGATCGACTGGCGCGTCGCGCCAGATCCGATCGATTTCGCGCGCGGGCAGGAGGCCTTCGGCGCGGATGAAATCGGTCATGCGGCCCGGGCGCGCCTTGGTCGATCGGCGCCACAATCCCTCGACCGTGTGCAGCCGCGGTGCGGCGCGCGCCTCGACCAACACGATCAGTCGCAGGCACCAGCGCGGCAGCTCGCGGATCTCCTGTGGCCTATTGGCGATGCAAAGCCAGCACGCCGACTTCGGCGGGACAGGCAGCCCGGCCGCGACGATGCGGGCTTCGCAGGCCTCTCGATCCCAGCCCCATTCGCGTAGCGGGTAGCGACAGTCGTAGAGCGGGTCATCGATCGACAGCGCGTGGTTGGCCCGCAGCGTATCACGCGGGCCTGCATCGTAGCCGATCAGGCGAATGACACGTTGGCCACGCGCCCAAGCGTCTTTCGCTGGCTGCCAGCCAGCCAGGAACGCGTCTTGCGGCGCCTTCTTGTATTTCAGGCTGCAGCTCGAGCCGCCCAGGCTCTTGCTCGGTAGCGTGGCATTGGTCAGGCACATCTCCAGCAGCCCATAGTAGGGCGGCCAGTGTTTAAAGCGCTTGGGCGTGTACGAGACCAGCTCGTGCCGGATGTCGTGTGCGTCCATCCAGGGTCGGATTACGTCGAGATAAGCGTAGGTCGCCGGCTTCTCGACCCCGGTATCGGCGCTCAGCACTAAGTCGGGTTTCTGTCCGCGTGCGACGAGCTCGACGAGGAGCGCGGTACTATCCACGCCGATGCCGTAGGCGAGCACGACGGGAGGGGGTGGCATGTCCATGTCAGAGCCCCCGACCGTTTAAGGTGACGACGACGCCGGCGAGGCAAGCGGCCTCGGCCAGCGCAGCGCGGACGACGGCTTCGGCGACCGCCGGCATGCGGAAGGTAATGGCGGTGCCGCGACCGATCGGATCCGGTGAGATTGCGATCGGCCGCCTGCCCGTCCACCCCGCGGCGGTGATGTGCGCGCTCCAACCCTGATGCGCGGCACGTGACCAGGAGCGGACGATCACGTCGCGGCCGGCGAGACTGAAGATGCCAAAGCGCGGCAGTGGGTGAGCGAAGATCGCACCGGGCTCGTCGAGCCCATGGCCATCGTCGCTGAGCTGTAGCAGCCGCTCGCCGGCTGCGCCGATTACCGCGACGTCGACACGGGCAGCGCCTGTGGCACGGGCAGCCTGTAGAAGCTCGAGCAGGACGTCTGTCATGCTGTCGGCGAACAGTTCCTGCACCGTAGCGACCGCGCTCGGCGCGGCGGTGGGTGCGATCGAGGCGGGGAGCATGGCGGTCTCCTTCTCGCGGGTTCAATCCCGCGACCCCCTGCTCCCCTCTCCTCTCCCTCGCTCAGGGCTGCGCGGCCTCGGTCAGCTTGACCCGAGCGGCTTTCAGCCGGCGCGCGCTCTCGGCGAGGAACAACCCCTCGGACGATAGCTCCGAAACTGTCTCCATCCGCTCCGCGAGTATGGCCAGCCGACGATCGATCGCGTCCGCGGTCACCGTGATCTCGTCGACGGTGAAGTGGATGGCGGAAGGCGGAGGCGGCAACCGCAGCGGCTGGCGTACCTCGGGTCGGCTCTCGGTGGATGCATGGACGTTCCAGAGGTGCGCTTCCGCATCGAAGAGCTCGTCGAAGGCCTGGCTGGAGTTGCCGACGTTCACGATCCACTGCAAGCCATCGCGCTCCATGAAGCCGGTCGCGTAGATCCGTCCTGGGCTGTCGCTATCGTCGACCCGGCCCAACTCCTCGCCGGCCGCGGCGAGCCCGTCGACATCGCGAGCAGTCAGACGCCAGGCGTCGAACCGCTCGCCCTCTTCGGATGCGGTGAGATAGTGCGCCGTGGCGATCTTCCATGCCGCGTTCATGCGCGCGAGATCGTGCTCGAAGGTCGCTGCCTCGGCGGTTGGCAGCAGAGGATGTCCGCGCTCGGCCTCCCAAGCGGCGAGCATCACCATGTTGGCATCGACGAAGTCGTGCGAGGCACAAGTGCCCTCCGGTGCCACCCGGTTGCGCAGTCGCATATCCTGCCACTGCGCAGGCGTGAGCTCGAGGGCGAGCCCGCGCGCGAAGGCGCACCCGAGCGCCTCGACCGCGGCCAGCGTCAGCACCTCATCCCAGTCGGCGCCGGCGTAGATGGTGGTCAGCTCGCCCACGGCATCGCGCCGGCTGAAGCTGAAGCGAGGGGCTTCCGGAAACTCGCGTTTCGACGGGTCGGCATAATCGATCCATACCTGCGCGGCCTCGCCCATCGGTCCGACACAGGGGCCGAAGCTGGGCGCGGTGTCGTGGTGCCAGCTCATCTCCGACCAGCGCTCCGGGATCGGCATCATGGTTGCGACCGGATAGTCGGGGAATTGCCACGGCCAGTTCCGGTCCACGGCTTCGGTGGTGAAACGGTCGGAGAGCGAGACCATGCTGCCACCCGCCATCTCGTGGTACGCCGCAATCGTGTCCGCATCGCCGTCGGCGCCGGCGATGAGCGTCCGCAAGACATAGGGCCATGTCGCCATGCTGACGGACACGTTGAGGAAGCCGTTCCAACGGGTGTCGTCGGTGTAGCCCGGGAAGGTCGGACCTTCTCCGAACGTCCAGAGGATCGGGCGCATGAGGTGATTGGCTGACGCGGGCACAGGCTCAGGCATGAGGTAGCTCCTCGCCGGCTCATTCCGGCGTGCCCGCTCCCTCCCCTCTCCCCTTCCGCGGCTCGGATCAGTGCGGCTACGCCGCGTGCCGAGCCGTGGCTGCCATAATTGTCGTGGCGGTCCCGAAGCGTCGCAGCGTCGCGGCCATCTCTGAGCGAAGCTTGGCCTTGCTCGAGACGATGATCTCGGCCGCGATCGGCGTGCCGTTGGCATCGGCGTAGCCGGTCGCGAGTTGCCCGTCGCCAACCTCGACCCGGATCAGTTGGCCGCGCACGGGAGCTGGCCCGACGTGCCGCACAGTGAACTCGCCGAGCTTCCCGACCAGACCCTGGATCAGCTTGCCCCAACGGATATGGCCCGCCGCCATGTTCTCGGTCTCGCCATAGCCGCGATCGAGCCATGTACGCAGATGGGTGCGCTGCTGCAGTTTGGTGTTCCGCGTCCGCTCCATCGTTCGGCACAGCGGCAGCGCGCTGGCAATCCCGTCGAGCAGTCGCAGGTCCTCGTTCTGCAGCGCCACCAGAACGTCATCGATCTCGCGACCGGCGATTGCTTGCACCAGCTGTTGGCGCAGGACGTCGCCGGGAACCTGCCGGCGACGTCCTTGGCTGGCGCTTGGTGCGTAGTCGGCCGCGTAAGCGAAGCCGCCATCCGTCAGGATCAGAATCGTCGCGGCCTCGGCGCCGTGACGATCGCGCACGATCCGCAGGAAATCCCACTTCGCGCGCGCTGGATCCCCGCCGGCGAGGTCGGCATCGCTAAGGATAGCCAGACGCCGCGACCAGCGGGCAGGACGCGCCTCATCGCTCGGCTTGGGCCAGCTGCTCGGCAGTGGCCGCGCCGGTGCGGCCGGGACCATGGGAGCCGGTCTGTTGCTCTGACGGTGCAGCGCTAGGTTCGCACGCCTTGCCGCGTCGAACAGGTCTGTGCGGTCACCGCCCCCATCCGTGAAGCCCTGGTCATAGGCCTCGCGGCGGATCTCGAGCGGCGCATTGCACGGGATCCCGTCGGGATAGTGGTGCGGCCATCCGACATGCGCCGCGTACCAGCCATCGGCGTAGCGGTTGGCGACGTCCCAATCGTAGCCGTGCCGATCGCGGCCGTTCAGGATCGCTACGTCGCGTTCGTTCGCCTTGCCCTCACGCACCTCGTTCTCAGTAAAGGCGAAGTTGGTGGCGTGGCGCTCGGCCTCGGCCTCGAGGCGCATCTCCTCGAAGACAGGGCGCGTCGCGATCACGCGCTCGCGACTGCGCGCCTGGCGATCGGCGACAGGCGCGCTGGGTGGCAGATCAGGGAAGTCGCGCCATGCCTTGGCCAATGCCTCGGCGTGAGCAGGCCTGCGGCCGCGCGCCAACCAGGTCGAAGCCTCCGCAGGGTTGAAGTCGGTGTCAGGCATGGTGGCCTCGCTGGTCGACGCGCCCGCGGGCGCGAGCAGGTGATCAGGCGGTCGCCAGGCGCGCACGCGCGATCGCGGCCTCGTCGGGGAAGGCGGTCGCTAGATTGGTGTGCAGCGTCTCGAAGTCTGCGACCGGGAACGAGCCGTCAGGACCGGGGCGCGTGGTCTGCAGCGCGCCGATCACCAGCTCGGTGACGTCAGGCCGAAGGATCGTGGCGACGCTGCCCTCGTAGCTGATCGGCGGAGCGAAACCGCCATCGAGCCAGCGCGCCAAGCCGTTCTCGACGGCTTCGGCGTAGGTCTGGACAGCCTCGTCCGCTTCGTCGTCGATCCGAAGTGACAGCGTGCGATAGACGCCGAAGTCGTGGGGGTTGGCGAGCGGCTTGAGGCGGCACCCGGCGGGCGGCTGACCGTACCGAGCGATGATCGCCAGCTTATAGGCGAACACTTCATAGGCGTTCACCGCTTCGAAGTCGGGCGTGCGGCCCAACTGCGCGCAGTCCTCTTCGGCGGGTGCACCGCCAAGATCGATGATGTCGGACATGGGAGGGTCTCCTTCGATCCGCGTGGATCAGCACTCCCCTCCCCCTCCTCTCCCGCTTGGCAGAGCAGCCGTGTGCCGGCAGGAGGCGCGCATGCCTCAGCACCTCAGCCTCGTTGCCATCGTCGTCGACGAGTACGACACCGCGATCGACTATTATGTCGGCACGCTCGGCTTCGAGTTGCGCGAGGACGCGGTGCAAAGTCCGACCAAGCGATGGGTAGTTGTCGCGCCGCGCGGAGCCGCGACGGGTCTCCTTCTAGCGCGCGCAGCCGATGAGCGGCAGCAGCAGGCCATCGGCAATCAGAGCGGTGGCCGGGTCTTCCTCTTTCTCGAGACCGACGATCTCACGCGCGACTTCATGACCTACCGGGAACGCGGCGTCCGCTTCGTTGAGGAACCACGCCATGAGCCGTACGGCGTCGTGGTCGTCTTCGAGGATCTTTACGGCAATCGCTGGGACATGATCGAGCTAACGAACCGCCGCTAGTCCGCTGATGCTACGAAATTGGCGACGTACGCATCAGGCGTCCAGACGATACGACAGAACTTGCAGCGCCATTCCGATCAGAGCGGCCACTGCAACAAACCACCAATTTGCCATCCAGTGTGAGGCGGAGAGGGCGAAGTTGACCAAACCATCGTTGGTCACCGTCGGTGACGGATCCTCCATTTCGCTCAGAAGCCAAATATTTCGCACCGCAATGCCGGCGAAGAGGTAGCTCAAAATGGCGAAAAAGCGGATTGGGTGGCGGAGCATAAACGTAATCATGTTCTTCTCCTGCTGTTCGTGTGTTGCCAGCTATGCTTCCTATTCGCTCGGGTGACGAGCTTCGATGAATCGGCTTTGAACCTCAAGTCGCTCGCGACCTAATGCTTCGCAACCCTCTATGAGCCGCGCCAGCTTTGCGCTGAGACGATCCATTGATCCGGCGTAATCGGCATCGAGCGCATCAGCCTTGTGCGAGGTCGGCGTGGTGGTTGCACGGGCCTGCCGGTGGGCCGCCATGAGATCCGGCAAGTGCTTGCTCTCGATCCTCTCGAACTCGACGCTCGACTCCGGCGAAACCATGTTCTCAGGCATTGACCGAAACTGCGCGATCAACCCGTTCAGCCGCGCCTCTGCCGCTCGCGCAATCTCGGTCATGGGAAGCGTAGCGACTTTCGCAGGCTTCGCCTTTTCGTGCGGTGTTTCGTGCTCGCTGGGCCAACCACTCCAAAAACTGAGGAAGAATCCGGCCATGACGATCATAATTACGCAGGCGACGTTGATTAAAGGGCCGCTTAGCAAATCGGTCAGCGCCCGCATGGAGCGACTGCTCTGATCGTCTAGAGGGGCTGAACCGTCCGTTATTACGCTAACCATCCAGGACGCTGTCTTCAGGAGGAACGCCACGAGAATAAGCGTGTAGCCGGGGTTTGGAGCCGCGGATGAGGCGTGCTCGCTGCTGTTCTTGGGATCCATGTACCGATCCTCCTACAGGTTGCCGCCACGGATCATGCCGCGCGCTGCAGTTTGAGCAGGTCCATCGAAACTCCCGAGCGTCTTCATCCGATCGGTCTCGAGTGTGGTTGCGAGATCGGCAGGCAGCTCAGCGTGCGGCGCTGCAACTGCGATCGCCGCAGCCGCGGTCGGCAGCTCGCGTGGGGAAGTGCCCTCCCACACAAAGGTCTCGAGCTCACCTTCCTCTTCGGGGTCGGGTCGCGAGACCTGGACGTAGAATGTGTCGAGCGGCCGGTCCCATCCGATCGCGACACTGACGCCGGCGTCTCCGGCGAAGGTATGACGGCTCATCATGCAATCTCCTTCGAGAGTTAGCCGAGCGTGATCCACTCAGCGTGCCACGGCCGGGGGTGAGGAGCAAAGCGCAACGCGCCCGGCACGGTGAGGTGCGAGGCGAGCCGCTCGACCAGCCAGTCAACGTAAAGCTGCCCCTCGGCCATGTCCTCGGCCAGCAGCTCGTCGAGCATCGCCGACTGGCGCGCCTGAGCGTCGGACAGCATCGACCAGTCCAGCGCGTCGAGAAAGCGCTCGCGGCGCTCGATGTAGCGCGCAATGCGCGCAAGATCGGCCCGCGCGATGGCGAGCGCATCCTGGATCCACATGGGTTGTGCTCCTCAAGCGGCGATCAGTGCGGGCTCGGTGCCGGCGGTCACGGGGGCGGTGAGGTCGAGTTCGCGCGTGAGGCGCTCGGCGAAGCGGGCGGTGTTGAGCAGCTCGGCCATGCCGGCATACCGGTTGGCCTGATGAAGACCCTCGACAACGGAGCGGTAGGCGACCTCGCGGCCCTCGTAGCGTCCGCCGACCCGAACGACGACGGCGACGTCGGCTGCGGCGAGAATGACATAGCCGGACTCGGCCGTGGTGCCCTGTGACGAGATGACGGTGTAGCTGCCGTCGATCAGGCCAAGCGCCTTCGCCAACTTTTGCAGCTCGTCGCGCGCGTCCATGTGGAAGCGTTCCTTGGCGATTTGGTCGTACTCGACGCCGCGGATCGCGAGGGAGAGCAGCGTCGGGAAACGCCGGAGCGCCTCGATGCGGCGCCGGCAGGCATGCAGCAGCACCGAGCGCGGCGCGAGGTTGGTCGACA
>Ga0265798_10012082_pt1 | contig 10457 bp, 13 predicted proteins | sample P3T30metagenome_FD_192430 | JGI IMG/M metagenome (GOLD analysis project Ga0265798, IMG submission 192430) | Plant litter microbial communities from East Loma Ridge, Irvine, California - P3 T30 | ecosystem: Environmental > Terrestrial > Plant litter > Unclassified | place: USA: California...
GCTGGGATCTCGCCGGGCGCGAGCCGGTGGCCGCGGCCATGGCGCGGTAGGAACCGCACCGGAACGCCGCCGAGGCGCCCGAACAGGAGCTGGTCGCTCGGCGCACCCCAGGGCGTCGCGACGTCGCGCCACTCGGCTTCTTCCAGACCGTCGATCGCGTACAGGCCGGAGCCGCCGATGATCCCGATCGTCCATTGCGCGTTCATCATTGCTCCTCGATACTCCGGACCATGCGTTCTTTCCTCTTCGCCGCGCTCGCGCTGCTCGCACCGGTCGCGCTGACCGCCCCCGCCATCGCCGACGCCGCGACCCCGATCGCGGGACGCTATCTCACTCAGGACGGCGCGGGCGTGGTCACGGTCGGGCCGTGCGACGGCAGCGTCTGCGGCCGGCTCACCACCATCCTCAAGAAACGCCCCGGCGCGCCCGACACCGACGTCAACAACGCCGACGCGGCGCTGCGCTCGCGCCCGATCCTGGGCCTGCCGATCCTGTCGGGCTTCACCGACGAGGGCAAGGACTGGCGCGGCAAGATCTACGACCCGCGCAACGGCAAGACCTACAAGTCGATCGTCGCGCGCAACGCCGACGGTACGCTCAACGTCAAGGGCTGCATCGCCTTTTTCTGCCAGACGCAGGTGTGGAAGCCGGCAAAATGAACGCGATTTCGCGTGCTTAGCGGCATCTCTCCGGGCTAGGCTGCGTTCGGGAATCGCAAGGAGAGAGACATGCGTTCCATTCTCATCGCCGCTGTCACGATGATCCTGCCGCTCGGCGCCGCGCCGGCGTCGGCGCAATGGGCCGGCTTCGTCGATACGTCGCCGCCGACCACGGCACCGATCGTCTCGGGCAATTTCCTGCTCGGCAGCGGGCGCGACACGCCGACGATGTGGCGCCAGCGGGTGCATCTCGCCGACCAGCTTCGCGCCGAGGTGCGCGACATGCTGGCGGCGAACGATGGCGAACTCACCGACAAGCAGGTCGCGTACATTCGCAAGCGGGTCCGCCGTATCAACGGCAACCGCCTCTTCTAGGCTGACCGCCTCCCTTCAGCCGAGCAGCCCGCGGCGATCCCCGGTCCCCAGGATCGCAGCGTGAAGAACCAGGTCGCCGCCGCCACGAAGCGGACACCCATCCGAGCCAGCGGTGCAGCGCGGGGTAACGCCGCCGCAGCGCGCCGATCAATAGGACCGGCCTAGCAGCAGCACGCCGCCTGTGGCGAAATGCGGGCCCATAGCCATGCGGCGCCTCCCCTCGCGCGGCAATCGTCGCGCTGCTTGGCGAGCCGCGCTCAGGCGGCGAGGCGGAAGTGGAACAGCCGGCTCGGCCCATCCTCGGGCAGCAGGTAGAGGTCGCGTCCCTCGATCGCCATGCCCTCGCCGGTATAGGGGCCGCCGCGTCCAAACGGTCGCACCGGACCGATCGCTCCCGCGCGTAGCGTGCGGCGCAGCGCGAGCGAGGGCCAGTCCAGGAAATCGACCGTCCCGCTCCACAGGTCGAGATTGCCCCCGGCGACCAGCGCGCCGTCGACGAACTTCATGTCCTGATAATGAGTCGCGGAGGGATTCGGCACGGTGCGCACCGTCGCGCCGTCGGCGGGATCGATCACGTAGAGCAGCCGGCTGTCCCAATTGCCCGCGACCAGTCGTCCGTCGGGCGCGACCGCGACGCAGCCGAGATGATCGGCGACGCGCAGGCGGCGGCGCACGAGCAGCGTCGCGGCATCGAGCTCGATCAGCACCGCCGAGCTGTCGGGTCGCACCTCGGCGACCGGCACCCACAGGCTGCCGTTGTGGAAGGAAAGTCCGCCGGGATGGTAGCGCACCCCGTCGGTGAGTTCGACGCGGCGCAGGAAGCGGCCGGTGGCGCGATCGAACTCGTGGAGGTAGCCGCGGCGTGCGGCGCCGTCGACCGACGTGACCCAGATACGGCGCGCGCCGATCTCGACGCCCTGGACGTGGTACAGCGCGCCGTCAAGCGACAGCGCGCCGAGCAGCCGCGCGTCCTCCACCGCACCGTCGAACCGCTCCGACGCGCCCGCCACCGATAGCCCCGAGAGCAGCAGCAGCGCCGCGGTGACCGCCGCCCGCCCCAGCCGCCGCCCGATCGCCTGCCGCCCCATCTATGCCCCCGCCGCCGCGTCCCCGCACCGCCTTGGCAGGCGCGTGTGTCAGCGACGCTGAGCTTTGGTTGCAGTTCGGCGGCAGCGCGCCGGGATGGGTCGGCGATGGCGGTCACGCCGAGCGAGCGGCGGCGTAGCGGGCGAGGCCTCAACCCGGCCGCTTGTAAGGATCGCCGCGGTCGCGGCTGAGTCCGTCCAATCGACCGACAGCGGAGGACGGTATCATCGCCGTGCCGGGGGAGAACGGCGAGCGCGCGGTCGGCAGGATCAGCGGCGCGGGAGGGAAAGGGACGGTGATGCCCTATCGTCATGGCCATCGGGCAGTGCTGCTGCTGTTGCCGCTGATCCTGTTGGCCTTCTGGCCAGGCTATTTCGGTGCGCTGCGCGCCGCGCCGCTCGCGCTCCACGCGCACGGGCTGAGCGCCACCGCCTGGCTGGTGCTGCTCGCGCTCCAGCTCTGGTCGATCCACGATCGCCGCGTCGCGCTCCACCGCGCCGCCGGGCTGGCACTGTTCGCGCTGGTGCCGCTGTTCGCGGGCGCCAGCCTCGCCGCGACGCAGGGTGGCATCGCGCTGTTCGCGGCGCGCAGCGACCCCTTCCATTCCAGCTTCGGCGCGCGGCTCGCGCTCGTCGACCTGCTCGCGCTCGTCACCTTCGTCGCGCTGGTACGCCAAGCGCTGCTAACGCGGCGACAGGTGCGCGCCCATGCCGCGGCGATGCTCGCTACCGCGCTGCTGGTGCTTCCGCCCATAATCGGACGGTTGTTTCCCGCCATACCGGGCTTCTTTGATTGGGAGGTAGCGGGGCACAGCGGCTTCGCGCTCTCGTTTCAGCTCGCGATGCTGGCGTCGATTGCCGGCGCGCTGACGCTATGGCGCGGACGGCGCGACGGCGGGGCGTTCCTCGCGACGGCGGGCTCGCTCGCGCTGCAGTCGGTGGCGTTCGACACGGTTGCGGCCGGCGCGGCGTGGGAGAGCGCGGCGCGCGCCCTGCTTGCGGTGCCCGCGGCGCTGCTGTTCACGCTCGGCGCGCTGGCCGCGGCCGGCGCGCTCGTCGAGGGCTGGCTGCGCGTCCCGCCACGCGCGCGACCGCGGCTCGGCCTGGCCTAGCGACCTCACACCGGCGCGGCATCGGCCCCGGCGCCGTAATGATGCCAGGTGAAGATGGCCGCCGCGCCGCGGTGCGGGCGCCACGGCTCGGCCAGCGCGCGGGTGAGCTTCTCGCTCGGCCGCTCGGCGTGGCCGAGGATGCGGCCGGTCTCGATCTGCACCGCCAGGTCTCCCGCGGGCCAGATGTCGGGGCGCCCCTCGGCGAACAGCAGGTATACCTCGGCCGACCAGCGCCCGATGCCCTTCACCGCGACGAGCTGCGCGATCGCTTCCTCGTCGTCGGCGGGCAGCGCGGCGAGATCGAGCGCGCCGCTCGTCACCAGCCCGGCGAGACTGCGCGCATAGCCCGTCTTCTGGCGCGAGAAGCCGCAGGCGCGCAGGTCCTCGTCGCTGAGCGCGGTGACCAGCGCCGGGTCGCCGGGATCGCCGCGCTCGGCGAGCTTGCGCCATACCGAATCGGCCGCGCGCACGCTCACCTGCTGGCCCAGGATCGTGCGCAGCAGCGTGGCGTAGCCGGTGGCGCGGACGCGCGGCGCGGGATAGCCGACGCGCGCGATCGCGGCGGCGAAGGCGGGCTCGATCGCGGCCAGCGCGTCCAGCCCGGCGGTGAGTGCCGCGGCGCTCAGCCCCATTGCGCGGCCCGCACGCAAGCGGCATGGATCGGGCGATTTTCGGTGGAGACCAGCATGCCCAAGCTTATCGTCGAGACGCGCGCGGGGGAAGAACGCGAGATCGACGGCGCCGCCGGCCTGTCGGTGATGGAAGTGATCCGCGAGGCGGGGATCGACGAGATCCTGGCGCTGTGCGGCGGCTGCTGCAGCTGCGCCACCTGCCATGTCCACGTCGACCCCGCCTTCGTCGCGCTGCTGCCGCCGATGGGGCAGGACGAGGACGACCTGCTCGACGCGGCGAGTGACCGCGACTCGACCTCGCGACTGTCGTGCCAGATCGAGTTCGGCCCGGCGCTCGACGGCCTGCGCGTGCGCGTCGGCGCGGACGACTGAGCATCGGATAGGTTCGGCGCGACGACGCGGAGCGTTAACGGGAGGGTCGGTTCACGCGCCGGCGCGAAGACGCGAAGACGCGAAGGTACGTCGCTCGCGAAGCTGTACGCGACAATTGCGGGCGCGGGACAAAGCGCGCTGCCGCGCGCTCCTTCTCCGTACCGCCGCGCCTCCGCGTGAACGAACCTCAGCCGACCCGCGCGGCCACCGCGTAGAGCGCGATCGCGGCGGCGTTGGAGACGTTGAGGCTCTCCACCTTGGCCGAGATCGGCAGCCGCGCCAGCTCGTCGCAATGCACTTCGGTGTTGTGGCGCATGCCCTCGCCCTCGGCGCCGAGCACGATCGCGACCCGCTGCGCGCCCATCGCCTGCGCCAGCGTCTGCGTCGCGTGGCCGGTCAGCCCGATGCGCCAGAATCCGGCCTCGCCGATCTCGTCGAGCGCGCGCGCGAGATTGACCACGCGCACCCACGGCACCGTCTCGAGCGCGCCCGAGGCGGCGCGCGCCAATGCGCCCGATTCGGGCGGCGCGTGGCGGTCCTGCGTGACGATGCCGAGCGCGTCGAAGGCGGCGGCGGAGCGCAGGATCGCCCCGACATTGTGCGGATCGGTCACCTGGTCGAGCACGACGAGCGGGCGCTGATCCTCGCGGCCCTCCTCGAGCAGGTCGCCGAGCCACACGTCCTCGAGCGGATCGACCTCCGCGACCAGCCCTTGGTGCGGCGCGTCGGCGGGCACCAGTCGTCCGAGATCGGGCGCCTCGGCGAAGACGATCGGCAGCACCGGCGGCAAATCGAGCGGCGCCAGCGCCTCGCGAGTGCCCCAGACCTTGCGCACCGTCCGCTGCGGGTTGGCGAGTGCGGCGAGTACGGGGTGGCGCCCCCAGAGCCGCGTGCGGTTGCCCTGCTGCTGGCTTGGCCGATGTCCGCGTCGTGCCATCAGCCGCGGCTCCGGTGGGCGGTGAGAGGAGCGAGCGGACGACACGACATGAAAAGGAGCTTTCCGGCGGTGAGAGGAAGTGCGGGGACGCTATGCGCGCGCGGGCCGCGACGCAACCGCCGCGGCACTCGCGAAAAGGCCGGACGGAAGGCGTTGACAGCGCGGTGCAGCGCGGGCATTGGGCGCCCTCGCTTTCGACAGCGCCGCTCGTGGAAGGGTGGCCGAGTGGTTAAAGGCAGCAGACTGTAAATCTGCCCACGCAAGTGTACGCTGGTTCGAATCCAGCCCCTTCCACCAAAACCCAATCTCACCTGGTCCTAGTCACCGCCGATCCGGGCCATCGCAGATAGCGCGGGCAGCGGTATGTGGAGCGTGCGCCAAGCATCGCGGCTACTCGCCGCCGCCGCATCGACGCGTCTGTCAGTCAACGAATGTCCAAGGCTACATTCCGCTTTTCTCGAGTGCCTCGCGCTGCCCGTCCGAGCCGACGAACGAAGCGGGCGGGAGCCAGGCCGGTTGGACCTGGAGCTGGCGCGGCGCGACGGGCGATAGCGCGCGTAGCCGGGCAAGATCCAAGATGCGCAATCTTGTCCCTTCGCGGCCGATCAGTCCGGCCTCGCGCATCTCCCTTAGCTTGCGATTGACGTGCACCGCGGTGAGTCCGGTGAGGTCGCCGATGACCTCCTGGCTGAGCGGGAGCTCGAAGCCGTCGTCCTCGACCAGGCCGAGCGGGGTAAGGCGCGCGTGCAGATCGAGCAGCAGGCGCGCGAGCTGCTGCTTCGCCGACGCGCGCCCCGTCACGGCCAGCGTGTCCATGAGCGCCAGCCGCTCTGACTGGATCGCGACCGCGAAGAGCGCCGCCAGGCGCGGTAGGCCGGTATAGATCGCCCCGAGCCGCGCGAACGGCACGAAGGCCACGACGGTCTCGGTGATCGTGGTCAGCGTGTCGGCGGCGCGCGCCAGCACCATGCTCGGCGTTCCCAGCATGTCGCCGGGTAGATGGATCTTCTGAATGAGGCGGGCGCCGTCGGGCAGCATGATCGAGGACGCCACCCAGCCGCGGATGTGAAGATAGAAGCCTGACACAACGTCGCCCTGCGAACGGATCGTTTCACGGGGCGAGTATATCAGCTCCGCATCGCCGAGCGAGAGGAGCGCTTCCTCTTCTGCCGTGGTGAGGTCCGCGAGGGAGCGGTAACGATGGAGCGGGTACACGTCTCGTCGTCCCTACAAGATAAGCCACTGCTTCATCATGCTTTTGCTCGGGCGGCGCGACAAGATTGTCCAAGCGGACACGGACCGGCGTGTCGTCACAGGATGAAGATCAACGCCCCGATCAGCAGCGTCGATCGCAGGCGGCGCGCCGGCACCGGCGCATCGGTCCTGTTGCGGCAGATCGCCGCCATCGCAATGCCGAGCCCGAGCAGCGCCACAATCGCGTAGACCGGGGTCAGCTCGGCGATGATCATCTCGGCGACCTGACGGGCCACCTGGTTGTCGCACGACGCCATCGCTCATCTACCCTCTTCGATGTTGCCGCGTCGTTCGAGACAGCGGTCGGCTCAGAAGCCGGCCCAGTCTTCCTGGGCGGTGCTCTTCAGCGCCGCGACGGGTCGCGTCGGCCGTGCGCGAAGCTCGGACCAGGTCTGGGGTGCCGGCAGCCGGTGCACGTTGCTGCTGGCGGACTCGGGCTGCGACGCGTCGGCGCGCAGTGCGACGCGGAAGCGGGCGACCTCGCGCGTCAGCTCCTCCGCTTCCGAGGCGAGGCTGCGCGTCGCCGCGGTCGCCTCCTCGACGATCGCGGCGTTCTGCTGGGTCACCCCGTCCATCTCCGCGATCGCGGTGTTGACCTGCTGGAGCCCGATCGCCTGCTGTTCCGCCGACGACGCGATCGACGAGACGATCGTGCTGATCGAGCCGACGCGGCCGATGATCCCCTGCAGCGCCGTGCCCGTCGCGGTGACCAGCTCGACGCCGAGGTCGACCTGCTCGGCCGAGGCGGTGATCCGCGCCTTGACGTCCTTGGCCGCGTCGGCCGAGCGCTGCGCCAGCGCGCGCACCTCCGAGGCGACGACGGCGAAGCCGCGGCCGGCGTCACCCGCGCGTGCCGCCTCGACGCCCGCGTTGAGCGCGAGCAGGTTGGTCTGAAAGGCGATGCCGTCGATCACCGAGATGATCTCGGAGATCTCCGCCGAGGAGCGTTCGATCCCATCCATCGCCGTCATCGCGCGCTGGACCACCTCGCCGGACCGCTGCGCCTCGGCCTGAGCGTCTGCCACGAGCGCGTTGGCCTGGGTGGCGCCACTGGCGGTTTGGCGAACAGTGGAGGTGATCTCCTCCATCGCCGCGGCGGTTTCCTCGAGCGCGGCGGCCTGCTGCTCGGTGCGGCGCGACAGATCGTCCGAGGCCTGGCGGATGTCGCTGGCACCGCTGTTGATGTCGCCCGCGGTCGCGGTGACCTTGCCGAGCGTCGTCGCCATCTCGGCCATGGCGTTGTTGAAGTCGTGGCGCAGCGCCTCATAATGCCCGGCGAACGGCGCCTCGATGCGCTGCGAGAGGTCACCCGCGGCGAACCGGCCGAGGCCGAGCCCCAGCTCGCGCACGATCGTCTCGGCCTCCGCGTTCGAGCGCTGCACCGTCCCGGCGTTGGCGCGGAATACCTCCATGGCGCGCGTCATGCGCCCGACACAGTCGCGTTGGTGGGTGCGCAGGATCGGCGATGTCAGGTCGCCGGCAGCGAGCCCCTCCATCCGCATGACGGTCGCGACATAGGGCCCGCTGATCACCCGACCGCTCCACCAGGTGAGCAGCACCGGCACCAGCACCAGGCCAAAGCCGCATGCCATCACCGACCAGACGCGGTCGGGCGGCGTCATCGCCGCCGCATAGACCGCCACGACGCTCAGCAGCGCGACGACGATCTGAACGATGAGGAGCACCTTGAACTTGGTGCGAACCGGCGCATGCTGTGCGAACCACGCGATCATGACTGTACCTCTCCCTGGTGTGGAAGAAGGTACCGGACCGGCGTTAATCGATCGCAACCGATTACGAAGCCGACAAGCGACCGTCCGTGACGCTGTGCCAGTACACAGAGAAGCTAATCCGCACACCATATTCGGCGGATTTCTGCGGCTTGCAACCTATGTAAATTCTGCAAGAAGAACTGCTGTAAGCTATAGGATCGAGGTTGCTTAAGCGAGTACTGACAAAAGCCACAAGCGTGATTGCAGAACGGTGGCATGCGTGATTCGTTGGCGGATGGTCTTCGATGCGCCAGCATCAACTTGCCGGGTGAGAGCGGTCGGCATTATGGGTTTCCGCCGGTAGCATCGACGTGGTACGCAGCACCTATGCTGAAAACCCGAAAGAAGCGGCTGGCCGCTCGAGACGCGCGCGCCGTGGAACTCGTGGCCGAGATCGAGCGGTCGATCGTGGGGCTGGAGAACGAAGACCTGCTCGACCTAGCCGACATCTTCAGGGGAAAGCGCGACGTTGGCATCGGTGCGATCGCCGCTCGCGAGATGGCCAGGCGCGGGATCAGCCTCTAGGCCGGCAGTGCGTCGGTCGCCGCCGTGTGAGCGACGCCTGCCGAGCAGCATGTCATTGATAAAGTTAGGTGTTGAGTGAATTGATGCGTCGAGTGCCGTCGGACTTGCGACCGAGCTGACCGTGGCGTGGCTGAGCAAACCCAAAACGCGCTCCACCGCTGATGATGTGCCCGCCTTCCTCCGTTCGGTGCAGGAGGTCGTCTCTTCTCTGAATGCGAGCGGTCGAGCGCCAAGCACCGCCACGGCCGTGCCGGAGCAGTTCATGCCGGCGGTCTCCGCGGGTAAGTCGCTGGCATCGCGCGATCACATCATCTCGATGATCGATGGGAAGCCCTACCGATCGCTGACCGCCACCTAACGGCGAACGGCTCAACATCCGACGAGTACCGTCGGCGCTACAATCTCAAGCCCGACTGTCCTATGGTCGCGCCGGGTTACAGCGAGAGCCGCCGCGAGATGGCCAAGCGGGTCGGGCCGGGGCGTAAGCCAGGTGCCGCGGCAGGCTGGCGGTATGATCACCCGCTCGGCTAGAGAGGTCGTGTGAGGATCGCGATCATCGACACCAGCACGACCCGCGCGGCGATCATCGCCGACGGGCTGCGCGAGGCTGGGCTCGACGATCAGGTGGTGATCGATCCGGCCGGGCCGCTGGTGGCGCAGATCGAGGCATGTGCGCCCGAGGTTGTGCTGATCAACCTCGAGAACCCCAGCCGCGACCTGCTCGAGGATTTCTTCGCCATGTCGCGCGCACTCGATCGGCCGATCGCGATGTTCGTCGATCAGTCCGACGCCGAGGCAACGCTCGCCGCGGTGGACGCCGGTGTGTCCGCCTATGTCGTCGACGGATTGGCCAAGCAGCGCATCAAGCCGGTGCTCGACGTCGCGATCCGGCGCTTCCAAGCCTTCTCGCGGCTCCAGACGGAGCTGGCCGAGGCGCGTACCGCGTTGGCGGACCGCCAGACGATCGATCGCGCCAAAGCAATCCTGATGCGCCGTCGCGGCATCGACGAGCCTGCGGCTTATGCGCTGCTGCGCGGGCATGCGATGCGGTCGAACCGGCGCATCGCCGAGGTAGCGGAGGCGATCGTCACGAGCGACGCGCTGATGGGAGACCTGCCGTGAGCAACGAGACGCTGCGGATCGGTTTCCTGCCGCTGGTGGATGCCGCACTGCCGATACTGGCGCACGAGCTCGGGTTCGCCGAGCGGGAGGGGATCGCGCTGGAGCTCGTCCGCGACGTCACCTGGGCGACGGTGCGCGACCGGCTGCTGTACGGCCACACCGACGCCGCGCACATGGTCGCGCCGCTCGCACTCGCCACCGCGCTCGGGCGCGATCGCCCAGCGACGCCGATCGCCGTCCCCTTCGTGCTGGGTCTGAACGGCAACGCGATCACCTTTTCCACCGCGCTCGGCGCCGAATGCGGGCTCGGCGAGTCGCTCGGCGATCCGGTGGTGATCGGCGCCGCGCTGCGCGCCGTCGCCGCGGCACGGCGCGCGGGGGGACGGCCGCTGCGCTTCGGCGTGGTGCACCGTTATTCCAGCCACAACTACATGCTGCGCTACTGGCTCGCCGGCGTGGGTATCCGGCCTGATCATGACGTCGAGATCGTCGTCACCAGCCCGACCTTCGCGGCAGACGCGCTCGCCGCGGGCGAGGTCGACGGCCTCTGCGTCGGCGAGCCGTGGAACTCGATCGCGGTGGATCGTGGCGTCGGCCGGATCGCGTTGGCGA
>Ga0265798_10012085_pt1 | contig 10455 bp, 8 predicted proteins | sample P3T30metagenome_FD_192430 | JGI IMG/M metagenome (GOLD analysis project Ga0265798, IMG submission 192430) | Plant litter microbial communities from East Loma Ridge, Irvine, California - P3 T30 | ecosystem: Environmental > Terrestrial > Plant litter > Unclassified | place: USA: California...
TTGGCTCATGACATGTACTTGGTGGTCCAAACGGTAAGGATATTTCCGTACTTTTCGCGACCCTGGACGAGCCCAGTCATCCAAAGCGTGCGAAAACACGGACGAAACGATCATCACGCTGGTTTAATATTACATACACCATTTCCCCGAGGCCAGATCATTTGCAATATCCGAGCAGTAAACCGCAACATTCTCTACACCCTAATACTACTAGCGATAATATTATAGACAGGCATTGTGTAACCCCAGAAAGACCAGCAATTTTATACGATTGGCCGCCATCTTCTCTTTCACTGTCTCCTGTGTCCAGCTGAATTTGCCCAGCCGGCAGGAAAGAAGATCGTACCGTTTCACCGTTACACACAAAATGCGGATAATGAGTACATAATTTCAGAAGAGCCAATAGAAACAAGACGCAAGACTCATTACTATCTTCGCTTTTCAAGCCCTCGCTTTAACGGCAAGATTCCCAGTGCTGCAACTACGTCGCTCAAGATCAAAACATTTCACAACTCAACAAGTACGACCTGCGATATCTATCGTTATGACCGACAGCGTCTTAAACTAGAGCGGCCGAGAGCTACTTCGATATCCCCACGTTGTATGCTCAGTAGACTGTTGAATGGGAATGGGGTACGCTGCAAAAAGGACTGCGATATCAACATTGATCATACTTGTAATCTGTTTAGCAGAATTTAGGTAGCACTCCAAACATCTAGAAACCATCCAACCCGCCTGCAAGCCCAAGGCGGCTTAGCCGGCCATGGTGATCGTCCCGTTACCCACGCCGTCGGAAGCGGGTCGCTAATTTGGATCAGGGTTTAGTTTTCTTTGGGCCTCAGGATTTCGCTTGCGCTGATTGTGCAGATCACCATTCAGGCTGTGCATGACGTGCTTTCTAACCCAGCATCTTAGAGACATGTTGGAAACGGTGCGCAGCTGTAGTGTAGGTGCTTTTCGGAGCTTACGCTATCGCGAAACGGATGGGCGTGAGAAGGATCCTCATATGCAACTTCCTGTACGTCCTTCGATACTAGAGACCAAAAAAAAACACGACATCACTGGTATAAAATCTTCCCGGGCACAGGCTCAGCTGGCTTCTCCGACTCCACAGCATCCGCCTCGTGAAACATCTGGCCAAACACGACCGGGTGCGGTGTCGCGTGCTCTCTGTGGGAATACCCCAAGCTGGTCTTCTCCCTCTCACCATCCTGGCTATCGTGTCTCTCCCTACCCTCGTGCTCCTCAAAAACCACTGGATCCACGCCCTTCCACCCCAACCCAATCCTCTCCTCGACCATTTGCACAACCTTGTTACAAACATCAGTATGCGCCTCCTCCATCTTCCCCTTGACAAACGGCATCAACCACCACGCACACGTCACCTCGACATCCTCGACAAGAATCCATTCCGCGTCGCCGATCCCACCGCCCTCGCCCTCAACCTCGCTGCCCATCTCGCCATTCCGAAGAACCCTAAACTCCGCCCTTACCGTCACGCCGGCCGCCGCATCCGCTCGCGTCTTGATGCCTAACCGCGTGTCCTGGAAACTAGAGGGGAAGGTAATGTTTTTCTTGCCGTACGACCCGATGCCCGGACACCATGTTATGCTCTCTGTGACGTTGTAGGTGGTAAGTGGGTACCGGTCCGGAGGGTACCAATATGTATCTGTTAGCGTCGCGGCTGGTGTGCAATGCGCTTTTGTGTGGCCGCACGTTAGGGCTTGTAGGTTGAGCGCTGTGGAGTGGTCGTGCAGAGCTGCTATGACGTATGTCGGCGGGATGTGAGAGGGGATTTGGTGTGCGACGTGTAGGTGGTGTTTTGTGCTCATGGCTGCGGATGGTTCGCGCTAGGCGGGACTGGGTGAGGGCTGTGAGATGGTTTGTTGTGTGGAAAAGCCGCGTTGTTGAGACCAATTCTCACGTATGGTGGTATGGTCGGTCGTCTGTCGCGCGTAGCAAGAGTTTTGTGTCGAGTCAGAGGTTGTTGCAAAAAGCAGTGGGTCAGGTTCGGAATAGGGTGTGTAGTAATGTATGCAACGTTGAGCAAGTGTAACAATTAGAAACTACTATTAACAAAATCCGGTAGTCTGGTAGTGCGCTATGGATGTGATGTGATGAGATATGACCAAAAGATTTATCGGGGCAGAGCGCAAAAGATAAATCATCAAGGTCGAGGGTGAGTGAGCAGGAACGGGGCTGTGTGTGGAGAAGAGCTGACGCATGTTGTGTTGCTGACTGAGGCGCTGCTAACTCGAGATGAAACGGCACCTTTGGCCTTCTGTGACAAAGTTCGATGCTGGTCGAGGCGGACATATCATGGCGCGCGGCGCCGCCGCCGCCGCCACTGTTGTACCTAACGTTTTTGGGGCGCAATGCGCACGTCGTTGGTGCACGTGACGTCACAGTCTAGCTGAAGCTGATACACCGCTCTCACGACACATGTCCGTGGGTCGCTTTTATGCTTTGACGTTGGTTTTGACGTCTTGTAATTCCTGTCAGCTGTATTCATGCCTTATGTCTCTCGAATTCTTGCACAAACTGATTTGTATAAAAGTGACCCCAGCAACGTGGCAGTGTCTCCGCGCGTCAGTACAGGCATCCACCTAGCGTGTCAACGCACTAGAGAGACACGAATGTGGCTGCTTTTTGTGTAATAGGGCCGCACCGGGATCAGCACGTACCCCTGAGCAAGAAAAACGAACTTCCAAGTGTACTAAAAATGACTGATGCTAGTGAGTGGTTTCATGCCTGCATACGTGGAAACCTACAGCCTGTCGGCGCATACGAGGGAACATGCCAGGGAGGCAACTAGCAATCTGACACGACTCTAAAAAAAATCCCAAAACATGACCACGATTGGCTTCAATGATATTTAATTTAACACAACTTGACATTAAAAGTCAAGCCTGATACACAACAAGCGAGTAAAGTTGTAGGGTAGAAAGGCGCATTCAATAGTGGTATACAGCATAGATGTGTATTGGCTGTAAAACTTACTAGTCAAGCATACATGTATTTGAAATAACCTTGTTTTGTTCCATCTTATGTGGTAGATAAACTATTGCGGAGTCCTCTACAGAGTGTACTTGAAACCGGTCTGGCCCTCTCTCTCGTCCAAGGCCTCGCCGTTCGCTTCCTGCAGCTCAATAACCTTGTTCTTCTTCCAAAAGTATGTGCTAGTGCAGCACAAGACGAAAATCATCCAGAGCTGGAGAGCGGCGGTCACCCAAAGACCGGTTCTGTAGAGAGGCGCCTCCTTTTGCTTAAACGTCGTGGATGCAAGGATGCCGCCTATCGCACCGAAACCAATCTGTAAGGCACTTCCTACGGCCCGCTTACTTTGGCCTCGAATGTTGTTACTTTGATATGCGAGGATAGTGGGAATGTTGCCTTGGCAGCCAGCCACGCCGAGAAAGGCGCCGAAATACCTCGCGCCGTTGTTTGTCGAGTATGCAACAATCATGAGACCGGTAAGGGTGATCAAGCATTGAACAACGATGATGGGACCGCGCACACGGTATTTATCACCCACCCATGCAAAGAAGAAAGCAATAAACATGGCAGCAAAGGATGGCGGCGCAGAGAGAGCGTTGGCGGCGCCAGCAGAGTATCCCATGCCAACGAGGATGACGGGTAAGAAGTACGAAAAGGCATACGCCGGCATAGTGGAGCCCATGAACAGTGTGCCGTATGCCCACAGCTTCAGGTCTTTCAGATTCTCGAAGAACTTTGGCCAGGTCAGAGGGTCTGCTACAGAGTCGCCTCGGTCTTCTTCGATGCGGCTCAAGATCGTTTTCGCTTCGGCGGAGGTGAGAAAGCCGGTCTTTTCGGCTTTGTCGGGGAAATCCAGAATAATGAACCAGGCCGCGATAGCAACGACACAGGTAAGAATCCCCTCGATTATGAATATCCACTGCCAACCTCGTATGCCCGCCGTACCTTCCATTTGCATCAGTCCATATGCTAGGATGCTTGCAAGGCCACCAATTCCAACCGAGAAAAGATAGAAACCGCTCAGCCTAACCGTGATATAAGTGGCCATCTTAAAGTTGGATAAAAAGTGTAGGGCTTACCGTTTCTGTACCTCGTACCGTTTGTACCAACAGGTAATGAGATATACACAGCCCGGAAAGAATCCTGCTTCGAAGGCCCCAAGCAATACACGGCATATAGTAAGTGAGATCCAACTCTTGACGAAACCTTGCCCGATCATGACGGCACCCCATGATAAGGCGATGAAAGAAAGCCAATTGGCACTTCCAACTTTCCGAAGAACAATGTTGGATGGAAGCTCGAGTAGGAAATACGTAGGGAAGAACATGACCAAGGCAATCGTGTATCGTTCGCCGATATAGAGTGCGAGATCTTGATCCATTCCTGCAACTCTCGCATTGGATACCTATATCTCGTCAATGAACTGAAACAATATCCTGGTGTGCTTCAATACATACATTGGTGCGATCGATTAGTGCAATGGAATAGAGGGCGCCAAGAATAGGCAGTAACCTCCAGTCAATTTTGCGTATCAGCCTCTTTTCCTCAACCTGATCAAACTCATACTCCATCGCATCACTGTATGTTGCGGGCGGGATGTACATCTCCTTCTCTTCTTGGCCATCTTTGTATTCATCATGGCCACTCATCGTGCTTCAGCAGTAGGAAACTGATGTACGTCGTAAATTCCGGAACGTGAGTATAAGGGAGAGTCGACAAAACGTCAACAACGTGTTGATCATTTCTGCGAGCATCCATTTGCTTATAACAAAACGGTATTGACAAGGATCGTCAGCACAAGTCTTGAGTGCTTGTCAATATTTGCTCCTTCGTGCCTTGTTCCGAGAAGATGCGTTGGTGCAACTTGGCATTCCGTAGCTTCGTTTCCACGAAAAGATATGTTCCGAGACGCCAGCAAGCATCAGTATCGGTAGAATTAATCTTAAGCTGGAAGAGATGCCCTGGACGGTGAACTACACCTCGAACCGTGAGGTTCTGCCATGCATAGTGCTGGAAGTCCCTCCCGATGTGTATCATGCCGACCTGTTGGCGCCTTGTCATATATGGTGAACCTTGCAAGAAGTCTCGAGACCAAAGAGTGACACCGGGGAAGACATGAAATCTGCACCCCTGTGCACAGTAGAGTGGGCTGGTCATATTGCGGGGTTCTACTTGGCTTACGCTTACGTGTCTTAGCACTGCGGGGAGAGCTCTGAGCGCGAATCCGGGACCCGTGCTACATTTATAGGGGTTATGATAAATTGAGTCTACCTAGAGGCATCACGTTATGACCGCAGTCGCATTGGGGTCAGATCGGTCAGCAACGTGGGCATACTGCCTTTGTTGCATGCGTGTTCGGCCGTAGTAAAGGGTAGAAGTAGTATGTGAGGACGCTGAGAGTTTTGGTTACATGTGACGACCTGGCCAAGTAGCGGGTATGGCCACGGGCCGATACCCCCTCGCATGATTCCATGAATTTAGCCAGTTGCGTATGTAATTGGTTCTCATGCCCCGAGCGCCATGATGTACGAGGCACTCCTGGTTCTCAGGGAATGGAATCGGTCCTGTCGGAGAGGAGAGGTTGCGGTTGGCGTTTTCGCAGCAGGAGGTGTGAGATGGGGGCAATTTACCGCCACTAGTGTCTTGGCGTGGAACAACTCGGATGTCTGGGTTCTGGGATCTATTCATTGGTGCAATCTATTGCACTTGGTGCATTGAAGTAATGAGTTCAACATCCGTTGCTATGATTCAGACATTCCCAACGGCTTCCATACTAAATGAGACAGAGCTATTCAGGGTGCTTAGTCTTCGTCCTTCTGACCCACCCATTCTCTTGACGCAGCCTGGATCGATCCGTACACTTACCCAGTCGTGCTTCCACGAGAAGCATGAGATGTGGGCATCGCGGTGTCATTGGGGACGATCAGCTGGTGGGAGACTTACTATCCGTTCCGCTCACAAACACAACCTGAACGGCAGCAAAACTGTAACTTTCAGCCTATGCAAGCAACTTGGGAGGGGGTCTTACGCAGCTGTTACAGCAAAGATCTCAGCACGTTTAGCGTCGGTAAACGTCCTTAAGCATACACTTATCAGCACATTAAAGATGCCAACCACCCAGAGTTTTGTCTTCAGCGATTCCAGATGTATGAGGACTAGTATTGATGCGATTGGCAGCATCGACGCCAAGATACATGTCATCCAGGATGTTATCCTCAGCACAGTTGAATCATAATACACCCGTCTCCCTAAATGTGCATCTTTCCTCTTCATATGACCGAGGCCACACTTGAAGAGATGTATAACATTCTCTGAAAGGAAGCGGGAAAAGTCGTCCTCTTTTCTGCGCTGACGGACCCCGACAAGGTCGGGTGGGTGGTCGTCCGGCTGTTCCGGTATCCCCCATGTGCTTGCGTCCTCCCCTGCAAGAAAGTGAGGCTCAATGTCCTTGCCGGCCAGGAACCGCTGGATATCGTCCAGATCGAAACTGTCCGGACCTTCCAATTTATGGAGAATGGACAGCTGTATGAGTGCTTTATCTGAATCATCTCAACATCAACAAACATTGTCGCGCCAGTGCCCGTTTTTCCTTGCTTACTGTAGTTGTTCAATTTTTGGTGCATCTTCTCAATCAACAGGAGCTGTGTGTTCTCCTCATCCGACGGTCTTTCCAGCATCCTTTGGTAATCTGTAGCGAACTTCATCCGCTTCTCGCATCTATCATGGCTGTCCAATTTCTCTTGCTTCTGTAGTTGTCTCTCTAGGATACACAATTCTGCTTGGAGGTAGAGTAGGTGCCGAGCATTGAGGGCGTCGAATCGCCGATAGATGCCTGTTTCGGGCTTTACTGCGATGCGTTCCGCCAACATCGGGTAACCACGCGGGTGCTTCTTCCAGGCATGTGTGAATAGCGAAGACGTTTTCGTCCTTTTCGTTCCCGCCAGATGAGATGCCTTCTCAAGCATTACAAGAGATATGACTAGATTGTGACCTCAAACAAGAGAAGGTGGTCGTGTTGTGGGAATCGTTCTCCCGCAGAGCGATGCCTCGACTTCATAGCACGAGCGAGGCGCAGTTACGGTCGCACGGCATATGCGCGCTCCCCAATTTAGATCGCCACGCCCTTTCACATTGTCACACAAAAGTGAAATGTTTGCTTGTGCTGTGTTTCTTGGAAATCTGTTGCAAATTTATATTGTGAGCGCACTATTGCATATAGTTTAGGGTAGGGACAGATATCTTAATGTTATGACAGCATGGCTATAGCACTACTTACACATCACACTACGGATCACAGTCACACTTGTGCGATAAGCCTTTGTCGGAGATACGTGCGGAATGATTCAGAACATTCAAATCCCCAGAAACTGTGTGATGTGTCGACGTATTCACTGGTAGCAACAATCAAGGGGATAGACCAAGGTGACTGACTAATGTCTTTCGTCAATATACCTGCATATCTTTCCAGGCAAATACAACAGCGGTCTGCGGCCCACAAGACAACATTATCTGACTCTGAAGTACTCCTAGCTCTGCGAAGCTATCTTAAAGCGGGAGGGGGTGTTTCTTTTTGCCTCGCACGATTCTGAGCTGTATACCCATATGGTCTCGAGGAAGGAGAATTATCAAAACGCTGACTCTTGCCCTTTGGTGAATGCCATTGTCTTCTAAGCCGCATTAACCTGAATGCTTGATCTAGCGAAATAGGTGGACCATTATGATGACTACAACACGTGTTGTGAGGCAATCATCGATGCTGTTCGTGCCAGTTCGAGAACACGATAGTCGTAAGAAAATTGAAGTATGATCTAGTGTAGCAAGCAGCCAAACTGCTGCCGTATATATGACAAGCAGTTGGGGTCACAGTTATGGCAGCAGTCAATCATCTTCTTAGGCCTCTACATCATGGGTGTTTTCAATTCCAAGTTTGCAGGCCAGCGAACAGAAAAGGCAAACCTCAGCAGTTTAGAGATTCGAAAAAGGTATAAGCAGGAAGTAGAGACGACAAAAAGAAATCGAGACATAGCTAGTAAACTCCGGAGAGCTTGGGTTTGCTCTGCGACGATCCAGCACTTCAACGTGGATACCTCTTCGTGCGTATGTGCCGCCCCACGATGCAGCCATGTTAAATGCGCTCAATGCTTTTGGGTTAGATGGTGTATTCCAAACAATGAGACCGGAAGCTTCGAAAGAACAGCCTTCTATGAGTATATCCCATATCCCGGCGGTACACATGAACACGGTTGGGTCCATATTGCCTGCAACAGGTACCATGTGAACGCCAATTCTCGAAAGTTCTGTAACAGCTGCCAACATAATGTCACCGACGTTAGATACACGCGTACAGTTACGCGATTCATGTAGAATATTACACAGTCATTCACTTCCAACTCGAATAAACTAGTTTAATGGAATGAGAATGTTAATGTGTTTAGGTGTATTTGGATATCAGAGGGTCTCAAAAGATTTCCTGTGACAGACAGACCGATAACACTACCTCTATGAGGACTTCGATTACTTACCCTGAGCCAGGGCCTTTGATCGGAAAGTCTTGAATTTGGGTTGATATACTTCTCCCAATTGGTGAATAACCTGTAAACTATCTCTTATGTACTTTTTAAGACGGATCCTCCTCTGGACGATAGTAAGAGTGTTCGGAATGGATGTTTCAACCGTAATAGTACTTAATAGCTTATATATTAATACAGATCTATGGAGGACTTGAAAGAGTACCGATTGCTTGTAATAGTACGGTTTTGTTCAGAAAAACGGTTTACTTGCCTAATGATAGTTGGCCCTGCTGTACTATTTGCGCTTTAGGTGAGAAGTGTGATGTGTTCAAAGGAAGTTAATTAAATACCTACGAGCTCATCGAGTGGTAATTTGGTATTAGACATTGTAGTAAGGTGATTCTGCAAAAGGTTGACTCAGCTCAGTAGCCTAATGCATCTAAAGCTACTATAGTCAGGAAGAATTATCGCAATTCGAGGTTATATAGTTTCAAGAACCTGGGTATGTATTCCTTCTTAATCATCCCTTATAGCATTGACTAAATGCTCTTCAGCACATGTTTTGCTCACTCCCCTTCGTTCTTCGTCATTTAGTCAATGTGAGCCGTTAAAGGGGACCTGCATTGTCAACTGATATCAATATTCTGAAACATGTGATCACGAGAAACATACTGTCCTTTTGTATCGATAGTCCTGTCGTCATGATAGATTAAGCGCTAATCTATCAACTGTCGTTGCAACACCCGAGGAGTATTAGAATCAATAGGCATTAGAATATGAGGCGCTCTATAGATACATTGTAGTTTCTCGAAGCTCACGCATATGAATTTTATCGCGATTACTTCGAACAACCCTTCGAGTGTCAGAGCTAATAGTTTCCATGTGGTTCTTGATACCCCTCTCATTTTGCACATGTCTTTCCTGTCTGTTATTGGAGAACACATGGTATAGAACTTGTTTGCAGCCCCTCGGCATAGTTCTGGCTTGCGTGTAAAGTCCTAGGACTATTCTTGTCTTGGCCTAGCGGCTATAAATGCGGGAGAATCACTATCTGCGAGATTGTGATTGCTCAAGCGAATCAACAACATGATCTACTATGCTCATACCGCGGTATCTCCCGCTCTGATACCATTCAACTGCTTCAACTGACTCTCCTCTCCTTGCCCACACGCTGATGTGATCTATTTGACTAGCAGCATGTCTGCCAGTGTCACATGTAGGATATATTCACCTAGATACCTTTGATCCATTCAATCTACAGGCGATTTGGTCTGGGCGGAAGCAGTCATATGTGCGACTGACAAAATGGTATTTTTTTATTTTGTCGTCATAAGCTTTGCCTAGAGATCGGAAAGCTCGGGGTAGATGTAAGAGTGCGAGGTGATGGCAAAGCTCGGTCTCTAATCCGGGAGAGCCTTCTTGTCGACTAAAGGTAGGCTTTTGGCTGCTCTTGGATGGTATGGACGGAGAAACGGTAGACTCAATCTTGATTTCTTTTTACAAAGAGGGTATGTACATCCAAAAATATTCGAGTCTTGTATATCTTCATGTCTGGACGGACATACATTCCGCTTGTGTGTCGGATAGCGAAAAGGTTGCACAAGTCCCACGTAAACCGTCCGATGGATTAAACTACCTGTGTGGTGCTTGCTTGGGGCCAAAACTTGATTTCTCGTTTGATATCTCATGATGATGCACCTGTGTCGGTAATCATGTGCCCACAAACACGAGTCTCTTGAATTCGCCTTTCTTGGATCAGAATCGTGGGAAAGCCCGCTCTGTCGATCACTGCTTCGATCAAGCAACCATCTACTGCCCGCTAAACTACAGGTATACTTCCCACCTCCGCCAATTGCCGCCTTGCTCTTGACGCCAACACACAGCTATTACCCATGCAGACCAGGAGCGCTTACATGTGCTATTCCGGACAAACACAAGGAGCCTTATG
>Ga0265798_10012086_pt1 | contig 10453 bp, 8 predicted proteins | sample P3T30metagenome_FD_192430 | JGI IMG/M metagenome (GOLD analysis project Ga0265798, IMG submission 192430) | Plant litter microbial communities from East Loma Ridge, Irvine, California - P3 T30 | ecosystem: Environmental > Terrestrial > Plant litter > Unclassified | place: USA: California...
GACCGCATCTACAACGGCGCCATCGACAATGCATCCGGCACCGCGGCCCTGCTGGCGATGGCGGCGGAAGCGGTCAGGAAGCCGGCGCGCCGCACCCAGGTCTTCCTGTGGCCGGCCGCCGAGGAAGCGGGCCTGCTGGGCAGCGCGGCCTACGTCAGGAACCCGGCGGTGCCGCTGGCGCAGACCGCGGCCGACCTGAACCTCGACAGCCTCAACTTCGCCGGTACGACGCGCGACATCGGCGTGGCCGGGGCCGAGCGCAGCAGCCTTTATGAAACCGCGGCCGTGGTGGCGAAGGGCATGGGTCTGAAGCTGGCGCCGGCGATCCCCGACCTGTCGGGCGCCTACTTCCGCGCCGACCACTTCAACTTCGCCAAGGCCGGCGTACCGGCGTTCAATGTGGGCTCGGCGGTGTTCTCCGGCGACGGTCACTTCGAATTCGCCCACGACCACGCGGCCAACAGCGCCAGGCTGGTGGGCTTCAAGAAGGACTATCACCAGGTCAGCGACGAGTACCGCGCGGACTGGGATTTGTCGGGGATGACGCAGCAGGCGCAGTTCACCCTGAACCTGGGGTATGCGGTGGCGAATGCGCCGGGGATGCCGGCATGGAAGAAGGGGGATCCGTTTGGGAGCGTGAAACGGTGAAATGTGTTTAGCTGGCAGCGCGGCGTGCGGCCAAAACGGCCGGCGCCTCCTGCAAAATCGCCTCCAGCGCCGCCATATCCACCGGCTTGACCAGGTGATGATCGAACCCCGCCTGCGCGCTGTTCGCCCGGTCCTGTTCCTGCCCGTAGCCCGTCACCGCCACCAGCAGCGCATTGCGGGTGGTCGGCAGCTGGCGCAGGCGGCGGGCCAGTTCGTGGCCGTCCATGCCGGGCAGGCCAATGTCGAGCAGGCAGACCTCGGGGGCGAAGTCCGGGGCCAGCGCCAGCGCGGCTTCCGGTTCGTGCTCGACCGCCATCGCGTGGCCCTGGGCGCCGACGTACATGGCCAGGATCTGCGCCGCATCCACGTTGTCATCGACCACCAGCACCCGCAGGCCGCCGTCCATCGCGCCAGGCTGCGGCAGTGCATCCACCAGTGGCGCCGCCTCTTCGTCTTCCAGGCGCGGCAAGCGCACCGTGAAGATCGCACCCATGCCATGCCCGGCGCTGGCCACGCCGACGCTGCCGCCGTGCAGTTCGACCAGGCTGCGCACCAGTGCGAGGCCGATGCCAAGGCCGCCGGTCGAGCGGTCGGGCGTGCGTTCGCCCTGCACGAACATGTCGAAGGCGCGTTCCAGTTCACTAGGTGCCATGCCGATGCCGTTGTCGCGCACCTCCAGCACGATCGCGCCGGCTTCGAAGCGCAGCGCGACTTCGATGCGGCCGCCCGGTTCGGTGAACTTGGCGGCGTTGTGCAGCAGGTTGCCGGCCACCTGCACCAAACGCTTGCGGTCGCCCAGCACCCAGGCTGGCCGCGGCAGCAGCTGCAGGTCAAGGGTGTGCTGCTTCTCGCGCACCAGCGCCTGCACCTGCTCGGCGGCGTCGACCACCACGCTGTTCAGGTCAGTACGCTCCTTGGTCAGCACCACCAACCCGCGGGTGACGCGCGAGACGTCCAGCAAATCGTCGACCAGGCCGGCCATATGGCGCGCCTGGCGCGCGATGATGGCGCTGATGTGCTGCACCCGCGCCGGGTCGAGGCCGGGCTGGCCGAGCAACTGGGCGCCGGAGGCGATCGGCGCCAGCGGGTTGCGCAGCTCGTGGCCGAGCATGGCGAGAAATTCGTTCTTGCGCTGGTCCGCATGACGCAGCGCCTCCTCGGCGCGCACCCGCTCGGTCACGTCCTGCAGCGAGCCGCGCAGCGCGATCACCGCGCCATCCGCGCCGTGCACGCTCTCACAGCGATAGTCGAGCCAGATGCGGTGGCCGTCGGCGTGGATGGCGGCCAGCTGCAGCTGGCCGCTGCCGCCGAGCTTCGCCAGCTCGCTGGTGAGGCGCCGCACCTGTTGCCACGATTCTTCCGACAGCACCTGGCCACGCTGCCCGGCAAAGGGCGGCAGGGTGCGGCCGAAGATGTGCGGGACCGAGGCCGAGACCTCGATCTCGTCGACGCCGAGCGGCCACTGCCAGGTGCCGAAGCGCGCCAGCACGTGGGTCTCGCGCAACGCCGATTCCTTGGCCGCCAGTTCGTTCGAGCGCTGCTCCAGCAGCAGCCCGGCGTCGTGGATGGCGGCCGCCACGTCGGCGGTCTCGCGTACGTAGAACCGGTCGGCGATCACTGGCCGTTCGCCGCGGCCCAGCGCCAGCGCCGGCGCGCCCAGCGCCTGCACCGAGCGCGCCAGGCGCCCGCCGATCAGCCAGGCCAGGCACAGGCCGATCGCGAACAGCGCCGCGATGCCGCCCGCCACCAGCGCCAGCTGCGAGGCCAGCTCGGCGCGCAAGGTCGCTTGCGGGATGGCGATCGCCACGCCCCACCCGGTCGAGCGGGACCGCGCGAAGTGGGTGAGCACCGGCACCCCTTCCTGGTTGCGCGAGTCGATTACCGCTTCTTCGCTGCGGCTCAGCCCCGCGAGCAGCGGCGCGGTCACGCGATTGCCGATGAACGATGCGGCGCGGATATTGCGGTTGAAGATGATGCCGTCGGCGTCGAAAATGGTTGCATTGACACCCTCGGGCAGGGAGTCGGACGTCAGGATGCCGCCGAAGTAGGATGGCTGCAGGCCGATGCTCAGCACCAGCGGGATTGTGTCGCCGATGCGCACCGGCACGTCGACGCTGACGGTGGGCTGGCGGGTCACCGCGGCGGTGAAGACAGAGGAGATGGCGGGCCTGCCGCTGGCGAATACCTTGTCCAGCTGGCGCGATGGTTCGCGCGGCAGCGGCGTGCCCCATTCGACCGCGGTGTTGACCAGTTGCTGGCCATCGCGGTCGCGCAGCACCATTACCATCCCTCCGCCTGCCAGGGTGAGCGCTTCGCGCGCCTGCTCGTGCACGCGCGCGTAATTGCCGGCCTCGATCGCATCGAGCACGGTCAGGGTCTGGCCCACCGACTGGGCCTTGTTGAGGCGGTTCTCGACGTTCAGGACCAGCGCGCGCACCGTCTGCAGGGTCTTGCGCTCGACCTGGGTGCGGCCTTTCTGGTACTGGCCGATGAACAGCAGCGACGCCCCGACCACGCCCGGCAGCAGGGTCGCGAGGACCAGCCAGAGGAGGTAGGCGCGCAGAGGCCTGCGGGCGATGGATGTCGAGGTCACGTAATCATGGGCGGCGAGACGGGTTGCACGATTCTACGTGACATTGCACGCGAGCACTGTCTTTACATCGTGAGAAAGCGGTTCAAGCGCCGTCGATGTCCAGGTCGGGCCCCGCCCGTCCGCTGCGCGCCGCCGCCTCGTGCGCCGGCTCGTCTTCCGGTTCGAACGGCGCCAGCTCTTCGTGGATGCTGGCGCCCAGCGCCGCCATCAGCGTCTTCACGGCCGGCACGGCGCGGATCCGCAAGCCCCAGGGCAGCACCTCGGCCGCGATGCGGCGCCGCCCCAGCAGCAGGGCGCAGCGCGCCAGCACCGCGGGATCGGCGGCCCGCAGCGCATAGGTCGGTTCCGGCGCGGCCACCACCCGCACCACGCGGCCATCGTCGCCGCGCAGCAGGTCGCCGTGGCGCAGCCGGCAGCCGCCCGGCATGGCCAGCGCCACCGCCTCGCCCGAGGCCAGCAGCGCGCGCAGGCGGGTGCGCCCGCGCCGTTCCCAGGGCAGGGCCAGCACGCCATGCACACGCACCGCGTGACGGATGCGGTCGGTCAGCACCAGTGGCGCAGTAGATGGGACGTTCATGGGCGGCGCGTACGCGGGAACAGGGTCTTGTACCAGATCGCGCCGGCGCGCCAGTGGCCGTTCGGGGTGCAGGCGAAATCGGGCAGCTGGCCGACCCGGGTGAAGCCGGCGCGCTCGAACAGGCGCTCGGCGCCGGAGCCCACTTCGGCATCGCCCATCAGCAGGCCGCGGCGCAGGCCGAGGGCCTCGATCTCGGCCGCCTGCAGCAGGGCGGTGCCGACCCCGCGGCGGCGCGCGGTGCAGTGCACCAGCACCTTCTGCAGCTCGGCGCGGTTGCTGGCGCTGGGCTCCTGGCACAGGCCGAGCTGCACGGTCCCGACCAGCATGCCGTCGCGCTCGGCCCCCAGCAGCACCCGGCTGCCGCACGCCACCTCGTGCTCGACGCCGGCCCAGTAGGCGTTCATCTGCTCCTCGTCGAGCCCGGCCAGGAAGCCGAGCGAATAGCCGTCGGCGACCGCGTCCAGCAGCAGGGTCGCCAGTTGCGGCCGCACCTCGCGCAGGGCGCGGGCATCGAGTCGGTGGATGATCATTGGGTCTCCTTGTATATGCCGGAATTGATCGATGCAGGATGCGTGCCAGCCCGGCGTTACCGGCGCGGTGCGGGTCAAACGTTGTACGAGCGCCGCACCGCGCACCCGAAACGGGAAATATTTGCGTGCTCTTGCATCTTCTCCATCGCATCCGCACCAACTTGGACGTAATGTATTGTTGCGCTACAGCAATTGACGAATCTCAGTAAATAAGAAAAGGAAACCCGATATGGACGCAGCCAAGACGACCGAAGAAAACGAAGTGCTCTCCTTCCGCCTGGCCAAGGAGGAGTACGCCATCAGCATCCTGAAAGTGCAGGAGATCCGCGGCTACGAAGAGCCGACCCTGCTGCCGAGCGCCCCGGCCTGCATCAAGGGCATCCAGAACCTGCGCGGCTCGATCGTGCCGATCGTGGACATGCGCATCCTGTTCAAGCTGGGCGAGCCGACCTACGACCAGTTCACCGTCGTGATCGTCCTGAACATCAAGAACCACGTGATCGGCATGGTGGTCGACAGCGTCTCCGACGTCGTCACCCTTGAACCCGACCAGGTGCGCGCCGCGCCCGAAATGGGCACCACCGCCGACGGCGACTACATCACCGGCCTCGGCACGGTGGGCGAACGCATGCTGATCCTGCTCGACATCGACCGGCTGATGAGCTCCGAACAACTGGGCCTGATCCAGGCAGTCAAGCAGGCTGCCTGAGGCCATCAATCCCCTGCGGGCGGGCTGCCCGTATTGAAGACGACACCATGACCCTTTCAAACCTGAACATCGGCAAGCGCCTCGCCCTGGGCTTCGCCACCATCTGCCTCATGCTGGTCTGCATGATCGCCATGAGTAACATGATGCTGGGCCGCGTCAACGACGGCACCAGCGAGATCGTCAACAACCGCATGCCGCGCATCGAGTCCGGCACCCGCCTGCAGGGCGAGATCAGCGACATCGCGGTCGCGCTGCGCAACATCATGCTGAGCGACGAACGGGCCGACCGCCAGAAGCAGCGCGAGGAAGTGCTGGCGTCGCGCAAGGAGATCGACCGCCTGCTGGGCGAGATGGACAAGACGCTGCAGCATCCGCGCGGGCGCCAACTGCTGGCCGAGATGAGTGCCCACGTGAGCAAGTACACCGCCGGCCAGGAGCAGCTGATGAAGCACGTCGACGCCGGCCTGCACGAGGAGGCGCGCATGTACCTTGCCGAGGAACTGCGTCCGCTGCTGGCCAAGCTGAAGCTGGCCATCGACGAACAGATCGCGCTGCAGAAATCGATCGCCGCGGACAAGGCGCGCGAGGCGCAGCAGACCTATGAACAGACCGCACGCCTGATGTGGGGCCTGGGCGCGCTGGCGCTGGTCTTGGCCGGCGTGGTCGGTTGGCTGATCACCCGCTCGATCACCCGTCCGGTGCAGCGCGCGCTGGACCTGGCGAACACGGTCGCCGCCGGCGACCTGACCAGCCGCATCGAGGTCACCAGCCGCGACGAGATCGGCCAGCTGCTGCAGGCCCTGAAAACCATGAACGACAACCTGGCGCGCACCGTCGGCACGGTGCAGAGCAGCACCGCCACCATCAACGTGGCGGCGGCGGAAGTCGCGGCCGGCAGCCAGGATCTGTCGAGCCGCACCGAGCAGCAGGCCTCGTCGCTGGAAGAAACCGCGTCCTCGATGGAAGAACTGACCTCGACCGTCAAGCAGAACGCCGACAATGCGCGCCAGGCCAACGTGCTGGCCGACGCCGCGTCCACCGTGGCCGCGCGTGGCGGCGCCGTGATCGGGCAGGTGGTCGGCACCATGGCCGACATCGACGCCTCGGCCGGCAAGATCAGCGACATCATCGGCGTGATCGACGGCATCGCCTTCCAGACCAACATCCTGGCGCTGAACGCGGCGGTGGAAGCGGCAAGGGCAGGGGAGCAGGGCCGCGGCTTCGCGGTGGTGGCGACCGAAGTGCGTAACCTGGCCCAACGTTCGGCCGCGGCGGCCAAGGAGATCAAGGAGCTGATCAACGATTCGTCCAGCAAGGTCGCCAACGGCAGCCGCCTGGTGGCCGACGCCGGCGCCACCATGCAGGAGATCGTCGACAGCGTGCGCCGCGTCACCGACATCATGGGCGAGATCAGTTCGGCCAGCGTGGAGCAGACCGCCGGCATCGAGCAGATCAACCAGGCCGTGGCCGAGATGGACAACGTGACCCAGCAGAACGCGGCATTGGTCGAGGAAGCGGCGGCCGCCGCCGAAGCGATGAGCGAGCAGTCGGCGCGCCTGAGCGCGGCGATGGCGGTGTTCCGCATCGACGCCAGCCAGGCGCAGGCGCCTTCCGTGTCATTCACGCAGCGCGCCCTGCTGGCGTGATCTGACCGTTAAAAAAAAGCGGCAAGCCACTGGCTTGCCGCTTTTTTTACGTCGATGCGCTTAGAACGAGTGGCGCACGCCCACGTTGAACACCGACGGATCCGCGCCCAGCGCGGTGGTTGGCGGTGCGAAAGTGCCGCCTGCCGACGCCACGCCGAACACGCCGCGGCCGTTGTTGCGCAGCTTGGCGTAGCTGCTGTACAGGTTGGTGCGCTTGGACAGGGTGTAGCTGTAGGCCAGCGAGAAGCCGTTGCCCTTGGCGCCGGTTTCCAGTTTCTGCTGGTGCACCGAGGCGTAGAACTTGTTCGGGCCAGTGGTGAAGACGCCACCCACGGTGGTGTACTTGTATTCGTTGTTCACACCGCTCGGATCGGCTTCCAGGTAGGCCGCGCGCAGGTCGAAGGCGCCGAAGGTGTAGCCCGCGCCGAACGCGTATTCCTTGTTGTTCGGGCCGAGTTGCGCGTCGGTCTCCTGGTAACCCGCGCCGAGGTACAGCGCGCCTTTCTTGTACTCGACGGCGGCGCCCATCAGGTCGTTCGACGGATCGACGTTGCGCTCGCCGGCGCTGTAGGCGGCCAGCACGTTGAAGCCGGCGTAGCTCTCGCTCTTGTAGTTGACCGAGTTCGACAGGCGGCGGGTCAGGCGGCCGGTGCCGAAGCTGGTCAGGGTCGAGCCGTAGAAGCCGTGGCCCAGCGGGTCGGCTGCCTGCGCCACCGCGGCGATCGGACCGTATTCGCGGCCGATGGTGATGGTGCCGAAGGAGCCCTGCAGGCCGACCACTGCGCGGCGCTGGAAGGTGCCGGCGGCATCCTGGGCGCCGCTGTCGAGGGCGACGCCGGCTTCGATGTTGAACAGCGCCTTCAGGCCGTTGCCCAGGTCTTCGGTGCCGCGGAAGCCGATGCGGCTGGTCGACTGGGTGCCCGAGCTGATCACGGTGCGGTGGCCTTCGCCCGGTGCGTCGGTGTCTTCGATGCCGACCGAGGCGTCGGCGATACCGTAGATCGTGACGCTGGTCTGGGCGTGCGCCGCCAGCGGCAGCAGGGTCAGCAGGGCGAGGGCCAGGCTAGTTTTCTTCATGAAGGTCTCCATTGTAGGTTTCGTCGTCGAGGACGCAGGGTGCGGGAGTGGTTATTAGTCAAAAAGCAGCTTTGTTAGACAATCACGTTACCAGCACCATGGAAATGATGCCAATAAACATTTGCAATTTCCTTACACGTTTTCTGCCAAGCATGGTCATGTGGCTAAAATGCCGCAAGATTTCGCACAACACCTAGGTGTAACTACGTAGGGGTGTGGTGTTTACGTCACAACTTGGGTCCCGCCTCCCGTGGCGCGGGGCGCTGGCGCCGCGTGCTAGGATTCTTGTCATCCTGATCACCCACGGCCCCGGCCGATTCACGCAAGGACGACAGCACGTGCGACCCGACATCACCCAGGCCCCCTTCGGCCAGCTGCCCGACGGCAGCGCCATCACCCAGTTCACGCTTGCCAACGCCAATGGGCTGGTGGCGAAGATCATCGACTTCGGTGGCATCGTCACCGAGCTGCACGTCCCCGACCGCGACGGCACGCTAGCCGACGTCGTCCTCGGCTTCGATTCGCTCGAACCCTACCGCACGGACAGTCCGTATTTCGGCGCCCTGATCGGCCGCTACGGCAACCGCATCGCCAAGGGCCGCTTCACGCTCGACGGCGAGGAAGTCCAGCTGACGGCCAACGACGGCAACAACCACCTGCACGGCGGCGCTCCCGGTTTCGACAAGGTCAAATGGCAGGCCGCGATCGACGGCGACAGCCTGCGCCTGTCCTACCGCAGCGCGGACGGTGAGCAGGGCTACCCGGGCAACTTCGACGCCACCGTCACCTACACGCTCACCGACGACAACGAACTGGTGGTGCGCTTCCACGCCGTGTGCGACCGCGCCACCCCGGTCAACCTGACCCAGCACAGCTACTTCAACCTGGCCGGCGGCGGCGACATCCTCGGCCACCTGCTGCAGTTAGAGGCCGACGCCTTCGTGCCGATCGACGCCGAATCGATCCCGACCGGCGCACTGGCGCCGGTAGCCGGCACCCCCTTCGACTTCCGCAGCCCGCGCCCGATCGGCAGCCTTATTGGCGAGGCGGACGAACAGCTGCGCAACGGCCAGGGCTACGACCACAACTTCGTGCTGAACAAACCGTCGGACAAGGCAATGACCCGCGCGGCGCGCGTGGTCGACCCAGGCTCGGGCCGGGTGCTGGAACTGTTCACCGAGGAGCCTGGCGTGCAGTTCTACAGCGGGAACTTCCTTGACGGCTCGCTGCAGGGCAAGGGCGGCGCTTACCAGCATCGCAGCGGCTTCTGCCTCGAGCCCCAGCACTTCCCGGACTCGCCGAATCAAGCGCAGTTCCCGAACGTGATCCTGCGCCCCGGCGAGGAATACACTACCCAATCGCGCTTCCGGTTCTCGCTCGAGGCTTGATGGACGCCTTCCTCGACGGCCGCCACGAGCTGGGCGAATGCGTGCTGTGGTGCGAACGCAGCGGGCGGCTGCTGTGGACCGATATCCCGGCGGCCAGGTTGTGGGCTTGGTCGCCCGCCAGCGACGAGGTGCGCAGCTGGCCGATGCCGGAACGCCTGTGCTGCTTCGCCCTGACCGGCAGCGACGACCGCCTGCTGATCGGACTCGCATCCGGCCTGGCCTTCTTCACCTTCTCGACCGGCGCCATCAAGCGCATCTGCGAGGTCGAAGCGGACATCCCGTCGACGCGCCTGAACGACGGCCGCTGCGACCGCCAGGGGCGCTTCGTGTTCGGCATGTTCAACCAGGACGATCCCAAGCCCGCGCTGGGCGGCTTTTACCGCCTGAACCTCGATCTGTCGCTCGAACGCCTGCCGATCGGCACGGCCGCCATTGCCAACAGCATCTGCTTCAGTCCCGACGGGCGGCGCATGTACTTTGCCGATTCGGCGGAAGGCGCGATCCGGTATGCGCCGTACAACCCTTGCAGCGGCGAAGTCGGGGAGCCGCGACTCTTCGTTGCGGCCGGTGTGGCGCCGGGTGAGCCGGATGGCTCCTGTATCGACGCCGAGGGTTATCTGTGGAGTACGCGCTGGGGCGCGGGGCAGGTGATCCGCTTTGCGCCGGATGGCGGCATCGATCGCGTCGTGACTCTGGATGCGCCGCAGCCGAGTTGCCCGGCTTTCGGTGGACCGGATTTGTCCACGCTGTTCATGACGACGGCGCACCAGGGCATGACCTCGAGCGACCGCGCAGCAGCTCCGCTGTCCGGCGCCATGTTCCGCCAGCAGATCGACGTGCGCGGCCTGCCCGAAGCTCGCTTTCTCAGCGCTGCGTAGTGTGCATGGCCACCCTACGACCGCATCTGCAGCGTCGTCCTGCAACGCGGGTAGTGCGTGCAGCCCCAGAATGCGCCGCGCCGGCTTTCGCGCGCCACCATCTTGACGCCGCAGGAGGCGCAGCTCGGCGTCTGGAAGTCGCCGTCGAAAGCGATGGCCAGCAGCGCCGCCTGCTTCTCCAGCGGCAGGTCCCTCACCTTCAGCGCCAGGGCGCCAAAGGTGCACAGTGCGATCCATGACAACGGCGCCAGTGTCGAAGCCATGCCCGACAGTGGTCCGGTGTCAGGCAGGTAGGCCGGCAGCAGCCAGCGGATGCCGACGAAGGAAGCGACGGCCAGCCCCGCGCTGAACTGCCACGGCAGTCCGATCAATTCCTGTGCACCGCTCTTGCGCCGTTTGCCCATAGC
>Ga0265798_10012087_pt1 | contig 10453 bp, 13 predicted proteins | sample P3T30metagenome_FD_192430 | JGI IMG/M metagenome (GOLD analysis project Ga0265798, IMG submission 192430) | Plant litter microbial communities from East Loma Ridge, Irvine, California - P3 T30 | ecosystem: Environmental > Terrestrial > Plant litter > Unclassified | place: USA: California...
TGTGCCCTGCTTAGCGGCCACAATCGAAGTCTTCTTCAGCTTTCCCGACTGCTCAAAATCTAGCCTGGTACCTTTGGGCCCGTCCGATGCTCTGGCAGTGACGATGTGGAAGTTGGAGAGGGCGCATAGCGACGACAATGCTTCACCGCGGAAGCCAAACGTGTGTAGTAAGGCGAGGTCGTCGTAGGTGGCAAGCTTGGAAGTGTAGTGCTTCAAAGCAATGGTTTCGTAGTCGTCTGGGGCAATCCCGGACCCGTTATCCTGAACCTCTATGGCGTCGAGGCCATAATTCTTGAAGCGGACCTCTGTATTGCCTGTCAATCATGGCACATTTGGCATACAGTGTGCGGGCGAAGACGTACCAACCGAGGTGGCGCCTGCGTCGATGCTATTCTCGACCAGTTCTTTGCAGACCGACTGCAGGTCAACAATCACCTGTCCCGACTGTATCTGATGCACTGAACGGCCCTCGATGGGCTTGATGGTAGCCATGTTCACGACGTATGAAGGCATGAGGCGTGACTACGCGACTGTCGGACGCGTTCCAGGCCAGCCAATGAGCGCACAGCGCTAGTTTGCGGGGCCGCATTACTCTACTCGTGAACATTCTCAAAAAATGCCTGAGCTAGTTTATCTGGTAATTGACACTTTCAATTCTTGATTCTATCATGTCAATATGGACAGCTTGCAAGAGCTCGAAAAGCTGGAACCACATTTGCAAAGACTAGCAGCAAAGTCGCGGAAAAAACATGCCAGGTGAGTTTGCTCAGTGCCCCCACATCTGGACGCATGACCCATACTGCATCATTTATCAGTCGTAGTATAGTTATGACGGTCGTTTCGGTAGCTGACATAACGGCAGGATTGACGAATTGAGGCGCGAGCTCAGGAAAGCTACCAACAAAGCGCAGAAATATGATGCGGACTGCACGAAACACATCATATACTACTCCAGAAACCAATGCCTCCACTTCGCCAACATGATGCAGCAGAAACTTCCTGCGGAGCTACGTGATCTGATCTACGAACTTCTGGTCGTTGAGGACCGTCCCATTCCTGTGGGGCCATATTACCACTATCGCCCATACGACCAGCCTATTCATGATCATTCAGACCAGGAGCCGGAGACTAATCTACCATCAAGCCCTGGTCCGTGGGCGGCGGTGAAGCAACGTCGGCGTAGTGAAATCTCCGATGATTACATCGAAGACGGATCTGAGACTGAGGATGCTAACAGTGGCTTGGAGCAAGCTGATTCACTGGTAAGCCCAGAAATCACCGAGCGCATCCGGATGCTAGATCTCTCCTGGGACAATAAGTGCACCGATATTGATGACGAAAAAATCACCCTTCCTGACGGACGCGTCAAAGAAGTGCACACCCACAAACCACCTAGTGACATTGTCCTTCCCAGCAGCTACTTACTCAATCCCAGATACTTTGGGCCTAAAGTGTCAGCTGAGATACAAAAGGTGTATTACGCGCAGAATACGTTCTCTATATGCAGCCTTCAGCAAGCAATACGCAGCTTTGGGACTCTCCATTCAGGCTATTTCATGCAGAAGTGGAAGGAGGATGGTAGTCCACGAAAGGTATCGGACGACCTAAAGCTACAACCACCGTTTTACCCTAAAAACTATGTTCGCAATCTCCAAGTCCGCGTCAAGTATGAGCAATATCATCTCGAGGAGTCGCAATACCCCGACGCACATGGAAAATATGCATACCAGCAGCGTTTCCTGCGCCAAACTCTGTCAAACATCGAGAAACTCGACCTTTTTCTGGGATGTAGCTTGCCATCAGAGATGAGGGTTGAGTTTGTTCTCATGACCAAGTTGCCAAACATTGGTGATGTGGATTATGCGCGGTACGGTATGTGCGGATATATCAACTTTCTGCAATGCATCAGAAACATGGTTTACAAGTTGATGTATGACCACGACAACGTCTGTGTCCAGGTCACGCACTATGATGAAGACAATTTCCCGTTTCCACGCGATCTTACCGGGATATTTGGATTGACAAGAGAGCAATGGGAATATGTAAGTACCGCATTACCGCCGTTTCTGTTTTCGCGCCTGTCAGAAGATCTGCAGCGCATTGGTACTGTCATGCGCTAAATATGGTCTAGGAAAAATCTGTTGGTGAAGGACCGGGAGCGGATGTCGATAAGTTCTATCTTCTCACCCCTTGGCCGAACCAAGAGAACATCGTTGTCCCTCATGGATATCACAGTGATGAGCTTCGACAATACATTCGCGAACGTTGGGGTCTGAAAGAAGTACTAGATACCAAGACTACGTATCCGATCAGAGAAGGGAGGTATTGGCCTAGAGCCATTCGAGTGGAGGCCCGGGCAGGCTGAGTGAAAATGGCTCAGTGCGGAACGTATACGCTGGGACTTGAATATGACGTAAGCAATGATGATCATGATAGGAGACGATGGGTTTTTTTATAAGACCCCAATGTCACGGTCACCAGCTTAACGGTTTGTTTTTATGATGACACAGTCATGGAAGCTCAAATATCTAGGCTGTTCGTGGCCTCGTGATGGTTGTGCGGCTACCGTTCCGTTCCGAAGGAGCGAGGAAGCACTAATTGCTTCTGACGGCTCAGCAATTAGTAAGCAGCAACTCAATTGAAGACTCAACTAGCAAGGTGGAGCATTTCTTCTTCTTCTTCTTCTGGTCTCTCTTCCGTGTCTCGGGATGTTCAGGCAGGCTGTAGTACTGTGTGCAGCGTGACAAAGACACCATTTGAAGACCATGGCAAGGTTTTGTCGTTCCTGAACAACGGGGGGGTTGCGCATAACATTCACCGATTGGTTGTGTGCCTGAAAACCTACAGGAATGGGGCGTTAAAGAGGAGAACATGGCATACAGCTTAGGATTAGTCTCCGTATAACGTATAGCCGCATGTCCCCGGGCGCGATACCACAGCGTCATCCATGTGAGCCACTCAAGGGGTGCTCGGATGCGCCAAGTCCGGGTGCCGTGCGGACTCTAGTGCAGTATAGGCATAGAGAGCAACCGACAATCGCCGCAGGCTCGTTTCAATGGCTGCAGTGACCAACACTCTCGCCAAGCCTTGCAATTAAACTGCCAGAGACCCTCTTTTGGTCGTGTGCTTGGGCGGGAATATAATACGGCTTGGGTAGACGCTCCTGGGGCCCTTTTGCGAACCTTTCCCTTCGCGACTTTCGCGCCTACTCTCGCACAAGTTCCAGCGCGGCGCGGTCCCGAAAAAAAAGTTCAACATGGCGGTCAACGCGAGTTTCGTCTCGCCCACGGCTGATGCAAAAGTCGCCCAGGTGCTTCAACAATTCGATACCAATGGCCTCCTTTCGACCGTATTCATCGGCTTCAGCTTCTGGAAGCTAGTCCTGACAGTTGTTGTGACGGCTGTCGCATACGACCAATGTGCGGAAAACCCCCTCGACCCATTGCGCCAGCCACTGCTAACCCTCGCGCAGTCAAGTACATCTGGAACAAGGGTTCAATCGTCGGCCCATCATGGAAGATACCTTTTATCGGGCCATTCCTCGAGTCTGTCAACCCAGACTTTAATAAATACCACGAAAAATGGGCCTCTGGGCCTCTGAGCTGCGTCTCCGTCTTCCACAAGTACGTCTCACCCTTTTGGCATCTCGCTTGTCTGTTATGCTCCTACTGACCGCTGTCCCAGATTCGTCGTCATAGCCTCGACCCGTGACATGGCCCGCAAGATCTTCAACTCGCCCTCCTTTGTCAAGCCCTGCGTCGTTGATGTCGCCTACAAGCTTTTGCGGCCTGAGAACTGGGTCTTCCTCGACGGCCGCGCCCACGTCGACTACCGCAAGGGTCTGAACAGCCTGTTCACTCGCCAAGCGCTCGAACAGTACCTCCCGGGCCAGGAAGACATCTACAACACCTACTTCAAGCGCTTCGTCCAGCTCTCGCAGGTGGAGAACAAGGGCAAGCACGTTCCCTGGATGCAGCAATTCCGTCTGATGATCACTGCTCTGAGTTGCCGAACCTTTGTCGGCCACTACTGCTCAGACGAAGCCGTGAAGAAGATTGCGGATGACTACTATCTCATCACCGCTGCGCTCGAGCTCGTCAACTTCCCCATCATCATCCCCTTCACCAAGACTTGGTACGGCAAGAAGTGCGCCGACATGGTGCTGGAGGAGTTCTCCAAATGTGCTGCCAAGAGCAAGGTTCGCATGGCAGCCGGAGGCAAGAAGGAGTGCATCCTCGATTTCTGGGTAGACAACATGATTGAATCGGAAAAGTACCGCAAGAGGGTGGAAGCTGGAGAGAAGGTCGACGACTCTGAGAAGCCAGCTACCGTGATTCGCTGGTTCAGCGACCTCGAGATCTCCATGACCATTTTTACCTTCCTATTCGCTTCACAAGACGCTACATCTTCTGCTGCCACGTGGCTCTTCCAGATCATGGCCGACCGCCCCGAGTACTTGGACAAGATTCGCGAGGAGAACATCAAGGCCAGAAATGGCGATGTTCACGCCTCTATTTCACTCGACACCATTGAGAAGCTGCAATGGACTCGCGCTGTTGTAAAGGAGACACTCCGCTACCGCCCTCCAGTCATCATGGTTCCATACCTCGCTAAGAAGGATTTCCCCATCTCGCCTGAATACACCGTGCCCAAGGGCTCCATGGTCATTCCCACTACCTATATGGCCCTGCACGATGCTGAAGCATACCCTAACCCCGACTCGTTCGAGCCGGAGCGATGGATCACTGGTGATGCTGAGCAACAAACCAAGAACTGGCTTGTATTCGGCACAGGCCCACACTACTGTCTGGGCCAGACATACGCGCAAGCGAACCTTATGTTGATGATTGGTAAGGCGAGTATGTTGCTCGACTGGGACCACCAAGTCACGGATCAAAGTGAGGTGATCAAGGTGTTTGCTACAATCTTCCCCATGGTAAGTCATCTCACGCTCAGCAGCTACCATACAGCGTTGCTAACATATCCAAGGACGACTGTCTCCTCACATTCAAGGACCGAACAACGGCATAGGTAGCTGGTGTTTGCTTAACTACGAGATGCGCACTTTTGATGGACTTTTTATTGCTTTTACATCCGTAGATACTGTAGCGGGGGCTTAGATTCTTTCGTTCAAGCGCAAAGGTACACGTGCCTTTGCTCTTGCCTCTTAGATTTTAATGACTATGGCCCTTGGTGCACATCGAGAGGTGGCTCGTTGGCCTTATGATTACCGAAGCTGGGATGAATTAATATTGGTATGATGGGAGGATACTCTAAATAGAGTAGTGGGCAATGGAACTGGTCGAACCTTTAACCCTATTTGAATGTAAACGCTTTTCTATGGTTTTGAGTTAATGTGCCATGCATGGTAGAGCTATGACCAAGGAACTCTTGAGCGGTCGTACACTCACTCCACATACCGACCGACCGCCTCTGCGTCACTCACCACTCACAGTAGCGTGCAACAACGCTCCAAACTACAACTGTATACCCGCAATCACCCACCACACGCATCATGGCGCCCACGGCCTCCCCATCGGAGCGCGATCCCGAGCGCGTTGGGCCACATCCATCGTATATTGAGATCGCAAAGCCGTATATTCTGCAGTCGCGCATGCAGAAATGTCTCTCGGACATCAACATGAGCGACGCCAAAGAGGATGCCGTGCGCCTGCAAGGTGTCGCGTGGATCGACCAAGTGCGACGCGCACTCCAGTTGCCCATTCGAACCTTCAACACAGCCGTCATCTACTACCACAAGTTCCGGCTGCTCCATGCAGACAACGAATACAACTGGGCTGATGCAGCCGCCGCCGCCTTATTTGCCGCCTGCAAGATTGAAGATACGTTGAAGAAGAGTAGGGAGATCTTGTGTGCTCATTGGAACCTCAAGGTCGGGCCTGGCGAGAGCCTGAGCAGCGATGATCCGGTACGCCTATCCCACGCCCTATGGCTTTGCCAAGTGCAGACGTCTAATACTCTAATAGCGCTTTGAAAGCCACTCCAAGCTCATCATCGGGCTCGAACGGCTTATGCTCGAGAGCGCCGGCTTTGACTTCCGCAACCGATACCCCCAGAAACTCATGGTCAAGCTTGCTAGGGCCCTGCATTTTGACGCAAGCATCGAGGCCAAGACAACCTGGAACTTGAGCATCGATTCATATAGAACATTTGCGCCACTCAAGCAGTCTACACCGACCCTGGCCATTGCATGCGTAGAGCTTGCGGCGAGACTGCACGGCAAGGACGCGACGCGATTTGTGGACACAGGACCGGTCAGGTACAGCAAGTGGGCCACGAGTCGGGCAGAGGTCATGGAGACACTGCTCGATCTGCTCGATCTGTATACCCACCACCGCAGCGCGACCTCAGTTGGGCCCTCGTATACACTCGAGCATTTTATCAACATTCGCATTGGTCTCAATCAGGAAGCCTCCGCCGCAAAAATCCCTCGCTACTCGCAATATGCGTTTGAGACGGCCTTGAATGCGGATAGCACGGCTAATGGCATTAAGCCACGGAATGGCATCGACCCCACAAGCCCACTCACGCCAGCCACTCCCGTTACACTCTCACCTGGTACCGACCAACCACCCAAGTCGGCGATAGGTATCCGCGGTCAAAATGGTACCGTCAGATTCATGCTGGATGCGGCACGTGCCCACGACGAACGTGCCGCGGTGGAAAAGTTCCACAAGGTCGAAGAAGAGGAGTACGAGGTTGAGGTGCCAAACGATACCAGGGTAGATGACAGGGAGAGGGATAGAACAAGAGTCGCAAGAGTGCGTTGAGTATGCATGTGAATTTCGCGTTGTGCATTTTTGGTTGTCTGGTTTTACTGTTTACCCTATCGAAATATGATAGGCATGAGGCTGAACCTGCCATCAACACAGGATTTTATCAGGGTACATGATGGCTCACGCAGTGTTCTAGCCCCGGTCGGGAATGGTCATTTTGAAGGTGGGAATATAGAGTACACAGTGGACTATTGGGACGAGTTTCATCGGCGCTCCAAGGCCGTATTGCACCACCAACACAGCGCAACCAAAACAGACGACCATATTCATCCGTCTAGGCGAGCCACACACTTTGACACTGCAATATACAACACCGATCTCCAGAAGGATTTTAGCACAAGCCGCTTCGACCGCGCTGGATCGGTTGTCTCATCTAAGGATGGACATCTTGAAAGTAGAGGGAGAGGGAGGGGTGGTCGTAAGAGGTCGGACAAGAAAGATCGCTTTGGACAGAAGATGGAAAGGGAGGCCAAAGACGATGTTTTCAGCCATCCTGCTACTATGCATAGCGATACACACGATGAACGTACCACTTCTCGGTCTAGCTATATGGATAAAGACTCTGTTCTTGCACGAACTAAAGGTTGGGCTCTATTTGGCCACACAAAATTACGCAATGACACCGTCTGTAGAGAAAACTCACAGCAAGCAATGACTCGGGCCCAAACCGACCGCATGGTTCCTATCTCACCAGCAAAAAAAAAGAGGGAGCTAGAGACCAGGTCACCAATACGCAACAGCAAGCTCCTGAATGAACGACATCAACCGTGCAAGGAAACGGGACCTTCGGAGGAGGATGGCCACCAATGGAGGAAGAAAGAGAGCAAGGACAAGAACCGTGGTGGAGCTAGAGGACGGGGTAGTAAGCGTGGGAGAAGCGGTAAAGGGTGAGCCCGGGCATACGATTGGGCTATCATCATTTTACAAGTTGACTTGTTGGGTGCGCAAGGCCCGTTGCTATTCATTGTCGAATTTTTGTCGACGTTCTCTTTTCCCAGACCGCCAATCGGTAAAGTTAGCATGGGACTGGGGTGTCGCAACAAACTCATAATCGAAAAATCCATCATTCAACAATTCATGATTCTGAAGTGAGATCATGTGAGAGAGCGTTTCTCGGTATGCAGTGTGACTATCACGCCCACATTCGGTGCGTTTGCGTTTGCCGTTTGGGGAAGGGCGGCGGATGTACCGGAGATAGGCCTAATATGGCAGAATCGTGTATTGTGCGTTCGATTTCAAAGCTTCTCCCGCAAATTGGCGGTAGGCGAATATGGCTATGGGCGGAGTAAAAAGTAAGAGTCAGGACGTCTAGTCATTTCTAGGGCGGGAGGTTGCCCAAAATGCTCGATTGGGCTTTACCATATCCGCAAGGGCCGCAGACATGTCTCACGTGTGTGGATGGAGGTGGTGGGGTTATGTTACATGTAAATGATTACGTCTGATCAAGCATTGCAAAAAGCCACAATCCGCAGTAGCGCCCAGAATGCTCAATGAAGCTCGTGCCGTCATGGTTTTGGGCGCAAAACAGTCGTTTAATTTAGTAGTCATGATGTTCTGCTCCGCGTTGCTCCACTTGTGCGTCGCTACCCAATGACATGCATTGGGCCGCCGCATCACAATTCCTGGTAGAGCAGCTAGTAGTGTAGTACACATGTAGATGGTAGCGGGGTCCTACCGTTCAGGTTCCAAGACGAAGCGGAGGCGGAACCGTGTTTTCTGAATATCTGACAGTGAAGGGCGTCGCACTGCAACTGCTTTGGGCGTTCGAGGCTACTTCGCGCCACCAGCATGGGCCGTGCTTTAGCGAGGAAAGCGCGACCGACCCCACCACTAGCCCTACTAAAAACCTGCGCTCCCCCTCGCAGAACTCTTCTTAACCAGACGCACGCCTGCCTCTACGGCCTTCAATAAACTCCCGTCTGTCTGACTCTGGTCGACTGCATCGCCAGAGACTTCAGCTCAACCCGCGACCTACACACCGAATCCGCGCGCTCAAAGCGGGGTATTCGACACTTTCCCCTCACTGAATTTTCGTAAAAGAAGACAGTAACAACACCGCCAACATGGTCAAGTAAGTCATCGCCGCCATCTCTTTGCATCCCCTCCAAGATTCGAGCATTTGCATCTCTTCATCGGTAACAATGGCTGAACAACGGCTAACAAGAGGACAGCTTCACGGTAGAGGAGGTACGTAACGCGCACACACACCCCCGCATCGCCTGTCGATATTCGCGGTAGCATCAGGGAGATGGATACTGACTGCGCGACTAGATCCGTGGTCTCATGGACGACCCTAAGAACATTAGGAACATGTCCGTCATTGCTCACGGTAAGCGCTCACGACGAAACCCCGCATTCATTGCAGGACACATGGCTGATGTACCCCGCCACAGTCGACCACGGAAAATCCACCCTTACCGACTCGCTCGTCCAGCGTGCAGGTATTATCTCGGCTGCCAAGGCTGGTGAGGCTCGTTTCACCGATACCCGAGCCGACGAGCAGGAACGTGGTGTCACCATCAAGTCGACTGCCATCTCCCTGTACGCCCAGCTTAAGGACGAGGAGGACCTCAAGGATATCCCCGTCCCCACCACCAAGAACGACTTCTTGATCAACTTGATTGACTCGCCTGGTCACGTTGACTTCTCATCCGAGGTCACTGCTGCTCTCCGTGTCACCGATGGTGCTCTCGTCGTCGTCGACACTATCGAAGGTGTCTGCGTCCAGACCGAGACTGTCTTGCGCCAGGCTCTTGGTGAGCGTATCAAGCCCGTCGTCATCATCAACAAGGTCGACCGTGCTCTTCTCGAGCTCCAGCTTTCCAAGGAGGACTTGTACCAGAACTTCTCCCGTGTCATCGAGTCCGTCAACGTCGTTATCGCCACCTACTTCGACAAGACTCTTGGTGATGTCCAGGTCTACCCTGAGAAGGGTACCATCGCTTTCGGTTCCGGTCTTCACGGCTGGGCTTTCACCATCCGCCAATTCGCCAACAGGTACGCCAAGAAGTTTGGTGTTGACAAGAACAAGATGATGGAGCGTCTCTGGGTGAGTGCATTGATTCTGACTCTTGAAAGTAGTATACTGACAATATACAGGGTGACAGCTATTTCAACCCCAAGACCAAGAAGTGGACCAAGGTTGGCACGCACGAGGGTAAGCCCATTGAGCGTGCTTTCAACCAGTTCATCTTGGACCCCATCTTCCGCATCTTCCAGGCGGTCATGAACTTCAAGACTGACGAAATCCCCACTCTCCTCGAGAAGCTTGAGATCAAGCTTACCTCCGACGAGAAGGACCTCGAGGGTAAGGCTCTCCTGAAGGTTGTCATGAGGAAGTTCCTTCCCGCTGCCGACGCTCTTCTCGAGATGATGATTCTCCACCTTCCTTCCCCCGTCACCGCCCAGAGGTACCGTATGGAGACTCTCTACGAGGGTCCCCACGACGATGTCAACGCCATCGGTATCCGGGACTGCGACCACAACGGTCCTCTCATGCTGTACGTCTCCAAGATGGTGCCCACTTCCGACAAGGGTCGTTTCTACGCTTTCGGTCGTGTCTTCTCCGGTACCGTCCGCTCCGGTCTCAAGGTCCGCATCCAGGGTCCTAACTACACCCCTGGAAAGAAGGAGGACCTGTTCATCAAGGCCATCCA
>Ga0265798_10012088_pt1 | contig 10452 bp, 10 predicted proteins | sample P3T30metagenome_FD_192430 | JGI IMG/M metagenome (GOLD analysis project Ga0265798, IMG submission 192430) | Plant litter microbial communities from East Loma Ridge, Irvine, California - P3 T30 | ecosystem: Environmental > Terrestrial > Plant litter > Unclassified | place: USA: California...
TGCTTGTTGTCCCAGGTGTCCTTCTTTGAACGCCGATTGCTCGCCTTATTGGCAATGGAGTAGCCGCGTCCGAGATCAATCTTCTTACCCACTTCGTCGAGAGTCTTTGGCCATTCGCCGAAGAACAGCTTGTCTTGTCGACCGTTGAGTAGATATTCCATGTCAGGCCATCGGGGCATCTCCGGGTGCAGTATCCGGCTTACCGCAACATACAGCCAGGCCATGTAAAGAATGTCGCCCGCCATCTGCTCGATTTTGGAAGCTCTGTGATTAAGCTGTAGCTGTAGTTCGTACTTCAGAAGCCCGCAGCGGATCGGATGCCTTTTCAAGACTGTCGCAAGTTAGTTTTAGCCCTCTTGTAACACCAATATGATCCAAACGTACCGTAATCCCGCTCGTCTACAGTTTTACTCAGTGGCTCATGCTTGTCCTCCTTGATCTTCTGGATGAATCTTCCCCAGCGATCACGAATCGCGTAGTCTTGATGATCGCTCAAGATATTACGCATGTTCTGATAGATCGAGGCTATCTTTTTGTCGGAATCCGCAGACCCCTTGAACGGCCGCTCGATAGGATCAATTTTGGAGGAATTCTTCGCGGCTTTACGAACGGTCTCTTTGTACTCGCGGAAAGGCGCTGCAAGCGTGCCCTCCTCTTGAAACACCGACTCAACGTCAAAGAACATCTGTACCGCTACAGTGAGCCATATAGGAATCTCTTTGAAAGTTATCATGTGTTTGATACCCCGAGCAGTCTCGTCAACGGCGAAATGAGACAGATGGGGATGACTTGCGACGTCGAAGAACTGAGCCCATTCCAGGGTCTCAAAGACCTCCAGCGCCATTTTGTCTGCGTCACTAGCGAATGACTCTCGCGTTATGTGAGATTGTCGAGTGTGAAGTGGGCCCGTCTGTGATAACAAATATACCTTTAGGCCGCTATAGAAGTGCTACATGCAATATGTTTCCTGCTCGCACAAATAATCGTTTGTCTGGATTCTCATAGACGGCTTGACCAGTTTATCGACATTGTCTTTGACATCGCCGTAGTAAAAGAAATCGTGCATGCGAGCGTAAAGCAGTGCCGGAAGAGTCCAAACAGGGTAATCCTTGGCGGGGTATCTAATCATCTCCGTCAGCTTGTGTATACGGGCACTACAATGGCTTAGCCTTACTTCTTGGGACGAACGAGCATCTGATCGAATTGATTCTCAGCAGATCGCACCAGATCGACGGCCGTATTGGAAAGCACTGCCGCGCGTGTGAGACCTTCACCTGTCTGCCGATATTCATCCCACTCTCGCACAATCCATGCTCGCACGTCGTAGATCTCCTCAAGAAATGTCGCGATAGCGAAGAAGAAGTCGTGCTCGAGACTCTCCTCGTCTTGCTCAATCGGGATAGGGTCGACTTTGGGCAATTGCTTCTCCTTAACTTCGGTGATGAGTTCGTCCAGTGGGTCCGTCTCTTCGACCGTAAGCCCGGCGAACCTGTTTTGTAGCTTGATGTTCTCAGAAACTACTGGCGTCTCTGGTATCAGAGGCTTCAGCAGTTTTGCCGCCTTTTCCAGAACGGTGATAAAGTAGGAGTGCCTGTGGTTGTTGACGTAATCGGTCGAGTGCCCTCTCTCGAACCAACTAGCCACTTTGCTCCGAGCTAAGATCACTCGGTCAAAAACTTTTTGTAGCGCAGCTGGGACTTCGATCTTGGGATCAAATGAAGCAATGTGTTCAGCCATCTCTACAAACTCGGAGACGCGTATGGGATATTGAGCTGGGGTCACAGGATCCGGCGTCTTCTTGGCTGGCTTACGAGCTTTGCCTGCCTTTCCCCTCTTCCGCGGCGCTTTCTGCTGAGGCTCAGGCTCGGTGATAGCTCTGATGTATCCGCATTTTTCCGATGTCTATGCGAGCCAACCAGCGATGTACTCCGTGTCGTTTTTGTAATTTCGGTACGTTAGAATTAACGATCTTCGGTTTAGTACATCACTTTCGAGTGATGGGTCCATGGCGATTGAAGAGAGTAATGTTGTTCGAGAAGCACTTCCAAGTATTCACAAAGATCACAGACAATGCGGTTGGGTCTGCGTTGATGCAGAGTACTTGGAGAACAAACGGTGAGATGAGACGGGAAGCGGAAGGCGGCACGGATCAGGGGCGGTGGGGTAAGGTCGTCGGACTAATCCTGAAAGGGCCCTGGCGCCCCCTTCCAATGGAATCATGACGAAGGTTCCAAGACCCTGAAACTCTCCATCTTCTCCTCTGTTCTCTTCAAGCAGCATGAAATGCGCGGCACATAGTTTCGAAATGCTGTCGTCGGCCTGCCACTGCGCAGACTGGTCATGAGAAAATTCAGCTTGCGTGAAAGTTAGCGGACGCTTGGCCGGGCCTAGGTTGGAACGCGAGACGTCGGGTAGTCGAAGAGCTGCGGTGACCGACCTGCATCAACAAGACCTTATCATCATTCCATGGACGTGCAAGCCTTCGTTACACCCTTGCCGACGGGAGGCTGGGGGCAAGAATGATGCTCCAGGCCTGATCACCTAGGTAGCTTCGCAAAAGAAGCTTGAATGCGGGAGTTAAGATTGGTCGCTGGTGTATCTTCCAGTTACTATATCCTTATACGTCCCGGACCCGATACTCTTGGCCCTCGTCCCTTCAGCAGGTGTTCGTCCAAGGTTCTCCTCGATTGTGAGCGTGTCGTTGCTCTTCCGACGTGGATGATCTGTGCACGCACGCACACCTGGGAAGCGGCTCAGACGCGTTTGGAGCAGAGAACGCGACATCCATCAATCAGATGGGTAAACCCATGCACACCTGGTGTGCTCGTTATCGCAGTTCTATGCACCGGTTAATGAACAATTTCAAAAGCCTCAGTCCAGACTCAGCGTCGTGACGTGGTGTTGAATTCCAACGATGACGCTCGATGACGATCACATCAAATCCCAACCCCACCAAAACTGGCCCCTACAATTACTACCCCCCGATCGACAGAGATGTTCAAAACAACCATCATCAGATCTTCGAACTTTGTTTTCCGGAAGCCAATCACCTCTTCTACCCTATCCAGGCCAATTACACGTACCTTTAGTCACACTACCTTCAAGATGAGCGACAACAAGGGCCCAGTTACCGCATACCCTGCCACAGAGATCACACCTCAAAACCAAGAAGGTGGCCCTGGTCTAGACGCAAAGACCGATCAAAAAGCAGAATGGTCGCGTCTCGAGTTCTGGGACGAGAACCAGAAACCCTACCTTAAGGAATATGAAGGCCGTGGTCTGATGCAAGGCAAGGCCGCGTTGATCACAGGTGGAGACTCTGGTATCGGACGCGCTGTAGCGATCCTATTCGCAAGAGAAGGCGCAGATGTAAGCATTGTGTACTTGCCCGAAGAAGAGGAAGATGCGCAATACGTCAAGAAGAAGATTGAAGAAGCAGGCCGCAAAGCAAACCTCATGCAACTCAACCTGCGGGAGAGGAAGAACTGCGAGCAAGCCGTTGAGCAGCACATGAAGGTCTTTGGCAAGTTGAACGTCCTCGTCAACAATGGTAAGATCACGTTACTTCATTCGCATCACCAATCCAAACTAATGATACAACAGCCGCCATGCAAGAAGCCTGCACAGACATCACCGAGATCGACCTCGACGTAACCGAAAAGACCTTCCACACCAACGTCATCTCCATGTTCGCCATGTCAAAATACGCGCTCAAGCATATGAAGCGCGGCGACTGCATCGTAAACAGCGCCTCAGTCGCATCTTACATGTCCAACCCTATGCTTCTTGACTACGCCTCCACAAAGGGCGCCATCGTAACTTTCACCCGCGGTCTTGCGCAGCAGCAAGCGCCAAATGGTATCCGTGTTAACGCTGTTGCGCCGGGCATTATTTGGACACCGCTCCAGCCTGCGACGAAGAACAACCCGGCTGATGCGATGGATAGCTTGGGTGTGGGCGCTTGCCCGCTGAATCGCCCGGGGATGCCGGTCGAGATGGCGACGTGTTATGTGCATCTTGCTAGTCCGTTGGGAAGCTATTGTACGGGTGAGGTTATCCACGGGAGTGGAGGAATTGAGATGCAGGGTTAAGAGGGGTCCGAGGAAGGGGTAGTAATGACGATGGAATGAGCCAGATGAGATGACGAGAACAATGCTCGTTAGATCGGATTAACGTAACACAAGTATACGATTGAGCCCGGGCAATACACGCGTGTTCTTCTCGATGTCTTCCTGTATGCTAGCCCCAACAGGGCAACGACATCACTTCTGACTACAGTCTTTTAATGACAGCAATAGCTTGGTAGAAGCCTCGCGCCCCAAACAACCTCTCCTTCGACACCTTTCGCACGCATGTTGTTGCTGTCTGCTACTTTTAGGAGACCAATCACAAAAGAACATGACATCAACTGACCGCAGTTTTAATATCAAGAAGAACAGCGTAGGTAATTGAAGAGAGAAAGAACGATTTGTGAGCGAGTCTTTATACACCCACAGCAAATGGATCTAACAACGGAACAACCATCAATACGGCTCTTGTAATCTTTTGACACACACAATACGCCCGCATGTCGCGAAAGAAGCCGTATGTTGAGTCCCCCAGACCGGAGTTCTGGCCATGAGTTCATCGCATAGCATTTTTGGACAGCTTCGTCCCTTTCATCACGATCTTGAACGCCCGTTTTGATCGCAGCGAAGCCCGCAAGCTCGCCATCGTTAAGCTTGTCTCTCTTTTTGGAAGAAGTAAGAGACACTTGCCATGAAGCTGTGCTCCAGAGCTTTTTGGACATGCGGAGTAGAAACTGTTGAGATGTAGAATAAGGAGACTGCGCAGAGGGGATATTTATATACACCTCTCCCAATGGACCGTGATAAGGATGCCATGCATATATTTTGGAGATCTCTAACAGCGCACCATAGTGTTGTGATTGGTTTCTTTTAGAAAACTGGGAAGACTACCGTCATCATCTGAGACTCTGAAGTTTTTTTGGATATTCGCAAGACAAATGTGTAGATAAAGAGGGAAAAAGACAGCGAAGAGGGAAGGTTTATATATACACTCCTCCTGGTGGCCGCTCATCAATCTGAAGCTGATAGCTTTTGGCGACTTCCAACGGCACACCATAATGCTGTTTCATTTGCGTTTTGGAGACGGGGAAGCCGGCAGCCATCCATCGTTCCATCCACACTTTGGATATGCGGAACAGGAATGTATGGATAAAGAAGAAGCAGGCAGCAAAGACAGGAAGTTTATATATACAGTCCCCCCGCTGCGCGCTCATGTACCGAAAATGTAAGTCTTTGACGACTTCAGTAGCACATGAGATGTATTGGGAACTTTTTCTGGCACGTCTCGCCGCATATGGTGTTGGTTTTGTTGCCCGCTTTTCACCGATCGACATGTATTTTATCAACCTGTTTTTGGTATATAGTATAAAGTATGATAAGGTTGGAAGATATTCAAGTCTTTCGCCAACCGCAAAGTCATGAACAATCCTGACTTGCATTTTTGGGAAGAAGACCACAGGAACATGGTACGCCAGTCGTGAACTTTGTAGTTAAGGAGGACGGAAGTGTGATATGAAGTGAGGGAAGAGCGAGGAAGAAGGTGGCTTTATGCTAGGATCGAGGTGAAGATGCGGTAGGTACGCGTTCTAACACCGAAATTTCTCATGTTTTGCTTTGAAATGTCTTTTTGGTGTTCGGCATACAACGACATGACAAAGTCATCTATATATTTGCGGTTTTGGTGCGGGGCACCTAGCACTGCAGTACTATTAACTTCATGGGATGTATCTGCTGATTTTTGGATAATGATGCGATTGATTTGGGAAGGAGTCCGGAAACCATGCCTCGCTATCATCCCTTTTTTGGTGTGCAGAAAGCAGAAGTTTGGAGTAAAGGTCAAAGGTGAAAGCGAGAAGACGGCGGGCTTTATGTTTGAGGTCAAAGTGGGGTCTGGCCATCGATACGGCTCTCGAGGCTTTCGGATCGGACACTCATCGCTGGACGTGACGGTTATTTTGAAAGAAGTCCGCAAAGCCATAGTGGGAAGTCATGTCCTTTTTGGTGTAAAGGAAGGGAAAGTGTGTAGTGTGTCGAAGGAAGAAGGCAAGAACAAAGGTGGCTTTATATGCAAGGATGAAGTCGGACTCTGCCATCGTTCGTGTTGCGCATTGTTTCGGTCGGAGACGCCATCTTGCGTTGGAAAAAGACCTTCGAGAAGAGAAGGAGGTCATGAGGTAAGAGTAGACAGTTTTCAATAGGAGGAAAGATCACATAGGATTGTAGCCATGTAATAAGATGATGATGTGTTTGGATACGAGTTGAATTGGAACTATGTCATCTATGGAGTATGCCAATGCCCCAGGCCGAGAAGCCATCGAAGTCTGCAGTAGTGTTTTTGAGAAGAGCGGAAAGCCATCGCCGTAGTGCTACCGACTTTCGATAAGAAGAAACCCAGGGTGTAGAATACAGGCAGTAGAAAGCGAAGACGATAGTCCTTTTATATACATCGAAGTGAACCCCCAGCATCCGCGAGCACCCTCGTTCCTCCAGACTAGAGAGTCATGCACATCTATCCTCATCTTTTGAGTAGCGCAGGAAGCCATCGAACTGAGGCGGGTTACAGTTGAAGACTTGGCCAATAGCGCGTGTGAGCTCTTGAGCACGCCAGAAGGTGCCGTTGGCGACCCGTCCATAGCAAGTAAACATGCGATATTTCTCTTGTTGTATGCCGGAGTCGGAGCGCAAACATGTTGAGTGTCCGTTGAACTTTGAGTCGGAAGGTCATACCAGGTTGAACCCTCTGCTTTCAGAAGAACGCGATGCCATGCGATGTAGTGGTGAATGTTTTCGTGAATCATAGGTGGAGTTGCGTGTTGTCGATAGAAGAAGACATCCCTGAAAGCCTCAACACCACCGCTGAGGTCGAAGCGGGTTTCTCCGCGCTGGAAGAAAGACTTCTTGATTTGGGTGTACTGCCGAGCTGGAAGCCGAGAGCCGACACATCCAGAACTCCAATCTCTTTTTCTTAGCCAAATGTCCATATACCTTCTCTTTCAAAGATATTTTCGAGAGCGCAGATGCCGCTCATGGGCATAACCTGTTGTCGTTTCGGTCCGTCGAAAACATAATTAAAGGCAAAGTCGTATTTTTGTTTGTGCGAAACCAGCAGGCGGACCCCATCGAAAAGAAAATCGTCTTTTTGAAGTTTACGGATTGGATGTGGATGATAGAAGATACCATGTACACTTCAAGAGCGGCTTGTGTACACTCCGCGTCGTGTAGTGCAAGCGGAGGAAGCTGAACAGTCCATGGCGACAACTGCGCATACTATTCTTCTTTCCAGTATCTTCTGAGGTGTTGCCGAACACATACGGAATTGGCTTGTCGGTTTTGAGCCGGATAGATGCGAAGTAGACTCCAGGCGCCGGGACGACAGGCACCATGACGGGTATTGGGGCTGTTTTAGCAGCAAGAGGTCTTCTCCGCACATAGAAAAGTCCATTGAGGATTTTTGGAGACGCACTCGCACATACGAGTTCTCTGGTGTTTCTTGGAAGACGAGACAGGAAGAGCGGTCGCTCATCATAGCTTTCTGTAGGACTTTCGGAGGAAGAGGCAGCGGCCATTTGGAGCCCATATTCCAATTTTGGCAAATAAGAACCGGAGTGCGTGTTGAAGAAGACAAGAACAGCGGCGTCGAGCGAGGTTTATATACCCGTGCATCCTTGAATCTCGACTCATTCGTGAGATGCTTGTACTTTTCGGCGGAGGAAACCATGCAGAATTTCGGAGTTGTTTTTCCGGACAGATCGAGCTGTACCCTTGATGGCGACGTGGGCGCCAGTGGTATGAGTGCTCGAAGATGAACTGCTGGAGCTCGGCAGACAGCTACTCATCCTTATTAAGGTCGATTGGGAACACTGAGCAATGTCGTGGTGAGGTGTGTAAGGGCTCAGCCCAGCCTATGAATTCCAGAAGTCTTGTTTTCGGACAGGAACACCGCGCAATGTCATGGTGAGGTGTGTAAAGGCTCAGCTTAGCACATGAGTTTAACAAATCTTGTTTTTGAAGTCCAACAAGCACATAGTGGTATGAGTGCTCGAAGATGAACTGCTGGAGCTCGGCAGACAGCCACGCACCCTCGTTGAGGTCGGACGGCAACACCGAGCAATGTCGTGGTGAGGTGTGTAAAGGCTCAGCCCATGTGTTACTTGAATCGTGTTTTCGAAGTTTCGAAAGGCAGAGGCCATCCAGTGTATCGTTAGATACTTTTGGTGTCCGGACGGCAAGGTCCATGAAGTATGCGTGTCGATGTTTTGAGTTTGCACAGCGAAGGTACCGCCATGTTGCATAGCTCTCGTGTATATTTTTCGAAAGGGGCAGAGAAGCCATGGTAATCTCCCGCTGGGTTTTTGAGAAAAAAAAGGATGTACGTGTGATGAACAAGAAAGCAAGAGAAGGGGGAACTTCGCAGTTTAATTACTCGCCAGCTTAGCCTCATCACATGTGCGCATGCAAAAACTCAACTTCTGGAACCATGGAATGTGGACATCCTACGCGACCAGTCATCCTAACCAGCCAATCCACAACCTCCCTAAACCAAGCACCCGAAGAATAACCACCCTCGCTTCTTAACACCGAATCCAATCATGCCGCTAATAGCGCGACCCATTCCAAAAAACACGCCGTACTATGCATCCGCATCCGCATTCTCAAGGCCGACTCATCCACGTATGGATGTCGCAATCGTCCTCGTCCTCGTCCGGATTAACCACACCATCGACGTCTTGCTCATCTTCCGACCAATCCGCATCATCCCAATTATCAGGTACCTCGCCAGGTGTTTCCTAACCACCCTTCTTCTCCAAGACATCCACGCGCTGCACCCTCGCCCTATCCTGACTATCCACATCCTCCATATCCACATCCGAGAACCTGACTTGACTCTGCATTTTCTCATGCACTCCAGCGTCAATATCCATGAGGTCATCGCCGCGACCAACCGTCTCGCTACTGGCGCTGCTCATGGTCCCAGCACCACCACTACGGTTCGTCTCGACCATTTCCTGCGTAACAGGCGCGTCGTCGTCGATTTCCGTGTTGGGGGTGAGCGTCGCGGAACTCATGTTTGAATCGTTGCGCGGACGGCTGCTGCTGTTGAATTCTTTAGCGCTGATCTCACTCCAACCGTTGTCTTCAAAGGCAGGGGGGTTGGTGTTATCCCACCCGCCTGTTGCTGTATTGCCGTAATCGCCATAGCCTTCCCATCCTGTAGCATTCTCCTGTAACTCGTGGAGGAAGTTGAGATTATCCCTTTTCGCGAAATCTTGAAGGGGTTTGGGTAGCGGCAGGGGCTCGGCGGCGGTAGCGTCTTCGTTCGCGTAGACGAGCAGGGCGGAGCCGGCTTCGGTCGTGGCGCGCTCGATGACTTCTTGCAGGGAGAGGGGGTCGCGGCGAATGACGGGATTAGCGGATTCGCTGTCGTATTGCATGCGCCACCATTGGGTTGCGTTGGGGATGTCGGATTTGATGTCCGGGTGGCGGACGTAGACTACGTCCCGACGCGTAGCTACACCCCAGAGTTGGTATGGGCGCTTCATGGCGTCTTCCGGGGCCTGGCCTTCTGGGTAGACTATTTCAACGGGCTCGGGGGCCTTCTCTTCCACTTTCTCGGTCATCTCAGTTGTAGTGTCCATGGTATGGCCGTCGGTGGTTGCGGCTTCGTCAGCGCTACCGTCTACGCGCGGCTTGAATCGCTCAGAGATGCCTAAGATCGCCTTCTGCGCTTGTTCCGTCTGCTCTTCCAAGGTTGCAAGCTTGCTCTCGATGCTGTTGTAAAGATCCTGCAGTTGGGCTAGTACTTCTGCATCCTTTGAAGAAACACCAGAACTTTCAGGCTCAAACGCAGCCATGCTTGTTTTGAGTAGTTGCAGCGACTCAACCTTCTTTGCGCCTGCTTTCTTCGGGGTGTGGTACTTTAGTCTCTCCACCCGCGTCTTGAGCGAGACTAGTTGTTCCTCATGCTGCGTGATCTCGCTATACATACTATCGATGACATGCTTGTTCTTCTCGAGGTATCGATCGATGTATAGGGTGGCTGGTATCCGGCATCCCAGATCAGACGCCTCCGTATTCGAGGAATTCAGGCGGAGTATCAGCACATTACTAGCTTCGCGAATATGCGCACTGGCTCCAGCCGATGCGAAGAGTGAATCGTCCAGGACATCGTATAAGTTGAAGTCGGGCCGAAGTTTATTGCGTGTAACGGTGGCGTCAAGCACAAAGCTCTCCTGGGTGGTTCCAGCGACGTCGAAGGTCGATTTAAGATGACCGTTCAAATCGGCATTCGGGACCTGGCTCTGGAATGCGAAACCCCACGTCACCAGGAACTTGAGCAAATCATCGTCCGGGTCTTCAAGTGATGGCTGCTCTCTCCAAGCCTCCG
>Ga0265798_10012089_pt1 | contig 10452 bp, 6 predicted proteins | sample P3T30metagenome_FD_192430 | JGI IMG/M metagenome (GOLD analysis project Ga0265798, IMG submission 192430) | Plant litter microbial communities from East Loma Ridge, Irvine, California - P3 T30 | ecosystem: Environmental > Terrestrial > Plant litter > Unclassified | place: USA: California...
GCATGCGTTGGCAGCGAGGATTTGCAAGAGAGTGGCTTGCCTGTGGCTTCTCGGAGCAGCGTAGATCCGGCTTGAGCATGGAAACGAGATAAACGAGGCCGGATGCAGTCCAGCCGGGCTCGCTCGCGTGCAGGGCTGGTGAGCGCTATCCTTATTCGGAGTCTGGCGTCTTCGCCAATAACCTTGCACATTTGCGCTCCGGGGCGTTGGACCATCCAACCCAGCCGATCCTTGCACATGGCATCGCAATAGCTGACTTGATAAGTCCCTCCTCCGCCCGTCTTGTTGCCGTGTGCAAAAGTCCCCGGCTGCCGTTATTAGACCTTCAAAGCCTGCCGTTTAGTAGTGCGAGGCGCCACTCTCTCCATCTTCACTTTGTTTACCTTTGCCTTCTTGGGAACACTTTCAACGGCCACTGGCAGAGTATCATACGAAACACGCCAAACACCTACCGAAACCGGCACACTCGGATCAATCCAGGACTGGCATAGCCGTCCACACTCGCCAACATGTCCCTCGTGGGCAACTTCACCTTTGGCAACTACGACAAGACCGCAGAGACTAGCGGCGCACAAGAGGGTGGCACTGCTTTCTTGCCTCGCTCAAACGTCACAGACCAGGACCCAGTGCAGGAGGAACACCGACAGGAACGTCGGGGCAGCTTCGCACGTCTGTCCTCTTCAAATCGCCGTGCATCAAATGCTTCTGCAGCAGCCCGGCCAGCCGCCACTCGCGAGGAAACGTACGCTACCGCGCAAACCCACCTAAGCCGTGGCAACACACAACAGAATGTCTTGCACAGCAGTGCTGGCGCCACCCCGATGGTCGAAAAGACCTTCGACGAGGTCGACGCATCCAAGGCAGGTCTGGAGCGTTCAGAAAAGCTAGAGCGATCAGAGAGCGAGTCTGAAGCAGAGCGGGAAAAGGAGCAACAAGTTCAGACCGACAAGACCATCCACGATCTTGCACGATCTCTCAGCAGGCAAAGTACCTGGTCCAACGTCCCCGGGAACCCTTTCGAGGCCGCCGCAGACTCTGAGCTCGACCCACATTCACCAAACTTCAAGGCACGATCATGGGTGAAAAGCATGATCAAGCTCAACCACGACGAAAACAAGACCCCGGGCCGTACTTCTGGTGTCTCTTTCCGCAACCTCAATGTCCACGGTTTCGGTGCTGCCACCGACTACCAAGCGGATGTGGCCAACGTCTGGATCAAGATGATCGATCCCATCAAGAACGCACTTGGTCTGGCCAAACAGCGCCGAATCGACATTCTTCGCGACTTCGAGGGTCTCGTGAAGAGCGGTGAAATGCTCGTTGTTCTTGGACCTCCTGGTTCCGGTTGCTCGACCTTCTTGAAGACATTGACTGGAGAAACACATGGCTTCAACGTCGAAAATGGCTCTGAAGTCAACTACCAGGGTATCTCGCCCGAGGAAATGCACAGCTATCACCGCGGTGAAGCGATTTACACGGCGGAGGTTGACGTCCATTTCCCTATGCTGACAGTTGGCGACACTCTGGACTTCGCCGCGAGGGCAAGAGCCCCAAGGAACATCCCAGGCGGCGTGAGCAGAACCGTTTACTCCCAACACATGCGTGACATGATGATGGCCACTTTCGGCATCAGTCACACCATTAACACCGTGGTTGGTAACGATTTCGTCCGTGGTGTATCTGGTGGTGAGCGCAAGCGTGTGTCCATTGCTGAGGCAGCACTCAGTGGAGCTCCTCTGCAGGCTTGGGATAACAGTACTCGTGGTTTGGACTCTGCCAACGCCATCGAGTTCTGCAAGACTCTGCGTCTCTCTACCGAGCTCGGCGGATCTGCAGCTATGGTCGCCATCTACCAGGCCCCACAAGCCGCTTACGACGTCTTCGATAAGGTTATAGTGCTTTACGAGGGGTACGAGATCTTCTTCGGTGTCACCACCGAGGCGCGTGGCTTCTTCGAAAGGATGGGCTTCGTGTGTCCCGATCGTCAAACCGATTCGGATTTCCTCACCTCCATGACCTCTGCACAAGAGCGTGTGGTGCGCGAGGGCTTCGAGAACCAGGTCCCGAGGACCCCAGAAGAGTTCGCTGCTCGCTGGAAGAACAGCCCCGAGCGTGCTCAGCTACTCAAGGACATCGAAATCTACAACCAGGAAAACCCAATCGGTGGTGAGCAGGCTCAAAAGTTCTTGGATTCACGCCGCGCCCAACAGGCGAAGCACGCTCGTCGCAAGTCGCCTTACACCCTCTCGTACACCCAACAGATCAAGCTCTGCCTCTGGCGAGGATTCATGCGTCTGAAGGGTGACCCTAGTCTGACTTTCACCCAACTTTTCGGCAACATCATCATGGCTCTCATCATTGGATCTGTCTTTTACAACATGGAAAAAACCACCGATTCTTTCTTCCAACGTGGTGCAGTACTCTTCTTTGCAGTGCTCATGAACGCCTTCGGTTCCGCCCTCGAAATTCTTACCCTCTACGCCCAACGTCCAATCGTCGAGAAACACAGCAGATATGCCCTCTATCACCCTTCTGCGGAGGCCTTCGCATCGATGCTTACAGACATGCCCTACAAGATCATGAACGCCATATTATTCAACCTGGTTCTCTACTTCATGGCCAACCTTCGCCGTGAACCTGGAGCATTCTTCTTCTTCGTGTTTGTAAGTTTCGTGGCCACACTCGTCATGTCCATGTTGTTCAGAACGATCGCCTCAGTTTCGCGAACTCTCTCACAGGCTATGGCTCCCGCTGCTATCATCATCTTGGCCATCGTTACCTTCACTGGATTCGCTATCCCGGTACCTTACATGCTTGGATGGTGCAGGTGGATCAACTATCTTGATCCCATTGCGTTCGCCTTTGAGTCTCTGATGGTCAACGAGTTCCATGGCCGCGAATTCCGATGTGGCGCCACCTCGGCCATCCCCAGCTATGGTACATGGGAAGGCGGCCAGAAGGTTTGCTCAGCTATTGGTTCCGTTCCTGGTGAAGAATACGTCAACGGCGATGACTACATCAACTCGTCCTTCCAGTACTACAATTCCCACAAGTGGAGGAACGTGGGAATTCTCTTCGCCTTCATGATCGGTCTCTGCACGTTCTACATTGCTGCCACTGAGTTCATCTCCGCAAAGAAGTCTAAGGGCGAGGTTCTTGTGTTCCGCAAGGGCTATACCCCGGCTTCCTTGAAGGAGAAGGTTCGCGACGAGGAGACGGCCAACGACGGTGCCGCCCTGGCAAAGAAGGAAAGCTACACTTCGGCAACCGACATCATTCAGAAGCAAACTGCCATCTTCAGCTGGAGAGACGTATGCTACGACATCAAGATTAAGAAGGAAGACAGGCGCATTCTCGATCACGTTGATGGCTGGGTCAAGCCTGGTACGCTTACCGCGCTCATGGGTGTCTCTGGTGCAGGAAAAACCACGCTCCTCGATGTCCTCGCCACTCGTGTTACAATGGGTGTTATCAGCGGTGAAATGCTTGTCGATGGCCGTCAGCGCGACGACTCCTTCCAGCGCAAGACTGGTTACGTTCAACAGCAGGATTTGCATCTCTCGACAACGACTGTTCGCGAGGCTCTCAACTTCAGCGCTATCCTTCGTCAACCGGCCGATGTCCCTCGCGAAGACAAGCTCACCTACGTCAACGAGGTTATCAAGCTTTTGGACATGGAGGAGTACGCGGATGCCGTCGTCGGTGTCCCCGGTGAAGGTCTCAACGTTGAACAGCGTAAGCGTCTTACTATTGGTGTCGAGCTTGCTGCCAAACCTGAGCTTCTGTTGTTCTTGGACGAACCATCTTCTGGTCTTGACTCTCAGACATCTTGGGCTATTCTCGATCTGCTTGAGAAGCTCGCAAACTCTGGCCAGGCTATTCTCTGCACTATTCATCAGCCGTCTGCTATGCTCTTCCAGCGCTTCGATCGCCTACTGTTCCTCGCCAAGGGTGGCCGCACGGTCTACTACGGTGAAGTAGGCGAGAACTCTAACATTCTTACCAACTACTTCGAGCAGAACGGAGCCCACAAGTGCCCGCCTGATGCTAACCCCGCCGAATGGATGCTGGAAGTCATTGGTGCCGCACCTGGTTCTCACACAGATATCGATTGGCACCAGGTTTGGCGCGGCAGCAAAGAGTATCAAGAGGTGCAGCGCGAGCTCGACTTCCTCAGGGATGAGCGCCCCAAGCAAATCACGCAGGCCTCCGACGCCACCAACGACAAGCAGTCTTACCGCGAATTCGCCGCACCTTTCGGTCTCCAGCTCTGGGAGGTCACAAAGCGTGTCTTCGAGCAATACTGGCGCACTCCCTCTTACATCTACTCGAAAGCTGCGCTCTGTCTGGGTTCTTCTATTTTCATCGGATTCATCTTCTTCCGCGCTCCGCTCACCCAGCAAGGTGTTCAGAACCAAATGTTCTCGATTTTCCTCCTCTTCACCATCTTCGGTCAACTCGTCCAGCAGATCATGCCTCACTTCGTAACACAGCGCGCCTTGTACGAGGTTCGCGAGCGCCCAAGCAGAACTTACTCTTGGAAGGCCTTCATGATCTCCAACATCACGGTCGAACTCCCCTGGAACGCTCTCATGGCCGTCATCATTTTCGTGTGCTTCTATTACCCAATCGGTCTGCAGGACAACGCAGCCGCTGCCGGAGCCACCCACGAGCGCGGCGCTCTCTTCTTCCTCTTCACCCTGCAGTTCCTCCTGTTCGCCTCCACTTTCACCAACATGATCATCGCCGGTATCGCAGACGCAGAGACGGGTGGCAACATTGCCAACCTGATGTTCTCCCTCTGCCTCATCTTCTGTGGTGTCATCGCATCCCCCAGCACTTTCCCCCGCTTCTGGATCTTCATGTACCGCCTTTCGCCCTTCACCTACCTGGTCTCAGGCATGCTCAGCGTCGGCCTCGCCGGCAACGAAATCACCTGCGCCGAAAACGAGCTCATCGAGTTCTCGCCTCCGTCCGGACAGACCTGTCAGACCTACATGACGGAGTGGTTCGTCGGCGGCGCCCCTGGCCGCCTCGAAGAGGGCTCCGGCTCGAGCGAGACCCTCTGCCGCTTCTGCTCGTACACCAACACAGACGTCTTCCTCGACCAGATCAACAGCAGCTACGACGACCGCTGGCGCAACTTTGGCATCCTGTGGGCTTTCATCATCTTCAACGTCTTCGCGGCCATCGGCCTTTACTGGCTCGCTCGCGTCCCCAAGAAGGCGAGCAAGAAGAAAGAGAAGTCCAACTAGATATGTCTCCTCTCTCGTCTTTCATTTCACACGCTATTTTTCGACCATTTACACCCTTTTTAGTCATCAACAACTTTTCACAATCATTAGCGACGGCGTTATACTTTTTGATATTTTTTTTTTGCGGATATTCAGAAATAGATGCTCCTGTGTGTTTCGTCAGATGCCACACCATCAGCCCTTTCCAGCGATGGAGAGAAAGGGAGAAATAATAGACGTCGGTAACAGAGTCGACCCGGCAACGAAAGCAAAAGTTAATAGAAAACGAGATTGTTCTTCGTTCATCGTCATTTTCATCATCATTATCGTCATCATCATCATCACTTCTAACGATCACACTCTCCAAAGTCCGCTGCGCGGCTTTCATTTTCATTGCCGTGGGACTGACCGCAAGCTTTGTGAACGAGAAGACACAAGCGACGTCGTTATCATAGTCGGTCTTGGAGAGCCAAAGACGAAAGAATACATTCCGGGCTTGGACGTGTCATGGACATGTAAATGTAAGTAAATCAACGTATGTACTGTTCATGGAGGATCTGGGATATCTTTTCTTGCGCGGTAGATCGCTGTTGATGTTTCAAACCAAGGCGAGAAAAGGACAGACTTCACAAGTTCAATTCTTAGCTTCGTCGACGGTGTGAAGATACATGTATCCAAAGATGTAGATTTGGCGGCGGGAACAAAGACTCATGCTTGATACAATGCACCACCCCTCGTCATCACAGCAGATTCGTAAAATGGTCGAATTCAGCGCCATGCGGGATATGCTGGACTCCACGAAAGAAGACCAAAGCGGTAGAAGACAAAGGAGGAGCAGAATGTGAATATGAAGTGTTTTGATCCTTTGAATAACACATGTAAGGATGGATTCTGTCTACGCTTCGCAATAAAAGGGCGAGCAGAGCTTGTTAAAATGTAGTGATAGTAGTACAGGCCATGACCACCATAGCTGACGCCGCTTACCTGGAAGTAACGAGCAGCGCAGGCCTTTTGAGAAAACACCCGAAACTCCGACGCTGTGCATATCATACCCAGGAAGGAACCCAGGTCGCTTGAGATGAAAAATGGGAAAGGAACTTCTCAAAGTTTGGCCTTCAAGCCTTCGACACCATGAGGGCCGCCGTTGGAGGCTGTGGCGGAAGCCTCCTTGTTGAGCTCGACAGTGCCTGCGTTCTCGCAGTTGCCGAAGAAAATGACCTGGACAGTCAAGTCATCTCGGTAGCGACGACTGTAAGGCGAAGGAAGAGTAAGCAGAGCGGAAATCATGTCCTTGTCTTTTCCACCAAGGGCGTTGCGGACAAGGTGGGTGGCAGCGTTCGTGTCCTCGACAACGAAGCGTTCGTCTTTGCCGGACTCGACGCCCCATTGCTGCTGCCTGATGGGTGCGCGCTGGCCGCCGTTGGAACCCTCATCGTGGTGATCGACGGGCAGGGAAGCCTTCTGCGAAGAGAACCAAGATTGCAACCAGCCGCTCGCGGTAGATGTGCTAGACTTGCTGTTCGATGCTTGCTTCTCGAGCCACTGGCCGACAAGGCCAACCACCTCTTCATTGGAGAGCATCTCCCAAAGACCGTCAGTAGCGAGCACAACGAAGTCACCCTTGGTAGGATCAACCTTTGTAGTTGTCACGACAGGCTCGGCTGTAACATAAGGCGGAGTCTTCAGGTGCTTCGAAGGTGTGCGGCCGAAGAAAGACTTCTTCATCATGTCCTGAGTTTGCTTGGTCCACTTGTAAACAGCATCTCCGAAAGCACGGCTGGGCTCAAGTCCTCCGAGGATGCGACCGTTGGCGGTAACATAAGGTTCATTGGGATGCTCTCGGCGAAGGCGAGCATCTTCCGAAGGTGTACCACCTGTCTGATCTTCTGAGAGGGCAGTTGCGGTCCATTTGCCGCTTGCGCCTCTGCGTCCGAGAACGGCACGGCTGTCACCAGTGCACGCCACGCGGAACTCCTTGGAGCGACTATCGTAAAAGCTGAGAAGTGCGCAGGAGCCTGAGAGAGCAGGAGCCAAGAGTTCGGCAGCAACGCGCTTTGACTGGGCCTTGAGGACCTTTTGCACTGAATCATGAACAATCTCGTGGTCCAACTTTACAAAGCCATTCTTGATCGCAGCGTCCACGGAATCGGCGGTAGGGTAAGTCAGCTGGGGATCCTGAAGAGCAGCCTTGTAGGTCGTGTTTAGCTCTCTCGCTACGTATGAAACAAGAGTTTCTCGGAGCTTCGCAGAAGTCGTCCATCCAGCATGGCCGTCAAAGACACCCCAGAACATCCAGTCTGAGCTAGTCTTGCCGGCTTCGGCAGCAGAGGTCGAGCCGGGGACCTCTACAATCTTCTCGACGTGGTCATCCTCAATGGGGTCGTTGCTAGGAATCTGAACCACATCGTATCGCACGACACCTTCACCCCTGTTCACCAGGTAGCTCTCCTCATTCGTCCTCAGCTTAGCATCAGCCTGCTCCGGTGTCAACATCTCCAGTACTTTGCGTCCCGAGTTGTCTGTCTCCTTGCTGATGGGAACGTCGGCCGGAATCTGGGCCGTGAAGAGTTGCCCTTGCTCGACGATGAGGGCCTTGCGGACAGCTTCTGGCAGCTGATTCCCGTCCACGGAAGGAGTCGCATGTGCTGTAGTAGGGGTGCTCGAATATGGCCTGGCCTGGCTCCCTGTGAGGCTTGCCGAAGTGGTCGCAACGTCTCCGCCGGTCTGTCCAAGGACGTTTTGATATCCGTAGTAGATGGCACCGGCGCCTACGCCCAGCGCGAGGGGTGCTGAGAGACGGCGGAACTGCATGGACGAGTGCAGTGGACGAAGGTTGCGGGAGGCGATCGAGCGCTGGAAGGGGACATTGCTGGGTCCGCTGATGCGGAGACTCTTGATGGCCTTGCGCGGAGTCGGCCGGCGGAAAGTGCGCAGGCTCTGCACTATGGCGCGACGCATGGCTGGGATATGTCCACGCAACGGAGGTGCATGGAGGTGTTGAGGGAGTCTGGCTTCGGCGAAGTGAGGTGATGCGGTGATCGATAACGATGCACTTCCGCGAGCATCATCAGCAAACCACCACCAACGCGCGCGCCGGTCGCGGTCATGGATTAGACTTTACGCTAATCAGCTTGGCACGGATGTTCCCGCCACTAAGCTTAGAGACTGCGCACACAGATTTGAATCTCTCAAAGTTCGTGACTTGGGATTTGGACGACTCCAGCGACTACCGATACCGACATTCGATATACCGTCAATACCGTCGCCATGCCTAACGTCTCCAAGTCCAACAAGGCCGCCGCCGGCAAGACCGGTGCCCAGGGTCGCAGCGCCATCGAGGATGTCGTCGCCCGCGAGTACACCATTCACATGCACAAGAGGGTACGTTCAGTTTGATGAAGTCCACGGATGGCTGTGACAAGCAACCACACATGCTGTGCGCGCTTTCCAGCATCGGACGGAAGACTGAGACAAGAGTTGAATCTAATCAATACTCGCGACAACAGGTGCACGGTGTCTCCTTCAAGAAGCGCGCTCCCCGCGCCATCAAGGAGATCCGCGCCTTCGCTGAGAACGCCATGGTAAGTCGAATCACTCCCGCTACATGTTAACCATGAACAGTGGTTTCGCCGTCATGTTCTGGCCCGGTTTAGCTAACACGAGACTACAGGGTACCTCCGACGTCCGCCTCGACCCCCAGCTGAACAAGAAGGTCTGGGAGTGCGGCATCAAGGGCGTCCCCTTCCGCCTTCGCGTCCGCATCTCGCGTAAGCGTAACGACGAGGAGGACGCCAAGGAGAAGCTCTACTCCTACGTCCAGGCCGTCAACGTCGCCAACCCCAAGGGTCTCCAGACCGCCGTTGTCGAGGACGCTTAGATGTATTGATCAGGGCATGACGGCGTTCAAGGCGCTTGTCACGGTGGAACATGGCTTGCTATGACGGAAGGACTTGCGGCGTCTCGATGCGAACCGCGCAGAAATCCGCGGCGCAAAATGAGACGGACGTGCGGCGTTCAAAAAGGAGCAGAAACTGCTCAAATGGTCATATACCCGAATGCAATCGTCGACCACCATTTCGACGAGCTCAATTTTCTTTCTACTATGATGTGTTGCTTGTCTTATCTTGTGTCCATGTACCTTGTAGTGACTTTCACCGTGCGTTTATGCTTCAATTTACCCAGGGCGGCAGCGACTGTCTTCTGGCTCTTAATAAAGACAGACTGCATGCCTTCATTTGTCCAAATCGTTGGTCCGGTGAGAAGCGTCCAAAACGAGTTGTGATGTTCTGCCTCTGACACGAGTCAATAACCTTTTTGGGGCAGGACGCCTCCATTATTACCATCGTTAATTTGCCGGCTGATGATCGAACGAAGCATTAAACCTCATCAAGATGCTTTTCCCCATTCACTTCGATATCACTTCTTGGAAAGCCCAAATTGATCCTCGACAATCACGTGACCTCGCGCCCATGTTGAACGCGCTTCCTTGAGCGTTCACGTCTTCCCCTGCAACCACAAAAAGACTTCATGAGACGAATTGTGAGAATATTCAGAACACCAATCAAGCTCCACCAGCCAGCATTATCTCTTCGGAATATCGCAGGAATGTCTGCAAATCCATTGAAGCGGACAAATACAGCAGACCGGGACATTTCACCACCAGCGAAGCGCAAAGTCACGGCAACAACCACGAGCAAAGCCGCAGCCAACTTTTTCAAGCCAACGTCACAGAAAACAAAAGAGCCCGAGGCCGTCAAATTCCAAATCATCGGCGATACAGCCCTCAAAGCTCAACATGGAGATCCCTGCGCTGTTGTCGCGGCGTATCCAAAACCGGTAAGGATTGCAGCTTTCGACCTGGACGACACCATCATCGCCACTGCATCCGGTAATCGGTTTGCAAAAAACGAAAGCGATTGGAGATGGTGGCATGTATCTGTACCTGCGAAAGTGAAACAATTGCACAGCGAAGGCTTCGCCATTGTCTTCATCAGTAACCAGGCAGCAATAAGCCTACGGTCTGATCCCAAAATTCCGAATGGGATGCGCAGTCTCAACAACTGGAAAGCTAAAGTCACGGCTGTACTTACGACGCTGGACCTCCCCGTGACCGTCTTTGCAGCTACTGGACATGATCTGTTCCGCAAACCAAGAACGGGCATATGGGAGAAGTTGCTCGAAGGGTATGGGCTGGCTAAAGAAACGGTCGATCTCGGTT
>Ga0265798_10012092_pt1 | contig 10451 bp, 9 predicted proteins | sample P3T30metagenome_FD_192430 | JGI IMG/M metagenome (GOLD analysis project Ga0265798, IMG submission 192430) | Plant litter microbial communities from East Loma Ridge, Irvine, California - P3 T30 | ecosystem: Environmental > Terrestrial > Plant litter > Unclassified | place: USA: California...
ACAGATGGTGGACGAACACCAGGCCGGGACCAAGGATCATGCGACCACGCTGTGGTCGGTGCTGATGTTCGATGCTTTTTTGCGCAAGAACGGCGCAAGCGCTGCCTGAGGCGATAATGGAAACAATACTGTGGTGTCTTGATCTGGTCGGTGTCGCGTTTCTTTGCCTGTGGGCGTTGCGTGAAGACCGCCGCAGTGGCGATGGCGGCGCCGCTGACGGCGTCACGAAGGAAAAGCGACACTGATATGCGCGATCTGTTCCTGCTCGGCCTTCTGCCGTTCATGCTGTATGCCATGCTGCAGCGCCCTTTTATTGCGCTCGCCATGCTGCCATGGACCGCCCTGTTCTTTCCGAACGCCTGGGTGTACGGCATTGCAGGCAGCATCCGGTACAACCTGCTATTTGCAGGCGTAACCCTGGTGGCGTACCTGGTCCACAAGCACAAGCCCTCATTCCGCCTTAGTGGACTGGGGATGCTGGTACTGCTGTTCTTTTTCTGGACCACACTCAGCACGTCGATGACAATCGGTATCCCGGATGTAGCCTGGGAATACTGGAATCGTCTTCTCAAGGTCGTCATCTTATTCCTGTTCGTCCTTGCCATTGTAGAAAAAAAATTGCACGTCGACACACTGCTATGGGGTGTGGTCCTGTCGGTCGGCTTCTACGGCAATCTGGAAGCGCTGAAGTTCATCGCCTCCGGCGGCAGCCACATGATTTCCGGGATCGACGGGCATGTGCTCGGAGATCGTAACGAACTGGCGCTCGCGTTCGTGATGACCCTGCCAATCTGCGTCTATCTGCTAGGTGAGTATGGAAAGCGCTCGCGCGCCCTGCAACTGGGTTTGATCGGCACCGTATGCCTGCTCGTCTTCGCGGTGATCGGTACCCAGTCGCGCGGCGGTTTCCTGGCGCTCCTGACCCTCGGCGCGTACCTTTTCCTCAAGAGTGACCGCAAGATCCTGTTGTCAGTGCTGATCATCGTATTGATTGCGGCCCTGGCCAATTTCGCCTCGTCGGAATGGGCAGCGCGCATCGATACCATCGAGAGCGCCAACGAAGACCAGTCATTCATGGGACGCGTCGTTGCATGGAAACTCAGCTTCATCATGGCGATGCAGAATCCTTTCTTCGGCGGTGGTTTCAAGTCGCTTGAGACCTTCTCGGTCTGGAACGAGCTGTCACGGCACTTCTTCGAGTATTCATGGTTCTATACCGGCGATTCGCTGCCGCCAACGACATTTGCCCGCGCTGCCCATAGCGTGTATTTCCAGGTGCTGGGCGAGCATGGTTTCGTCGGCCTGTTCCTCTATCTCACCTGCCTCTTCGCATCCTGGTACAAGGCTGGCCGCGTCGCCCGAAACGCCAAGCGGGCCGGCGGGCCACCATGGCTCATCAATATGGCGGTCGCTTTCCAGCTCAGCATTTTTGCTTTCGCTTTCGGCGGTGCAGCCCTGAGTTTCGCGTATTTCGACCTGATTTTTACCCTGTTCGGACTGACCATCGTCATCCAGAAACGCATCCTGCCCGCCGAACTGGCAAAGCTGAAAAAGCATCAGAATGATGTGCAGCAGGTCGCAGTTCCCGTGCCGGCGATGACCGCAAGTCACTCTCACTGACACGGGTAGGCCAAGTCAAGAAACGATCCATGATAAAAGTCAAAACCACCATCAGTTTTGCAGGCGGCGTGATCCGCTATGCAGGCGATGCTCTTGCTCCGGGTGAAGCAGGAAGGAGACGACTCTGTATCCTTAACTACCACCGCATCCTCGCGCAACCCGATCCGCTGCTCGACTCCGAACCGACCGTCGAGACCTTCCGCTGGCAAATGGCCCTGCTGGCCAAATGCTTCAATGTCTTGCCCTTGCACGATGCAATCGGGATGCTTGGTACGCGCGACATGCCTCCCCGTGCGGTGGCGATCACCTTCGACGATGGCTACCGTTCGCTGCATGACCTGGCCTTGCCGGTGCTGCGCGAATTCAAGTTGCCGGCGACCGTGTTCATCACCACCGGCCACATTGATCAGGGCAATATGTGGAATGACCGTATCATCGAGACGGTACAGACCATGGCTGCTGACCAGCTCGACCTGACCGACCTCGGCCTGGGAACCTATGCCCTGCATGGCGTGGCCCAGCGCCGGGCCGCGATCGCCACGCTCACCGAACGCGCCAAATACCTGGCGCCGGCGGCGCGCCAGGCGGTGGTTGGCCGCCTCGGCGTGCTGGCCGGCCAGGGGGCAGGGTCCGAGCTGATGCTCACACGCGAGATGGTGCTGAACTTGGAGCGTAGCGGCATCGAGATCGGCGCCCACACGGTGTCGCACCCGATCCTCACCAGCCTGGACGACGCCGCCGCGCGTGCTGAGATCGCTGGCTGCAAGGCCGAGCTGGAAGCTATCCTCGGCAAGCCGGTGCCTCTGTTTGCCTATCCGAATGGCAAGCCAGGAAAAGACTACGATGCCCGCCATGTGGCGATGGTACGCGAGGCCGGCTACGATGCTGCCTTCAGCACCGAAGTCGGCGCCATTAGCTGCGACCACGACCGCTTCCAGTTGCCGCGCAGCCGGCCATGGGATATCACCCCGCTGGGCTTCGGCCTGCGGCTGGTGCAGTGGCTGGCGCAGAGACATTCACGATGACGAATAATGAAATGACCACCAAACGCGTCCTTTTGATCGCTTTCCATTTTCCGCCGCAAGCTGCCAGCAGCGGCATCCAGCGCACGCTCAGCTTTTCCAAGCATCTTGGTTGCCACGGCTGGGAGCCAATGGTGTTGTCGGCCCATCCGCGCGCCTACAGCCAGCAGAATCCCTCGCAACTGGCCAGCGTGCCGGCCGAGCTGGTTGTCAGCCGCGCCTTCGCGCTCGACGCCAAGCACCATCTCGGCATCAAGGGCCGCTATCCGGCCGTGCTGGCCCTACCCGACCGCTGGAGCACTTGGTGGTTCGGCGCGATCCCGACCGGCCTGGCACTAATCCGGCGCTACAAGCCGAAACTGATCTGGTCGACCTTCCCGATCTCGACCGCGCACCTGATCGGGCTGACCTTGCACCGCCTGACCGGCCTGCCGTGGATCGCCGACTTCCGCGACCCCATGTTGCAGCCGAGCTATCCTGCGTCCGGCCTGCAGCGCCGGCTGTATGCCTGGATCGAGCACCAGGCGATCACGCGCTGCCACGCCGCGGTGTTCACGACTGCGAGCGCGATGGAGTCCTACCGGGCCCGCTTTCCCCATATCGCGCCCACCAAGTTACATGTGATCGAGAACGGCTACGACGAGGACGGCTTCAGCCACGACCTGGTGCCGGTGCCGGCGGCGCGGCGCATGGTGCTTGTGCACAGCGGAGTCCTGTACCAGAACGGACGCGATCCCAAACCCTTCCTGCAAGCGGTCGCCGCCCTCAAGCGCGAGGGAACGGTCGATGCCGCCGCGCTGCGCATTGTGCTGCGGGCGCCCGGCAATATGGCCGACATCGGGGACATGGTGGAACAGGCTGGAGTGGCCGACATCGTCGAAGTCGCGCCACCGGTACCGTATCGTCAGGCGCTCGACGAAATGATGGCCGCCGATGGCCTGATGGTGTTTCAGGGCGCGATGTTCAACACCCAGATCCCGGCCAAGATCTACGAATACTTCCGCGCCCGCAAACCGATCCTTGGGCTGGTCGACCCTGCCGGAGAGACCGCGCGCGTGCTCAGCTGCGCCGGCTTCCACGACCTGGCGTCCACCGATTCGGCCGCGGCGATAGGCCCGGCCCTGTCCAGTTTCATCGACAAGGTACGGAGTGGCCAGGCCGCAGTCGCCAGCGAAGACTTGATCCGCTCGTCGTCGCGCCAGCACCGTGCCAGCGAACTGGCCGCGGTGTTCGACGTCGCGGCGCGCTGACGGAGGCACGATGGCATCGAAAAGCGCGGTCATATCAGGCGTCAAGTGGACCTCGATCTCGACGATGAGTCGGCGGATCCTGGGCCTGCTGGCCAATATCGTGTTCGCGCGCCTGCTCGAACCGGGAGACTTCGGCCTGGTCGCGATGGCCGGCGTAATGTTGGGATTCATCGAGATCTTCCGCGACCTGGGCACTGGCACCGCCCTGATCCGCGAGAAGACGCTGACCGAGCGGCTACTGTCGAGCGTGTTCTGGCTCAACTGCGGCTTCGGGATCGCGATGACGGCCCTGATCATCGCGCTCTCGCCGCTGGTGGCAACGTTCTACAAGGAGCCGCGAGTCGAACCGATCTTGATGGCGATGGCGATCTCATTCATCCTGTCGTCGCTTTCCATCGTCCAGAACAGTATCCTGACACGCAATATGGCATTCGAACAGCTGGCCAAGATCGAATTGGTTGCCGCGGTCCTGTCATATACCATCGGCATCGGCGCAGCCCTGTACGGCGCCGGCGTCTGGAGCCTGGTGTACCAGGTTTTAGCCAACAGCGCGCTGAGCACGATCTTCGTCTGGAGCGTCGGGCGCTGGCGCCCGCGGCTGCTATTCGCATGGGACGAGATACGCGCCATTACCGGCTATAGCCTGAACCTGGCCGGCTACAACATCTTCTACTACTTCGCGCAAAACTTGGACAAATTCCTCATCGGGCGCGTTCTCGGCACCGAGGCGCTGGGCCTGTACGACCTGGCTTTCAAGCTAATGGCATTCCCGATGCAGGCCATCTCGGCAGTCTTCACACGCGTCATGACACCGTTCTATGCCCAAGCCCAGGACAACCTGCCGCGCTTCCGCCAAGCCTTCCTGCGCGTGGCGGCGGCGATTGCGTTTATCACCTTCCCGCTGATGTTCGGCCTGCTGGCGGTGCGCGAGCACTTCGTGTTCGCCGTGTTCGGCGAAGGATGGGTCGACGTGATTCCCCTGCTAGCCATGTTCGCGCCGCTGGCCGCGGCACGTTCGGTACTCACCACCACTGGCTCGATCTATGTCGCCACCGGCCATACCGGCCTGCAGTTCCGCTGGGGTGTGGCCTCGAACCTGATCGTGTTCGCCGGACTTGCCGCGGGTCTGCACTGGGGAATCCTAGGCGTTGCGGTGGGCTTCACCATCACCTCGCTACTGCTGATGTATCCGAACTTCTCGATCCCGTTCCGCCTGATCGGCTTGCGGGTGACGGAGCTGGCGCGCACGCTGGGTCCCACCACCGCCTGCACGCTGCTGATGTTCGCCACGGTCGCGCTGCTCGAGCTACTGGTCGCGCCCTACGCCAGCCACATCACGCTGCTGGCGCTCCTGGTGACGGTCGGCGCGCTCGCCTATCTTGCCTTCACCTGGTTCCTAAACCGCCCGATGCTGCGCGAGCTGCTGGCCACGGCCGGCATCCGCAAGCAGGCTCCAAGCCTTACCTGACCCCCATAAGACCACACGACCATGACCATTTTCTGCGGCGCCTACAGTCTCGATCCACGTCATACCCTGCCCGACGACCTGCTGGCGCAACTGCGCCGCCACCTGTCGCGCACCAGCGACGACCAGCCCACCGAATACCGCTCGGGGCGTGCCTACCTGGCCCAAGTCGACATCGGCGCCTTCGCCGGCGAAGGGGTACTGCGCGATGCGCACGATTCCTGCACCATGGTGGCCGGCGAACCGCTGCTGACCGACGGCGACGGCGATCCCGGGTGGAACCGTAGCCGCGACCTGGCCTTGCTGCATCCGGGGTTCAGCGCCGACGACCCGTATGGTGCCCTGCGCCGCGCGGCCGGCACCTTCTGCGGCGTGCATTACGACACCGCGCGCGAAGAACTCACCCTGTTCGTCGACAAGCTGGGCGTGCGTCCGCTCTATCTATGGGTTGGCCCGCAATTCGTGGTGTTCGCGAGCGCCCTGCGCATCCTGGAAGCGGCCACCCAGGTACCCAAGCGCTTCGGCATCCGCGGAGTGACCGAGATCGCGGCTCTGAGCTATGCGCTGGCCGACCGCACCCCCTATGAGGGCATCACGATGCTGCGCGCTGGCGAAGCGGTGCGGGTCGGCAGCGGCGGCGCCCAGCGCGCCCTGTACTGGCGCTGGGACGGCCCAACCGAGCAACCGGACTACGACGTCGGTGTCAAGCAGGGCTACGACGCCTTCATGGCCGCCATCGCGCGCCGCCAGCGCCGCCCAGGCGTGGCCGCGGCCTTCCTTAGTGGCGGCTTGGATTCGCGCGTCATCGTCAGCGGTCTCGCGGCCGGCGACAATCAGGTGCATACTGTGAACTACGCGCCCGACGGCACCCAGGACCAAGTGTTCGCGCAACTGGTGGCCGACCAGCTCGGACTGCGCCACACGCAGATCGAGACCAATGCCAACAACGTCGGCCAGGGTTATCGCAAGGATGCTGTCCGGGCCTGGATCCGCGCCACTTTCCCGAGCGGCAAATCAACCGTGCTGTGGTCGGGCGACGGCGGCAGCGTGGGGCTCGGCCACGTTTACATGACGCCGCAGATTGTCGCGGCCGTGGAGCGCGACGCGACCGATGCGGCGATCACCCTGTTCACGCAAGGTATTCCACTGCGGATCATCAAGCGCGCCTCGGTCGGCATGGTGGCCGACCTGACCGCGCAGGGCGTGGCCGAAGAACTGGCCGCGATCGAGAGCCCAGACCCGGGTCGGCGCTTCCACCTGTTCCTGATGGCGAACGACCAGCGCCGCCACCTGGCCCAGCATTTCGAGGACATCGACCTCGAACGGATCGAATTCCATTTGCCGTTCTTCGATGCGGAGTTTATGGCCAGCGTGCTGCGCCTGCCGAACGACTGGTTCATGGCGCACCGCTACTACATGGACTGGCTGAAGCACTTCCCGAATGGCTTGGGGAGCATCCCGTGGCAGGCCTATCCGGGGCATATCCCCTGCACCTTGCCTAGTCCTCCCGGCCTGAAATACCAGTGGGATGTCTACTACGATAAGAAGATGTATGCGCAGATGCGCCGCGCGCAGGCCGCGGCCGGCTATCGCCTGCTGGCGGCGGCGCGCTTCCCGGATCACCTGATCAGCCGCCCGGTGCTGCGCTTGGCGAGCGTGCTGACGGCGACCGGCCTGCGCGACTACAGCTACCTGATCAAGACCGCCGGCATCTACCAGCGCTACTGGGCCGCGGCCGAGGACCAGCGCGCGGCCTGATTACACCAGCACTTCAACCACGTCCGGATAGCTGTGGAGGCCGCCCGGGCTAGCATTGCGCCCGCGGGCGCCGGACTAGAACACCACCACCAGGTCGCCGACATCGGCGCGCAGCAGTTCGGCGAGCTGGATCCACAGCGACGGCACCGCCGCCAGGCGGTGATGCGTTCCGTGGCCAGCGCTTTCAGGATGTCCTCCGCGAACAAGTGGTTCGCGCCGCTGAGGAAGGCCGTGCGCAATGCCGGGCACGGCCAGCGCCGCGGCCAGCCCGGCCATGTGCTCGGGCGAGGTCAGCCAACGTCCGCACCGCGCAATCGGCTGGAATGTAGGCCACCTACCCCGCCTTGAACAGGGGATTGACTGGTACGAACACGGCGCCAGCGGCGGCATCGAACAACGCCGCCACGTTCTCGACCTGCTTGACGCGGTAGACGTCGATCCGCTCGCTGCGCCCCACGCCAGCCGCGACCAGGGCGCGAGCCGCGTGTTTAACCCGCGCTGCCAGCGCGGCGTAGTCAAGCCGGTGGGCGCCGAGCGCGGGGCGCGCAGAGCCGAAAATGGATCGTGGATCAGATACGACATGGTGTAGTTTTTAGAGGCGGTTCTCGCCGATACATCACGCAATCTTTTATGATTCGTGGCAAATTTTGTACATCAGCGGCTATACTCGCCGCATGCCCGCTGCCGCCACTTCTTTCCCGCGTCCCTGGATTCCGATCGCACAGGTGCTTTCTGCCGCCTCGCTGCGGCGCGCTGCATCACCAGCGGCCATACCATATCAATTTTTACCGCTGGCCGGCAGTGCGGCGGCTGCAGGCGATGCCTGAGTCTATCCGTAACTCGCGCCGCGCGTCCGACGGCGCAGTGAACGGAGCAATTCATGTATCTTGACCAAGTCAAAACCCTTCATCATCATGGCAATGCAAAACCCCTTCTTCGACAGCGGTTTCAAGTCGCTTGAAACTTTCTCGGTCTGGAATGAGCTGCCACAGCACTTCTTCGAATATTCATGGTTTTATACCGGCGATTCGCTGCTGCCAACGAACTTTTCCCGCGCTGCCCATAGCGTATATTTCCAGGTGCTGGGCGAGCATGGTTTCGTCGGCCTGTTCCTCTATCTCACCCGCTCTTCCCATCCTGGTACAAGGCTGGGCGCGTCGCCCGCAGCGCCAAGCGGGCCAGCGGGCCACCATGGCTCATCAATATGGCGGTCGCGTTCCAGCTCAGCATTTTGCTTTCGCTTTCGGCGGTGCAGCCCTGAGTTTCGCGGATTTTGACCTGATTTTTACCCTGTTCGGACTGACCATTGTCATCCAGAAACGCATCCTGCCTGCCGAACTGGCAAAGCTGGCAAAGAATCACCATGATGTGCAGCACGTCACAATTTTCGTCCCGGCGATGACCGCAAGTCACTCTCGCTGACACGGGTAAGCCAAGTTAAGAATCGAAATATGATAAGAGTCAAAACCACCATTAGTCTTGCTGGCGGCCTAATCCGTTACGCAGGCGACGCTATCGCTTCGGGTGAAGCAGGAAGGAGGCGACTCTGTATCCTTAACTACCACCGCATCCTTGCGCAACCCGATCCGCTGCTCGACTCCGAACCGACCGTCGAGACCTTCCGCTGGCAAATGGCCCTGCTGGCCAAGTGCTTCAATGTCTTGCCCTTGCACGATGCAATCGGGATGCTTGGTACGCGCGACATGCCTCCCCGTGCGGTGGCGATCACCTTCGACGATGGCTACCGCTCAACCCATGATCTCGCTCTGCCGGTGCTGCGCGAATTCCAGATGCCGGCCACCGTATTCGTCACGACCGGGCACATCGAAAAAGGCAGCATGTGGAACGACGTGATCCTGGAAGCCACACGCCGGCTTCCAGACGGTCAGCTAGACCTGCGCGAGCTCGGCTTCGACAATTATCAGCTGCGCACTGGGTTAGATCGCCAGAACACAGCGCGCGCGCTTACCGAACGCGCCAAATACTTGTCGCCCATGGAACGTGCGCGGCTCAATCGCAGGCTCGAGACCTTAGTTGACTGCCCCCTCGAACAGGAGCTGATGCTGACCCGCGACATGCTGCTGGCACTGGACAACAGCGGTATCGAGATTGGCGGACATACAGTCACCCATCCGATCCTGACCTGTATTGACGATGATGCCGCACGCGATGAAATCGTTCGCAATAAGCAGCAACTTGAAGCCATTCTGGGGAAACCGCTGCGCCTGTTCGCCTATCCAAATGGCAAGCACGGTATCGACTTCGACGAACGTCATGTGCACATGGTGCGCGAGGCCGGCTACCACGCCGCGTTTACGACCGCCATTGGATCGGTATCCGATCGCAGCGAGCGCTACACGCTGCCACGCAGTCGCCCATGGGATACACATCCGCTGAAGTTCGCCTGTCGCCTCCTATACTGGTTGAGCGGGAGAAGCGCGTGAATCAGATCAAGAAATCGCTCGGTCTGTCGTTCGCGACCCAGTACACCGAAATGGCCATCCAGTTTGTCGGTGTCATGTTCCTGGCACGGCTAATCACGCCCGAGGAAATCGGCATCTATTCGGTCGCCGCCTTCTTGATGGCCCTGCTCCATGTTTTCCGCGACTTCGGGGTCGGCAAATACCTGATCGCGGTTGAGGAGCTGACCGCCGACCGGATTCGCTCCGCCTACGGCGTGGCCATCATCCTGGCCGGGTCGATCGCCCTGCTGCTGTATTTCTCGGCCCCGCTGGTCGCACGCTTCTACGACGAACCGCGGGTTGCCGATATCCTAGAAGTGATGTCGATCAGTTTTGCCCTGACACCGCTGGGCGGCCTATTGACGTCGATCTTCCGCCGCAATATGGAGTTCAAGAAGATCATGATCGTACGGGTGGCCAGCTCGATTTCCCATGTGATCACGGCAGTTATCCTGGCGACCCATGGCTTCGGCGCCCTCAGCCTGGCCTGGGCGAATTTTGCCGGCATCCTGTCATTCGGCATCACGGCCGTCGTGCTGCGCACACGCGGCACCCCATATATGCCGAGCTTCAGGAATATGCGGGAAATCCTGTCATTCGGTAGTGTGAACAGTCTGGGCAGCATTGCCACCGTCCTCGGCACCAACGGCCCGGACGTCATCATCGCGAAGACTATCAACCTGGCCGCATCGGGCTACTTCAGCCGGGCCAACGGCATGATCCAAATGTTCCGCACCTTGGTCAATGGCGCGATCGTGCCCCTGATCCTTCCCTATTTCTCGCAGCTGCGGCGCGAGCAGGGCGACGCCAACCTGGCCTACCGTTCGGCCGTCGCGCACCTGACCGTGTTCGCCTGGCCCTTCTTCACCGTGCT
>Ga0265798_10012094_pt1 | contig 10451 bp, 7 predicted proteins | sample P3T30metagenome_FD_192430 | JGI IMG/M metagenome (GOLD analysis project Ga0265798, IMG submission 192430) | Plant litter microbial communities from East Loma Ridge, Irvine, California - P3 T30 | ecosystem: Environmental > Terrestrial > Plant litter > Unclassified | place: USA: California...
TCAGGAAGGGCACCGGGTTCACAGCATGGCCGTCGATCCGCACCTCATAGTGGAGGTGCGGGCCGGTCGAGCGGCCGGTCAAGCCCATCAGCGCGATCAGCTGGCCGCGCTTCACGCGCGTGTTGTCGGAGACGAGGATCTTCGACAGATGCCCGTACCGCGTCGCAATGCCCTTGCCGTGGTTGATCTCAACCATGTTGCCATAGCCGCCCTGGCGCCCGGCGTGGCTGATCACACCGTCGGCGGTGGCGTAGATCGGCGTGCCGCTCGGACCGGGAATGTCGACACCGGCGTGCATCGCCGCGGTGCCGCGGAACGGGTCGCTGCGGATCCCGAAATTGCTGGTGAACTGCAGCTTCTGCACCGGCTGCACGGAGGGGATCGCGATGACGCCCTGCTCGAGCCGGTCGAGCTTCTTCCAGCTCATGAACAGCGAGCGGAACTGCTGGTCGGCGGCGAGATCGGCGCGCGCCTCGGCGCTGTTGGCCTCGACCAGCGGGCCGCCCATCGCGCTGCCGCCCTTCGCCAGCCGCGCGGTGGAGATGCCCAGCTTGCGCACCGTTTTGGCGGTCGCGGCATAGCGCTGGTCGAGCTCGCGCTGCGCCACCGCGGCGAGCTCGGCCTGGCGCGTCTCGACCCGCAGGAAGGGCTTGATCGTGTCGGCGGCGAGGCGGGTGGCGTCGGGATCGATCGCCAGCGTCGCGCGCGCCAGCTCGCGGCTCTCGCCCTCGCCGGTCAGCGCGGCGGCGAGCAGCGCCTGGCGCTGCTCGATACGGCTGGCGTGGAGCTCGGCGGTGCGACGGATGGTGGCGACACGAGTCTGCAGCTGCGTGACCTTCTGCTCCATCTTGACCAGCTTGCGCTCGCTGGTCGGCGCCGTCTTGAGCCCCGTCGCGACCGCGACCTGCTGGCTGGCGGCGACCGCGCCGTAGCCCGCGAAGGCCAGGACCATCGCGGCCCCACCGCGCACCATCAGGCGGCGCGTGCCATCAGTGGCGCGCAGGCGATCGAGCGGGCGCGCGGCCGGCGTGAGAGCGGTGTCGTTCATCGAACCCCAGATCAAAGATTGCGACCGGGCGGCGGGCTGCCGCGCGGTCTTCCCCTTTTCTCGTACTGCCGCCCCGGAGACGAAGCCTCCCAGGCACAAAGGTTTGTGACCTGAGCAGGGTTAATCGGGCAAGAGCAGCGGCGCGGGAGCGCGCCCGATCGACGGAGAGACGCGGCGAGTCGTTGTAATTCGCCGAGTCGAGTAGCGAGGGATCGCGTGATTTACGTAACTTGCGAGTGATTCTTGGTGGCGGATCGGCGCGAGTGACTGGCGCGCGAGAAGGGGTTTGCTCCAATGTGGAGCGATGGAGCGCGCTCGAATGCTGCGGTGATCTGGCGCATAACAATTCAGATTGTTAGCCCACTTGTATCTCGGGGCGGCTAGGGTTGAAGTCTGGCGCTCGTCAATGCGTGCTGAGGTGAGTTCGCATCCGTCTATGCGATGGCGAGCGTCGTGCACGCAGCAGAGCCCTGAGCCCGCCAGCGACGCTCTCCCGCTCCGCCGCCCGCCGTCATCCCAGCGCGCGCGCCGCCTCCAGCACCTCCTCGGCGTGGCCCGGCACCTTCACCTTGCGCCACGCGCGCACGAGCCGTCCGTCGGCGCCGTAGAGGAAAGTGGCGCGCTCGATCCCCATATAGGTGCGGCCATACATCTGTCGCTCGCCCCACACGCCGAACGCCTCAGTGACGCTGCCATCGAGATCGCTGCCGAGCGGGATGGCGAGCCCATGACGCGCGATGAACTTGTTGTGCTTGGCCACGGTGTCGCGCGAAATGCCGATGATCGTCGCGCCCGCCGCGGCGAAGCGGCTGGCCAACGCGGAGAAATCGAGCGCCTCATGGGTGCAGCCGGGCGTGTCGTCCTTCGGATAGAAATAGACGATCAGCGGCCGCGGCAGCTCACGCAGCCGCAGCGGCGCGCCGTCGGTGCCGGTCACGGTGACGTCGGGGATGGTGTCCACGCGATACTCTCCTGCCACTGCGCGGCGACGCTCTCGCGCACCCGGTCCAGCGTGGCAAGCAGCGTTTCCCAGTCGGGCAGCATCACCGCGCGCGCGATCAGCGCGCGGGTCGCCGCCGCGCCGGGCTCCTGCGCGTCGGGTGCGACCAGCCGCCCGGTCACCAGCAGCCGGGCGAGCAGCGCATAGGCGTCGCGCATCGCCGGCGCGAGCGCACCCTCCGCCACCAGCGCCTCGATCGCGACGCTCAGCCGCGGGTCGAAGCCGCATCGCCGCGTCAGCTGGGTGACGTGCACCGCGAACTCCAGGTCGACCAGGCCGCCCGGCAGCAGCTTGGCGTCGAGCGGCCCCTGCGGCGGCTTGTGCCGCGCCATCTCGGCGCGCATCTCGGCGGCCTCGGCGGGCACGTTGCGCGCCGGCCGCCCGCCTGCCAGCACCCCGGCGACGATCGCCTCCACCGCGGCCCGCGCCTCGGGCGAGCCGAAGACGGCGCGTGCGCGAGTCAGCGCCATATGCTCCCAGGTCCACGCTTCCTCGCGCTGGTAGCGCGCGAAACTGTCGAGGCTGACCACCAGCGGCCCCTGGGCGCCCGAAGGCCGCAGCCGCGTGTCGACCGGGTAAAGCGGACCCGCCGCGGTCGGCACCGACAAAGCCGCGGTGACGCGCTGCGCCAGCCGGGTGAAGTAGAGCGTTGCGCCGAGCGGCTTGGCGCCGTCCGACTCGGCGGTGAAATCGCCGGTGAAGAGGTAGATCAGGTCGAGGTCGGAGGCATGCGTCAGCGCCATTCCGCCCATCCGGCCAAGCGCGAGGATGACCAGCTCGCCGCCGGGCACGCGACCGTGCGCGCGCTCAAACTCGGCCGCGGCGGCGCTCGCCAGCGTCTCGATCGCGGCCTCGGCGACGCGCGCGTAGCCGGCGGCGACGTCGAGCGGGTCGGCCGCACCGGCGACGATCTGCGCGCCGAGCGCGAAGCGCTTGTCGCCGACGATCCGCCGCACGTGATCCAGCAGCGCCTGATAGTCCGCTCCCTCCTCCACCGCGCGCATCTCCGCGACCAGCGCCGCGATCTCGCCCACGGGTGCGAAGGCGCTGGCATCGATCAGCCCGTCGAGCAGGTCGGCACGGCGTGCCAGCTCGTCGGCCAAGGTCGGCGCGTGGCTGAGCAGCTCGGCGAGCAGCGCGGTCAGCGCCGGGCGCGCCTCGAGCAGGCGGAAGACGTTGACCGCGCTCGGCAGTCGCTCGAACAACCGATCCAGGCGGTTGAGCGCGACCGCGGGCACCGGCGCCTGCGCCAGCGCGCCGACCAGCGCGGGGAGCACCGCTTCCAGCGCGCTCTGCGCTGCCGCGGAACGCAGCGCGGGGTAACGCGCCTCGCGCCAGGCGGTGACGCGGCGCACCGCGTCCTCGTTGTCGACGAAACCAGCCTCGCTCAGCGTCTCGCTCAGCCGAGCCCGGTCGAACGGCAGACCCGCCGCGGCGACGGGAGCGAGCCGGTCGAACGCCGCCGCGACGCGCTCGACCTGCGGCGCGAGCAGCGCGAGCAGCGCCGCGCCGTCGTCAAGGCCGTGCAGCCGCGCGACCCGGTCGAGCGCTTCGCCCGCGGGCAGCGCATGGGTCTGGCGGTCATCGATCATCTGCACGCGATGTTCGATCGTGCGCAGCAGCGTATAGGCCCCCGAAAGCGCGGCGGCGTCGGCGGCGTCGATCCGCCCCGCGGCGGCGAGCGCGGCCAGCGCGTCGCGGGTGGCGGGCGCGCGCAGCGACGCGTCGCGCCCGCCGTGGATCAGCTGGTGAATCTGCGCGAAGAACTCGATCTCGCGGATGCCGCCGCGGCCGCGCTTGAGATCGTAGCCGGGACCAAAAGCCTGGCCCTGCGCGTGATGGTCGCGGATGCGGCGGGTGATGTCGAGGATCTCACCGACCGCGCCGAAATCGAGGCTGCGCCGCCACACGAAGGGCCGGACCGCCTCGAGGAAGCGCGCGCCCAGCGCGCGGTCTCCCGCCGCCACCCGCGCGCGGATGAAAGCGGCGCGCTCCCACGGCAGCGCCTGCGACTCATAGTAACTGATCGCGGCATCGATCGGGATCGCGATCGGCGTCGCCTCGGGCGAGGGGCGCAGCCGCAGGTCGACGCGCAGCACATAGCCGTCGGCGTCGCGCGCCTGGAGCAGCTCGAGCACGCGCCGGCCGATCCGCACCGCCGCGTCGGCGACGTCCTCGCGCGCGCGACACGGCAGCGTCGCGGGATCGTAGAGGAAGATCGGGTCGATATCGGACGAGTAGTTGAGCTCGCGGCTGCCCTGCTTGCCCAGCGCGATCGCGACGAAGCCGCTCGGTACGGCGCCCGGCGTGCGCTCGGCGATCGCGCCGGCGATGGCGCGGTCGAGGGCCGAGTCCGCGAAGTCGGTGAGCTGCGCGGTGACCGCAGTGAGGTCGAGTGCTCCGGCGAGGTCGCCCAGCGCCACCTCGAGCGCGAGCGCGCGCCGCTCCAGCCGCAGCCGCCGCGCGAGCGGCAGGTCGGGAGCATCGAGGGCCTTCGCGGTAGCTGCCTCACGTTGGAGCAAGGTGTTCAGAAACGGAGCGAATTGTTCCGCCCGTCGGCGCGCCTCGTCGAACGAGTGAGTCATCATGGCGAAACCTAAGCCGAGGTCGCACGTTGCCGCAACATGGTAGCAGAACACCCCTCGTCCTCAGGCGGCCCGCGCGGCGATTATGTCGTGCGTGCGCCGCAGGCGGGGGACATGCTCGCTGGATCGCTGCGGTCTGCGTATCGCCGCGACAAGGCGCTGCCGAGCGACATGGCGGGGCTGCTGGCGAAGTTGGGCGCGACCGGGCACTGACGGCAGCGCTCGCGTTAGCCGTCACCGTCCATTGACGACGCAAGTCCGGACCTACCGCGCGGCGTCATCCTGAACCCGTTTCAGGACCCACCTCTCTGCCCGAACAGCGCCCGGAAGGTTCGCGGGCCAGCCTCACGCAGATCACCCCAATTGATAGAAAAGGTACGGGTGCGCTCACCGCGCCAAGCCGGCACGTCTCTCCCAAGGCAGGGTGGATCCTGAGACGAGCTCAGGATCACGGCATGCTAGACTGAAGCATCAACTCGCCACCCGATGCGCCGTCCTCACGCGTCGCGGTCGCGGCTCAACTCGTCGACCTCGTTCATGATTGAATCGAGCGTCGTGCGATCACCGCTCACCTCATGGTCCCGGCGCGACGACAGCGCGCCGTCGGTCATCAGCGCCTCGAGCGCGACTCGACCGCGCGCGACACGGCTTTTGATCGTGCCAACCGCCACGCCACAGATCTCAGCGGCTTCTTCATAGGCGAAACCGCCCGCGCCGACGAGGATCAACGCCTCGCGCTGCGGCTGCGGCAGGTGCATCAGCGCGCGCTGCATGTCCGCGAGCTCGACGTGCTTGTCCTGGCTGGCGGGCGCGGCGAGCACGCGGTCGGCGACGAGATCGTCCCACTCACCCTTGAAGCGCGCGCGGCGCATTTGGCTGAGGAACAGGTTGCGTAAGATGATGAAGGTCCAGGCGCGCATGTTGGTGCCTGCCTGGAAGCGCTTGCGCGCCGCCCACGCCTTGAGCAACGTCTCCTGCACGAGATCGTCGGCAAGGTCGCGGTTGCCCGAAAGCGAGCGGCCGAACGCACGCAGATGCGGGATCACGAGCGCGAGCTGCTTCTTGAACTCGGGATCCGACAGCGCGACATATTCCGTCGGCGCCGAGGCCGACGCCTCGTTCGCATGCGAGGGTGATTGGGTCATGCCGCTCCGTCGTGCTGGCGCGTCGCCGCTTTGGCGCTCGTCCGATGCTGGAAGATAGGTATCGGCCGGCCGGTTGGCCAGCCCGTCACGCACCACTTGTTCGAGCATCGCGTCAGGACAGCAGGATAGCGGCGAAGGCCACGACGATCAGCACCAGCGACGCCGCGAGGATGTAGCGAGTCATGCCCGGCGTGCTGCCGGCGCGGGCCTCGTCGGTCTCGAGATGAACTCGATCGTTGTCGTCTGCCATGAGGCTGCAACGCGCATCGACCGTTTTGGGTCCGTAAGGATGGGAACAAGTCACGAGGGCGGCTAAGGATTAGCAGGCGCGGGTTGTCGCGGAATGCCGATATTGAGGTTCGTCCCGTCGCTGCGCACCGCAGCGCTAGAACCTGCCCCTCGTTCGCTACAACCCGCCACTCCCTCCCGCCATCCCCGCGTAGACGGGAATCCAGACGCGCTGTCGTCAGCGATGGCGCCGGAGCGTTCGCGCGTCTGGATCCCTGCCTTCGCAGGGATGACGTGGAATGAGTGGGCGGCGGCAGCGCCCGCTACGACCTTGGCGCGAACCCCGAGTCCGCGGCGAGGCACGCGTCCGCGCGCCTCGCCTCCACCTTCACGCCGGGACGGTGGTCTCGTCGAAGAACAAAGCCTGGCTGATCGCCGCCTTCACCGTCGAGCGCTGGAACGGCTTGGTGATCAGGAAGGTCGGCTCGGGCCGCTCGCCGGTCAGCAGACGCTCCGGGAAGGCGGTGATGAAGATCACCGGCACGTTGAACTCGGCAAGGATGTCCTTCACCGCGTCGATCCCCGAGCTGTCGTCGGCGAGCTGGATGTCGGCCAGCACCAGCCCCGGGCGATCCTCCATGGCCAGCGCCACCGCCTCATCACGCGTCACCGCCACGCCGGTGACCTCATGGCCGAGATCCCGCACGATCGATTCGATGTCCATCGCGATGATCGGCTCGTCCTCGATGATCAGCACACGCGCGCGCGTCTGCTTCTCGATCTCGGCGAGCGCCTCGGCCACCAGCGAGTCGACCTCGGCAGGCTCGACCTCGATCAGATAGGCTGCGTCCTCGGGCGTGAAGCCCTCCATGGCGGTGAGCAGCAACGCCTGGCGCGAGAGCGGCGTCATCCGCGACAGCCGCGCGCGTGCCACCGCCTCCTGCTCCTCGGCCGGCTCGTTGCTTTCGACCTCGTCGAAATTGGCCGAGTTCCAGATCGCCTGGAAGGTCCGGTAAAGGCCGAGCCGCGGGTCGACGTCGCGCGGGAACTGATCGGGTGCGGCGACGATCGCCTCCAGCGTCGCGCGGACGTAGCGGTCGCCCTGCGCCTGGCTCCCGGTCAGCGCGCGGCCGTAGCGGCGCAGGAACGGAAGATGCGGCGCGAGTTGTTGTCCGAGCGACATGTGTAGAAAGCCCTCCCTCACGGCGTGACGCGATCGCGCCGCCGTGTGTCGTGATACCGGTCGTGGACGGTGCGCAACCGTGGCAATAAGTTCCCCCCGGCCGGCGATTTTCGTCGCACGGCGGGGGAACCATCGAGGGGCTATTTGGTTTCATCCGGCGAGCGCGGCTAACCGTGCCAAGCCGCATACGAATGTTCCATCGTGTTCCGCTCGACCCGCCCAGCGGTCGCTGGGGCCGGGTTGTCTTGGGGGGTAAGCGTTGACGTCGGACAAGAAAGCGCCGGAGAAGCCGAAGAAGGGCACCGCTGCGCACTCGAAGAATCGGGACATGGGTTCGGCGTTGCGCTCCGTCTATCAGAAGACCGTTGAGGAAAGCGTGCCGGACGATCTCCTTTCCCTGCTCGGCAAGCTTGACTGACCGAAGTGACGGCGACCGAAGCCGCTGACGTCCCGCGCCCGCCCGCGGGGCGGGGCGAGTTCGTCGGCCGCTGGCCGACGGGCGCCAAGCTTTTCCTGATTCTCAGCATCGCGCTGCTGCCGCTGGCACTGATCGCGATCTTCGCGACATTGCGCGTCACCCAGATCGCCGACACGGAGCTGCGCTCGCACCTTCGCGTCGCCGCGGCCGAGTCGAGCCGCGCGATCGCGATCGAGCTGGTCGGCGACATGACCGCGCTGCGCGTCGCGGTCGACGCGCTCACCGCCGATCGCGGCGACGCACCGAGCTGCGCGCGCGCGCAGGGCGTCTTCGCCCAGCAGTCGGCGGCGGGCACCGGCTTCGTTATCCTCGATCGCCGCGGCCGACCGATCTGCGGCGAGCCCTTCCCCGGCGCCGCCGCCGTCGCGCGCCAGGCCGATCCGGCGGTGGTCAGCGCGCGCTTCGTCGACGGCGCGGCCGGGGGCCGGCGCGGGTTGGTCCTGCGGATCGCCGGACGTACCAACGGGGTGAGCGCGGCGGCCTATTTCCCCGCCGCCTTCCTGCAGCAGCTGAGCCGGCCGAGCGGGTTCGCACTCGATTACGGCTCGACCCTCACGCTCGGCAACCAGCGGCTCGAGCTCGATCCTCTCGAGCGCGAGAGCGCGTTCGAGCGCCGCGAGGCGGCGCGCAACGATCTCGCCATCGCCGGGCTGGCGCTGGAGATGCAGGTGCGCAGCGCGCCGATCAGCTCGCCGCTGCTGATCGCGCTGGCGCTGCCGCTGCTGATGTGGGCGTTGGCCGCGGCGATCAGCTGGTTCGTGGTCGATCGCCTGCTGATCGCCCCGCTGCGCGCGCTGCGCGGCAGCATTGCGGCCTATGCGCCAGGCGACCAGCCCGATCCCGCGATGCTGCGCGCGCTGCCCGCACAGGAGATCCGTGAACTCGGCGACACGTTCCGCGCGCTCAGCCGCACCGTCGCCTTGCACGAGGCCGGCCTCGCCGAGGGGCTGGTGCGCCAGACCAAGCTGACGCGTGAGGTGCACCATCGCGTCAAGAACAACCTCCAGGTGATCTCGAGCCTGATCAACTTCCACGCGCGCGGCGCGCGCAGCGCGGAGGCGACCCAGGCCTATGCCTCGATCCAGCGCCGCGTCGACGCGCTCGCGGTGGTTCACCGCTACCACTTCGCGGAGATGGAGGAGAATCGCGGCGTGGGGCTGCGCTCGGTATTGGGTGAGCTGGCTTCGAGCATCCGCGCCACCGCGCCGGAGGGCACGCGGATCGGCATCGTGCTCGACATCGATCCCTTCTACGTCACGCAGGACGTGGCGGTCGCGGTCGCCTTCCTCGTCACCGAGCTGGTCGAGCTGGCGATGACCTGCGCGCCCGAGGCGCAGCTCCGCATCTCGCTCAAGCCCGTTGCGGGCACCGCAGAGAAGGCGATGCTGCGACTGTCCTCGCGCGCGCTCGTCGACAGCGACATCCTGCGCGACGGGCTTGGCCATCGCTACGGTCGCGTGATTGAGGGGCTGACCCGCCAGCTGCGCTCGTCGCTGCAGCACGACCCGCTCTCGGGTGCCTATGAAATCGCGGTGGCGGTGACCGGCAGCGAGTAAGAGCATCTTCCCCAAGGCTTTGGAAAATAATGCCGCAGCAGCGGAACCGATCATGGGAAGACCCGTTCAGCAGATCGGACAGCGACCTTATGCCCCCCCGCTCTCGCTGTCCGCGACATAGGCCCGGAAGCGTCCACCCCTCCCCCCCCCGGTGACGCTTCCGGGCCTTTATCATTTCACCGTCATCGCCGATCGCGTACCGCAAGCTATTGCAGGCGCGGAACGAACACAGCTGCCGGGCATTGATGACGTGATCTTCTAGGAGGCGGTTCGATGCGTAAGGTGATGACGGTCGCGGCACTGGCCGGTGCGATGCTGGTGGCGGCGTGCAACACGGTCGGCGGCGTCGGCAAGGACGTGTCGTCGGCAGGCGACGCAGTCAGCACCGCGGCAGACAAGTCCAAGTAACGCTATCCCTTCGGGGTCGCACGGGAGGCGGGTCGCGGCGACGCGGCCCGCCTTTTGCTATGGGGCGGGGCGTCAGCGGCATCGCCGAGCCACTAAGATCCTCTCTTGCAAGGAGAGGTGGCGCGCCGTGCGTCGGAGGGGTGTCGACGATGGTCAGTCTTCCGACCTTCGCCGGCCGAGCTTCTCCACCGTCGGCGCTAAGCGCCACCACCTCTCCTTGCTGGCGAGGATCTTAGAACGCCCGCTATTTGGCCTCGACCGCCGCAGCGGTCTCGCGCGCACGCTTGCGCTCGGTGAACCAGATGCCGACGATCGCCAGCTCATAAAGAATCACCAGCGGGATCGCGAGCAGCAGCTGCGAGCCGACGTCGGGCGGCGTCAGCACCGCGGCGATGGCAAAGGCGCCGACGATCGCGTAGCGCCGCGCGCCGATCAGCTGCTTGCGCGTCACGATGCCGGCGCGCTCAAGCAGCATCAGCAACACCGGCAGCAGAAAGGCCGCGCCGAAGCCGAACAGGAACTGCATGACGAAGCTGAGATAATAACCCATCGCCGGCAGCGCCTGCTGGTGCACGCCGCCAACGTCACCGGAGAAGCCGAGCAGGAAGTGCAGCGCCATTGGAATGGCGACATAATAGGCCATCGCGGCGCCCATCGTGAACAGCACCGGCGTGGCCAGCAGGAACGGCAGCAGCGCGCGCTTCTCCTTGCGGTACAGGCCGGGCGCAACGAACTGCCACAGCTGCATCGCGATCACCGGAAAGGAGATCATCATCGCGGCGAAGAAGGCGACCTTCACCTGGACGAAAAAAGCCTCGAA
>Ga0265798_10012095_pt1 | contig 10451 bp, 10 predicted proteins | sample P3T30metagenome_FD_192430 | JGI IMG/M metagenome (GOLD analysis project Ga0265798, IMG submission 192430) | Plant litter microbial communities from East Loma Ridge, Irvine, California - P3 T30 | ecosystem: Environmental > Terrestrial > Plant litter > Unclassified | place: USA: California...
GCATCCCTCATCTTAGTAATCTTGCAATGGATGCCTATCGTCGAAACCTGCATGCCGCGCACCTGGTCCCGGATGCTGACGAGATCAATGAGATATATCGGTCCAGCCCACCAGGCAGCCCGTTCCGAAAGCTCATGACCAAAGTTGCTGCGAGGCAAATCATGGATCCGGATGTCGACAAGGATGCCGAGTCGTACAGATCGTCTTTCGAAGATAACGCAGACTTCGCTGTCGAAATGGTCAATGCGATTCGATCCTTGAGTGGTGGCATACTGTTCGACAATCCAATGGAGGGAGCTGAATGCTCGTGGCACGACCACTCTGACGGCAGCGACTGCAAAGAAATGGTGGTCGATAAACGGCCTTTCAACGCCAAAGTACCCCAGCCCAACGGCATTTCAGGTACGTGCGGCGTGTATGCGCCTTGAAATCGAACTGTGTTTAGATAACACGTGCTTATAGTTTGAAGGTTCGACCAAGCCGCTACTGAGCCCAACGATTACGCGCGTGAGGCAGACCCCTCTTGCGGAGCTATCAACCGACAAACGCACGCCTCGGAAGCTAAACCTTCCGCCCTTGCGAGGTCAGGCGAAACCTGGCGCACAGCAGCGCTCGACAAGCCTGACGCATGGACGAGCCGCGTCGACTCCTTTGCGAAATGCGACGGGCATCTCGCCGGACAACTCTTCCCCTGACAAGTCCGGCGGATCGGGAGAGAACTGCGCGACTACTCAAAAGGCACAGCCGCCTCGAAGCCGCAAGAACCCATCTAGATCTCCTGTCAAGTTGGAGCACAGGGAGAAGCGTCCAACGGTGGAGGACCTGCCCAAAGCACCTGCAAACTCGCCAACTGCCGCCACCAACGGCCGGCCGAGCCCCAGCAGATCACCCAGCACCGCAAACACTCCCCGAAAGGTTACCGCAAAGGGCAACCCAAATGCCCGACGAGCTGTGACCGGTCCTGCGCGAATGAATGGTTACTCTCCGGATGCGAACTCGCCAGATGGTGAAGATGTCGACTCAAGCAACAGCAAAACCCAAGGCCGCGTCAACGGAGTCGTGCAACAGCTCAATGGCGCCGAACGAGCCGGCGCTAGCACTCCAAACATCAATTCCACAAGCAGTAGCAGTAGCGAGCCGCAGAGCACTGGCTACCATGACGGTTCCGGGTCAGTGAACGGCGCGCCCCGGAGCGTGGCTGATACCACGAGCAGTGAGGATCTCGAGAATAGAAAGTCGCCGATGAAGCTGAAGAGGAAAGTGCCGGGTTGACTCCTCATAGCTTAATCGTATTCTACATGACATTCTGCGGGTGGCGCGAACAAATAACACATGATACCCACGGCACGGAGATATTTAGTTGAAATAGAGCATTTTAAGTACATCTAGCTCTACATCGACCCCAGACAGAATTTTCCATCAGGATCGACTACTCAGCTGGGCACACCCTCGTAATCCCACCCATCATCGCCTCGTCTACGCCGCCTTTTGCTGTTGCGCCTGTTAGACACACACTTTACCAAGATCGTCAAGACGCCAAGCGCAAAGAGTATCACGGCCGCAGTAGTCGGTACAGCAACAGTACTGTTGTTCTGCGCACGCTGGACGTACGGACACGTCGAATTCTGGCCGACGACCCAGCAAGGTTCACTATCCAAGTTGTTGAAGTCGACCCAGAGGAGCTCGTCTTCAATAGTGTCCTGGTCGCGATCCACGCGAGTGCGCTCCCAACTTCGCAGGAGGTACGTATTCTGCAAGCCTGTGCGCGGGACGTCGAAGGCCGTGTCGTCCGGGCAGGTTGTCCCTGCTTCATCGTAAGATGCACTCTGCCGACTGATTGCCCATTCGTAGAGGCTGCCAGTTCGGCGACAGGCACTGTGGTGTTCGTTGTTGCAGACGGCGTTCTGCCAGAAGCCTGTGCTGATGTTCATCGCAGCGCAGCGGTTCTCGTAGCCAAGGTCGTCATCGTTTTCCGAAGCATCTGCCGACTCGATGTCCTCTGCGGCTGTTGGAAACCCAGGAGCCCAAGACCAGAGGGTAGATTGGATGTAGTCTTGATAGGGACGGAAGTCCTGGTCTGCAGTTATATTCTGGAGCGGCTGGACCAGCACAGGGGAAACGCCACATGATGTCTGATTTGCCAACGAAGTCAGGAGGAAGGGTGGGTCAAGGTTGAGGCGTTGGTCGGAGAATGCCCATGAATTGTTGACGCTTGACACATTGAAGCTATCTGGGAGATAGAAGCATCCGTCGAGAATTTCGCCCGCAGCAGTTGTGGTCAGTGGTCGTGCACTCTGCAGGTAGTATGGTGGGAATATGGTTTCGGCGTCCTGACTGATATCGTATGCGTCCATTTCTGGGTCTATATCTCCAAACCCAACGAACAGTCGCTTCCCTTGCGACATCTCTACAAAATTCTCCGAGGGCCAACCGTCAGGTGTTGAGGTCGAAGTTTGGGGCCCCTCGACAATGTAGTACCCCGGCATTGGTTCGAGCCTTCTGTTGGCGTCGAACCAGCTTCCGTTGATGTTTGCTCGCTGTTGTTGCAGCTCAGATGGTGTGTACACGAGAGAAGACAGGTTCAAAGAGATGGCCGTACTCAGACCGCTTGCAGATAATTGTTCCGGGGAAGGTGCTTCAGCATTGCCTGTTGGGTCCTCTGCTGACGTTGCGGCGTGCAAGTTCAAGATAGCATATGCCAGCGTGGCGTTGAGATTGGTCTCGGTCGTCTCGAGATATGATGACAAGATTCCTGACAGCCAGTCCAGGTTCACAGCAGAGTTGCATGAGTATGGTCCTATCTGCCTGACAGATCCTTGCGGAGATTCGCTAGGCTGCGCGAGAGCACTATCAGTTGCTGATGAGCTTGCGACTGGGAGGGACGCGGTAGGTTCTGAGGCTCCTCCAGATGCTTCCGGAGAGGTTGCGGCGCTAGAAGTTGCTTCCGTCATACTTGCTTCCCGTCGAGCATTCCCAGTAATCGAAGCTGCATTGCCGCTCGAGGAGATCGATACCATCGACAGCGATATGGCAGTCTGTGTGCTTGCCGTTGTTGGCGGCGACGAAGTCCCAAATTGATCGCCAGGCAGCGTTGGGTCTTCACCAAGCTGCACCGGACAGAGACTCCATATTCGACGGCTCACATCCCAGTATATATCGATCTCGAATCGGTGGAACCCTATAGCCAGCAGGTTGGAGAAGCATCGCTCCGCGGGCTCCACGAGATAGTCATCGTTCGAGAAACAGGCAGCAGTGAGTGATATTCCTGCCTGTTGCACGAAGTTCACCGGGATGGTGAGAGCGAGATCTCGTTGTGACTGGATGCAGAGTTAGCGTGCTGTAGTATGATATGCAATACACATCAAGTAGACATACTAGTTGACGCGTGAAGAGCCGACCGTCTGGCTTTGCATTGTCATCTGGATTGTAAGACATCCGCGATCCCTTCCTGCCATTCAACGCCCACTAAACATTATTGTACACACGCATGTATGACCGACTGGCCCGGCCCGAACGACGATGTAATACGAGATGACGAAGTTGATGTTGATGGAACAGTCAAGTCCAGACTCCGGGTCGCTGGATGTCTACGGGAGATCACGCTGCGATCCCCATCGACCAATCAGCTTTGCGCGCTCCTACAGTGCTTCCAATTTGCCTACATCTGCCTTCTCTGCCTAAGGACAAGTCGTTCGCAACTCCATTGTTGAAGGCCATGCGTCTTTGCTTTTAGATGGGGTTTGGTCATCCTGTTTTTCTTCGTAGACTTCCACGTGACGCGGAAGCATGATGGGACCAGACCACGCCACGCGGCGAACACCATGTCAACATGCAGTCTGAACTGCCGACCATTTTCGGCTACCCGCCATCACCACAAAACTTCGCCTCTTGTCTGCTTCCAGCTGCCCTTTCCCAATCGCGCAGACGCAGGACGCCGATGCGCCCCAAACAGGTAAGCGACCTTGGCGCTAGACTGACCAGGAGCTCGCGCAAGGGCCAGGTCGATCAACGGTGCGCCGTCTGCACGGCTCAGACGCCACATCATACTACTACACCGCGTAGCGGCTTGGACGTCCGCTGGATGATCAACGTTGCCGACGGTGCTTGGAAGACGGGAAACATGGCTGCGTGGACGCTCTCCTATCGATGGCGTGGGGACTATTGATGGAGACATGCAATCTCCGGCCAGTGCGTTCCCAATGGACATCGAGATAGGGAGGCAGAGAAAGAAAAACTCGTTGAGGTTGGATTTGAATATCCTCGCTTCATGACTTGCGAACTGATTCATGATCGAGTCGCATCCTCTCTGTGGACTACCTATTGCAAGTCCTGTAACGTCGGCGCCGATACACGCAATTAATCGTCGCTCGCACACAACAACGCTCAAGCGCGCCAGAGCCTGGGTGATCGTTCCCATGCTCAGTGGGTATCAAAGAGACTAAAACATCGACAAAGCCGCCGCCCCTGTTTCCCACTTCATTAGATCCCTCCCTCCGATGCTGTAATAACTGTTTGATTCTGATAAACTTAGAAACTGTCGTAGTGTCGTGTCGTGAAAGACATTAGTGAGTCAAGTTCGAAAGGCTCATCTTGTCTCGCGGCGATCCATCAGGTGATAGTGCAGAGTGTGCCGAGATGGGCGTACGGTGAGCTGCATTGGGATCGAACGCACAGAGAGCGTCGGTCGATGTCGGCAGGCTGGAGATTCTAGGTAGCTGGACATTCGCCGGATAGGATGTTGTCGCCGATGTGGGCGTTGCATGGTGAGGCGCACTTGGTTGTTGCCATGGCTGCGAGGGCAATGTGCAGTTGGGCGCCGGGATGTTGGTCTGCAACTGCAACGGCGATGGGTATCTTGGTTGCGAGTTCATGTACTGCGGTTGCTGTGGGTACAGCTGATGAGAGTGGTAAGGCATGAATGACTCCTGCAGCATCGGAGCCGAAGCCATTTGCTTCTGGTCCCCAAAGCGAGACATCGAATAGTCCGCTTCCTGAGCGAAAGCACCGGGAACACCAAGCTGAAGCATGGGAGCTGAAGAGGAGCGTCGCTCATCGCGAGCGCCGGACAGAGGTGGAAGCTCGATGGGCGATGTGCCGTTGTGGGGGGAACGCACAGAGGCTGAGGAGTCCGACATCAATGATGGTGGTCCTCCGTCTGCAGATAATTGCGAAAAGCCAGACGGCGATGGAAGAGGTGTTTCGACCATTCGATGAGACTGGATCGGACCGTTCGAAGGGATGCGGATCGGTTGTGGCATATGACCGTGAGGATGGAACATTGTCTGACCGTAGTATTGTTGCTGAGGCATCGACATCTGACCTGGAAAGTTCGTTGGTAATGGGTGCTGCTGCTGCTGTTGTTGTTGCTCCTGCTGCTGCTGCCGCTGGTGTGTCGAAGAAGCCAAGGTTTGCGGTTGCTGTCGAACCTCCAGTTCAGTGCGTCGATTGCTGCTTCGTCGTCGTCGATTCATGCCGCCATTCCACCAGTTCTTGACAGCGTTGTCGCTGCGCCCTCGTAGCCTGCGTGCAATTTCTGCCCATCGTTTGCCCATCTCCGCGACCATCTGCTCAATCATGACACCTTCGTCGGCGGAGATCGGCTCGTGGTTCAGCGTTGGCTTCAGGTTCTGGTGAAAACGTTCCCGACATTGCTTTGGTGATCTTGTTCCGATAGTCTGAGAGATCCGCACCCAATTGTGAGCACCGTGGAGTTGAACAAGTTGCAGCAGCGTCGAATCTTCGGTCTGCGACCAAGGTCCTCTCTTGTGTTGAGGCATGATTGTTGATGTTCAGAGCAATGCCGGCAGTTGATAGTGCTAAGTGCATGTCAGTTAGGTGTTATTGTCGACCATCAACAATAGTACAATGTGGTAAGGCATCGATGATGACAATAGCCAGCACTGTTACCATCGATGATCGAAGGTGGGAGGTGGGAACGTACCTTTGCTGCAGACGTTACGCACGACGTTGAATTCCGTAGGGGAAAAAAAGGCTGCGGCGGATAGCGAGGTGCAGATATAGAGACGTTCCTTCCTCGCGGTGACAGGTGACGGTCGAGCAGCGGGAATATAACTGCCGTCTCAACGGTGCCAATCCGATCAGGGAAAGGGCGCTAGCATCGCCTGGCAATTTGGATTGACTTTTGTCTCGTCCGGCGGATCTCTAGTCGTCAATCACGACGAAGTTTAAAGTTTAAACCGGCGGCGATGTGGAGGAGGCGTTTGACGATTCGATAGGGCCAAGGGAAGATGGACAATGTCGCTGCAGACACGATCGATGCCTGCCTGGGTGCTGGCGCCGGGGCGAAAGACAGTGGGCACGATCGGGCGTGTCGTGCACAGCGGTGGAGGAAAAGAGGATACAGGACAGGACATGCATGATGAGAAAGAGCCGCCCGAGGAGGTCTACATATGTGCGGGCACCCGTACCACGGATCAGGACCCAGCGTCAGAGGTGAGGTTCCTGGGCCGTGCCAAAGAGCTGGTAGCTGCGTGCGCTTGCAGGGAGGGCCCCATGTTTTCGCAACGCTTCTGCAAAGGGGATCTACCAGTGGTTCTCTCTCGCCAGGGGGTCGCAATGCTGTCAGTGTCACCATCTGTGCGCCGACCTCAACCCGGAGTGCGAGGGGAGCGCGTGAGTCGCGTGCAGCACGACCAAGCAAATGATCTGCCCTTCCGCGAGATCGCCCCGTCATCACTCGCGACTTCCAGGGCACGATGACCCTTGGTCCGCTCTTCTACGACGCTGAAGAGATCGATCGCCCAACTCTCGAAAATTGCGACAGAGCCGTCCCGTTTTGACTTTCTGCACGTCGCTTCCTGAAAGTCCTCTAAATAATGGTGGGTCTGACAGCACAAAAGCATGTGGGATCTTCGCTACGTGCGGTCCAACCTTGTATATCCCACGCTACTTCGGTCACGTTCGCCGGACTGATTTCGAGCTAGGAGGCTGGAGACCAAACAATCTTTGCCCCAGGTAGACGACAACGGCCTCCCACCGCACGTCGACTTTCCAGGGGGACGAGACGCGGGTGGAGAGGCGTTGCATCGTGGCTAGTTTCAGGTTCATTTCGGCTCTTTTCAACGCTTCCAAGCCATATGCACTTAATATAGCGACTGAGCATGCGGGCAACGGTCTGGCAGGCGATCATCCGAAGCCCTCTGCCCGCTGAGCGCATCAACTGGGATCTTAGCGACCTTGCAGATTGAACTTCTACTGGTGCATGAGTATAGCGAAACCAATAACGCCAGACGAGCAAACATCATTGGAGGTCGCCAATTGCGACTGCATGAATCGTTACTCACAAGGGCGCATGCTCGTTGACGAACTATCATACTACACTACTTCTGCCTATTCATCTTCAGACAGCCACGAATTGGCCAATGACATGACGCGAGATACCCTAGTCAGAGCATTCCAAATCATACATTTGCCGGACTAGGCATAGATCGACAGCATCTTGTCTCACCAAGCCCGCACGTTGCGAAGGTTCACAACGGCCGCACAGCCCTCGCTTGACTCGAACTGTATCTCCGATGAGCCGTCCGTAGCGACGTCAACGGGTCTTGGACAACCCACAAGTGGCATCGTCTTCTCAGGGCTTCGGCTCGATATGGAGTCGTGCCCACAGGATTGATTTGAAAAGACGAGAGGCTCCCCCAGAAGCTTGACTCGAGTAGCGGCTCATGGTCACGTCGAGCAGTGGACAGGAGTCAAGATGACCACTTCGGTGCTCAACTGAATCTGCTGGACCAATCTTCGGCTGCCATGGCTACGACTGATTCCAGATCTATGGCATCTGCGCCAGACCGGCACGTCCATCACCATCATGCGCGATTAACACCACGCGAAAGAAGGTGCGATGATTCCGCGAGCGTTTGCTACGCCGCGAGATCTGGGCTGAACGTTTCTCGTGCCATCCCGTGTCCATTGTTAGCGCTGCCGGGAGATCTGCGCGTTGCGAATCGTTCTGCAAGCTCTCTCCACCCTTGAGGCGTAGCTAGGCTGGTTCGGGAGACGTTAGACGAGACTACCGGGTCGGTGGAAGCAAGATCTTGCCCCACTACCGCTGGCTTTTTTGCATCGCAACACAACGTCGATCAGATGGCGGTGAAGATCTCTTGCTTCCTTAGCGGAACCTTCTAACTTTGCGCAAGCAATTATGCTCATCCTGGCCAAGCTGTGAGGCAATGTATTTGAAATACATCGATACGACTCGTGTGTACTAGCAGTACAGTAGTGGTCCCTAATAATCCTATAGACGATCTTGACCGTTGACGACCGTTGCTAGCTTTCCCTCGGTGCCGCTGTTCGGTCGCTGTCGAGGAAGGGGCTCTTTCGACAACCATCCGACGAAACATCCAGTCGACCACCTTCCCATGATATTCCGCAGGCTGCTCACTGCGTCGTGGCACCACGCAAGCAGTCGTCTTGGCCGGCAACAAGGTCCATGCGGAGCCCTCTCCACAGCACGGTCAGTCGCTCGGCCATCCCCTGTTCCAGTACCAGAAAATGCATCGTCTTCCAGCGATCACAGTCACTGCGCGTTGGTGCCATCTCCACCAAGGATGCCGGCACACGGTACTGCCCACGATCCCAGTGTTATCCCTTCTCGATCCTTTCGTGGACGAGCCGCCTGGAGCGATCCGATCTATCTCCAGTCATGACTTGTCTATGCCTCTTTGAACTATCTGCGTAATGCGAATCTCATGTTTGAACCCGCAAACATCACGAACCTCGAGCCTTGTACCTCTGCTAAAAGTTCGGCAGTGAACGTCGGTTCCGTGGCACATGGTGACCTTCGATCGGAAGCGAAATCTTCCTGCCAGACCTTGGCTCCGTGTAACGATGATCACGGCATCAGGCGGGTACCAGATCAACCAATGGGATAAAGTTTGCTGCTGGAATATGAGACGTCAGGTGTCACACAAACCTCCTCGCGTGCATGGAGAGTTCGGTGGACCACTAAATTCGCAACCCACGAGCCCACGAGGCCATTCACCTGCTGCAGGAGCGTTAGTGCACCGTCGTGTCTGCATGCTATCACCCGACTGTGTGATTCGGATCGTTGCAGCTCACCACTAGACACGAGTAGTAGTGTATTGCTCGTATGCGGCAAGTGTAAACTACTTGATCAAGCGAGGAGAGGGCCGAAGTGCAGCTGGTGAAGCTGGCGAACGCAACGAGAACTCTATAACTTCATGAGATATGTACCGTTGTTATGCAGTAGTCAAAGCCACGAACGTTGTGCTTTGTGCCGCGCCACAACGCCGGCTTGTGGACAGTCTCCAGGTCGCCTTTCCATCCTCTGGAAGATTACAGTAGCCGGGCACTGATGAATGAACTGGTGCCAACAAGCGTTTGAGACACTGTTGAAGAACTTCACGACCACTGCAGATCAACAAACAGCATCACTGGAGTCGTGATCGGCGTACACAAGTCTAGTGTTCACAAGCGGTCCAGCAAGGATAGATACCTACCTCCATAGCAGACTCAGCTCCTGCCTGACCATGACCTCGAATCTCCAGTGGCGATGGTGGTCGACCTCGCCAGCGCATCGGCTGCGTGAGAACGTCTGACGAATGTAGGTCTCTTTCGGACAAAAGCCTGTGAGTCCACTCCGATTGTGTGTGTGCATCTTCTTGCTATATGCTATTGTATACAGCCTAGACCTGGGACAATTGTAAAGGGACCCACACCAACAGGCAGTCTGGGAGCGCATTAGCCCAAGCCTCTTGTCCCGAGTCAACTATGCACGAGGGTTTGAAGGACGCCCAACAAGCATGGTCGAGGAAGAAAAGAGGTAAACTCTTTACCCTAATATGCTGCATATACTGCGAGTCTTCCTCGAGTGACTCAATGTCTATTCCCATAGAGTTCAACCATCCTTTCAGACGGCAGTAGTTGTTCGCCAGACGCCTTCGCTCACTAATCAAGCATCCCTACGTCCCCTCGGAACATCATCCAGCCAAATGTCGCCACCGATGCCGTCCACCCATCGCTTCCACGCTTCATCATACGCATCCTCCAGATCACTCACCCATCTCTTGGTGTCGAATAACGCCGACGTCCCTCTGGCCTCGAACAGCATTCGTCTCAGATCCATCAACCTCCCTTCTCCCTTCCCTTGGCTCTGGGGCGGATAGGAGAAAGCCTTGCCCAGAGCGACAGCCTTCTCCTCGTAGTCCTCCTCCGTGCTAGCGATGAGCTCCTTGCCAGCCTGAGCGCCGTCCGCAGTCTTCGGTAGCGCGCCTTGTAATATGCTTGCCGCCATGCGTGAACACATTTTATAGCTGTACCTTGGCAATGTCAGCAGCGGCGTGCCGGACCACAGGACATCGGCGGCAGTAGTATGGGCGTTGCACTCCGCCGTGTCAAGGACAAGATCGCAGACTCGAGCTCGCGAGATGTGAAGATGCTTCGGTGCGACGTCTGTGAAGATCACACGCGAG
>Ga0265798_10012097_pt1 | contig 10450 bp, 10 predicted proteins | sample P3T30metagenome_FD_192430 | JGI IMG/M metagenome (GOLD analysis project Ga0265798, IMG submission 192430) | Plant litter microbial communities from East Loma Ridge, Irvine, California - P3 T30 | ecosystem: Environmental > Terrestrial > Plant litter > Unclassified | place: USA: California...
TGACATTAAGGTAGCGTTGTCTGGAGGAGCAGGTGAGAAATCCGCCATCGACTGTGCCAAACTCACGGTTAGCATGTACTTTGGGCGACACGTACTGCAACAGCACCACTTCCCGCCGTCACTCTGCCCTCCTCTCTTCGACGCATCTCTACTCGCTCGGGCATCAATATTAGAGCTGGGCTGCGGTACCGGGCTTCTCGCCATATTGCTATCCCCGCTTTGCAAGTCGTACACCGCGTCCGACCTGATGATCAACCTGCGACTGTGCTCTCGAAATCTCAAGCTCAATTCGATCGATGTGACGGCTGGACCAGGATGCGGGGTGTCAATGGAGGAGATAGACTGGTTCGACACGTCGAGGGATAGCCGGACTGACAGTGGGTTTAGCATGAACTATGATCTGATCTTGGCGGTCGACTGCGTCTTCAACGAGGCGCTCGCATTACCTCTCATCAGCACTTTGAACAGGTACTGCTCTCTTGGATCGAGAACGGTTGCTCTAGTCATCGTGGAGCTTAGAAGCTCGGACGTGGTGAGTGACTCTCCTGATCTCGCAAACCCCCTGAATCGATGTTAAATGTTGGAGCCAGCTTATGTCTGTATAGGTGCTGTACTTTTTGGAGGCATGGATGAGAGCCGGATGGACAATAGTAAGGCTAACATCCGAGCAGCTGGGACTTTGGGATGGACGCCCAGGAAATTGGGTAGGATGGGTTGGATGGAGAATTCAGGTACCTTCTTTTCAAGCAGTCGCCTTCATGCATCGCTCACGCTAGAGCCACCCCTAGGGAAAAGTGAATCCAGTACTTGAGGTTTAAACCTCGGTACTAAGGTATTGCCGCGTAGCGGAACGTGCAAATCGATTTAATCCCACGTTTATCATGCAAACGTGCGTTGTATCCTTCCCCCTTTACGAAACGCGGAGCTGATTACAGCCAGCTAAGGGAGACCAATGTATCATTCGACGATCGTCTGCAGATCATTAGCATTCCTCAACATGTCACCAAGATCAACGAAGGCATCATTGGTGGCATCGGCAGGCTGTCTCTCGGCAATGTTTGGGTCAGTCTCCGCCTGTGTCGATGTTGGCCATCTGAGCTTTGCGCTGACTACCAGGCCTCTGCATCAACTACTAATAACATGGCTTGTCTTACCATCGACAATCCTCAAGTTCTCGCTACTCTTTTTGGCAATCACAGTGCTATACTTCGTCGCAGACGGGTGGATATGGACCCCGCTTGTGTTTGCATGGAACTGTTTTCTCAAGCCATTTCTTCGTGGGAGCTCCGGTGATCACCAAGGACGACTGAATGCATTTTACGCCGGACAAGCCCACGTTTACGACAAGACTAGGAGACACTTGTTAAAGGGAAGGGAAACGATGCTGCAGCTGCTGGCCGCGCATCTGAAGGTTTTGCCAAAGACTGCCGGTGACTCTCGGAAGCCTCGGATCTGGGTTGACATTGGAGGAGGTACTGGATGGAACGTGGAGAAAATGTTAGTCCATACGTTATATGTCCTCTGATGCGTAGGGACGATTATCTCCCGCTCACATATTTCGACAAGATTTACGTAGTGGACCTCTGCCAGCCTTTACTCGATGTTGCTCGAGAACGGTGTCGCCGGAAAGGCTGGACACATGTGGAGTTTCTTTGTCAAGACGCAAGTCGATTTATACTTCCTGAGTGGGAGTCGGGTCAGCTTGATCCTCGGGGATCGCTGTGTGCCATCACTATGAGTTATTCCCTATCGATGGTATGTCACTCTCGATTGAGGAGCTGTATTGACGGAATCAGATCCCTACCTTTTATCAACTGTTGGACCGATGCGACCAAGTCCTTGATCAGCAGTCCGGTCTACTGGGTGTCGTCGACTTCTACACCTCCCGATCTCAAGATGGCAAAGAACGCGTATGTCCTATCCCCATTCTTTTAGGATCACTTGCTCCACTATCTCTCGTCCACCACCATTGACCGACGGTCATGCTGAGGTTAGGCTATCGGCACACAAAGCAAGAGAATGTCGTTTTTCGCGAAATGGTTCTGGGAAGCCTGGTTCGAAATGGACAATGTCCATCTACATACGTCACGAAGAGGTATGTTGAAATATCTAGGACCAGCTGACGGTGTAGACTACCTGGAATACAAGATGGGGACCATTAAAACCCTAAATGGCCGGAACAACTTTCTCAATACATACGTCATCTCGATACCCTATTACGTCTTTCTAGGATGTTCTCGTCGTCGGGACGTATCCATCAATACAAAGTCATTCCACGAAGAAGCTGGGAGCAATGTCGGGATCAATCAAGGAGGCCTATTGACTCCAGCTTCTCCGTTCACGAAAATTCCGTCTCCATCGGCGACTGCTGATCTTCCGGAATTCTTTACTCTGGGACCGAGTATGCTTGATGGCAAAGGCTTGCAACAGACTATTGTCGATATGGGTGCGCCTCTGAGCCCCTTCCATTACCAATTACGAAAGGTTAGAGCTGCTCTCAGGGCGAGAGGTTGAAACTGAATCTTGGCAGAATTGGCGTGTGCCGTATCTAGAGTCAGAAGTCCACGAACAATTTAGGACGCATATCTATGGATGGGTGAGCTTGTATGATGTCACCGAGACCCCGACTTACCGATAGGTATGGGAAGACCCCAAGGTGGATGTGGAAAGACTTGACATCAATTCCGAGGATAGTGTGCTTGCTATCACAAGTGCTGGCGATAACGTTTTACACTACGCTCTTGCCGCTCGGTGCAAGGCCATACACGCTGTCGACATGAATCCCTGCCAAGGAAACATACTTGAATTAAAGTTGGCGGCAATCCAAGCACTGGAATACGCCGACTTCTGGCTGATTTTCGGCGAAGGCCGACATCCAGACTTCGAGAAGCTTTTGACAACGAAGCTTTCGCCTTTTCTTTCGTCGTGAGTCGTACACTTAAACTTGCATGTGTATGTTGATCTCTAGACATGCCTACGCATACTGGATGACTCATTCGAATCAATTTAGTCGTAACTTTTACTATCGAGGGTACTCGGGATGGGCGTTACGAGTCAGTCAAGTAGCCTTTACGCTTGCTGCAGTCACGGGTAGCGTTAAGAGACTCTGTCGAGCGACGTCGGTGGCCGAGCAGGAGGCGATATGGCGAAACAAGCTACGACCTGTTCTTCTAAATCGGTTTCTTATGAAAGGATTCCTAGGTAATCCGTGAGTCCCTGTCTGCCTTGAAAGATGAGCTACTTGACAACCAGTATCTTTAACTGGCATGCACTTGGAGTCCCTCAGAACCAGATGAACTGCTTCCTCAAGGATGGGACGGTCGAAGATTTCGTGAAGGCTACATTTGATCCCATCGCCAGTTTGACGACGCTCAAAGTGAGTTCGGCTTCGCGACTCAAGCAGTAGAGCCATATCTAAGACCAACCCACCAAAGCTGTAGCTGGATATCCTGCTGACATCGGCAGGACGACAACTACTTTTACTACCTATGCCTCAATGGACGCTACTCTAGGTCGTCATGTCCCTCCTACCTGAAGCCAGAAGGATTCCAGGCTCTCAAGTCTACTGGACGAACCGACACATTCAAGCTTCACACCGACACTATATTAAAGTAAGTACATCGCAGATCTGTCGACCACCACTGACTGCCCAGTGTACTTCGTGGCTTGCCTGAAGCCTCCCTGACAAAGATCATCGTCATGGATTCGATGGACTGTACGTCGGGACTGATTTCCAGGATAGATCGCTAATATGTCAGGGTTTGATCCGGTACCTGCTTCTCGACCATTGCCCAGGCCCAAAATTACCAAGAGTGTTGGCGACGAGACGCCTGAAGCCGCTTTGGAGAACCTGAAATCAGAGCTCGACTACGAGATTTTGGAAATGAAGCGCGTCTTGGCTATTGGCGGGCATGTCGTGTGGCGTAGTGCTGGGAAACGTCCTTGGTATGTTCAGCGGTTCGAGCTAGCCGGTTTCATCGTCGAAGCAGTAGACATAAGAGAGGGAGGGAAGGCTATAGATCGCGTCAACTTTTACGCTTCCCTTTACCGAGCGAAGAAGGTAATTTAAAGACATATCATGCATTGTGTTGCTCTCTACTTCCCGGCCTTAAAGTCTCCACCGATTCGCTCGGTCTCCGATACCACGTAGTCTGCGTAGAAACGGGATACATCGTGATGTTTAGGCTTCCATCCCAGTCCTTCTGCGTTAGCGCTGACTCCTCGACTGTTTGTCCCGCTATAGTATTTCGTTCCTCCGATTTTTTCGATGGCTCCGTAGTATTTGGTCAACTCGTCGTCGGTGAAACTGTCGGGCTCGGAAAAGTCAGTCCAGCCGTTCTTGTGCATCGTCTTGGCGATGTGGTTGGTCGCTGCGAGAAGTTGGTATTCTCCAGCTACGGCTAGATAGTTCCCGGCGTATCCATGAGGACCCGACTTCAGGGCAGTCGCATAGATCAAGTCAAAGTGGCTGGCGAGATCCTCGATATGCACGTGAGCCCAGACATTGAGACCTGATGTCGTCAACTCGGAAAAGAATACTGTGCAAGAGTGAAATCACCTTTACCAACCATGCCAGCCCTCTTCCTATCCATGCTTGACTCGACTTGCTGAGGGATCTGCTTGGAATGTTTCCCGCTGAGTCCCACATCGTACACCCCACCAGTTCCGGCACCCCAGATAGTCCCCGGGAAAATCAAATAGCTCTCGCACCAGCCCTGTTCATCGGCCTCGTAGATGGACAGATCGATCTTGCGGTGGAAAGCGGATTCGGTGAGATCGTTCAGGCTTACCAAATGAGGCGGCTTCGGAGTGCTATCGGTGTACACCTGATACTCAGTGACATTGATGACTTAGTTGCCAGCTGAGACTCACGATGTCACTTTTGTATTCACCTCGGGCATCATCGGCAAGTGTCCCTGTGCCGGACACATGAATGAAGGTGGTATCATTCCCCTCCTCCTTCCGCTTCTTCATCCCACGCAGAAGCGCATCGACCAATCCAGGGTTATCAGAGTCCCCGGCCTCGATTGTGATATCATGCTCGTATGCCGTCTGCGTGATGAGATCATGGTCGTCAAATGAGCCAGAGAGCGGCTCGACTAAGGTTTCGGCGGTGGACAGACCCTTGACGAGGTCGAACTTGGCTGCACTCCTGGACAGGACCGTGATCTTCTTCGGCGTCGACGATCCACTGAGCAGCTGATTGAGGTAGCAGCCACCAACATAGCCTGTAGCACCAAGCAAGAAGATTGTGGGATTCTGAGGAGGCGACATGCGTTAAGATGTCGTATGGGAAATTGACAGAAATGGCTGAGATTGTTGTTACAGGTAGAAGGGTATATAGCCGATGACGTCTACGGTGGAGGCAGCTGATTAATGGATTCCTCACGTGATCAGCGAACCAGGGCGCTTATCGTAATCCCGTCTTCTGTCATCCGACCCAGCCGCGGCAAGCAGACGTCGCTGGGCCCACCGCAAGGACATTTGAAACCTCTCGTACTCGTATGTAGTTATCACAATCAGCGAGGGGGACAGGCAAGGCAAAAGGAATGATTCGCATGGTACGCCAGCAGTGTGTTTGTCGGACGCCGGTCGTCCTGCCTCTATATATATGTGTCGACCGCTTGTCCAGCCTGCCACGATTATCTCTCAAAAACGTATTGTTCGATGAGTGAGCCCTCATCATTGTTGCAAGACACCAGGCCAATTGATGCCATACATTAGCTAAGCGTCCGGCCCGACACCGCGCGCTTGGATTTGCAAGGAAGGAAAAAGGCGGGTTGGCAAGGAAGAAGGCAAGCGCGGCCCGGGCGGCCCGGGTATAGCGGTGACCACCGCGTGAAACGCCCCGCAACGGTAGAATTGAGCTGGTGTGCGAGACCGTGCCATCAACCTACCATGCCCGCGTATACACCGACCCAACTGCAGCACATCAATCTTCCGGTGCCGACGGGCACACTGGGTCTGGCCACAGAGTTCTATGGTGACGTTCTTGGGTTTGCGTCCGATCCGGTCCCCGAGCTACAACGTGATAGCCTTCTCTGGTAAGTTCCGTCCTCGCAAGTGTCGCTGAAGCCTAGGTTCCGCATCGGTGATGGTCCACAGCAAGTACGGCTTCAATAGTCTCCGCTGATCTCATAGATACATGTAGCTCCTGAGCGGGGCACACATGCGCCATATCCATCATCCAGCCGGCATCCATGCTTTACTCTTGAATCCACGGATGCCTTGTTGGAATTACAACAACGGATATGGGAACATCACAAAAGTGGACTTCCCTCTTCAGCACTAGAATGCGATGAGCCTGGTCAAGCCAATTCCGGGAGCAAGGTAGGCGAATCATCTAATTGCATCCTCGACGCCTCTTGACTGACTGATAAGGGGGCCGAATATCCGACTCGCTTTTTCGCTCGCGACTTTGCGGGTAATCGACTTGAGTTCGCAGTCTTTTCAACAAAGTGAAATTTGCCAAAGCAGAAAAGGTGTACAGGCTCATGGGGCTAGTGAAATGAGCTCATTCCGGTTCTTGGGGATCGGGTGCTGAAGAAATATCGCACACGAGTGTAGCTATCTTTAGTCAACAAGGACCTGTCCATGCATGTAGCGCGATGCGGATGGTCGTATATTACTGTCGAGCACTCGGGCTCGCGATTAACAGTCGTCGTATTGTTCTGAAAAGGCGAATGCGGCGTGTGGCCTCGAGAAGTTAGGCACACGGCAACTATCTATATTTAGATAAATTTTGATCGCCGTGACTCCCGGCAGATCGTAAAAAGACGTTGGTGAACTGTTCTCCATCCAACATGAAGGTCAACGATGAGCAGGAAATATCGACGTCGCCAACAGTACCGAAGCATGACCAGGAGCCGAGTATCATATCGGATGTCGACTTGTTTGCTTCGCCACTGCCCATAACGGGCGAGCGAAAAACAACGACAAGAGTCGAGCTTTGGGTGAGTTGGAAGTCTCATTGCGCTTACTCGTAGTCATGGTACGTTTACTATATCGGTAATTCCGGTCTAGGTCCTTTCAACTTTGCCATCTCGGCTTGGCAGAATCTCCTGTACCTGGCTGGCTGGGATCCAGCTTTTGCTGGACGGGCGACACCATGTGGTTCCGGCAGTACGTTCGGTCTACTTCACTAGGATCTTCTGATCGACAGGCTGCAATTTGGTAGCATTTGGCTCGGAAAGATCGGGTAAGTACCTCTTGTCTGACTCGTACCGGTGTATCATACTGAGCTCCCGCAGTAAACTCGATCGTCTTGATTACTAATGGTTTATCTTTTGCAATTCAAGCTGTCATATTCCTCATTGTTGGCTCATTCGCCGATTATGGAGTATGGCGTCCCCACATCACTACCGCATTTACGGTCCTCGGTTGGGCGGTCAGCTTTGCTTGGCTGGGCGTAGAGACGCCAGACAAGTGAGTCCGGGGGGGAGCAAGGTTAACCTAAGCTAATCGTAGATGGCAAGTAGGTACCGCCATATACATACTCGGTTTGATCAGCTACCAAGGGGCTCTAACTTGTACGTAAGAAAATCTTTGCTGTGATTGTCAGCTAAAGGCTGCAGTCTGGACCGCCGCATTCCCGGGACTCGCTCGAGACTTGCCCGAGGTTAAACGTAGTGAGGAAAAATTAGAGAGCAGAGAGATAGAGTAAGCACCTGCTTGTAGAGGTTACGATATGCTGACACCCGTAGTCAAAAGACACACGACACGCTTGGCATGTTGACGCGTAGTCGTTTGGCGAATGTCTCCTTCTTTGTCTGCTCGGTCGGAGAGCTCGTGGTCCTGGCGATATTGGCCGGCATCCTGGAAGGCATCGTCACTGATGAACCCGGTAGTAACACTCGAGCCCTCAGCATTGTTTGTGCCTACAGTGCTGGAATCTGGAGTAGGCATCTTTACGTTTCGTCGTCGTGATTAGTGGCTGATGTATAGTAATCTGCGCCGCGCCATGGCTCTACTTCGAGCAATATAGACCTGGGAACCAGCTTCCTCCTCGCACTTCATACCTCACAGTTGGGTAAGTTGATAGATCGTAAATCCATCCATTCGCCGGCGTTGATTAGCCAGATTCAAGCAGATTTACCACGCTTTCGCCTTGTGCCTTCGACTCAAGCAAACGTTCATATACCTTGTCAGTCGTTCCGATATGAAAGGGCAGATTCTCATTGGGACAGGCAGCCTACTTCTTCCTTGGCGACTGCCTCAATACATTGGTAACGGTCATTGCCACCTTACAAAACGAAGCTGCGGCTTTCGACACCAAGACCTTGAATTTGTGAGCATCGAATCGGCTGTAGAGACTGTGCGCTTAACTTGGTCAGCCTTCTCATTGACGGTATTGGTGCCCAAGCGATCGGGTGTGTCTATTAAGGATGACATGGGGTATTCGTTGACATACAGTGTGGGAGTCTTTTGGCTCATCCAGAAACGATGGGTCATACGTACAAAGACGATGTTGCTTGTGGTATGACTGTCCCGTTCAGTTACTATCCTGCGGCTAACCTGCAGAACGCATTCTTTATCATCATGCTTGCGGCATGGGGTTGCATTGGGATCACCCAGACATCCTTCGGCTTTCACAATGTATGGGAATTTTGGGCATACCAGGCATTCTACGGGGTCTTTGTCTGTCCTTGGTACGCGATATCGGTATGTGGGACTAGTGACCCATCGCACCACCGCTGATTTATATAGCAAGCGATGATCTCCGAGGTCGTTCCGCATGGAAAAGAAGTAAGTCCTTTCTATGTATGGCACTCAATACTACAGTTTCTCTTCTTTGCACTGTTCTCGATTATTGGCAAAACCTCTTCGTTTATTGGGCCGTTCGTGTCATCGGCCATCATCGATCGTTCGGGCAACACCAACATGCCGTTCACATTCCTGCTCGGCCTCGGTGTGTTCGCAGTGGGGATCCTTTGGATGGTGGATGTCGACAAGTCACGGGTCGAATGCCGCCTGTACCTCCAAGGAGAAGCGACCAAGATGTACAGCATGACCGATAGTCTTGGCTCGACCTCCACTTCTGATGATGTCGGGTCTGGAGTGATTGATTCGGGGGAAGCTGAGAAGCATCTGTAGTCTGTCGCCATGCCGGGCCGTGCCGGTAGTCTGACATCAGCCATATTTTGCTATTTATAGATCACATTCATGAATCCCCTTGGAACATCCCCTATTATCCTTCTAGGCTCCTTCTTTGTCGCTTGACGTCACTGATGATGCCCAGCGGGAGCCTCAGGTCAAGAGCTAGTGGGTATATATTGCGAGACCTGGATCGCATCTCCTCGAACATTCACCATGTCGCAGGAGAACGTCACAAACTCTGCCAAAGGCCATGCTTGGCGGAACAAATCACGCTTCCCCCTCACCAGCGCCATGACGGGTGATAAACCGATCACGTCGCATAGCGAGACCGGGAATGTCTCTGCACCGAAGGAAGGCACAGCGCATAGAGAGTCCGCTAGGGGCATGTCGGAAGACGGTACTATTAACGATGAAGAAAACGGTTCGAATAGCGGGCGACCTCTTAAACCCCAACACTCTCACAAGGTCGACCTGATTTCCAATACGAATGCGCGACTCGCCAATCCCCTTGGGGATCTGACCGACGAAGAATGCATGACCAATGCCGCCGCATTCGCCGAAGCCAATGGTCTCCCTGTCGAGGTTTTTCGAAAGGGTGGCATGCTAGCGAAGAGGCCTACCAAGTTCGAGCAGCTTTCCATCCTGACCGAGGAGGACAGACAGATACTCAGAGATGAGCTGAGTCACCCATACCGACAGCCCAAAGTGTTGTATCACTTGGTGATCGCTTGTTCCGTTGCTGCTGCCGTACAGGGAATGGACGAAAGCGTCATTTCTGGAGCCCAGGTGAGTCTGACGAACTCGCGTGAGGTAGTTTGGTTAATTAGTCTAGCTATTCTATCCTGAGCAGTTTGGAATCAACGCGACGATCTCAGGGCGACAGCGTGACAGCTGGCTGGAAGGGCTTGTCAACGGAGCTCCCTACTTGTGCGCTGGAGTATTTGGCTGTTGGCTTACGGATCCCTTGAATCGGTGGCTGGGCCGGTATGTCTGGTTTAAAATGTCAGGAGCATGTCACTGATGTTTTGCAGACGGTGGACTATCTTCGTCACTGCTGCTTTCTCGTTCCTTACGTGCATCTGGGGCGCGCTCACCAACACCTGGTGGCATCTATTCATTTCCCGATTTTTCTTGGGAATTGGTATTGGTCCGAAGTCTGCAACAGTTCCCGTCTTCGCGGCAGAGTGTCTGCCGGCCAAGATGTAAGCATTCTGAGCTGTGTTTTATTCGCTAATATCCTAGTCGAGGCTCCATGGTCATGCAATGGTAAGTAAGACATCCCAGAGATCTGAGCGAGCTGATAGATGTAGGCAGATATGGACAGCTTTCGGAATCGTGAGTTATTCGCTTGAGC
>Ga0265798_10012098_pt1 | contig 10449 bp, 7 predicted proteins | sample P3T30metagenome_FD_192430 | JGI IMG/M metagenome (GOLD analysis project Ga0265798, IMG submission 192430) | Plant litter microbial communities from East Loma Ridge, Irvine, California - P3 T30 | ecosystem: Environmental > Terrestrial > Plant litter > Unclassified | place: USA: California...
TCAGGCTCGTCGTCGTCAGCCGGGCCGGGATGGGCGACCCGCCGTCGGCCTCGGGCTCGGCCTCGACGGTCGGCGCGGCGGCCGGCTCGGCGTCGGCGATGTCTGCCTCGACGACGGCGGTGTCGACGACGGCGGGCGCGAGGCCCGTCCCGGCGTCGGGCGCCGAAGCGTCGGGCGTCGCGGGGGTCTCGGGTGCGGCCGGGGTGCTGGGGACGGTCGGGGCGTCGCCCGCGACCTCGTTCTCGTGGGTCACGTGCTGTGCCTCCTGGGCGTCGATGGGTCGGGCGGTCCGGTCGGTGGGCGGTGCGCTGCTCGGCGCGGCGCCCGCGGGGGCGGTGCTCGCCTGGCGAGCCCGTCGTCCTCCGAACAGTCCCCTCCTCTTCTTCGGCTGGCCGTCGTTGTCGGTGTCGTCAACCACTGCTGGTGTGCTCCTCGCCCCGCCTCGGCTCTCGCCGTCGGCAGGTGGTCTCGTGTCGCGGCCGGGCGGCGCGGTGCACCTGTCCCCTCACCGCCGCGCCCTCTCACGACGCGCATGTCGGTCACGTGGCGTTCGGTCACGAGGTGCGCGGGGCCGATGTGCTGGCCCTCGTCACCGCCGTGTCGTCAGCCGACGCGCGGTTCTTGCTCTTGCTCCGGAACTGGCCATCCGACGATGAGCGCCTGCGCTCTGGCCCGGATTCTGTCGCGCCCGCGCGGTGCCCCGTACGGCGCCGCCCTGGTGGGGCGGGCACCCGCGGGTCCCGCAGCGGGCCGGCACGGCCCGGAAAGTCATGATCTCGGGGCCTTCGCCCCGCGACTGTCCCCATCATCGCACGCCTGTCGACGGAGCACGATCCGCCCGGTGCGAGAATGACCCGTGTGACGGACGCCAGCGCACCCCAGACCACCCTCCCCACGGGCCGTGCTCCGGTCGTCGCGGCCGTGCTGATGATCGTCGCCGGGGTCGGCGGCCTCGTCGGCGCGTTCGAGCTCACGCTCGACAAGTTCCGCCTCCTCGAGAACCCCACGCAGGCCCTCGGCTGCGACGTCAACCCGTTCGTGGGCTGCACGAACGTCATCAACAGCTGGCAGGCGTCCCTCTTCGGCTTCCCCAACCCGATCCTCGGCCTGATCGGCTTCTCGGTGGTCGTCGCCGTCGCCGTCGGGCTGCTCGCCGGGGCCCGCTTCGCCCGGTGGTTCTGGGTGGGGCTCACCGTCGGCGTGCTGCTGGCCTGGGTCTTCATCACATGGCTCTTCGTCCAGACGGTCTTCGTCATCGGCAGCCTCTGCCCCTGGTGCATGCTCGTGTGGTCGGTGACGATCCCCCTGTTCTGGATCTTCACGACGTGGGGCCTCGCCCGGGGCGTCACCGTGCGCCGCGGACGCGTGCAGCGCCTCGCCGCGCGCTTCCTCCCGTACTCGTGGGTGCTGCCCGTGCTGAACTACGTCGTGGTGGCCACGGTCATCGTCGTCAAGTTCCCGCTCTTGCTGCCGCTGCTGCTCGGCTGACCGGCACTCAGGTGGCTCTTGGCCGAGGGCACGATGGTGGTCGCCGGGCGACGCGCCCCCACGACCGTCACGAGCACAGCGAGGACCCATGACGCCACCTGCCGGCACCGGAGACACCAAGCGCGAGCGCCGCGAGGCCGCCCGCGAGAAGGCCCGGGCCACCCGTGAGGCCGAGGCCCGGCGCCGCCGTCGGAACAAGTGGGCCCTGCAGGGCGGGCTCGTCGTGGGCGTGCTCGCGATCGCCGCGATCGTCGTGCTCGTCGTCACCCGCTCGATCGCCCCGGCCGGGCCGGGGCCCCTCAACATGGCCAGCGACGGCATCGTGCTCTCGGGCGACGGCACGAACGTGTCCGCGACGACGACCGACGCGGTGCCGGCCGACGGCACCCCGACGGCGTCGGCGGCGGGCACGGCCGAGAAGCCGAGCATCGTCGTCTACCTCGACTACATGTGCCCGTACTGCGGCGACTTCGACACGACCAACGCCGAGCAGCTGGCGACCTGGGCCAGCCAGGGGCTCGTCGACCTCGAGATCCACCCGCTGGGCTTCCTCGACAGCGCGTCGCAGGGGTCGAGGTACTCGACCCGGTCGGCCAACGCGCTGGCCTGCGTGGCGAACTACCAGCCCGACGTCGCGCTCGACGTGAACACGGCGCTCTTCGCCCAGCAGCCGGAGGAGAACACGCGGGGCCTGACCGACGAGCAGCTCGTGACGCTCGTCGAGGGCGCGGGCGTGACCGACGACCACGTGGCCGGGTGCATCACCGGGGGCGACTTCGACGACTGGGTGGCGTCCGCGACCGAGCGGGCCCTCAACGACCCGCTGCCGAACTCCGACCTCGAGAAGGTCACGGGCACCCCGACCGTGCTGGTCAACGGAGAGCAGTACCAGGGCTCCCTCACGGACGCCTCGGTCTTCGCCCAGTTCGTCGCGGAGGTGGCCGGCGGCCAGGCGACCGGCGACACGAGCACCGGCGAGGCCCCGGAGTCGACCCCGAGCCCGTCGGCGACCGAGTAGCGCGCCCTCCGCACCGGACGACGACGGGACGGTGTCCGCCAGCTCGGCGGACACCGTCCCGTGGTCGCGCTCCAGCCGTCAGACAGCGCCCGTCAGGCGGCTCCCGTCAGGTGATGCGCATCTCATAACCAGAGAGCCAGCTCGCGCGCCGCGCTCTCGGGGCTGTCGCTGCCGTGCACGAGGTTCTGCTGCACGGCGAGGCCCCAGTCGCGGCCGAGGTCGCCGCGGATCGTGCCGGGCGCAGCCGTGGTCGGGTCGGTCGTGCCGGCCAGCGAGCGGAAGCCCGCGATGACGGCGTTGCCGGCGACGCGGAGGGCGACGGTCGGGCCGCTCTCCATGAACTCGACGAGGGGCTCGTAGAACGGCTTGCCGACGTGCTCCTCGTAGTGCTGCGAGAGCAGGTCGCGGTCGGCCTGCAGCATGCGCACGTCGACGAGCTCGTAGCCCTTGGCCTCGATGCGGCGCAGGATCTCGCCGGTGAGGCCGCGGGCCACGCCGTCGGGCTTGACGAGGACGAGGGTCTCTTGCAGGTCGGTCACGGGTGCTCCTTCAGGTGGTGGGACGGTGATCGGTCGGACGACGCGGGGCGTCGCGGCCCGCCGCCGGTGGGCGGCCGGTCGGCGCTCAGGCCCGGTCCGACGCCTCACCGTACCGGGCGGCGTTGAGGCGGTCGAGCTGGGTGCCCTTGACGAGGCAGTAGGTCCAGATCGCGACGAAGAGCGCCGCGACGACCCACATGACCGGGTCGAGCAGGCCACAGGCCACGAGCCCGGCCTGCACCACCCAGCCGAGGGCGATGCCCCAGCGCCAGCGGAGCGTCCGCGACACGAGCATGATCAGCACGATCGCCGCGATGCCCCCGCCGAACGCGACGCCGGTCGGCAGGATCCCGCGGCCGTTGACGACGAGCATGACGAAGAAGAGCGACATCGCCTCGAGCACGAGCACGATCGACAGCAGGCTCTCGGCCGCCCCGCGCCGGCGGGCGGGACGCCTCCCCCGGCCGCCGCGCGCGCCGGGAGCGCCGGGCCCGTCGCCGGCAGGCGGGCCGTCCGGAGGCGCGGTGTCGGTCACGAGAGCCCCCCGGGCGCCTGCGCCAGGGCCAGCACGTCGCCGACCAGGGTGATCGACCCCGTGACGACGACGCCGCCGGGCTCGTCGCCCTCGGACTCCTCGGCCAGGTCGCGGGCCGTCCGGAGGGCGGCCGTGAGGTCGGTCTCGACGACGACCCGGTCGGCGCCCACGACGCCGACCGCGATCGCGGCCAGCTCGTCGGCGTCGACCGCCCGGTCGGAGGCGCTGCTCGTGACGACGAACTGCTGCACCGTGCCCGACAGGGCGCGGACGATCCCGGCCGCGTCCTTGTCGCCGAGCACCGCGATCACGGCGACGACCCGGCCGAACTGGAAGTAGTCGTCGATCGCCTTCGCCAGGGCGCGGGCGCCGTGCGGGTTGTGGGCGGCGTCGACGAGGATGGTCGGCTCGTTCGCCACGATCTGCAGGCGGCCGGGCGAGGTGGCCGCGGCCAGCCCCTCGGCGAGCACCTCGTGGTCGAGGGCCTGCGAGCCGCTCCCGAGGAACGACTCCACGGCGGCCACCGCGACGGCGGCGTTCTGCGCCTGGTGGTCGCCGAAGAAGGGCAGGAGGAGGTCGTCGTAGCGTCCGGCGAGGCCGCGGATCGTGACGAGCTGACCGCCGACGGCGAGCACCGTCGACTCGACGCCGAACGCCGTGCCCTCGACCGCGAGCGACGACTCGGTGAGGTCGGCGGCCCTCTGGAGCTCGGCCAGCGCCTCCTCGGTCTGGGAGGCGCTGACGACGCTCGCCGCGGGCTTGACGATGCCCGACTTCGTGCGGGCGATCTCCTGCACCGTCGAGCCGAGGCGGGCCACGTGGTCGAGCGCGATCGGCGTGAAGACGGCGACCTGGCCGTCGGCGACGTTCGTGCTGTCCCACTCGCCGCCCATGCCGACCTCGAGCACGACGACGTCGGCCGGGGCGTCGGCGAAGCACGCGAAGGCGAGCACCGTGAGCGCCTCGAAGAACGTCAGCGGCTGCTCGCCGGCCGTCTCGAGCTCGGTGTCGACCATCGTCAGGTAGGGCTGGATGTCGTCCCAGTTGGCGACGAGCAGCTCGTCGCTGATGGGCTCGCCGTCGACGACGATGCGCTCGTTGAGCCGCACCAGGTGCGGGCTCGTCATGAGGCCGGTGCGCAGGCCGTACGCGCGGAGGACGCTCTCGATCATGCGGCTCGTCGAGGTCTTGCCGTTCGTGCCCGTGACGTGGATCACGGGGTAGGCGCGCTGCGGGTCGCCGAGCAGCTCGGCGGCCCGGCGGGTGGCGCCGAGGCGGGGCTGCGGGGCCTGCTCGCCGACGCGGGCGAGCAGCTCGTCGTAGACGCGACGGGCGCCCTCGGCGAACTCGCCGTCCTCGGGCCCGGCGTCGGGGTTCTTCTTCTTCGGGCTCATGCTCGCCGCACCTCCACGGTCAGGGCGGAGCCGGCGCCCACCGCGACGGCCGTGTCGGGAGCGACGGCCTCCTCGCGGAGCTCGACGCGCAGCTCGGTGGTCAGGGTCTCGCCGGTGATGAGGTCGCGGTGGGCCTCGACGGCCTCGGCCGCCGCCCGGTCGGTGGTGAGGGTCGTCACGACGCGGTCGCCCACGTCGAGGCCGGCCTCCTTGCGGGCCTGCTGCACGGCACGCACGACGTCGCGGGCCAGCCCCTCGGCCTCGAGCTCGGGCGTGGTCGCCGTGTCGAGCAGCACGAAGCCGCCGTCGCCGACGAAGCCGATCGCGGCCGTGGGGTCGGCCACGGCCAGCTCGAGCGTGAACTCGCCCGGCAGGAGCTCGACGCCCCCGACGACGACGTTCTCGCCGGCGGGCTGCCAGTCGCCCTTCTTGGCGGCCGGGATGACCTGCTGGACCTGCTTGCCGATGCGGGGCCCCGCGGCCCGGGCGTCGACGCGGAGGCGACGGGTCACGCCGAACGCGCCGAGCGCCTCCTCCGAGAGCGGCACGAGCGCGACGTCCTTGACGTTGAGCTCGTCGCGGAGGATCTCGCGGAACGAGTCGAGCCCGGTGGTCTCGGGGACGACGACGGTGAGCCGCGCGAGCGGCAGGCGCACCCGCAGCCCGGTCGACTTGCGGAGCGCGAGGCCGGCCGACGCGATCGAGCGCACGGCGTCCATCGCGTCGACGAGCGCGTCGTCCGCGGGGAACGCGGAGGCGTCGGGCCAGTCGGTCAGGTGGACGCTGCGACCGCCGGTGAGGCCCTTCCAGACCTCCTCCGAGACGAGCGGGGCGAGCGGCGCCGCGACCCGGGTGACGGTCTCGAGCACGGTGAACAGCGTGTCGGAGGCGTCCTGGTCGTCGCCCGCCCAGAACCGGTCGCGCGACCGGCGCACGTACCAGTTCGTCAGCACGTCGGCGAAGTCGCGGAGCGCCGCGGCGGCCAGCGGCGAGTCGAGCGCGTCGAGGTGGCCCTGCACCTCCTCGACGAGGCGGCGGGTGCGCGCGAGCAGGTAGCGGTCGAGCACGTCGGTCGAGTCGGTGCGCCACTGCGGCTCGCGCTCGGCGTCGGCGTAGAGCGAGAAGAAGTAGTAGGTGCTCCAGAGCGGCAGGAGGAACTGCCGGACGCCCTCGCGGATGCCCTCCTCGGTCACGACGAGGTTGCCGCCGCGGATCACCGAGCTCGACAGGAGGAACCACCGCATGGCGTCGGCGCCGTCGCGGTCGAAGACCTCGCTGACGTCGGGGTAGTTGCGGAGGCTCTTCGACATCTTCTGACCGTCGGAGCCGAGCACGATGCCGTGGCTGATGACGTTCGAGAAGGCCGGGCGGTCGAACAGGGCCGTCGAGAGCACGTGCATGACGTAGAACCAGCCGCGCGTCTGCCCGATGTACTCGACGATGAAGTCGGCGGGGGCGTGCGTCTCGAACCAGTCCTGGTTCTCGAACGGGTAGTGCACCTGCGCGAACGGCATCGACCCGCTGTCGAACCAGACGTCGAAGACGTCCTCGATGCGGCGCATGGTGCTCTGCCCGGTGGGGTCGTCGGGGTTCGGCCGCGTCAGCTCGTCGATGTAGGGGCGGTGCAGGTCGGGCTCGCCCTGCTCGTTCACCGGCAGGCGGCCGAAGTCGGCCTCCATCTCGGCGAGCGAGCCGTAGACGTCCGTGCGCGGGTACGCGGGGTCGTCGCTCCGCCACACGGGGATCGGAGAGCCCCAGTAGCGGTTGCGCGAGATCGACCAGTCGCGGGCGCCCGCCACCCACTTGCCGAACTGGCCGTCCTTGACGTTGTCGGGCACCCAGGTGATCTCCTGGTTGAGCTCGCCCATGCGGTCGCGGATCTCGGTGACGCGCACGAACCAGCTCGAGACGGCCTTGTAGATCAGCGGGTTGCGGCAGCGCCAGCAGTGCGGGTAGCTGTGCTCGTAGCTCGCGAGGCGCACGAGGCGCCCGTCGGCGCGCAGCCGCTGAACGAGCGTCTTGTTGGCGTCGAAGACCTGGAGGCCGGCGACGCCGAGCTCGTCGAACATCGGCAGGAAGCGGCCGTTGTCGTCGACGGAGACGATGACCGGGATGCCGGCCGCGGCGCAGACCAGCTGGTCGTCCTCGCCGTAGGCGGGCGCCTGGTGCACGATGCCCGTGCCCTCGCCCGTGGCGACGTAGTCGGCGACCAGGATGCGCCACGCGTTCTCGGTGCCCCAGGTCTCGGTGTCGGCGTAGACGTCCCAGATGCGGTCGTACTCCACCCCGCCGAGCTCGGCGCCCGTGAAGGTCGCGGTGACGGCCTCGGCCGCCGCCTCGGGCGAGTCGTAGCCGAGGTCGCGCGAGTACGCGGCGAGCGTGTCGGCCGCGAGCAGGAAGACGCTGCCGGTGAGCAGCTGCTGGTCGCCGGTGCGCTCGCCGGGCAGCAGCGCGTGCGGCACCGTGACGTACGCGATCTCGGGGCCCACGGCGAGCGCCATGTTCGTCGGGAGGGTCCACGGGGTCGTCGTCCAGGCGAGCGCCTCGACGCCGGTGAGCCCGAGCGCCTCGGCCTTCGCGCCGACGAGCGGGAAGGCGACGGTGACGGTCTGGTCCTGACGCATCTTGTAGACGTCGTCGTCCATGCGCAGCTCGTGGTTCGAGAGCGGGGTCTGGTCGTGCCAGCAGTACGGCAGCACGCGGAAGCCCTCGTAGGCGAGCGACTTCTCGTGGAGCTGCGCGAACGCCCACAGGACGCTCTCCATGAAGGTCGTGTCGAGCGTCTTGTAGTCGTCCTCGAAGTCGACCCAGCGGGCCTGGCGGGTGACGTAGGCCTGCCACTCGTCGGTGTACTGCAGCACCGACGCGCGGGCGGCCGCGTTGAACGCCCCGACGCCCATCTCGTCGATCTGGCCCTTCTCGGTGATGCCGAGCTGGCGCATCGCCTCGAGCTCGGCGGGCAGGCCGTGGGTGTCCCAGCCGAAGCGGCGGTGCACCTGCTTGCCGCGCATGGTCTGGTACCGCGGGAAGGCGTCCTTCGCGTAGCCGGTCAGCAGGTGCCCGTAGTGCGGCAGCCCGTTGGCGAAGGGCGGCCCGTCGTAGAAGACCCACTCGTCGCGTCCCTCGCGGGCGCGGATCGACTCCTGGAAGGTGTCGTCGCTCTCCCAGAAGGCGAGGATCGCCTTCTCGACGTCGGGGAAGCGGGGCGAGGCGGGAACCGGCGGGCGGGCCATGGTGTCTCCAGGGTGATGCGGTCGGCCACGAGGACGACCCGGCGAGCTCCTCGACCGGACGCGGTACCACCCCGCTTGCCGCCCCGCGCGGGGGCGACCACTCTGCTGCGGCTGTGACGGGCCTGACCCGCTCGGTTCTACTGACGACGAGCCCCGAGGGGCACGCCGCGTTCTTCCGAGAGCTCCCCGGTGATGGCCGGATCGACGCAGGCCCCCATCCTACGCGTCGAGGAGGCGCGGCGCGATCGGTGCAGGCAGTGCAGGATCGAGACCATGACCACGCACCCCCCGGCCTCCGCCGGCCGCCCCCCGCAGCCCTCGGGCACGCCGTCGACCCCGCCGGAGGCGTCGGGCCCATCAGAGGCGTCGGGCCCACCAGAGGCGTCGGGCCCGAAGCCCGAGAGCTCGCTGACCGTCGTCATCGCCTTCCTCGCGAACCTGCTCGTGGCCGTGGCCAAGACGGTCGCCGCCTTCCTGACCGGCTCGGCCTCGATGGTCGCCGAGTCCGCCCACTCGTGGGCCGACACCGGCAACGAGGTCTTCCTCTTCGTCGCCGACAAGCGCGGGGTCAGGAAGAGGGACGTCGACCACCCCCTCGGCTACGGCAAGGAGACGTACGTCTGGTCGATGTTCGCCGCCTTCGGCCTCTTCACGGTCGGGGCCGTCGTCTCGATCCAGCACGGCATCTCCCAGCTCGGCGCCGCCGAGGAGGCCGAGGACTACCTCGTCAACTACGTCGTGCTCGCCGTGGCCTTCGTGCTCGAGGGCATCTCCTTCACCCAGGCCTTCCGCCAGGCCCGGGGCACCGCGAGGGACCGGCAGCTGCCGACCCTCCGCTTCGTGCTGCGCAGCTCGAACTCGACCCTGCGGGCGGTCTTCGCCGAGGACGCCGCCGCCCTCGTCGGCCTCGTCATCGCCTTCCTCGGCATCCTGCTGCACCAGCTGACCGGCTCGGCGGTGTTCGACGCAGTCGGCTCGATCCTCGTCGGGGTGCTGCTGGGCGTCGTGGCCCTCGTGCTCGTCGACCGCAACCGGCGCTTCCTCGTGGGCGAGAGCCCCAGCGACGAGCTCGAGGCGACGGTGCTCGACCGGCTGCTCTCGCGCCCCGAGATCGACCGCGTCACGTACCTCCACACCGAGTTCGTCGGCCCGGGGCGTCTGTACCTCGTCGCGGCGGTCGACATGCGGGGCGACGAGCGCGAGGAGCACGTGGCCGTCGCCCTCCGCCGCGTCGAGCGCGAGCTCGAGGAGCACGACGCCGTCGAGGAGGCGGTGCTCACGCTCTCGACGCCGGACGAGCCGAGCCTCCCCCTGCGTCGCTGACCGCCCGCCGACGCTGCAACCGGGCGAGCCCGAGGGCGACCAGGCCGGCCGCCACCAGGCCGAGGCCCGCCACGCCGGCCCCCGAGGTCGATCCCTCGACGCCCGTGTGGGCCAGCGACCTCGTGCGGGGTCCCACCGAGGCGGCTGTCCGCTCGACGACCGCGGCGACGGGGGCCACCGCGGCGGGAGCGGTCGTCGGGCCGACGTCGGGGCCCGTCGCCGACGCCGGGGCGACGACGCGGAAGGTCGACGACACCGTCGCCGACGACCGGGTGAGCGGGTAGGCGCCGACGTCGAACTCCTCGTCGCGGGTGCCGCCCGGCACGTACTGCGAGAGCCGGATGCCCCACTCGCCGGCGGGGAGGACCGTGTCCCAGGCCCACCGGCCGTCGGCGGCGACGCGGAACGGCTGGTCGTCGGAGCCCCAGCCCTCCTGGCCCGACAGCGCGTCGAACGTCACGGCGACCTGCGAACCGGGGACGCCCCGCCCGTCGAGCCGGACTGCGTAGGCCTGGGAGCCGAACGACGACGGCCGGCCCACGACGGCCTCGCCGGTCGCGGGAGAGGTGAGCACCGGCTCGGGCGAGGTCTCCGCCACGATCGAGAACGAGACGGTCTGTCGCCCCAGCTCCGTGCCGGCCGAGTCGTAGAGGACCACGGTGGTGGTCTGGTCGGCGGGGGCCGCGTCGGACAGCCCGACGTTCCGCGTGAAGACGGGGTCGTCGCGGAACGCGGTGCCGACGACCACCTCGCCCGCCGCGTCGAGGATCTCGACCTGGTAGTCGACGAGGTCGGTGGGGAACGAGACGACGTAGCCGAGGCCCTGGTAGACGGCACCCTGCACCGGGCTCGTCAGCTGCAGCGCGGGGACGGCGTCGGCGTCCGCGTCCGCGTCGCCGTCGGTCTCCGCGTCGGGCTC
>Ga0265798_10012099_pt1 | contig 10448 bp, 9 predicted proteins | sample P3T30metagenome_FD_192430 | JGI IMG/M metagenome (GOLD analysis project Ga0265798, IMG submission 192430) | Plant litter microbial communities from East Loma Ridge, Irvine, California - P3 T30 | ecosystem: Environmental > Terrestrial > Plant litter > Unclassified | place: USA: California...
CCAAAGTCGATGAGTGGAAGAAGAGACGAGTGGAAATCGAGGCAGAGTTGAACAGGGTGTGGGTAGAAGGCAAGGATGAAGAAGGTGAGACCGAAGAACTGGCACCGCCGCCATACTTGGAACGAGAGGAAAAGGCCGACACGGCGAGTACAAACGAGGATGATACTGGCGATAGAGCTAGGGAAGAGGCGGTCGAAAGTGGAAGTGAAGGAATTTCGCCGTCCAACTAGTGTAGGTATTGAAACACATCATTCTTCCCGACCAAGTCAGCTGTGCGACCCCAAAAAAACGGTGCATACCTTCTGTTGACCTTTTTCCAGGGCACATGATGATGGCAAAAAAGAAGAAGAGAAAATGGGCAAAAAAATACAACAGCGGGTGGGTCCCCGGTGGTCACCCACCCGAGTACTAATGCGCCGGTATCATGCTTGTATATGGCTGAGTGGAGTCTTTCCGAAGATCACTAACACTAGTAGTCGCTATCAAGATTTTAGATATTCACTTAGGGAGGGTGGAGGAATGGACACGGAAATCACGGGAGACGCTTGCACTATCAGGAGTGGGGAAGACATGATGAGAGTGAGAGAGGATAGTGCCTTTGTTAATGATAGTTGATAGTTAGCCTCTCAATGCTGCCATAGAGCGCTGTTGCTCGGGGGTTTGCTTGCATGCCGTTGCCCGTATTGTTGTTTTGGGATAACGCTTCATAGTTGTTCCTATGATGTGCAATGGCTTTGTCGGGATCCTCGGAAAGTTGGTCTTGAGGAGATTCTGCCGATGATGCCGTGCCACTGTCCGCGCATGTTCTCTTGCTGCGCGACTGCAGCTCGATGGGTGATCCACCTGCATTCAGCACCTCGTCCGTACTACGATGCCTCCTCCTCCGCCACCAGCACCACGTCGCCCCGGCAATAAGCAAGCATATAATCGGTACGACAGTGCTGACGATAACTATGGTCTTTGTGGGAAGTTTATGCTCCGGTGGCGTTTCATCATTGGGGTTCTCGAAAATGTCTTTGACCTCCTGCGACGCCCACTTCGGCGGGAATAGATCTCTATTCTCATCAGTACTAGACAGAAAGACGGATGCAGGCTAACAGCACTAACGGGTTCTCATATGATCTTCTTACAAGTTCTGACGCAGTGTAAGGCGGAGCAGATGCGTCGTAGCGGTCTTTCAACACTAGTTTGTTCATGTCAAAGACACCAATACCCTGCGACCATTCGTCTGTCATATTCCATGGTGCAGTGGATTCGGGATTGTGGCCGCCGGTGCAGATGGCTTGGTTGTTTATGGAAGAGTGGCATTGCATATTTACCCGGCGTGGGTAGTTCGTGAAAGTTGTCTTGATCCATCTGCATGCCGGAAGAGACAGAACATAGATGGTGTCGACCTCGGACGACTGATCGAAGCGACCGTAAGCGAATCGGTTCATTGGTCAGCAGTGTGAAACAAGGTAAGTGCCAGCCGCGGCAATACTTACATCTCGAAGGTTTTGTTTTTCTCATCAAATGCAGAGAAGAAGGCAAGTTTATCAGGCTCTAACCCCAACCTAGGAGGGTCTCCTGTAATGGGCTGATGGTATGATCGATTCTTCTGCTTGTCATAGATCCACAGGTTGCTCCAGCCGGATCCAAAGTCATCGTCCGTAGCGTTTGGATATTGTCGTCCTCCAATGGAAACTAGTGTGCCATTTGGTCCAAACGGTATGTTGAGCAGAGGCCCTGGTATTTCGTGCGGTTCTTTGAGACCAGTGTTGCGGGATGCAAAGAATTGTCCATCGTTTGTCGTATTGGTGATCTGTTTCGTGTCGAAGTCGAATTTGACCAATCCCGGAACCCCGAAATATTGGGTGAAGTTGCTAATTTCTAGCGTTGTCCAATGCGATATTTGACCTCCTATGTAGTAGCCCCCTTCATTGTCGTATGCATATGCGCCACAAGCAAGCTGTTGGAAATTTTCGGGCATTGGTGTTGGGGCGTTCTTTCCCACTACCTTGACCCATGAGCCAGATGCGTCAGGCTTTACAGAAAGTGCCCAGACCTCTGGTAATCGATCATTATAGAATGGGTTGTATTGGGTGTCTTTGGTGTGGCCGTCGGCGGAAAGTTGCCCGCCCCAAACATAGACTGTGTTCTGCTTCCTATCCACGAATAACGCCTGGCATGTTAGCCCTGAAGCATCGGATACGATATACTGGGCATTAAGAGTTCGGTTGTTCCAGTCTTCCTTAAGAGAAATCAGGTAAGTCTTGTGTTCTGCCGTGTGCTTGTAAGTAGCTGCCAGACCGTAGTAAGCAGGCTCACTTGCGGTAGAGGAGGCGCAAGTTGACATCAGATTCTAAACCTCCGTGAACGACGAGGAAGTCGCCTGAGCGTGCGACTATGGTGTTCAGTTCATTCTGTACGACGTAGTAGATAGTAAGCCATACCTGCATGACCCGCACGGCGAACTTGTGGGCCCTGTGCATATATGGTAACAGGGAAGAACAATGAGCGCAGAACGCAAACGAGAACCCTGCGTGGGTTGTGGGAACGGTAAAGAGAGAAAAACATTGACAAGCAAGAAAGCCGGCATGAACCGCTGTTGGCGGTTCTTATCGCAGGGCATAGCTTTTGGGGAATGGGACTGGTCCGTGGGTGGATGCTGCCAAATCACTCGTACTGCCCTAGACGCCGGCAACCATCCGCATGCAGGTTGCGTGCCTTCGAGGTTCTTCAGCCGCACCAAAACCACCCTATCTAATTGTGCAAGATTGGGCGCTTAGATCCGGGACCATGTTTCAGTCAGGAACTGCTCCGGTGCGCAAACCATGTGGTAAGATTAAAGGTGTGCTACAATAATGGGTGCATTTCGCGACAACAGACCCTAAAACTGCTGACCAAAACGCGTCACATCATGAGTAGAATGCTGATTCGAGCAGCATATCGAGTGTATCCCTCAGAACAAGACACCTGTTTTATCGCTAGTAGATACGGGACAATCAGTAGGGCAATATGAAGCGCGAACGCCACTTGAAGCCACCAACATGCCGTGTCACATGGGCTGCAGAACAGGCAAGAAAAAGTAAACACGGCTGAGATGACGGCCAGATCCGGCGTCTGGGAGATGACATGCCAAGTAAGAGCTTGTGAGGGTGTACTAAACGCTTACTGTCCAGTCAGTGTAGCAACCTGGTTGATCTCCAGGGCTCTCTGTAATCGCAACCCAACCCCCACATTGTCCGTATGGTATGCACGCACGCTGGAGCCGATTGCCAACCAACGCGCTCAGCCGCCGGCCGGTGAGCCATGAACGAGGCCATGAAACTGCCTTCCTACAGGGTTGTAGCCTTGGACTTCCTCTCGACCTATGATAAGTCGATACCTAGATTACCGAACCGGTGAACCTGATCGTCTCAAACATGCTGGCGCCCTGATTTACGGGTAGTGTTCCGATGAGTGTGATATCGTGCGGCCTACCTTGGATGACGGCACTTGTCAAAAACAACCTGTCCGGTCAAGTATTGGGGTCGGGGCTGCTCCATTCATTTCGATACGAGTACTCTCCTCCAAAATGTGGAAGTCCCTTAAACGCTTCGTCCACACCTCAACCCCATTGAACAAGCGAACCAGAGGTACTTCGAAAACGACTGGGCTCCCATCAAACAACATGGAGAGCATCGACAGCAGCGGAGACGATCGAACGATTCAGAACCTTACGAACAACCTCTCGACTATCTCCGCACTCCTCGATGATCCCCAGGCTCACGGTCTTTCGGGAGAGGTTACGGAATACGGGTGCCTTCTAAAAAGCTTCTAGCTTATGTTGACTTCCGGAACAATCCGTCTAGCTACCGCACGCGACGAAGAGAGGCGCAATATGGTGTCGCATGTAAGCTGGTTCCTCAGCTACTTACAGGACTATCAAACGACTGCAACCCCGCCCCAGGCCCAATTTTTCTCGTCAGCGACATACATCTACAACTTCATCAACCGTTCTACCATCGGCAATTCTACCACCAACGATTCCGAAGAGATTCGACGCTTGCGCGAGGCGTACGAACGCTTAAAAGCCCTTGCGGTCGAGCCACAACCTACGCATGTGCAGCGCAATGAAGTGAACAACGGCGCCACGTCTCACCAATTCATAGGAAGACATCAGAACAACAACACAGGTGGAGGTTTCCAGCTAAATGGTAACACAACCGGTAACACAGGTCATTTCTATCAGGGAAATGGGCAGAGTGGAAGTCCAAACACTCAGGTGTAGAACGAGTGTGAAGCGGTGCAGGGCACTCGGTTTAAGGTATCTCGTTGGAGTGTCAAGAGGCGGGTACATGTGTGATGTCTTGAGTTTGAAGTATTTGTTGGGTAATAAGATTTAGTTTTAACGTATGATGATATGGCTTGGAGTACCGCTTTTGTTTCGATATATGTGTACCGTGATGTGTTGGGCTCGATGTAGTTGGGCCGGATCTATCTCAAATTGATCGGTCCAGTGAAATCACCCGAGAGTTGAATGCCAGATCCCGTGTTGTTGTACTGTGTGCCGCCATAGGCAGTGAATTGAGTCCCCTTCTTCGCAGACGGATGTATTGAGTGTCGGTAAGAATTTCCAGACTCATCCTCTCCACTCTCTCTGATCGCTCTACGCAATCTTTTGAACGCTTTCTGACGCCCTTCCCCATATACAAGGGGCATGGAAACATCGCATATCCCTAACAGCGAATACGCATAGTCTTCCTCGCGTTTAGCTTCGCGATTACTAGCCCAGGCCATACGTTCATTGATATCAAAGTCGAATATAGTGTGTTGTTCACGCAGTACTCCCGCGGGGATTCCGGTGATACCAACGATCTCCTCGAGAAGCCTCTCTCGGTTTCCTAACCATTTGTGATTGGCAGAGAAGAATTCGACAGCTCGTGGCGCAAGGAGCTCCTGAAGTGTCCACATCCGGGTGAACCATCTGCTGTTTCTGAATGCTTGTTTCCAATAACCCTGGCCGTTCTCAACGCTGTCCTGACATTGTAATAAAACATCCGATAGATACACGTAGCATCGGCTAGCTTTCTGATACCATCGAAACATCGAATTTATCGCTTCCGAGAGCTCAGCACTGCTCTGCTTATTGATGCAACAAGTGTCGATCCAAAAATGTTGTAGGTTGTCTAATGAAGCTTGTTTTCCGCAGAACACAAGCTTGTCATAGCCCTTTTTCTCTCTAGCTGTGTTATTTAGTAGGTCTTGGTATGTAACCTCGTCCCCGTTCTGCCCCCAGGTATGTAAGAGGATAGCATATTCAGGAAGGCTATCCCCAAAGTACTCGACGAGGCTGAAGGAATCTGCGCCATGCAGCTGCAGAAGATGCATAGAGGCAGTTCGGGATGGCTTGACCAGCGGTCATGGACACAAGGAAGAGCTCAACGGGTATACATCGGTATGTAGCGAAAAGGCCGTAGTCGGCACTTGCGCGGGTGGTGGTAAAAGAGAAGTATGAGCGCGAGCGGCAGGCCAACAGTCCGGGTTGCATGCCCAGGTGCGCTTGCAACCATCAGTGAGCTCCCGTGACGCGAGGGCTCTTCAAGCTTGCACCTTCTCAGCGGCCTCTCATGACCGTTGCCGATGCAAACCTCGCTCGCAGCTCCACGGCGCACGTCTCCGGGCAGGTGCAGCGGTCGATTAGACACACCAAAAGGCAGTGTTTAAACCATAAACTTAGGTGGTGCGGCTGTCTGATCTTTTGACGTTCGTGCTAAAATCACCTGGGCACCTGGGCACTCTTTACGCGACGCGTGTGACAGGCAAAATCAGAGGCTATCTAGGTACAATGCAGCTACTTTCTACTCCTTACAAGTGGTTTCACTAGTATTTTGCAATTCAGAACAACTGACAGAGAAGGAAGGGATGTTAACGCGATTATTCCGCGCGAGGTTAAATTCAAGCTAGCTCTGCCTCAATAACGCTTTCTACAGAGTGAGGTGGCCTCCATATGTTAAGCACGTTCAACCCCGCACTCTCCACCAGGGCCCGCCACTCAGCCTCCGTCCTCTCCTTCGCACCAAGGCACGCCATCATGGTGATATCGGACGTCGTCACACGAGCCAGCGGCTTCACAGAGCTAACCAAGCTTTCGTGAATGAGAAGCTTCGAGTACCCGGGTTCCATAGCTTCGGCAAGGTGAGAAAGGATCTGCTTCGCCTGTGTGTCTTCCCAGTCGTGCAGCACGTTGTGCATGAAGTAGGCACGGGCACCTTTCACTGGCTGTGGTTTAAAAAAGTCATGAGGGTGGATAGAGATAGTGTCGTCAATAGTCAGCTCCTTGAGAATATCGGGCAGGTCTTGGAGCACCAGACTGCCCTCGGGGATATCAGGGTGGCGCAGATGGAATTTGGTCAGGTCGTGGCCCTTGCTACCACCGACATCGACGACAAGGGGCCGGTCGGGCTTGTACTCTTTCACAAGAGTCTCAGTTGGGTAGACATCAACCCAGGGCGTCAAGTTATGCTTGGAGTGACTCTCCATGGCATCATTAAATTCCCTTGCGGCGGCAGGGTTCGCGCCAAGGGACTGGAACAGATTCTCATCTGAGCCCTTCATGAATTGCCAGTTGCAGTCGTTGGGGTTAGTAGGGACCTTGTATCCCGTCTTCTTGAGGTAGGCTGGCAAAGTCCTGAACATGGGGGCATTGACAAAGCCATAAAATTCACCATAGACGTTGGCGAGGGCCTGATCCTCAGCGAGAGCGTGTACCCACGGTGTAGGCTTATAGGTATCCTCGGCGGTCTCGATAACAAGATTCTGCCCAGAAATTTGCCGAATCATGCGACCTGTATTGCCGTCAGAATGCTCATCATGAGTTAAGCAGAGCAGACTTGTAACCTACGAATAAGCACTACATCGGCACCCGTCAACTCGGCCAGTTCCGCGCAAGTCTTCTCTCCGCCTCCGGTCTCGATCCATTTGCTGAAGACACCCGCGTCAATCAACGTCTTGACGCATGCATTGGTGGCCGGGTTGACCCAGCAGTGCTGCCAAACAATGTCCCACGGCTTGTGTACTTTGCTCAAGGCCAGGGTCAGCGCGTCCATGGCACGGACGCGCTCTGCTTCGCTAACGAAGGAGTTCGCGTCGAGGCCCTCCAGGGCTCCGATAAGTTGGTCCGCTGATGCCATGTTGGAAATAGGAATTAATTTTTGGGTAAAGGTGCAGGAACAACGGGAACGACACGCCGTTTGCTATTTGACAAAGAGTAATGTTGTTATCTACCGTAAATCGTGGCCATATCTACCGGCGGACTGGAGGTTTCCAAATACTATAGTAGTTAGTAAATTTCTTGTAACAGTTAAGCGCGTACTAAGATCCATTCTTCCTCTGTGCACTTGTCCTGATACGTAAACTGACTTGAACGACACGTGATATGGCCAAACTTCTACGGAGTAATTTGTCCCGAATCGCATCTAACAAGCCGCACGATTTAATGCCATGCGGGTGGAAGTGGTTACCACTGATCAGTTGAGGACACGGTATGCGAAATTTGAGTGAGCAAGGATGTCTCAGGGGCAGACCCACCCGTTGGGCCCCCAACTTCTCACGCCACTCTTGGCATGTCGTGCTTGGCACGCAGTCCCTCGAACTCGTGCGAGCGACCTTGACAAGACCTATTGTAGCAGTCGAACTTTGGTGTTGCTGAAGAGTATGTATTGCGTTTCACAGTCCCTCGCCTTAATAACATTGCCTCAACAACATCATTTCAACAGCATCAAAGCTTGCCCAATCATATCATCACTAGGCCCTTGCTGCCCTATCGCGCGCGTAGATGTTTAGAGGAACTACTGACCCCCGCACTGATACCAAGCTACTTGTCACGATCATCAATTGGCTTCGCCCATCGGTCGCCCTTTGCGCTCGTCGTCACGTTAAACTCAAGCGTCTTGTGGATCTGGTCCGCGCCGTGGTAAACGAGCGGGATGTCATCGATGCTTTCACCGGTGTGGGTCGATGTCCTCTCCACGTCATCCAACTGATGCCTCAGAAGTTTTTCCCATCTTCCGCTGGTGCTGGATAGTCCTCCTCGGTGGGTGGCGCTGCTGCGTTGTCCCTGGCTAGTGGTCCTACTGCCATTACCACTGCCACTGAGAGTCCGAACCTTGCCTCTGACCGAGCGGAAGAGCGGGCCCAGTGTGGGCAAAGAGGAGCATACGACGAGAATACAACCCTCTCCTAGACCAAGTATATCGAGAAGCGGGACCGGGTCTAACAAAGTTAATTCTGCGCTGAGAAATATGTGGGGTGGAAGTCTCACAGGTCGGGTTCTCAGCCAATACTACAAAGATTTCCCCAAAAATTGTGAGTTTGTAGATGGTGAGGATGAAGGCCAGGATAGTGAGGCCCAGCGCGATCGAGACCAGGATGCGGTTCTTGAGTGGCATGTTGAGGCGCATAATGAATGGAATCGGGTACACAGCGAAGAACACATCTAGGAAGGCAGAGTAGGCCGAAGTGAAGTAGCCCAAATCTGACATGACCTTGGTACTGGCACATTTTCCGCCCGGTATGGTTCTGTCCCAGCCGAATTCGACCGGATCGCATTGCTTGTACCACCAGATCGAGGTAGCCAATATGCAGGCCTGGGAGCTGAGCGCGAGGCCCCAGAACAGTATCGTCGTTTTGAGGCCGTAATCCAGAATACGCTTGAGAATAGCGATGATGGCGAACTTAGGTAGCGAAAACGTCCATATCAGTACCGAACTGATGATCACATTCCACTTGAGAGCTCGCGGTATCAACGGGGGATCGATGGCCTCCATCCTCCGTCCGAGACCGTACTGTGTGCCGATCGAGATCAGGATGCAGGTGACGAGCATCACAACGACGCAGAATACGGTGATATAGTCGTCCATTCCAAGGCCACCGCCTTTGCTGGACATGCGAGTGCCGACTCTCAACGCCACGAACACTGCAAGACAGTTAGCTACCATTCGGCGCGACATAAGAGGGCTACTCGCCAGCTGTGACTGCGAACATAGACCAGCAAGCCCTATCAGCGATAGTGCCATAGTCTTCCACGTCCCACAGTCCCATGGTGTTGACGATTGGTGTTGCAAAGGTTTGCGGAACGTTAGACGCTCCTGGTGTGATAAAGTGGGCTCATTGTTAGATACACTGCCGTCGGATGCGTAGCATGCCGCGTAGGATTGCGCGTAGGATGCGTTCCATGTAACAGTCAGAATCCTTCGCCGGCCCCATGAAGTATCGATTTTCGTCACATAGTTGGCATGTGTTATTTAAATTGCCAATGCATACCGTGTACAGAGGATCGACATGTGATCGGAAACTCCTACAGGGGAAAATAGCAGGAAAATCATCTCGTACGGCATAATGACGGAAGTTGTTGAATGACTCAAGCGAATCAAAACACACCGATCGCCCTACCTTCTGAAAAGGTCAAAGGATTCCTACCCCAGGAGTTCCCGAAGTCCTGGCGAGACTCCGTATCAGCCCTGCGGTTCATGACTCATTTAACCGACATTCAGCTCTCTTCCAGAAATAAAGCAACATGTGACACAATCGACACAAACACCCAAATATCGCATGTGAAAGAAAGAGCATCTCGACATATCGTATAGTCAGCTGTCCGCCAAGAGGAAGCCAGAGTATGGAAACCAGCTCTGCCAAGCTAACGGCTACTGTATGAAGTTATATGCTACATCCAAGCGATCAGGTTCAACAGAGAAGGTGAATGATACTATACGATGGGTCAGTGGCGTCAGCTCAGGCACACATTGGTACATTGGGTACATAGGCTTGGAACCCTTGGGGCAGTAGTTAATTGCTTCAATATATATTCGAGACGTCACCTCTTTTAATAGGCGTAGAACATCGTAGTCTCAGAGTTTGAACTCTTAATCCTCCTGTTCTCCCGCACCAACCACCAGCGCATGAACCATGCGCCAGCCGCACACATGAGTGCCATACCAGCACTCATAGCCAAGGGGAGGACGAACCGCGGCTCCGACCACTCTGGCCAGATGTACTATTTAACAGTAATTAGCTAGCATATCCGGGCGATCAAGATGCGAGACTTACGGGAGTCCAGATCAAGCTGAGTGTAGCTGCGACGTTGGCAATAGCCAGCGCCGCAGATTTCTTCTCTCTCGTTTGTCCACAGGTTGAGGACACCCATCCGAGGATAATGCTGTTGACGCCATACGTGCCGATGGTAAAGACGCACATGGCGAAGTACCTCGCGCCCACGTTCATGGTCGCGCAGCCGAGCACGAAGCCAAAGACAGCCACGCCTTTGGCAATGGTAATGTGCCAGGTGCGTTCGTTGAAATGGCCGGACGATATGGCCCATGCGACGGAGAATGCGCCCGCAATTAAGTAAGGTGGGCATGTCAATACGAGTGTGACTTCTTGAGAGAAGCCGAGTGTGTTGACGATCGTTGGCATGAAGTTCTTGAACC
>Ga0265798_10012100_pt1 | contig 10448 bp, 5 predicted proteins | sample P3T30metagenome_FD_192430 | JGI IMG/M metagenome (GOLD analysis project Ga0265798, IMG submission 192430) | Plant litter microbial communities from East Loma Ridge, Irvine, California - P3 T30 | ecosystem: Environmental > Terrestrial > Plant litter > Unclassified | place: USA: California...
CGACTTCTCGAACGTGGGCGGCCTGGTCAGCCCGCTGATCCTCGAGATCCAGCTCCAGAGCGGCAAGAAAACCATCGAGCGCATCCCGGCCGAAGTATGGCGCTATTCTCCGAAGAAGATCACCAAGTTGATCGTCACCGACGAGCCGATGGTCGGCCTGGTCCAGGATCCTTACCTGGAAACCGCCGACACGGACGTCGGCAACAACAGCTGGCCGCGCAAGGCGACGCCGTCGCGCCTGGAGCTGTTCAAGTCGAAGCAGGCCGAGGACGACGTGATGAAAGACCACGCCGAGAAGCTGAAGGAGAAGAAGGATCCGAAGGAAGCGGCCAAGGCGCTCGACCAGGCCGTCGAAGCCGGCAAGGCGGTCGAATGAGCACGCGCCGCCGCGGTTTCCTGAAAGGCGCGCTGGCGCTGCTGGCGGCCGGCGCGGCGCCGCTCGCGCCGGCGCACCGCTTCCACGCCGGCATCGCCGACATCAGCCACAACGAACGCAGCGGCAGCACCGAGGTCGTGCACACCTATATGGCGCACGACTTCGAGGCGCTGCTGATGAACGTCTACCAGCGCCAGTTCGACATGGCCGACCCGGACGACCAGGCGGTCGTGCGCAAGTACATCGACCGGCAGTTCTGGCTGGCCGACAAGGATGGCAAGCGCATCGCGCTGAAATGGATCGGCGCCAGCGTCGACGTCGACAGCCTGACCGTCTTCCAGGAAGCCGTGCAGACGCCCATCGACAAGGTCGAGACCATCCACAACGCCGTGCTGGTCGACTTCCTGCCCGACCAGGTCAACACCGTCAACTTCACCGCGGGCGGCAGCCTGCGCACCTTCGGCTTCAATGCCGGCCGTACCGAGATCTCCGTCCACCAAGCACCATGAAACTCAAGCCCCTTGCCTGCGCGCTGGCCGCGCTGTTCGTCCAGGCGAGCGCCCATGCCGACGACCCCGTGATCCAGCGCGTGCTGGTGGAGGGTTCGCGCGCCAGCATGCTCGGCATCGCCGATTCCGCCAACGCCGGCAGCGTCAGCCAGAAAGAGCTGGAGATGCGCACCATCTACCGCCCCGGCGAACTGCTGGAAGCGGCGCCCGGCCTGATCGCCAGCCAGCACAGCGGCGAAGGCAAGGCCAACCAGTTCTACCTGCGCGGCTTCAACCTCGACCACGGCACCGACCTCGCCACTTTCGTCGACGACATGCCGGTCAACCAGCGCAGCCATGCGCACGGCCAGGGCTGGACCGACCTGAACTTCCTGATCCCCGAGCTGACCGCGCGCCTGGACTACAGCAAGGGGCCGTATTCCCCGCGTACCGGCGATTTCTCCTCGGCCGGCAGCGCCTCCGTCACCTATGCCAACCGCCTGGTGCGCAACGTGGCGACGCTCAGCGGCGGCCAGAACGGCTATGGCCGCGCGGCCCTCGCCGGATCGACGGACGCCTACGACGGCGCCCTCACCTATGCGCTGGAACTGCTGCACAACGACGGCCCGTTTACGCGCGGCGATAACTACCGGAAGCAGAACGCGGTGCTGCGCTACAGCCGTGGCTATGCCAACAATGGCTGGAGCGTGACGGCGATGGCCTACCACGGCAAGTGGAACTCGACCGACCAGATCCCGGAACGCGCGGTCCTCGATGGCAGCATCGGCCGCTTCGATCCGGTCGACCCGACCGACGGCGGCGAGGCGCGCCGCTACAGCCTGTCGGGCGTATGGCGCCAGACCACGGCCGACACGGCCACCAAGGTCAACGCCTACGTCATCCGCAACCAGCTCGACCTGTGGTCGAACTTCACCTATTTTCTCGACGACCCGGAGAATGGCGACCAGTTCGCCCAGCCGGACCGGCGCGTGACCAGCGGCGTCAACGCCATCCACACCTGGCATGCGCACCGCAGCGACACCCTGAGCTCCGACATCACCGTCGGCCTGCAGGGCCAGAACGACAATATCCACAACGCGCTCACGCATACGGCGGCGCGCCGGACCCTGGACATCACGCGCCAGGACCATATCCGCGAAACCAGCTACGCGGCCTGGATCGAGAACGCCACGCGCTGGACGCCGTGGCTGCGCTCCACCGTCGGCCTGCGCGCCGACCGCTACGATTTCCGCGTGCGCGGCGACCGCCTGGAAAATTCGGGCAAGGCCGACGATGCGCTGCTGAGCCCCTCGCTGAACATCGCGCTCGGTCCCTGGAAGGACACCGAGTTCTACTTCAATGCCGGCACCGGCTTCCACAGCAACGACGCGCGCGGCACGGTCGCCGGCGTCGATCCGAAGACCCTCGACCCGGTCGAGCGCACGCCGGGCCTGGTGCGTTCGCGCGGCATGGAAGTCGGCCTGCGCACGGAAATCGTCCCCAGGAACCAGACCGCGGTCTCGCTGTACCGCCTCGACTTCGATTCCGAGCTCACGTACATCGGCGACGCCGGCAATACCGAGGCCGGCCCGCCGAGCCGCCGCTACGGCATCGAGTTCTCGAACTACTACAAGCCCTTCAAGTGGCTCTCGCTCGACGTCGACGCCGCCTTCGCGCGCGCCCGCACGCGCGGCGCGGCGGCAGGCGAGGACCGCATTCCCGGCGCCGTCGAAGGCGTGGGCCAGCTGGCGCTGACCGTGAGCCAGCTCGGCGACTGGGAAGGCGCGCTGCGCCTGCGCTACTTCGGCCCGCGTCCGCTCATCGAGGACAACAGCGTGCGCTCGAAGGGCAGCACCACGCTGAACGGCCGCATCGGCTATCGCCTGGCCAAGGACCTGCGCCTGGAACTGGAAGGCTTCAACCTCGCCAACCGCAAGGTCTCGGCCATCGATTATTACTATGCCTCGCAGTTGCGCGGCGAGACCGAGCCGCGCGAGGACATCCACTTCCATCCGATCGAATCGCGCTCGTTCCGGGTCACGCTGATCAAGAACTGGTAAGCCGGTCCGGCAAGGGCTACATCGTGATGATGGGGGCGGCACCGGCGCGGACGAAAAGTGCTACGCTAGCAGGATGACTACACCGCAAGCTCCCTATACCGACCCATCCCGCATCGTCGACGCCCTGCGCGGCGATGGCTATGTCCTGCTGGCTCCCGCCGACGTCGCCGCCATGGCCGGCTGTCCGCTCGACGAGCTGCAAGGCCTGGTCCCGAGCTGGGATCGCCTCGAACTCGACAACTACCTGAAGGACGGCGGCCGTTACCGCCGCCGCCGCCATTCCTGCTTCGTCGACGACGGCGCGGCGCTGACGCAAAGCCCGCACCGCGCGCACTGGCAGCCGGTGGAATACAACGCCCTGCACGGCGGCATGCACCGCCTGTTCGTGCCGATCGAAACCGGCACCGTCGCCCAGCCGGCCTGGAACAAGCTGCTGCGCGCCCTCGGCGCCGCCTGCTCGCAGGTAAAAGGGCCGCGGACCTGGTACGTCGAGGCGCACCAGTTCCGCATCGACACCGCCGACGGCATCGGCCGCCCGACCCCGGAAGGCGCGCACCGCGACGGCGTCGACTTCGTGGCCGTGATCCTGATCGGGCGCAGCAACATCAAGGGCGGCGAGACGCGCGTATTCGAGGCCGAGGGGCCGAAGGGCCAGCGCTTCACCATGACCGAACCCTGGACCATGCTGCTGCTGGACGATGCGGCCGTGATCCACGAATCGACGCCGATCCAGCCGCTGGGCGGGCACGGTTACCGGGATACGCTGGTGCTGACCTGGCGGGCGGGTGGGTTCCAGGGGGATGACGTAGAGGTGACGGGGGCTTGAAGCCGCGGAGTTCTTTACTTGGGCTCCTGCCTGCGCAGGAGCGACGTATCCAATGACGTGGCTTGGAAACCCCGTCGCCTCTGCACGGGAGCGACGTAGCGTTGGGCACACGTACTCAAGCACGTTGACACTGCACAGGAGCGACGTAGCGTTTGGGACACGTACGCGAGCACGTCGCCCCTGCGCAGGCAGGGGCCCAAGTGGCTTCGCAAACCGTCCACGCAAAAAAACGGCCCGCATCCTTTCGGAGGGGCCAGAATCCAGGTTTTTCGGAGAAAAACTGGAGGAGACAGTTCCAATATATTCCTATTTATTGTGCACCGCAATACAGTAGAACTACGTAGTCGAATTCTGTCGCGCCAGAGTGACGTTCGCGCACAAACCGGCCAGAAGACAGGTGACTTTTGCGGCATTGCGGGAAAGATCATGCCGCAATGCGATTCGACCAAATATGAATATTGTTAGACAACTTCCATGCATACCAAATAAACAATGGCATGGAAGGCAAAAATGCATCGTCTATTCACCACGGCCCGATTCCTGGTGTTTCCTCGATGTTTTCAGGGTTTTCCCGTCCTCAAGCAGGCAAACTCGTCCATACAGAGCGCAGGAATACCCGGACCGGGTGCTACACTGTAGTAATTCCAATTCCCGCGCGGTATGAGCGCTCCCTTTTGAGGGGCGTAAGCTGGCTGCGCATCACCTTCTCCTGATTCATGACGCCTGATCGCAACCGTAAGGGCATGCGCATCGCATTGCCTGTCCTGTTCCTGGTCCTCGCCGGCTCGGCCGGACTCTATGCCACCAGCCGCGCCGCCGACGACAAGAAGGCGGCGCCGGTCCGCCCGGCCCTGACCGTCACCACGGCGCGCCCAGAAAGCGCGCGCCTGCCGCTTGGCCTGGCCGCCAACGGCAACGTCGCCGCCTGGCAGGAAGCCGTGATCGGCAGCGAATCGAACGGCCTGCGCCTGCAGGACGTGCGGGTCAACGTGGGCGACATCGTCAAGAAGGGCCAGGTGCTGGCCGTGTTCGATGCCGCCACCGTCAACGCCGACCTGGCCCAGGCCCGCGCCGCCCTGCAGGAAGCACAGGCGAACGCCGCGGCCGCCGACGCCGACGCCAAGCGCGCCCGCGCCCTGAAGGAATCCGGCGCGCTGAGCGCGCAGCAGATCACCCAGTACGTCACCACCGCGCGCACCGCCCAGGCCCGCGTGGCTTCCGCCAAGGCGGTGCTCGACCAGCAGCGCCTGCGCCTGCAATACGCGGAAGTGGTGGCGCCCGACAGCGGCATCGTCTCGGCGCGCAGCGCCACCGTGGGCGCCGTCACCGGCGTCGGCACGGAGCTGTTCCGCATGATCCGCCAGGGCCGCCTGGAATGGCGCGCCGAGGTCACCGCGGCCGAGCTGCCGCGCATCCGTCCGGGCATCAAGGCCGTGGTCAAGGCGGCCAACGGCAGCAGCGTCACCGGCACCGTGCGCACGGTCGCACCGACCGTCGACGCCCAGAGCCGCGTGGCGCTGGTCTACGTCGACCTGCCGCCGGCCCTGAACGCCAACGCGCCGCTCAAGGCCGGCATGTTCGCCAGCGGCCAGTTCGCGCTGGGCGAATCGAGCGCGCTGACGGTGCCGCAGCAGGCCGTCGCCGTGCGCGACGGCTTTTCCTACGTGTTCCGCCTGAACCCGGACAACCGCGTCAGCCAGGTGAAAGTGAATACCGGACGGCGCCTGGGCGAGCGCGTCGAGGTGGTGGACGGCATCGGCGCGGACACCCTGGTCGTGACCAGCGGCGCCGGCTTCCTCAACGACGGCGACCTGGTGAAGAACGTGCCGGCTGCGCCGCCGCTGGCCAAGCGCTGAGGCGGGACCGATGAATTTTTCCGCACTCTCGATCCGCAATCCGATCCCGGCGATCATGCTGTTCGTCCTGCTCAGCTTCGCCGGCCTGCTGGCCTTCAAGGCCAACAAGGTGCAGGACTTCCCGGACATCGAACTGCCGATCGTCACCGTCACCGCCACCCTCGACGGCGCCGCCCCGGCCCAGCTCGAGACCGAAGTCGCGCGCAAGATGGAAGACTCGATCGCCACGCTGCAGGGCGTCAAGAACATCTATACGCGCGTGCTCGACGGCGTGGCCACCATCACCGTCGAGTTCATCCTCGAAAAGGACCTGTCGGACGCCGTCAACGACGTGCGCGACGCGGTCTCGCGCGTGCGCGCCGACCTGCCGGCCGAGATGCGCGACCCCAGCGTCACCAAGACGACCACCGCCGGCCGCGTGGTGCTCACCTTTACCGCGCAGGCGGCCCAGGTCAACGGCCAGCCGGCGCTCGACCAGCCCGACCTGAGCTGGTTCGTCGACAACACGGTGGCCAAGCGCCTGCTCAGCGTGCCGGGCGTGGGCGCGGTCAAGCGCGTCGGCGGCGTGGTGCGCGAGGTGCGCATCGAGCTCGATGACGAACGCATGGCGGCGCTGCGCGTCTCGGCGCTGGACGTCTCGCGCCAGATCCGCAACGTGCAGCGCGAGGAACCGGGCGGACGCGGCGACGTCAGCGGCGCCGAGCAATCGGTGCGCACGCTGGCGACGGTGCAGACCGCGCAGGAACTGGCGGCGATGGACATTCCGCTGTCGGACGGCCGCCACGTGCGCCTGGACCAGATCGCGAAGGTGGCGGACACCATCGCCGAACCGCGCGCGATCGCCGAGCAGGATGGCAGGCCGGTCGTCGGTTTCGAGATCTTCCGCACCCGCGGCGCCGGCGAGATGGACGTGGCCAAGGGCGTGCGCGCGGCGGTGGCCGAGCTGCAGCAAAAGCATGGCAAGGTGGTGCTGGCCGAAACCATCGACAACGCCGCGCCGGTCGAGGAAAACTTCGACGCCTCGATGGAAATGCTGTACGAAGGCGCGGTGCTGGCCGTGCTGGTGGTGTGGTGGTTCCTGCGCGACTGGCGCGCCACCCTGGTCGCCGCGGCCGCCCTGCCCCTGTCCGTGATCCCGGCCTTCCTCGGCCAGTACCTGTTCGGCTACACGCTGAATATGGTGACGCTGCTCTCGCTGGCCCTGGTGGTCGGCGTGCTGGTGGACGACGCCATCGTCGAGATCGAAAACATCTCGCGCCACCTGCGCATGGGGAAATCGCCGATGCAGGCGGCGCTGGAAGCCGCCGACGAAATCGGCATGGCGGTCATCGCCACCACCTTCTCGCTGGTCGCGGTGTTCCTGCCGACCGCCTTCATGAGCGGCATCCCCGGCAAATTCTTCAAGCAGTTCGGCTGGACCGCGGTGCTGGCGATCCTGGCTTCGCTGCTGGTCGCGCGCCTGCTCACGCCGATGATGGCGGCCTACATCCTCAAGCCGGCGAAGCACCACGTCGAAAAGGACGGCGCGCTGATGCAGCGTTACATGCGCACCATGAAGTGGTGCCTGCGCCACCGCGGCCTGACGATGATCGCCGCGGCCCTGTTCTTCATCGCCTCGATCTCGCTGGTGCCGCTGCTGCCGACCGGCTTCGTGCCGGCCTCGGACCGCTCGCAGACCCAGGTGAACGTCGAGCTGGCGCCCGGCTCCACGCTGGCGCAGACGCGCGCCGTGGCCGAGCGCGTGCGCCTGGCGGTCATGGAAAACAAGAACGTGACGCACGTGTTCAGCTCGATCGGCGGCGGCTCCAGCGGCGACGCCTTCGCCCCCGGCGCCGCTGCCGAGGCGCGCCGCGCCGTGCTGACGCTCAGCACCGTACACCGTGGCGACCGCGACGCCTCGCTGGCCTCGATCGAATCCGCCGTGCGCGCCAAGCTGGCCGACATTCCCGGCGCGCGCTTCACGGTGGGCCCGCCCGACACCGGCGTCAAGATGCAGCTGGTGCTGCGCAGCGAAGACCCGGTGGCCCTGACGGCCGCCGCGCGCCAGGCCGAACGCGAGCTGCGCACGCTGCACGGCATCGGCAACGTCAGCTCGAGCGCTTCGCTGGTGCGCCCCGAGATCATCGTGCGCCCCGACTTCGCGCGCGCCGCCGACCTCGGCGTGACCGCGGCCAGCATCGGCGAGACCGTGCGCGTGGCTACCGCCGGCGACTACGACCAGGTGCTGGCCAAGATGAACGTCTCCGAGCGCCAGGTGCCGATCCGCGTGAAGCTGCCGGACACCGTGCGCGCCGACCTCGACGCCATCGGCCGCCTGACGGTGCCGGGCAAGAACGGCCCGGTGCTGCTGGCGAACGTGGCGAGCATCACGATGGAAAGCGGCCCGGCCCAGATCGACCGCCTGAACCGCAACCGCAACGTCACGCTGGACGTGGAACTGAACGGCCGCTCGCTGGGCGAAGTGAACGCCGAGGCGCGCGCCCTGCCGGCCCTGCGCAACCTGCCGGCGACGGTGCAGATCGCGGAACTGGGCGACGCCCAGGAGATGCAGAACCTGTTCGCCAGCTTCGGCATCGCCATGCTGATCGGCGTGCTGTGCATCTACGGCGTGCTGGTGCTGCTGTTCACCGACTTCCTGCAGCCGGTGACCATCCTGGCGGCGCTGCCGCTGTCGATCGGCGGCGCCTTCGTGGCCCTGTTGATCACGCGCGACGCGCTGTCGATGCCGACCATGATCGGCCTGATCATGTTGATGGGGATCGTGACCAAGAACTCGATCCTGCTGGTCGACTATGCCATTTTGGCGCGCAAGGCCGGCATGAACCGCTTCGACGCCCTGGTCGACGCCTGCCACAAGCGTAGCCGCCCGATCATCATGACCACCATCGCCATGGGCGCGGGCATGCTGCCGCTGGCGCTGGGCCTGTCGGGCGACCCGAGCTTCCGTTCGCCGATGGCGGTGGCGGTGATCGGCGGGCTGATCACGTCGACCTTACTGAGCCTGCTGGTGGTGCCGGCGGTGTTCACCTATGTCGACGACATCGAGCACTGGTTCGGGCGGATGGTGGGCAAGCTGCGCAAGCAGCCGCAGCGCGAAACGGCGCAGAAGGAAAAGGCGCTGAGCTGACGCGCCGCCATGCCGGCACCGGAAGGTGCGCGGCATGCGCGCGGCAGCGCACACGCCGGGCCGCAAGACTCAGTAGGTTTCCCACTCCGCCGCCGCGGCCTTCCGAGGCGCGGCCCTGGCTGGCGCCGCGGGCCGCAGCGCCAGCGCCGCCGGGCGCGCTCCCGGCGCCTCGGCCGCCACTGCGCGCGCGCCGGACAGCGCAGCCCCGACCTTGAACACCGCCACCATCCGCGCCAGGCGTTCCGCCTCTTCCTGCAGGCTGCCCGCGGCGCCGGCCGCTTCCTCCACCAGCGCGGCATTCTGCTGGGTCACCGTATCCATCTCGGCCACCGCCTGGTTGATCTGGGTGATGCCGCCCTGCTGTTCCTGGCTGGCGCTGCTGATCTCGCCCATGATGTCGGTCACGCGCTGCACGCTGGTCACGACCTCGTCCATCGTGCTGCCGGCTTCGGCGACCAGCACGGAGCCAAGCTGTACCTGGCTGACCGAATCGTCGATCAACTGCTTGATTTCCTTGGCGGCGGAAGCGGAGCGCTGGGCCAGGGCGCGCACCTCGGTGGCGACCACGGCAAACCCCCGGCCCTGCTCGCCGGCGCGCGCCGCTTCCACCGCGGCGTTCAAGGCCAGGATATTGGTCTGGAAGGCAATGCCATCGATGACCGCGATGATGTCGACGATCTTGCGCGAGGCAGTGTCGATACCACCCATGGTGTCGACCACGCGCGCGACCACCTGGCCGCCCTTGCGCGCCACTTCGGAAGCGCTGGCGGCGAGCTGGTTGGCCTGCTGGGCATTGTCGGCATTCTGCTTGACGGTCGAGGTCATCTCTTCCATCGACGAGGCGGTTTCCTCCAGCGCGCTGGCCTGCTGCTCGGTGCGCGAGGACAGTTCCAGGTTGCCGCTGGCGATCTCGCGCGCGGCGACGGCAATCCCGTCGCTGCCGGCCCGCACATCGGACACCACCTTCAGCAAGGAGGCGTTCATGTCCTTCAGCGCCTGCATCATCTGCGCCGCCTCGTCACGGCCGCTGACCGCGATCTCGCTGGTCAGGTCGCCGGCGGCGACGGTGCGCGCCACCTCGACCGCGCGCGTCAAGGGACGCACGACCGAGCGCGTGATCAGCCAGGCCGCGCCGATGGCCAGCAGGATCGCGACGGTTTCGGTGACGGCGATGATGCGGAAGGCCAGCTTATAGGTGGTATCGGCGCCGAGCGACAGCGCGTCGAAGCGGCTTTCCTGGAAATCGACCTGCTTGCGCAGTGCCTGGGCAAACGCCTGCAGTGCATCGTACGTCTTGCCGAACGCCAGCGCAGTGGCGGCATCCAGCTGGTCTTGCCCGACCAGGCCCTCCACCTGCCGGACCAGCGCGACATACTCGTCGCGGCGCGCCCGGGCCTCGGCCAGCAGCTCCCGGCCAGTGCTGGTCACCAGCAGCGGCTCGAGTTCGACGAGCGCCTTGTCGGCGGCCTGCAGGTTGGCAGCCAGGCGCTCACGGGCGTCGTGGCGGGTAGCGGCATCGTCGGAGCCGACCATCTGGCCGACCCGCGCCATGCTGCCGCGTACGTTGTCGAGGGCGACATTGGCAAGGCGGGCGCGCGGCCACACACCCTTGGCAAGGTCGGTGGTGCTATCGTGAAGCGTGCCCAGCGCGTGCATGCCGACGAAGGCCAGCACGACGATCAGGACGGTCAGCAGGCCGAAGCCCAGGCGCAGAC
>Ga0265798_10012103_pt1 | contig 10447 bp, 13 predicted proteins | sample P3T30metagenome_FD_192430 | JGI IMG/M metagenome (GOLD analysis project Ga0265798, IMG submission 192430) | Plant litter microbial communities from East Loma Ridge, Irvine, California - P3 T30 | ecosystem: Environmental > Terrestrial > Plant litter > Unclassified | place: USA: California...
CATCCACTTTCGTGGTCGAGCCGGCGAAGAAGCGTGAGAGCGCGCTCTTCTTGCCATACGATCCAATGTCTGTGTAGATCTCTCTTGCACTATTGATGATGGGCGGCAGTTGGGTGGATATATGCTCGATATCGCCAGCCTCATCCGCATTGAAGACATCCTGCGCGGCTTGCACGCCTGAACGTGCTCCGTCCCATAGCTCTGCTTTCTCGTCCTTCGGTCGAACGTATAGGTGGAAGGCGTAGTCCGTGTCGTTTCGTCCCTTTTCTGCAGTTCGTCAGAAGGCAGTTAGGTAGTACAGAGCTCACAGTACTCACCTACCGATTACTGTCAAAGCTTCTGGTTCATTAAAGCCTATGACAACGTATTAGAGCGGCACGATTGCTCGCAGCAGTGCTCATGCTCACCGGTCAGGTAGTAGAAATTGGGCTCCTGGTGGAACTCATAGAAGACAGCACTCGAACGAAATTTGAGCTCGCTGGAAGCTAAGACTGCGATGCTATTTCGAGGAAGTTTCTTCGCGAGGGCGGCGCGGCGATGATGGTACTCGAGTGCGGAGATGCCAGGCGTGACTTTACCATGCTCAGCGTATATTCGTCGCTCAAGACAATGCCTACTTACGATCCCCGGCCTTGACGAGATGAGGGTGGGTTTCATGTAATGGCTGTCCAAATTGCAGCTCTGCTGCGGATGTGATGGATCGCCATGTTGATCGCGCAATGCAAGGTCTGCTCCTGAATGTCGGCAATGGTCGAGCCGCTGCGCGCAGAGGCAGCAAGACGCTTGTCCTCATCGTTGTTGTAACAGTAAGGACATCGGTGCCGAATTGGTGTATGGCTTTGGAAAGAGGAAGCCGAAGATTGACCGAGAGCCTACTTCACGCGGTTGCGCTTACGACCCGACTCATCAACCTATATACGCTCCTGGGACTTTGCCAGGCGTCTCTCCAGGCAAAAGCACAAGGCTCCAGCCTGCCGCACGATAACCTTTGCGAGGCTGTACTATCCACGCTGCCGCAATACGGTATAGCTTCCCATCGACATCGTGCAGATGAGGCAGAGGCTTGACTCACCATCAACTCATGCGTGTCCGTCGACTCTACCATCCCATCTGCCGTCACAATATTCCATACCGACCTTTTCCTGCTCACCCCTTTAGCTCGTACTCTTCCACTCACAAACACTTCGCCATGGCATCAACATCTCATAGCGATGGTCTCAACGCTCGGGACCTAGAGTCTTTCCACGCCCACTTGCAGAAGTCGAAGCGAGTCCTTGCTCTCCTAGGAGCAGGACTATCTGCTTCCTCGGGCCTGCCGACCTTTCGAGGTGCGGGAGGACTGTGGCGTACACACGACTCCATATCTTTGGCTACTCCAGAAGCATTCAGCGAGAACCCAGGACTCGTCTGGCAGTGAGTGTTAGATCTTACAATCAACCTTGAGGTTATGCCTTCTCACTCCAACGCTTAGGTTCTATAACTATCGCCGTCATATGGCGCTCTCGGTGCAACCGAATCCTGCGCACTACGCGCTCGCTGAGCTAGCATGGAAGATGCCTGGCGGCTTTCTGACGCTGTCCCAGAATGTGGATGGGCTATCCCAACGTGCAGAACACCCATCAGCACAGCTTCAGTTACTCCACGGCACACTGTTCGAGATAAAATGCTTCAGTGCTTCGTGCGACTACCGAGAGATCAACTTCACCGACCCCGTGGTGCCTTCGCTTGCCATACCAACCGATGGAGTCGATCCAACATCGGATGAAGCCCGTCGAAACGCGAACGACCAATCGCAGGGTCACAACACGGGCAAAGACCTCGACATTTCCAATATCAGCGTACCACTTCCGTCGCTTGGCCACGACGACCTGCCTCAGTGCCCGAAATGCAAGTCAAGTCTGTTGCGACCTGGCGTAGTTTGGTTCGGCGAGCGCCTGCCAAATGATGTCCTGGATACTGTAGATAACTTCATTCGTGACGTTGCCAAGATCGACATGATTATGGTCATAGGAACTAGCGTGAAAGTCTACCCAGCCGCAGGCTACGTGGATGAGGCTCGCGCAAAAGGTGCCAGGGTTTGCGTTGTCAACATGGATACCAACGATGCTCCGCCAGGTGGCTGGAAGAAGGGCGACTGGCTGTTTCAAGGCGATGCTGCAAAGATCGTACCTGAGCTACTGAAGCCTGTTATTGGAGACCTGGCATCGCCCTCCTGACCGGCTTTACGTGCGTCTATTGATGAATACTCTGGATCGAACACTGGCCGTACGCGATATCAGTACAACACAGGGTGCGGGGACATATTTTTAGTGAATTCATGATATTATGAAGCTAGCACTCGGAAGAACGAGCAAGATTTGGCGGCCACAAATTCCGTTGGCAACTCGATAAGTGCTGCACCACAATCGTATCAGCAGTATCACTCTGAAAGCTTCATCAGATCCCTTCCGATATCTGCTAGCAAGACTTCGACGGCATCTGACCAATTCCGACCAGAAAGCACTCCATACACGCGCCGCCACCCCCAACCCTAGGAAATGATGAGAAGAAGACAGACACTACTGCAAAACACAGCCTCCATTTTCCTTGCTAGCCTCGACCACACCATATTCCAGGATATATCCATCAACCTGACTAACAAAAATCTGAGTGGAGTACCAGCTCTGTTGATCGACGACCTCAAGCTGAACACCGCCCTTTCCCCTGACCACGACGACCTTCCTCATACCTTCCAGTGTCTTGAGTCCTAGGTCGCCGTGCTTCAGCTCCAGGCGGCTCTGCAGTAGTTCGCACAATTCCGTGAACAACAACTTGTCCGGCAACATGATAGCGTCGTCCACGGTGGCGAGCGGAGTCCGCTTCATGTAGCTGGTCTTGACTTGACCATCGTTATTGAGCTTGTTGGGTCGGTAGTGCTTCAGGCGTAGAATTCGGGCTCGAACTGCCTTGCTGCACTTCTCTGCCAGAGCAGGGGAGAGTTCGCCAGGTTTGCGTTGCGCAAGAGGCTCTGTGACTCTCTCTAGCTGCTTAAGATCTGTCGAGGGAGATGCCTGTGCTGAGCTTATGTCTGTATGGTCCGGGTCCGGCTCGCCGTTCTCTGCTGGAGGAAGGTATCCTGGTGGCTGCTCGTCACTTTGTATGGGCGCTTCGATTGAGTTCATATTGCCTGATCGATCTTCGGTGCCCTTCGATTTTCACGGTCGCCTTGAAAGTCTGCTAGCCGTTCTCTTTCCAGTATCTTCTTGACATGATTAGTCTTCTGCTAAACCTGATATTTGAATACCGGTGAAACACAGCCCCAATCAAGTGGTTGCAAGGATGCACAAAGCCAAGAGCTGCAACGGAAACCGGTTCGCGGCCGGCAGGATCTTGATCGCAGTACTCGACGGTGATCGATTCTTGAATCATGGATGCTTGCCAACATCTTATGATGCAGGAGGATTTCCCATTCTTGCGAGCGTGCTCGAAAGTCACAGTCGCGTCGGGTGATCTGGGAGTAACGGTGGAACGCAACAGTGATGATCACGCCTGGTGCATCGATGGGACTTGGACCTTCTTTCAGCAAAGTTCGCGTTCCTGCTGATCGAGTAAATGTTGAAGAGGCAACAATATGTAGTCGAGAAAACTACTTGATCAAATTCAACTGGGGTATCTCTAGGGTACAGAATCAAAAGCCCGCTGTGGCCCTCAGCAATACAAGCCGGCATCGATCACAGTCGCCATGAAATGATCGTCACCATCCGCACTCGTACGGCTGAATCTTATTCAAAGACTTGCTTCCGTCGTTCGCCTCGATCTCTCTTTCGTTGCCGGTCCTCTGGCTCCCGCACCTCCACCCGGTAGCCGCGGTCCTTCTTCTGGCGGGCCATGTCGGTTTCGTATAGAGAACCTCGTCGTTCCTTGTACTTGGTCGTGGTCGGTTGTGTCTCGGAGTTGTCCTGCACAACGACGGTGTCGTATTTTCGTGGCTTATGTCGTGATCCGTGGTGTGATGAGCGGCGCTCTGGTTTTGAGCTTGCGGGCTCGATCACGACGGTTTCCCTCTTGCTCTCCCGGCGTTCTGGTGTCCTCTCTCGGGGACGTGTGGTGGCCGGAGTCTGATCGTAGTTGATGACTGGTCGTGATCGGCTCGAGCCGTTCAAATGGTAGCGCATGGATTCTAGAAGTCCTTGGGCGTTACGGTAGCCAGCCTTCACCTCGACTCGCACGAGTTTGTGGTCCTCCTTGCGAGTGGAGTAGACCTCGCCATCTCGGAGGTAGACGTGGCATGCTAGGTCTTTCGCCAGATCCTTGCCATTGGGACATAGTGATCTTTGCTTGCGGTACACTCGGTAGGGGTCGTTGCAATACTGGCAGCGCACAGCATGGTTCTCGAAGTGCCAGAATGACCACTCTTCCGCGCTAGTCAGAGGTCGAGACACGCTTCCAGTGTACGATGGTGCGAACCTCACAGCCTTCGGGGAAGATGGAGGTGAAGAAGATGCAACGTCCCGTGGCCGCACCTCGACCACCTTAGCGGCGACAGACTGAGCGCCGTTCGAGACCTTGGACGGCATGCTGGCGTCGGATCTGATCTTATGCTTGTTGATTGACTTGGCCAATGATGGCCAGTAGCCGTCGTACTGGTAGTAAGGTTGCTGTTGGGCAGCCAATATGGTAGCTAGAAGATGACTTGCAGATAGAGGTAGAGTGGAGAGTGGTTGGGTATCGACAGCCTCGTCTTGGTTGTAGTAAGGCGACGAATGGTGTGAAGACTTGTGGTGATTGGAAAGGAAGAGATGGGCAGCAGTGCAGTAAGTAGGTAGATATATGCATGGCCAGGTACCTACATCGCAGTATCTTATGAGACAGCCTAAGCAGAGTAGGGCTAAGGCACATCCAAGGTTTGCGGCTAGGCAGCATTGTACTTGGCACCTCAGGCGGAGCAGCATTGAGGGACACCTCACTCTTCGTGGGACAGATGCTGATGAGTCCTCGACTTCGCCGCAGAGGAAAGAGGACGCCGGTCAGGACACCTCGAAAGTTAGCGCGCGAGGGCGTGGCTGCCTGCCTGCGCCGAGACCTTATCGATTGTTCGCTAGCGTCATATCCAAAGCATGGACACCTCAGGCTATTCACAGTGGGTCGCACTTTCACCCATTCCGCTGCTTCCCTCGTTCGCCGCCAACAACAGCCGCGGTGGCCGCCTTCAAGGCTCCAAAGCTTCATGGAAAGCGGCGGCATCATCGCAAGCATGACGCTCGCGGTCTGTAATCGAACACGTCTTTCGTCAGCCGGAGTCTGATCACAAAGGCGACCCGCGAGGGCCGCGACCCGTTTCGCACCGTCATGTCGAAAGCATGACACCAAACCGATGCCCCGCCTGCGCCACCACCGCGGGCCAACGTCTTGAGAGCCCGCTGTCGAAGTTAGTCACGATCAAGCAAACGTGACGGGCACTGCCCAGCTACCAGCTCGCATGGTTCTGCTGCACGACACTAACCGCCGCAGCAGCTCGCTCTTTGACCAATGCTGCGGAGGGCTGTCGGACATGCGAACCGTTGATCGAGGCGTAGCGCATGTTGCGACATTACAACACTCCTGGAACCATCGTCCTCCCGTGAGCACCACATCCTGTCCGCCTTCGCGCAGAGTCCAGGCAACGTCATGCACGCATACTCGGATCTTGGTCGTCCTGGGCTGTAGTCATCGTCCACGTTGCCTCTCTGCGACGAGCTCCCGACGCTTCCGAGACTGTCTTGTCCTCTGGCTATGGCCGAAGCGTGACTCAATGGAGGATCTTCGTGCATCACGCAGGTCCGCCGCTGCATGCTTGAACGCTGCAGCTCCGTGCTGCCGCTCGTCTGCAGCCAAGATCGAAGTGTTTCGTAGAGTATGACTCCATCGCCCAGTCACTGATCATTGTGATCCGGAAAGCCATTCCCAAATCTTTGCCGTCAAACCCGCTCTCAAGTCCCATTCCCTCGACAAAGGCCTTCGTGACCTCCGCCCGAGAACCCACCAGTAGTCCCGTCTCGCCTGCAACCACTCCGCATGTCACAGCACTTAAATTTGAAGGTTGACCTCGCCTTCCCTCTTGTAATGGACGTCGACTTCTTTATTAGCAGATAAGGAGGTTCTGCATCCTGCATGATTCGCGAATGATGTTCGAAGCAGAAGGTTCTCTTCGCATTCCTTCATCTTGACGATAGGGTTCCATTTATTCGGTAGGTAAGGTTCTCTTTGCAGTCATTCACGATGAGAACAATGGTCCACTTCTTCGGTACAGTAGTAAGGTAGGTAGGAGACTCTTTCTCTTGACTGCTTCGAAGAATAGTATCTAAATAGAAGTCTTATACCACCTTCCCTTTTGCGCTTGACGACATAAACACTACCAACAGCATTGTCTACGCCGCGTAGTCCTCACTTTCTTTCCCATCTCGCTAGTAGATCCGGCCCAGGCATCTTCTCACCACTACGCACAGTATCATTGTGTAAAAGCAACACACTGAGCGGCGTGCGCCCAAGGCGGTCTGCGATCACCAAGACGTCCACACCCTCGGCACGGGACTTTCGCGCCTTCAGCACCTCAGTGCTAGTCTATACGCGCAGCTCGCCAGAAGACGAGGAGCATATATCTATGAGAAGGCTGTCGACTGAAGCTCTGCCTCGGTACAAAAAACGACTCATATCCACCAGCGTGGTTGTCGTTTGAGCAACACTGAGAAAGCTATCCTTACACGCGGTCCACGGCCTAAGTCTGTTCAACTTCCAGTTGTCCGGCTGCTGAATGTTAATTCCCAGCACTTCATCAGACTCTCCAACGCCAAGTCACGCTTTTCGCTGTCGCTTTGGGGCCCTTTCGATTGCTTTCCTGAACCCAAGGCGTCTGTCCTCCACATTGGAACGACGAGGTCTGGTAGAGGCGCCGAAATGTCGTCTCGCATCTTTATAATCTCCTCGCAATGCCTGGCCATGGTTGGACCGTACAGGTCATCGAGCAGTGGTGACAGTTCCGTCGACCTCGCGAAGGGAAAATCAATGTTGCCGAGCATACACATGCTCAGTGGAGGAGCCGAAGAACCCATATCTCTCAGGTAGTATTCCTTTGATATTTCGTCAAATCCAATTGCGCTGTAGCTGCCGCTGCGTCGAGTCAACACACGATGTAAATGTGTCTTCCATTCCGGGATCTGTGCTATTGGGCGATCGAGGGACATGTTCATTGAGTAGAACATCGTTCTCAGTTCGATAGGCGTTGCTCAAACGTGTGGAGTGGAGCGCAACAGCAAGAGAGCTACATGCTTGTACTCGATGCTGGACGTCGTTCACTCAGCACATGCCTTCGCTGCGGCTGCCTCCAACCTGAAAGGTCCGCCTATTGCAGCCCAAGTCTTCCGCACATTATCCGCAAAAGGGTCATTTACCCCCAGAAACATGACCCCCCATCCGATCCAGCATTCAGCATAGACCAGATACGCTGGAGGAAGCGGCCACGGAGGAGCGTTGGGTCGTGAAAGAGCTGCACATCAGAAGTGAAGGCAACATCAACCAGATTCTGAAACACATGCACGCCGCAGTTGAACGAATGTCGCTGGCGGAAGCAGTCGCGTGAGATGAGGGTCCAGTCGCCCCCCATATGCCGAGTAAAGATGGCACGGAGCCTTGTTCCGGCGCTGAATGAGCCCAGTGAGTCGAAGATCTCCAGGCGCCGGAGGGTCACATCGGCGCGAAAGGTGATCTAGTGGGCATTACCCGTATCGACAATACTGAGAACAGTCCTGGCATCCTCGGTGAAAAGGCGAATCTGATCGACTTCGGGGTCCTCCAAACCACCGTCTGCCATGGTCGTTTCCTCGACGCCATTGGCAACGTCATCGAGCGCCCGAGCGTTGGCATAGACGACCGCACTCATGGCTATGTTCATCAGATGCACGTCAGCAATCTGATGACCAGGGCAAGAGCGCAGAGTGGAGGAGGGGAAGTATGTATGTACCAGTGCCTCGACCACGCCACTCTGCAGCTCTGTCCACGAGCGAGAGTGAGTAGGTTCCCGCGTTGGAGCGTGACATTTGTGACCTGCGCAAGCTGTGCAACATCATGTGACATCTGCAGTGAGTCCGGCGGCTGAAGGATCTCGGCTGCGGTGAAGTCGGCATCGGCTCCTATAATACCACCAAAGAAGCGTTGTAGGATCTTGACCATCGTCCGCATGGCACTCCCGTTGCCAGTCCAGTCCTCTTCAGCTGCCGCGCGCTGGATCGCTGCCTCTGTCTCCAGTCGTTGAGCATTTCGCGCGTTGGCTCTGTCTTCCGCCGTAGTGATCTGAGGTTGCGTCTGTTGCTCGTTAGCAGTCATCGCCAGTGTATGCCACGCTCGCTCTTACCTCCGAGATCTCCTCCCCGAGGTCATGCATCTCAAGATCATCCACGAATTCAAGGTTCACTGCCGTCGAGTCGACGCCGTTCTACGGCGTCTGCTGTTCAGCGAACTGGCCTTGGAGTGAGGCCTGACTGGGCTGCTGCATGTTATGTAGGCTGAGGAGTTCGACGTTCGGCGTCGAGGTTGAAGGCGGAGGTTGCTCGAAGTCTGTCGTAGCCATGACAGACTGATGCTTTACATGTTCCTCTCGCTCACTATCGACTGCTCCTGCAGGCGGTGTTGGAGGACCTGATCGAGATTCCTTCGTTCGATCAGTCGCAACTGCCTCTGCTCCGAGTAACGCGGCCGGAGTGTGAGGAGAGGGCGTCACTTGCGCGGAAGTAAGTGAGCCTGTATTGCGCGGCGAACGATCAGTCTGTATAGAGGCTGCCACGTCTTCCGCAATACCTCCAAGTCCGGACGTGCCCTGTAGCTGCAAGCATGTTAGTAGATAGCAAGTGAAGTGTATATACGAGTAGCAGTCGCACAAAGAGTGACGATCTGGCGGACAGCCACGTGCAGTACGTAAAATGTCCTTCCCATGTGCAGCATTGTCGGGGAGAGCGGCGCTGCGCCGCTCCATCGCTGCCACCTCATGCTTCTGCTCATAGTGCCCCCATCCTCTGCAAACATTCTCGACATGCTTGAGTATACGGATATTCTCACGAGTGTCTGGCAGAGGCCAATCTTCACGCACAAAGCCTCGCGAGATAAGCTTCTGCTCAATCTTCTTCTTCGCATTCAAGCCTAGTGGACCGAGTGCTTTCTTCGCTTCCGCCATCGTCGGGTCTCGAGAGCCTGGCCGAGCACTGTCTTGTCTTTCGTACATAGAGATATTGCACCGCGATATGTCGTCGGCTTTAGGTTGGGACGGAATCAGCCGTCCTTTGCGTGACATCACGCGTTCACGGTGACATACCATATTTTCAGCCTTCGCTCACGTGCCCTCCCTTCCTTTCCCCATCCATCTACCGGAGTCCCAACTACCTGATCGGAGTCGAGGCTGCGAAGGCTTACGCGCTTCTGTGGTTGCTCTCGGGTACGAACTCCCGTGTATTGTCCGGTCGGCCGCGGTTCTGCAAAGGCGTAGAGGTAAAGGGTTGAACACGTCTGGCTGTCTCGTCGGGGCTGCGAAGGTTGACGCGCGGTTGTGGTTGCCTCGGGTGCGAACTCCTGCGTCTTGCAGGGTCGGTTTCGGGGGTGATGCGAAGATATTGGCCTATCGCCCCCGCTCTGGCCCGGGGCTAGCACAGCTGGTCCTGGAGAGTCCTTGCTGGTGAAGAGGAACTGCATGAGAAAACAATTGGGGTGCATCATCTCTCTGGGCCTGACTCTGCTAGCTCGCCGGCCTGGCCGCTTCCGTTCCTGTTCCTTCGTCCTACAACTCATCACAATGTTTTTCGCCCGCCCGATCTGTATGTTAACTCTGCAGCGAGTTTGCGGGTCCTGCGCCTCTGCACACTCGACTTTCCACATAGCAAGTAACACCCTCGAAAGCGCTGGCTGGCGGCCGACTGCATGATGTTGCCTGCTGGGGAAATGTATGCACGACTTTTTGGTAGATGGAAGCTTCGGCGACCATCTCAGTATGCACAACGATGTTGACGCTGCTTGTCTTACGGGGGAGAAGGCGCACCGGTACGTCTTCGAGTTCGGTGACGACCATCCTGTTCCTTCGGCGCCGGGTTGAGCCTGCATCGATCACGATATTGTCTTCCGCTCCCGCATTCAGCACCGCCCAGATGCTTTAAAGAAAGCGGGCACGAAGGAGCGACGGGTTATAAAAGAGTTATGCGTCTCGTAAGCGGAAACAGTCGCGTAACATGAGAGTCCAGTCACCTGATGATGAGTCACTGCGACCTCTTGTTTGTCGAGTGAACATAGCACGGAGCCGCGACTCGGCGCTCGACGTGCTCATACCTGACATACCTATCGAGTCGAAACCCTCCAACCGCCGGAGGGCTAGACCCGCTCGAGACGCGAATCCAGTGAGTATTGCTCGTGTTGACGCCCTGACTCCGGCTTGCACACGCCCTTCACCGCCCAT
>Ga0265798_10012104_pt1 | contig 10446 bp, 10 predicted proteins | sample P3T30metagenome_FD_192430 | JGI IMG/M metagenome (GOLD analysis project Ga0265798, IMG submission 192430) | Plant litter microbial communities from East Loma Ridge, Irvine, California - P3 T30 | ecosystem: Environmental > Terrestrial > Plant litter > Unclassified | place: USA: California...
ATTTCTTCTCTCGTTCTGCTTTGCACCGCTGTATTATCGTGGGTGTCGTTTCTTCACACTTTACAAAAAGCTAAAAGAGAGCAAGACCACCTTGCGCGCACACCAAACACTAGCAAGAACTACACTGCACCTTCCTAGAAACTGTCCAAAGTACCAAAATACGAAAGCAGGAAGGTAAGATTTCTCGATACGTCGCGCCAACATGGTCTTTGGCGTCTCTAATCAGCTCACGTATATCTCATTTCAATTACACTACCCCAGCACAACATGTAACACTACAGGAGCACAACCCAATTGTTGTCGTGGCACACACGACGCTCAAGCACCATGATCCGTACGGCGCAATCACCAGTGGCTACATTGTTCTTACCAATGCTTCATTGGTTTGCTTAGATGCTGCGACTCCATTTTGCCTTGCATACGTCCGTTCCAGAAATTATCCTCATCAGTTCAGGTTCGCGAGGATTGAGGATTGAGGAAGGTGGGATCGAGGTTGGCAGGGGCGAAATGGATTTCGAAGACGACCAAAGAGGACAGGAGGTGTATCTCCGCCTAATCTCACTTGTCAGCTGCAATTCCATGCAACCTCCGTTTGAACAGGAACGGTGTAGAGGACTCTTTCTGAGGAAAGTTGCGGGCGGAGACGATCGATTCGAACGCATAGGATTTTTGGAAAACGTGTCAATCCATTTCTTCGACGAGTGTGTACCCACTACCATAACGCTGGTATGAGCTTCGGCACTAGACTCTAGGTATGGACTGGTTATCGCGTGGAGTAGGAATAGAAGTAAGAGAGGCTTGGTACATATGGCGATAGCACATGCTCAAGCCTATTCAAACACTTGTGCACAGAAACAGTGGTCGGTGCATTACACGCTCAGAAGTGTGGTCTCTGGTACACTACGCTCTCTGCTTCTTCGCGCCTCTCCCTTCCTCATCCCAATTCGCCGCTCTCCTCGCACTCTCTCTCGCTCTCTTATGCTGCTCAAATGTCCTCTCATATTCATTCTACTGATAACTCGCGCCAGTGTGATTGTTCTCCAGCCCAGTTTGCCCCTTCCAAAATGCCTTCTCCCTCGCCATCAATTCCTCTTCCTCCGCCTCAGCACGAATTCCGCACCTCCTCAGCTCTGGTACCAACAAGACGGGTACGACCTCGGAACAGCCCGGAGCTGTCACATGCCTCATGCTGACTCGCGCACTCATCATTGTGTTTCCTCTGCCACTGTCGCTGCAGATCCCACGCACATGGGGTCGAGGCCGCTGATCGATGCCCTTTGAGCGACGATGCGCGGCGTCCAGATTGTTACCTCTGGTGACCTCACGGCGAAGGAGTCGAGTAAGCTGTGTGCGCAGCTGTCTTCTTATATCTTTAGATGTTAAGAGATTGTCTGGTGTCTGCTGTGGTGATGGGTCGACAATGTGTCGTGATGCCAGAGAGAAGAATCTTCCGTTGTGCAAATATTTGAAGGTAGACACCTAGAATAGGCGCTCACGTCCCAATTTTGGAGCATCTGTGTTTCGCACTGCACATGTTGTGGCTGCGGCGCGACTTGGAGTTACTCACCGAGGACAATGTTGAGCTAGTCAAGGTACCTATCAAGTGATTACATTCCACTGGCATTGAAGCGAAAGATAGTAGATCGTTTGACTTCGACGCCATCATCTGTGCGACGGACGCAAATCTCGTCCCGCCGTTTCCCATCCGAGCACGAGGATAAGACCTCAACAAAGCGTGGAAACCCGGTGGTAAATGGCGATCTCCATATAACTATCTCGGAAGGCAACGCCAGGCTTTCGCAACTTGTTCTTTCTGACTGGACCGCATGCCACCGGACCTTCAGGCACTGTGCCACAAGTTGTAGAGACAGTCCTCACATACTTTGCCAAGGTCTTCCGCGAAGCCTCTCAGCATGGTAGCAAGTCACTTGTCCCCCAAAGAAGCGACGGACGACCTCAACAATTACTGCGATGCGTTCTTCCCGACAATAGTACTGACCGACAATTGCTTCTCGTGGAACAATAGTGGCGTACCCGGTCGACGCACACAGAGATCAACCATCATAGCAAATATTCCGGTGTCCCAGGTCCTCAGATATGCCAATTGAGCCCGACATGTGCGCTAGTAACCCTTCAGGCCAGAAACTCAAAGGGCGGGAAAGTATTCGCGGCACAGAATGCGGAGGTGAACTCAATGCAGAGGTGATATTCGTCTCTGTCCATGCACCCCGCTGTATGCGCGAAGAACATCGCCGAGATTGGAGGATTGACATCCTCATAGTTCGGCCGAGATAGAAAATTGCTCTCGTTTTGCTCCCGTTACAACCATCCTAGGCAAAAATAGAGGAGGAAGCTCAAGCAAAGCTGGCTGAGTCTCCCCAGTACGCCTCCTGGGTGGAGCTTTGGCGCTGTTGTGTGGCCGGAATAAACTTGATCTAGAAAAGTGCGGTAACGCAGAGGAGCTGCAAAAATTTGGAAGCAATGCTGTGCGGTCCACCGTTCAAGTTCACGCTTGTTGCTCACCCGCCACTTCCAAGTGCACGAAACACACTGTTGCCAAGCACGTGAGCATCGGCGGCAATTGTCCCATCTTTGTCGGACCGGCGGCGCAGGTAGCAGATGGCTTCCACGTATGGATTGATGTGGCTGAACGTAAATCTACCTATCGCGAAATACCTACGCGAGAAAAGGGCAAAAGCGGCACGACATGTCAATGGAAAGCTGGCGCGGACGCAAAAGTTTGTGTCATACTTGGGTAGAAGAGTGGTACAATGGTCGTGAAAGCCCACTATTACGAGCGAGAAGTAACATCGTCTTGGGATCTTCCATTGTTTTTGAAATGCATGTCCCCGGCATGATTGTTTCCTGGGAACGACATCTAACATGTCTATTTTGAGCGGTGCGCCGACCGAGCCCGTGACCAATCAGAAGCGGGTAGGGGATGCGCTTTACCTCTTTTCATCTGCCCGCCAAGAACTTCGGGCCTATGCCGTGGCGGATGTACGTCAGGCCCCACTAACCGCCATGGATGAGGGGCGCGCCACAGCCGGTGCTGGCCTTTGCAGGGTCACAAAACTGGGGATACGATAATTTACGTGGACTGGATGAAGTCATAGCGTTGCACTTTGGTCGTCGGCGCCGAGCGTACGTATTGTTCAGCCTCGTTGAGGACAAGGGACACGATGTGGGACAACGGCGGTTGATACGAGAGGGAATTGATATATAACAGATGGGATGCTGCTCTTTTAGACCGCCATCCAAACATCAACTCTACACCAATACTCAATCACTTCAAACACCACTTCCACACTCCAACAACACCACCCCCAAATCATCAACATGAAGTTCACCGCCGCCGCCGCCGCTGCCTCTATCGCCGCAATCGCCTCCGCCCTTCCTCAAGCCTCTTCTCCCTTCCCTCGCCCTGAGGCGGGTGACATCTTTCGTCTCATGTCTCTGCGCAGCGGCACCTTGATCCAATACGGCAACGTCCAGGCCAGGGAAGGTGGCCTCGTCATCAACTCGCCCGACCAGAACAACAAGACCTGCGCCGTCAACGGCGACCGCGAGAACACCACCAGCGGCATCAACTACGCCTCTTTCTCGCTCGACCAGGAGGATGGCAGCGTTTACATCTACACCTTCAACCCCCCTCTCCAGCTGTACGTCGACCGCAGCGGCATGGGTCAGGGTAACGTCCGGTACACCTCCGGTGTCCAGCCTATCAGCAAGAACCAGGAGCGTGGTCCCTTCAAGATCAACGATGATGGTGACCTCGTCTTCGCTGCTGGCGGTCTACTCGGCGACGTTGGCTTCCAGGCTTGCCCCGGCGCTGTTGGCGGAGGCTGGAAGATCTGGCTCTCTGGCGTTGACAAGCCTGCTGGTTCCGAGGGATGCACTCCCTTCACCATGAAGGCGCTCAAGGAGGTTGAGACCAAGAAGTGCCTCTACTCCTCTGCCCCGGTTTAGATGCTGAGCGGGTAGACGCCTTTGGCGAGTGTATATTATAAGCGTCCCGAAGACGGAGCTCTTGATTCTTGAAGTGTACATATTATGGCATTGCTGCGTTGACATAGCGTTTTGTTTAGAGTCTGCTAGAATGAGAAATGATGATATTTATCACGTCTACCTGAGGACGAGAGCAAAGCACTAGTCGCGATCCATGGTCGATATTGAACACACATGGCCGACACATTGCACTAAAATTACCTATGCTTTGTCAACAATCCAGCCAGCCAGCTTTTAAGACGAAGTTAGCTTGATAGCAATTTATAGAGTCGTAGGCTGGCTTAATTAGCTTAATTAGCTATAGAGGCGAAGCTAGCTGGCTTAGCTTAATAGGCTTAATTCCTAGCTACGTAGTATAAAACAGGCTAAAGACGGGTTAAGACCCTAGCCTACCTCTAACTAATCTTAGAAGGATATTTTGTTACTACGTAATTTACCCTTATTAGCCCTACTATCAAGCTAAGTAAGCTAATTAAGCTTTTAGTCTACCTTAGACTAGCTAGCTTGCAAAATTTCTAGCCTCTAGCTAGCTAGCTTAATTACTAAAACAACAAGTCAGCTTGGAAGCCATCAAGCCTGGCTTGATAGTTGACAAGTCTGACTAAAATTGGTGACAAGTACCTAACTTGAAGCACGTAGGGCTAGACTGGGTCTTAGATGATCCTTCAAGGACATGCACAAACTCTTTCAAGCTTGACTGCCTAACATAATGAATAAGCGAGCTCGGATCATAGATCTCCAGAGCAATGACCCTGTCAGAAGGCTGCAATCTGGGATCGTCAAGACCTTTTCCATCCCCAACGACTTTTCGACACATTCTTGCCTTGTAGCACACCAGAGCCAGTCAGTTCCGGCTCACTAGTATCGGCTCTTCTTTGCACTCGCACTGATGATGCCAGAGTCGGCCCAAGATCTTGCTCTGGGGCGACCCTGCTGGAGTTCCCAACTGCATCGCTTGCCCGCCCGACTGTGTTCGACCAGAATTTGCCATTCAGTTCATCAACGACCTCCTTAAGTAAAGGGTCTTGAGCCAGCCAGTCATCATAAGTCATGGTAAGTAACTGGGATCGGTCCAGCCGCGCAAACTCGTCGATCCAAGTCCGCGCTGCAATTTCAGCTATGGGATCATCGGCCACGACAAGATCGGATTGCGGGTACATGCCTCCATGTACTGTGCGGAGCCGGGCAGCAATTCCGTCATCACCGGCAATCTGCGGTTTTAAGCTGCCTTTCATGAGATCCCTTGTAAATTCGGCATCCGAGCCCGCGAGGTAGACGTCCGATAGCCTGGTGCAGGAAGAGAACACCATGTGAGGATAGCGCTGTCTCAGCTCTAGGCTAACTTCGATCATCGCGCGATCGAGACGGCTGTTGAATGTCACCTCCGCACTTTTGATAGTGTCTCCGTTCTTTGGATTTAAGGACCTGCACCCGGAATTGTTGTAGCCTAGGCCAAGACCGCTGTGCACTATCTCAGGTATAACATGGCCGAACGTGGGTATGGGATTTTCAATGAAAGATCTGATATGCTCCCTGGCGGTTTGTTTGAGATCGTCGAACGTCACTTTCTCGAGCCGCTCCATCCACATGCTCCAATCGTTCATTGGATTACCGGGAAGCTTCAGGGGCAGTCCTTTGTTTGTTAAAGCGATGTTCATGATCGGTTGTGAGTAAAAGACCATGATCATTCCAAGCGTTCCATCATTCATGCGACCGCGATCTGGCGATTCCTGTTCGTGCAAGGTCCGATATGCCCAGATCCGCACCTCTCCATCGCTCGAGGTCGTGATAAGGGCCCGGGTACCGCGCACAACGCCAAAAGCAAGACACGTCACATTCGCTGTGTGTCCCTTCAACTCTTGATATAGTTCGCCACTGTATACTTTCCAAATCTTGACCGATTTACCTGCCGTTGCCGCGACATGCTGGTCTCCCGCATCAAGTGCGACCGCTTCGATGTTGCCTTGATAACCTTGGAACTTATTGAGCAGTTTTCCAGTCTCGGTGTCCCATATCTGCATAATCCCTTCTACACTTCCTACCGCCAGAAAGTAGTTGTCAAGAGCTATGCAGCTAGGTGTGCAAGTGTGATCGGAAAATTTGCGTAGCAATGTTCCCTGGTTTACATCCCAGAGACGTAGTGTGCCATCTAATGAGCTGGAGGCTAGCCAGCGATGCTCCGCGCGGTTAGGGTAAGCAACAGCTGTTACCGGACGCTTATGGCCTTTCAGCTTCTGTTGCAGTTTGCATGTTCTCTGCTTGATATCAATGTTCCAGACGAGGACCCTGTGATCTTCCGTAGCCGCTGCGACTTGCATATGCTCGTCTGAGAATACAACTGAGTTGATCCTGCCTTCACTGTTTCTGAGTTCATGGAGCGTTTGCCCAGTGTCGAAGTCCCAGATCCGAACAGTGCGATCATCGGAACCGGAGACTACCCATGGATATTTGCGCGAAAAGGCAACAGATTGAACCGCACCACGGTGACCTTCTAGCGTGACCTTCAGCGAGTTTGTGTGAGACTCCCAGATCCGTACTTTTCCGTCTCGTGATCCAGTAGCAATCCTCAGGCGCGGTCCATTGCACGCAACTGATATAATCTGCTTGTTGACCGCAAATGGATCAGTGTGAGCTCGGAATGTATCTATCAAAGCACCTGTACGGAGAGAGAAAGAGCTATCGACAGCTTTCAAGAGGGTAGGGCCATCCGCATAGTAGCGATTGTAGCCTTTGATGATGACGTTCAAGCCGTTGAACTTGTAGTAACGAAACCATGCAAGCATCTGGGCGAAGGCGTCTCCAGGCTGACTCACGTCAATTTGGAAAGTGCTCAAATTGTAGACGTTTTGCATCCGTTTGAGAGCGCTGTCGTAGGTCTCACCCCACGGCTGCGTGTCATAAGTGGCAAGCAAGTCTTCCAGGCCGGGGATCTTTGCATCGGTCTCCTGCCACGTGCTCGCGTAGTCTTTCTTCTCGAGATTGATACCTCTCGTCACAAGCACGGTTCCGATGGCCTCGCGACCATCGTTTTGACTCCATCGATCCCATTCAGCCGTTGTTGCGGCCCCAGTGGCATCGTGGGAAAGAAAAGCTTTGCGCGTGTTCAACGACTTGTCTGAATTTGTGTGCAACTTGATGTCGAGCTCGTGCAGGCGGAAACCATACTGTTGCCCGTAGTCGATGGCAGAAGACGAGTTCTCGGGAATCTTCATTGCCTGGTCGTAAAAGCCGCGATGACAAAACACGCCGCTAAGCCGATTGAAGTTGGACTTGTGTTTGGTAGGTCTTCCGTATTCGTCCATTTCAGTACGATATTGTTCAGCCGTTTTGTCACTGAGATCTTCCGAATCCCAGATCTTCTTCGGAACCAGCTTCTTAGGAACCATCTCCTTAGGAACAAGATAGATATCTCTTGGTAGCGTCGTGGTGAGTTTGCTTAACAACCCTTCTGGGCAATACTTTTCGATCTGCTTCTTCCATGTATAACCGTCTGGAAGACGCGGAAGCGGTTTTGAGTCCCTAGGCTGCTGGAAGTAGGCCCTGCCGAGTTTGTTTGGATCATGACGTGCTGCCATTGTCGTAGCCCGACCGACAACAAGAGTGCTTGGGGGGGGGGGAAATATGATCGCGGAAGCAAACTTGTTGATTTCTTGGAGATGTTGATAGGGTTGTGCTGTGAGTACTATCGGAATAGGAATCAGTAATCCATGCTGGAGGGCGGCCTTGATGTATGATAGATCATGGTGAGAACGAAATCTTGCAAGCGCTATATTTGAAATCTTGCAAGCGCTATATTTGAAATCTTGCAAGCGCTATATTTGAAATCTTGCAAGCGCTATATTTGAAATCTTGCGCAACTATTCTAGGCGCCCAGAACTGGTCGCAGAATCATTGTGGCGTGTTGATTTACTGGGTGTGCGCGTCTTGTCGAGGTGTTACCCACAGCTTAGTGGTCCGTTTCGCAAGGAAAGAAACTTCAGCCTTGCGCCTTCCGGCAGGTGACCACATTGCCCCCCAGGTTGGCAGACAGATTGCTTGGCGATTGAGAGCTGGCGAATGATGTGAGCGATTGTGGAGGCGATGCCATGTTGTGCTTACCGTCTCAGCTCACTGGAATTCATTTCAGTCGATTCCACCTCACGCTCTCGCTCACTGTTGTCGCCCGCCTTAAGACTACCAATGGCCTACATTTACGATGCAATCAAACAAGGTCAAACTCGACTGGTCAGATTTGACCGCGGGAGTGGCAGCAGATCAGCTGTCATCCAGACATTTCCGCTCGGGCAACCCGCCCCTCCATATTTTTCCTTGTCGTATTCTTGGCAGTGCGCTGCCACTGTTGACGGCATCCCCGACACAACACAGTATGAGATCGACACTGGATCTGGAAAGCTTCTTATTCTCGAAACAGTCGACGCGTTCGTTCGTGTGCTGCACTTGGAACATGCCGAGTTAGGTAGCGCCTGGTGGTGGATCGACTCAATCTCCATCAACCTGAAAGACATCAACGAAAGAAGCCAGCAATTACGTCTAATGAATCGAATATACCGAGAGTCGAAAGACGTGATCGTCTGGTTGGGCGAGGAGACCGCGTGCACTGATCGATCAGTCGACTTTATTGAGTTGCTCAATGCAACCGTCAGGCGGTGGCCTCGTGCTACACCTGAAGAGATTTGAAGCATCTTTGAGCGAGATCTGTACCAGCCTGAATGGGCTGCGCTGACAGAGTTCTTCCAGTGACGATGGTAATCCAGGATCTGGACTCTCTAGGAATATGCCATGAATACAAAGGCCTCGTTCTGGCGGGGAAGACGGCAACTCAGTCGATTCGTCGTGAAAGGTGCGCTGATCGATGCAGATCAATGCACCTCATCTACGTTCAAGGCAACACCTGCTTTCAGGCATGGCTTCAGCCGAAGAAGGATGCAGATACTGCACGAAAGGGGAAGGGCCGAAGGCCAAAAGCTCAGCATGAGTCTAGTAGCTCTGGCCGGCTATAGCTCGTGTTTCGAAGCCACAGACGACCGGGATCGTCTATACGGGATCAAAGGCTTGGCCACGGATACCGAATTCCTGGATGTCGATTACTCGTGCAGCGTGGACGAGATCTACTTGCGCTTTGCAAGAGCTTACATACAGCATTATCGGTGTCTTGACATCATCTGCTTCGCCTCGATACACAGACCACTTCCCGGCTCTGTGCTGCCGTCATGGGTACCGGACTGGCGCGCAAAATTAGACCCCCTGTCGGTCCCTCTAATGGTCAGCCAGAGCGCGAAGTCTCACATTGGAAATATGCGTCCTTTCGCTCTTGCTATCAGAGGATCCAGTGAGCGGTCGCCGTGCTACGCCGCGCCCAAAGACCGCGCCGCCATACACGAATTTCGAGGCGGACAACTAATCGCTCGCGAACCAATTGTCGATGAGATCGATGGACTTGCCGGATCCCACAAGACAGAGCTTATCCAATCCTCCGCAATTTACGTGGCTATGCGGTCAACTAATGACCAAGTCGGAATCGTCTGTCCCAAAAGAGTTCCGTAATTGGATCGACCAGTCCAAGTTTCTCAAGTTCCAGGGATCCAGCTTTTATGACATTGCTCGCGACAGCAGAGAAAGCATCGTTTTCCAATCAACTTCTCAGCCTGCGAATATGGACGAGTATATCTTTGACTCATTCTTCGGTCGCTTCTATGATACCGTCGTGAGGATGTCTTTATGTCTGATGGTTACTGCCGATGGGCGGGTTGGGATGGTCCCCGAGAAAGCGATGAAGGGAGATTTTGTGGTTATGCTGTTGGGTTGCAACGTTCCTGTGTTGTTACGGCGGTCCAGTACGGCGAAAGAGATAACGTACTCTCTTGTCGGAGAGTGTTTTCTGGATGATTTCATGTACGGAGCTGGATTGGGTAAAAAGGACTCCGCTCTAAGAGATTTCTGTTTTGGATAGACCAGAAAGAGCCAACGTAGTAGACCTCGAGACATATATGGGCATCAAGAGCTACATCCCGGTACCTAGGTAATAGTCGTAGGGTGGAAACTCAGAGTGTAAGTGTTTTGATGTTGACACGGTGATTTTTAAGCTTGGAATGTTATTCTACTGAGATAGTTCAATGGTCCGGATCCATGATCGAGCTCAAGGATGCATGGACGCCAGATCAGTGACGATGAGGGAGATCTCGAGTTTTGCCCGTCGCGTGCGCAAACTTACCGTAGCGCCTGCGCCGAATGACTAAGCACTCACATAACTGCTTCATTGTGATTGATGCACGCCAACCATTGGAACTCACAAGTGTCCCTTCATTTCGTCACTACATTTTCCCACGTATTCGAAATTGAACACCAGAAGTAACCTGTAATGATGGACATCCAACAGCAGTTTTTCTGCCGCGGCACATCCCGTTGAATCTCCACGCTGATGCACATCAACGACCGCGT
>Ga0265798_10012105_pt1 | contig 10446 bp, 3 predicted proteins | sample P3T30metagenome_FD_192430 | JGI IMG/M metagenome (GOLD analysis project Ga0265798, IMG submission 192430) | Plant litter microbial communities from East Loma Ridge, Irvine, California - P3 T30 | ecosystem: Environmental > Terrestrial > Plant litter > Unclassified | place: USA: California...
GTACTACGCAGTCGAGCTTGGCGGCACGAATCTCGATGTGGCCAGGCAAGCGCTGGCGGTCGTGGGCAGCACGGCGGGCTCGGTCGACGCGGGGAGGTTGATCGCCAGTGGCGCCAGTCCTTCTGCGCCGGTGATCGTGGCGCCGAGTCTGGTGGCGACGACGGGTATCGATGCCCTGGTCGGGACGGCAGGCAATGACACCTTCACCACCACCAACCTGACGCTCGGCGCACTCGACAGCATTGATGGCGGGGCAGGTGTCGATACCTTGAATTACCTGGATGCCTCGACCGTTGCCTTCCCCATGCCTGCGGCATTGGTGCAAAACGTCGAGGCCATCAATATTCGCAACGTGAACACGGCCGGCTTGACGGCCGAAGTCGCTTCGCTGCGCATCAGCGATAACCTCAGCGCAGGGCGGACGCTCACCATCGCAGGTCTGACGATTACGGCCAGCGCATCGACGTCGGAGACAATTGTCGCGGCTGCTTTGCGAATGGGCAGCACTGTCGGCACTGCTGTCGTCTCAGGCACGCTCATCGCTGGCTATGTCACGGGCGGCTCGGGTAAGACGGTGTCCTTCACCAGCACTGCCCTCGGCGACGTGCCCGACCTCACTCTCACGCGGACCGGGAGCTCCAATGTAAGCCTTACCTTCGTGCAGGGCACGAACGGCGTGCTCGACACCGTGAGCGCAGCCAGTTTTGTCGGTGCGACGAGCTTCAACTCGGACCGTTCCACCGTAGCGGTGTCTTTCACTGGTTTGACGGCCGGGCAGTCCATCGGTGTCATCGGCGACAACGCGGCGGTGAACGGCAACCTAACGGGTACATACGCCGCCGGCGTGACGAACGCGACGTTGAACCTGTCAGGCGGGACCAAGGGCGCCAACGTGACGCTTGGTGCCGTGTCGGGTAACTCGCTGGCGAGCCTGGCGATCACGTCCACGGGGCTGGCGAACAGCATCGGCGGGCTGGTGCTGGCGTCCTCCGTGACCACCTTGGCGATCAACGCCAGCACCGCCCTGCAGCTGGGCGGGATTTCCACCACCGGCCTGCAAACCGTGACGGTGTCGGGGAGCGCGACAAAGGTGACGCTGAGCACGCTCGGCGCCGCGCTGACTTCCTTCGATGCCTCTGGCCTGACGACTGGCGGTGTGTCGCTTGCCGTGGGAGCGAGCCCATCAGTCAACGTGGTGGGCGGCGCAGGCAATGACACCGTGAATGTGCAGCCCGATGTAGTAATGACGGGGTCCATCAATGGCGGTGCCGGTGGCGGCGATGTACTGGCGCTCTACACCGGGAACTCATTGACTGCGGCGACTGGCGCGCGCTTCACCAACTTCGAAATTTTGCGCGCGGCGTCGATCGATCAAGCCGCAGGGCAAACCTACGATACGAGTTTGTTGGCCGGCATCCAGTCGTATCAGATCGCCACCAGCAGCGGGCAGTTCCTAACCTTGAACAAGCTTGCCGGTGGCGCGGCCATTGCGTTCATCGGGGGAGCCAACGAGGTCAACCTGAACCTGGAAAATTCAAGCGGCAGCACGGATTCATTGAATGTGACGCTTGGCAATGCGGTTGCCAACACGGACCCGCTGACCGACGGCGTATATATGAAGCTGAAAGCGGCCGGCGTGGAGACCATCAATCTGCATTCGGCGGGAGTCACCGGCGGGACAGGCATCAATACCTTCGTCAATGACCTGGCCACCAATTCCTCTTTGTCGAAAATCGTGATCGATGGTCCCTTCGCATTGCGCCTCGAATCTTTGACCATTGCGCGAGCCCTGACGGTGGACGCCAGCGCCCTGACGGGGGCGCTGGAGGTACAGGGGTCTGCCGCCACCCAGGTGTTGAATATCACCAGTGGCACGGCTTCCGACACGATTGCCGGCGGGCGTGCAGGCGGCCTGATCATTGGCGGCAAGGGCGGCGACGCGATTGCGCTGTATGTGGGCACTGGGGTGGACACGGTGGCCTACCTGTTGGCCGGCGATTCAAAGCAAGACTTCGTCAACGCGGCAGGCACCGCCTCCGCCACGCAGGACGCCATCAGCGGCTTTGCGACGGAAACCGACAAGATCGACTTGAAGGCGCTGGCCCTGGACGTGGGGATTCAGTCCTTCGTGGCAAAGACCTATGGGTCGACAGCGCTGCTACTGGCCGATGAGGCGCTGGCTGGTTTCTATCTGGACGGAGGCACTGCGCGGGGCGCGGTGGCCGCCGTGATCGGCGCGGACACGTATTTGGTGGTGGATGCCAACGGCGATCATTTGTTCAATGTCGCCACGGATCTGGTCGTGAAGCTGACTGGGGTGACTGCGCTGGCGCAAGGCGACGTCGTCTACGCTTGAGCTATCGCGGTCGTCAACTTCACCGGCGTGACGGGCGCGTTGAATGCGCAGGGCATCGTCTTCGCCGCCTGATACCGGGCTGATCGTGCGTTAATGAATGCCGAAGCGTGTTTTCGGGTTCCCCACCTTCGGGTGGTTTTTTTTGACTATGAGAATCGCTGCAATGACGCCCACCACGCTGGTCACCGGCGGCGCCGGGTTCCTCGGCTCCCACCTGTGCGACCGGCTGATCGCCGATGGCCAGGAGGTGCTGTGCCTGGACAACTTCTACACCGGCGGCAAGGACAACATCCGGCACTTGCTGGGGCACAAGCGCTTCGAGCTGATTCGCCACGACGTGTGCCTGCCCCTGTATGTGGAAGTGGATCGCATTTTCAACCTGGCGTGCCCGGCCAGCCCCATCCACTACCAGAATGATCCGATCGCCACGACCAAGACGTCTGTGGTGGGGGCCATCAACATGCTGGGGCTGGCCAAGCGTCGCCATGCGCGCATTCTGCAGGCGTCCACCAGCGAGGTGTATGGCGATCCGCAGGTGCACCCGCAGCCGGAAGGCTATTGGGGCCATGTGAACCCGATTGGTCCGCGTGCCTGCTACGACGAAGGCAAGCGTTGCGCCGAGACTTTGTTTTTCGATTACCACCAACAGGCTGGCGTGGATATCCGGGTGGCGCGCATCTTCAATACCTATGGCCCGCGCATGCATCCTAATGATGGCCGGGTGGTCAGCAATTTCATTGTGCAGGCCTTGAAGGGTGAACCGATCACGCTGTATGGCGATGGCAGCCAGACGCGTTCGTTCTGCTACGTGGACGACCTGATCGATGGCCTGGTGCGGATGATGAATCAGGACGCAGAGATCGGGCCGATCAACATCGGCAACCCCAGCGAATTCACGATTCGGGAACTGGCAGAAACGGTGTTGCGGCTGACCGATTCGCGCAGTGGTTTGATCTTCCACCCCTTGCCGCAGGACGACCCCGCGCAGCGCCAGCCCGACATCACGAAGGCGAGGGCGGTGCTTGCCTGGGAACCGATGGTGGGGCTGGAAGATGGCTTGAAGGAAACCATCGCCTATTTCCGCACGGTGGTGAATCAATGAGCCAGCGTCCTGGCAAGCGGCGCGTGTCCGTGAACAAGCAGGCGGCTGCTACGCAAAGGTTGCTGCCGCAGGACCTGGCAAACATCCATGAGATGGAACGACGCGAAGGGGTGCCGGCCGCATTGCGCGTGGCACAAACGCAGATAAGCCGCGTTGGTCGACATCCGGCTTTGTTGCAGCTGATCGGCCAGTTTCTGCTGCTGATGTCGCGTGATGTTGAAGCTTTGCCTTGGCTGGAAGAAGCCTGCGCCGCGCAGCCCGACGATGTCGACGCGTGGAACCAGCGTGCGCTGGTGCTCAGCCATCTGGGGCGCCATGACGAGGCGCACGACGCCTACTTGCAGACGGTGCGGCTTGCGCCTGGCGTTGCCGCTTTGTTCGTCAACATCGGCGGCAATCTGAACAGCGCCGATCGGCCTGGTGAGGCCGAAGCCTGGCTGCGCAAGGGTCTGCTGCTTGCACCGGAATCCCCGGAATTGAAGACCAACTTGGCCATTGCGCTGATCCAGCAGGGAAGGGCCCGCGAAGCCACGGTGCTGGTGGATGCCGTGCTGCGCACCGGTTACCGGCCTGTCGAGCTGCTGGAAGCCAAGGCCACGCTGCTGCATACGGCGGGGCGCTATATCGAGGCTGAGACCTTGGTTCGCCAAGTGTTGGTCCATCGCCCGGACAGCCCGACGCTGATGCGCTTGCTTGCCATCATCGTGGGTAGCCTGGGACGTGCCGACGAGCAGCTTGCGCTGACACGCCAGGTGCTGGCCATCGACCCGCTGGATGGCGATGCACGAAGCAACTTGCTGTTTGCGCTGAATTATTCGGCAGACAGCGACGGCCCGTCATTGTTGGCTGAGGCGCGACAGTACGGTGAGGTCTTGCATGCCAAGCTGGCCAAGCGTGGGCTGCATCCGTACACGGTCTGGAACTGCGAAGCGCAGCCCGCGCGCTTGCGAGTGGGCCTGGTGTCTGGTGACTTCCGCAGCCACCCGGTGGGTTACTTCCTTGATGACGTGATTCCTGCGATGGCGGACAGCGGCATCGAACTCGTGGCCTATTCGAACCTGATCGTAGAAGACGAACTCACGCAGCGCATGCGACCGCACTTCGCAGCATGGCGGTCGATCGTGGGGCTGGACGATGTGCACGTTGCCAAGCTGATTCACGAAGATCGCATCCACGTGCTGGTCGACCTGGCCGGACACTCGGCTCGGCATCGGCTGCCCGTGTTCGCGCTCAAGCCCGCGCCGGTGCAGGCAAGCTGGTTGGGTTATCTCGGGTCCACGGGCGTGGCGGAAATCGACTGGGTCATCGGGGACCGGTTCATCGCACCGGAAGGCGAGCCCGCACACATGGTCGAAGACGTCTGGCGCATGCCGAATAGCTATGTGCACTTGTCGGTGCCTGACCAGCCTGTCGAACTGGCAGGCTCACCCGCTGCCCGGCAGGGCTACATCACCTTCGGCAACTTCAACAACCTAGCCAAGATGACTGACACGGTTGTCGCTTTGTGGGCGAGGGTGATGCACGCCGTGCAAGGGTCGAAGCTGCTTCTGAAGAGCGGGCAGTTCAAGGAACCCGCGATGGTGCAGCACACCTTGGCACGGTACGCGGTGCATGGCATCACGGGCGATCGAGTGATGCTGGAAAGGCCATCACCGCGCGGCGAATTGCTCGCTGCCTATAACCGGATCGATATTGCGCTGGACCCGTTCCCATATACCGGTGGCACAACCACGCTGGAAGCCTTGTGGATGAGTGTGCCGGTATTGACGATGCGCGGCGACCGGTTCATGGCGCGCATGGGCGAGACCTTGATGATGAATGCAGGTTTACCGGACTGGATTGCGGACGATGGCGATCATCTGGTGCGACTGGCCGTCTCGCATTGTAGTGACCCGGAGAAGCTTGACCGACTGCGGGCAGGGTCGCTGCGCACGCAGGTGGTGGCCTCGCCTTTGATGGATACGCGGCAGTTCGCACGCGACGTTGAGCAGACGTTTTGGGGCATGTGGCGACATCGTCACATGCAGAACCCGAATATTTCTGGTAAATAAGCACTCACTTCTTTTTTGAAAGAATCACGCAGGCCGATGCTGAGCCCTCACGCGGAACCAATTGTTTGATTCGCCGGTCGCTGCTATTCGCGTAGCGCTTGGGGATTCGGCTACTGGCGATATTGAAAAAATTCCCTTGGTTGGATTTCTTCAATTCTCGATGCTTTTTCGTATATCGGTTTCTGCTGAGTGGCTCAAATTATTCAACGATTGGCAATAAAAAATTTTGAATATTTGCGTTCGAATGTGCGGAGGATTACGCAGTTTTTTCACTCGCTTCCGCTACATTGAACCGGCTAAATATCTTTTCTTGCTTGCAAGAACTCAATACTTTTCAGGGCTTTCAAAATAAATGGCAACTGTCACCTCCGCTCAGCAAACAGCAATCACCAATTTGTATATCGGGCTGTTCAACCGCGCCCCTGATGCAAACGGTCTCCAATTCTGGGCCCAGGCGCTCGCCGATGGGGCGTCGCTCAGCACCATCACCGGCGGCTTCATCGCCAGCCCCGAATCGCAAGCCATCTACACGCCAGCACAGACCGCTGAACAGTTCGTGTCGACTTTCTACCAGACCGTGTTCGGTCGCGCTCCCGACGCTGCAGGTCTGGCGTTCTGGACCGGCGTGTTGAATGCCGCCGGCGGCACCGGTTCGGCCGCTGCCAAGGCGGTGTTGGTGTCGAAGATCGTAGAAATCGTCGCGACGCCGCTCACCACCAAGCCGGCTGGCCTTAGCGACGCAGAGTACGCACAAACCGTTGCGGACCGCGGGACCTTCAGCACGAAAGTTGTGCTTGCCATCGACTTTGCCGTGGTCCAGAAAAGCAATGATCTGACGGCTGCCAAGGCGGCCATCGTTCCGGTGAGCACGCCGGGGATTGTGGACCAAGTGATTGCCCTGACCATCGCCGACGACACCAAGACAGGCGGCGCCGGCAAGGACACCTTCAATGCACCGCTGGACGCCACCGTCCAGACCTTGAACAACAACGACATCCTCGATGGCGGCGCGGGCATAGACACGCTGAATGCCGAATTGAAGACCAGCAGCTTCGTCACACCGACGCTTACCAATATCGAAATCGTGAACGTCAAGGTGGTCAATTCCAATGGCGGCCTGAGTCTCTTCAAAGCGACGGGCGTTACCCGTGCCGGTTTCGACGGCAGTACCGCCGACGGCACCCTCTACAACATCGGCGCGGCAGCCTTGTCGGTCAGCAACCAGACCGCAACGGCCAGCTTCGCCGGCGCCACGCCGCTCGACTTGTCGCTTAGTTTGAGCAAGGTCGGGACCTCGCTCGCGTCCACCACCGTCAATGTGAACGACAACCTGTCGACGACGCACACGCTGGTCGCCAGCGACGCATTCGTGAACTTCGGCGGCAACGCCGGCACTGCGGTCCAGACCGTCACGGTCGATGCCACGGGCACCAACAAGCTGGCGCTTAGCGCCAGCAATGCCGGCACCGTGACCAGCCTGAGCGTCACGGGCACGGGCTCGGTCGACTTCTCGGGCCAAGCCCTGTCGGCACTGATCTCGTTCAGCGACACCGGGAGCGGCGACATCAAGCTCACGACTACCAATGGGACCGTCAGTGCGGTGAACATTGCGACCGGCGCGGGCGCGGACACCATCATCGCCAATGGCGGCGGCATCAAGTCGCTGAATACCGGTGCCGGCAACGACACGGTCACGCTGAATACGGCATCGCTGTCGGCCAGCAGCTCGGTAAACCTGGGCGCGGGCAACGACACCATCAACTTGGCCTTCGGCTCTGTGGCGGGCGCGGTGGTCAACGGTGGCGACGGCAATGACACGATCAATACCGGTTCGGTGACGCATACCCGGGCGGCGGCAGGCCCCGCCAATGAAGTGCAGACATTGACGATCGGTGCGGCGTCCGGTGCGCCGGCGGGCACGGACAAGGTGTCCGTGAGCTTCCTCGGTGTGCAATCCACCACGGCTGCGGTCGACATCACCAACAAGGCAGCGGTTGCCAGTGCCATCAAGGCCGCATTCGACGCGCAGAACTTCCTCGGCGTCACCGTCACCACGGGTGCAGATACGGTCACCTTTTCGTTCGGCAATCAGCGGGCGGCAAGCGATGAATCTGCCATCACCTTCAATGGCGACCAGGATGGCGGTGCGGGCATTCTCGCCGGCACGGTGGTAGAGACCATCAAGGGCGGCGTCCCCACGACTGCGGTGGTCGGCACGCTCGACACACTGACCGGTGGCGCGGGCGCCGATACCTTCACGTTCGGTACGGCCGATGTGAACAGCACTGCCGGTGCGTTGACCGCAATCATCACCGACTTCGCGACCGGCACGGACAAGATCCGCATGCTCAACAGCGGCTACTTCGCCGGCTCGGGAACGACGGTGGTGAAGGCAGGCGCAACGGCCGCTGACCTCGGGACGCTGTTGACCGCCGCCGATATCGCCCTTGCAGGCGCCGTGAAGTACTACATCGGCCAGGTAGGCGTCGATTCGTACGTGGTGACCGACCTTGACGGCGTTGGCTACACCAACGTCATCAAGCTGGCCAACGTGACGCTGGCCGGCATCGTCGAGACCGACATTCTTGGCGCCGCGTTGCCGGCGTAATTGGGGCGAAGACGCAGTCCGGGCCGGTGGCATCGATCGCGGACTTGTCGGAGAACCCTCCGTCCTTGGGATGCGAGGGTTTTTTTATTGGCGCTTTGTGTTGTCACCTTGCACTTGGCGCGTTGAAAGCTTTGCTGGCGCAGCAGGGAAGTTTGGACGCGGGCGCAATGCTGGGCAGCGGCGGCACGACCGGACGTAGCGGCGTAGCTTCGTCGGATATTTAATCAAATAGCGATCTTCCAATCGTTATTGCTGATGGGAAATCCGACGCCATGGCCGTAACCGCCGCACAACAGACCACGATCGCGAATCTGTATATCGCCTTGTTCAACCGCGCCCCCGACGCTGCAGGCCTGGAGTTTTGGGCCACCGCCCTGTCCAACGGCGCGTCCTTCGCGACGATCTCCCAGTCCTTCCTGGCCAATTCGGAAGCGAAGGTGATCTACCCCACAGCACAGACTTCGGAACAGTTTGTGACGGCCTTCTACCAGACCGTGTTCGGTCGTACCGTGGATACGGCGGGACTGGCGTTCTGGACCAGCGTGTTGAGCGGGGCGGGCGGCTCGAGTTCAGACGCGGCCAAGGCGCTGTTCGTGTCGAAAATAATCGACGTGGCCAGCACTCCCGTCAGTAACCAGCCCGCCGGTCTCACGGACGCGCAATACGCACAGACGCTGCTGGATCGCGACACCTTCGCCAAGAAGATTGTCATTGCGATCGACTTCGCCGTGACCCAGAAGAGCAACGATGTGGCGGCGGCCAAGCTGGCCTTTGCGGTGCCGAGCACATCGGCACCAAGCACACCGGGCGTGCCTGCAGGCACGGTGATTCGCCTGACGACAGGTGCTGACACCAAGGTCGGCGGGGCTGGCAATGACACCTTCGACGGTAGCCTCAACGGCGGTGTTGCCACCTTGTCGACTGCCGATAATCTCGACGGCGGCGCGGGCATCGATACGCTCAACGCCAGCCTGATTTCCAGTTCGGCGAGCCTTCCTACGCTGCGCAACATCGAAATCGTGAACCTGAGCACGCAGAACGCCAATGCCGTCCTGGACCTGGGTTCGGCGACGGGTGTCACCAACGCGAATATCGTCGGCAACAACAACCTTGCCTACATCTACCACGTGGGCACCGCTGCCTTGTCGGTCGCCAATCAAAACGCGACGGCAGGGTTCAGCGGCTCGACGGCCTCAGCCTTGTCCTTGAACATAGATACGGTAGGCCAAGACGACAGCAAGGCCATTGTCAGCCTTGCGAGTAACGGCGCTGCACCGTTGGCCACCACGTACAACTTGGTGGTGAAAGAAGCGTACGTAAATCTCACCGGTGCGACGGCTGGTGCTTACACCGTTGCCGCCACCGGCGTGAACATGCTGAATCTGCCCGCTGGCAACGTAAAGACCCTGGATGTGACCGGCGCGGGTTCGGTCGACTTTTTCGGCGCGGCCCTGTCTGCATTGACTCGGTTCACGGCGCAAGATGGCGGCGTCAAGCTCACCAGCACCGGAACCGGCTTGACCACCGTGACCACCGGTGCAGGCGCAGATACCATCACGGCAAACGCCACCAGCCTGACGATGCTGAGTGTCGGGGCAGGCAATGACACGGTCACGCTGAGCGCGGGCGCGCTGTCAGCAACGTCTCGGGTAGACCTCGGTGCCGGCAACGACACCATCACGCTTGCCGTGGGCTCGGTCGCCGGCGCGACCGTCAACGGCGGTGATGGGGACGACATCATCAACACAGGTACGGTGACGCATACGGCGGCGGGCGCGAGCGCTGTGACTGAAGTCGCGACGGTGACGTTCACTGGCACGCTGGCCTCCGACTCGAGCATCACGATCGCCGGGCTGAAATTCACATCCAGCAATGTGGCCGAAGGAGCCGGCTCCACCAGCCTGGCTGAGTCGTTTGCCAATCAGGCGGTGGGTGTGTTGCCCGGAGCAGCGATGGACGGCTCATTTAGCGGCAAGCTCAATGGATACTCCACGGGTGCAGCGGTGGGAAATACCGTTACCTTCACCGCCACCACTGCTGGCGACAAGTCGGATCTGGTTTCCTCCGGCACTCCCGGCATCTCCACTATCGTCGTGACCACGCAAGGCGCCGCCGCCGTCACTCCCGTCGTCGGTTCGCTCGACACGCTGACCGGTGGGCTTGGCCGCGACACCTTCACGTTCAACACCGCTGACGTCAATACCACGGCAGGTGCAGTCACCGCGATCATCACTGACTTCAAGACAGGCGAGGACAAGATCAGGGTGACGATGAGCGGCACCAATTACGCCGGCTCGACCGACACCTTTGTGAAAGGAGGCATCTTCAA
>Ga0265798_10012107_pt1 | contig 10445 bp, 7 predicted proteins | sample P3T30metagenome_FD_192430 | JGI IMG/M metagenome (GOLD analysis project Ga0265798, IMG submission 192430) | Plant litter microbial communities from East Loma Ridge, Irvine, California - P3 T30 | ecosystem: Environmental > Terrestrial > Plant litter > Unclassified | place: USA: California...
GATGTCGATCGTGTTGCTATTCACGAAGTCATGGAGCAGCAGACTGTGACTATCGCCAAGGCTGGTATTCATACGTCACTGAATGCTCGCTGCAGTGTCATTGCTGCCGCCAATCCCATATTTGGGCAGTACGATATACACAAAGACCCGCACCGCAACATTGCCTTGCCAGACTCCCTTCTTTCACGTTTCGATTTGCTTTTCGTCGTAACAGATGACATCGAGGACGCGCGTGACAGACAGATTTCTGAGCACGTTTTGCGCATGCACCGATACCGCCAGCCGGGCACTGAAGAGGGTGCGCCGGTTCGCGAGGAAGGCGCTCAGCTCCTAGGTGTTGGCCTCGAGACTGATGCTGATGCGAATCGACCAACAGAAGTTTACGAGAAATTCAACCCCATGTTGCACTCAGGAGTCACCATCACAGTTGGACGCGGCGCTTCACGGAGGACTGAAGTTCTCAGCATTCCCTTTATCAAGAAGTACATTCAGTACGCAAAACGAGAGAAGCCGATTCTTACCAAGGGCGCGTCGGATAACATCGTAGCTGCCTACTCTGCTTTGCGCAATGACGAGCTGGACGCCGGCACGCGCCGCACTTCTCCTATCACAGCACGTACTCTCGAAACGCTTATCCGTCTTTCGACCGCGCATGCAAAGGCCCGTCTTTCCAAGCGGGTAGAACAGAAAGACGCCGAGATTGCAGAACAAATCTTACGCTTCGCTCTCTTCAAGGAAGTGGTCGAGGATGACCGCCGCAAGCGGAGACGGACAGTCCGTGATCCGGACGCCATGTCCACGGACGCAGAATCTTCAGGCGATGACGAAGATGGCGATGAACAAGAAACTACACAGCCCCAGCGTAACGGAACACGGTCAACTCGTAGCCAACGAACAACACGCACCCCTGCAGCCGCGAATGGCGAGGACGAAGCCGACGACAACGAGGACTTGTACAACGTCACGCCAAAAACTCAACGCACAACCCAGCGTTCTACTGCTCGCACCCAATCTTCGCACGCTGGTCCGTCCTCTCAAGTCAGCGCCGCCTCATCACAACCCGAATCCCAACTCCCCGTCACGCAGACTGAATCTCAGGAATCACAAGGCATCACGCCCGCGCGTCTGCAAGTTTTCCAAACAGCGCTTGGTCAGCTCATCGACAGCCCGCTATTTGCAAACGATGCAGCGGATGTAGAACCCTTGGTATCGGCGGTCAATGCACGATTGGGAGGCGGTAGTGGAAGGGAGGCATTTGGTGCCGACGAGGCGGAGAAGGCGCTCGAGGCGCTGAGTGAGAGGAATAAGATCATGTATTCTGGCGGTATTGTGTACAAGATCTAGACGTGGTGGGTGAGAGGATAGTTGACGATAATGATGATCTGGTGATATGATGATTTAGATCAATGAATGGGTGTTCTAAGATACCTTGTCAACGTTAGAGCGATGTATGTATATACACGCTTTGCTTTGGTATTTATGCTTGCTTTCTCAATACTATACTCAGGGTATGATGATCACCCCTCTGACGGCCTTTAACTGCCCTATTCATTCCATCTCATCATGGTCTTTGAAGCCCATTATGTAACATTACCATTACACCTGCCACACAACACAAGCTTAGTATATTAAAACGATATCCCTCGACTACACCCCATCTGCTTACACCTCTGATTTTTTTTTCTCCACTCCTGTCTATGTTGCATCTTCTTGCTTGTCAAGCTCGCTATGACCAGCTATGGTCCGCGGGGTATTCAGAATCACAAAAGCACCAAAAGATTATAGAAGACTAAGTAATTGTTATCTCTCTGTTCATCATTATATTCGAAATTGCTAGTAAAGAGATGCAATCTGACTATTGCAGTACTGAACAAGAGAAGTATGCAAGGAGAACCTGGACGCTTATATTCCAAGCTTCCTCTTCAAGATCAAAGCGTTATCTACGCCCAATTCGACATCGGGAACGGCCACTGCTTCTCATGGGGTTGGGAGGACGCCTGATCTACACATGGTGGGGGCCAAATGCCTCACCAAGGTACTACGCAGTTACAATTGCCGCACGAGGTACATGCCCAAGACCTGAACAAAAAATATGTATTCCTCCGGCATACGACATGATTCTCTTCTAACTCATCAATCCATTCGCTCCTGCGAAATCACTACGTGCAATGATTGATTGCCAAGGAGGGACGCTTGGTATACGACAGGACGGGTCCTGGGGCGTAAATGCACCACCAGCCGGCGCTGAAGGATCGCAATCCTACGGAGAATCTCTCAATATATACCCCACGGAAGCCACATGTGTCTGCTGTTTACCCCAAGTCTTGACTTCGCCTGAGACAGTATCGACTTGGTAACGCATGCTAGACGTCAATCCTAGCACATTAACTCACGATACCAATCATGCGCCTCATCAGCTCGTCCATCCTCTTCCTTATATACAGAGCTTCCCTCGTACTTGGAGAACTCGACGCCCGCGTCTGCTATGACGCCTCCAACAATATCGCCAAAGGCCACCGCCCCTGCATCTCCCCCACTACGCAAGAGATTTCGCACTGCTGCTCCACAACCGACACATGTATCGGTGACACACTGTGCCTCAGCCAATTTGCAACCCTCTACGTCGGTAGCTGCACCATCAAAGACTGGAAATACGGGGCCAATGGAAAGGGTGTTTGTCCAAAATACTGCAATGGCTATAGCAACGACATCGCAGTGTGTAATCTTTACAACAGGTGGGAATTCTGTTGCGGTGTACTGGAAAATGGTGCCGCGAACTGCTGTAAAAGCGACAAATTTGTGATTGCGGGGAATGTGACAAGTGAGTATATAGTTCAGAGGCCGTGGGAGCTTAATGAGACGGTGTCTGCGGCTACCGCGCCTTCTTCATCACTTTGTCCTGCTGTTCCCGAGGGCGACAACAAGGGGAAAAGGAGTAAGATCGATGTGTCAAAAGTCGGCATTGCCGTTGGACTAGGAGTCCCTCTGCTTATCACGCTTGGCTTGTTGTTCTGGGAGAATAGGAAGAGGCGGTTTGCAGAAGCGAGGTTAGTGGTGGCGCCTCAAAGCCCAGTGGGCAAAGGCCTTTTGCAGTATGAAACGCCCACTGATATTAAGACTGGCGTATCATTTCCCACTGTTCAGACCCACGAGGTTGATGGGTCGAATCAACGGGGGAACGAGCTTTCCTCTGAACGACCAATGTATGAGTTGGGGCAAGAGGTCAGGCATGATACTCATGTGTAAATGAAAGATATGGGTACGGGTTGAAATTCAAAGTCCAAACACAAAAGTGAAGAGGCATTTGGAAGGACTGAATGGTATCGAAGCTCAACAGCCACCACTCAGCTTTCCAGCAACAAACAATGAATCCCCGGGGTATAGCCAACATTATCCTGCAGTGAACTCTTCCAATTCATGTATCATTTATGTCGTCACAACCATCCTATATACCTACACAGGCGAATCCTGCTTAGCAAACTGCCTAGCAAGCGCCTCAATACTATCCACAATCCTCTTAAACTCATCCTTTTGCTCTCCCGCAAGCTCCCCGCCATCCATGGCAGCATCATCATCCTGGTTGCTCCACTGAATCTCAAACGTGTTTAGATCGACCTTGGTATCCAGCCCGTATACGTCCTTACTAGGGTGTGATGGAAATCCGCGTAGGGTGGAAATCAACGTCATAAGTTCGCGGACATCATCTCTGTACGAAAGAGAAGAGGTGCGTTAGCTGCTGTACTAGGAAGGTGGGATAGAGAGAAAGAGGGAGAGGAAGTGAGCTTACTGAGGCACATCACCCTTTTTCTCCGACGACTTGGCGTTGCCGTTGTAGTTTGACATGCGGATGCTGGCAGAGCGGTTGGGCTCGCCGATGACTTCGATCATATGTGTTGGTGCGCCTGGGTGGGTTTTATCAGTACGGTTATCTCGTCTACCAGTCGACGCGGAATTAGACGTACCAGAGAAGGGTTTGCTTAGGACGATCTGGAACTCGCCAGATGGCGGGGGTGCTACGGCGCGAGGCATGTTGTGTTCTGTAGAGATGGAGGAATGCGTGACAGTGAGGCTTAGAAAATCGTTGCGTTGTGAAGCTGAAGATTGAAAAATCGTTTTGTGTGCGCGGGGTAAATTAGTATTTTGTTTTGTTTATGAAGTTCTGCTTGAAGTATTTACTTATGGCATCATGGTACAGTATGCAAGGTACCCACTCATAATTTGGATTTTGTTCTTGATGTCATGATGAATCACGTCTGCAGATGACGGGGTTTTGGTTTAGCTTTGCCGTTATTTTCTTAGATCTTCTACCTGATGTGCGATGCCCAGTCACGAAGAAGTTAGTTTAGCTTTGTTTTCGCGGCGTCGTTTATGTCATTGGTGTATGGTCGATTCAGGTTGTATTGTCGCGTCGTTAAACGCGTCGACACGGGGTATGACATCATACATCTTCTTCAAGCCTCCTAACCACTTCCACCTCGACCAAATGCATACTGTCCAGACTGGAAAAGCTTGGTGGTACGTTCGGGCCAACCCCTTGTGTGTCTAGGTATCCTTTTTCGGTCCCCCTGATCCAGGCCCATGCAACTCATGCCCTCTATCACCTAGCTTGTCGGTATCTGGACTCTGCAGCTCATGGACTACCTCGCTCTGCAGTTCATAACTCATCGCTCTCCCTTCCATTTCCAATCTTGGCGGTGCCGCCCACATCTCCATCATATCGTTTCCGTACTTCTCCACTGGCTCTATTGAAGGTGATAGCGGAGTGTCAACCACCTCGGGATAATGCTGTCGTGTGTCGTGTATTCCTGAACGTTTCTTGCGTATAAGAGCTCCGATACTTGATATGATGATGAATACCGCTACGCCAATGCCGATAGAGAAACCAATGATGGCTTTGTCGCCTAGCATGGCTTTGTTCTGCGATGCTGATGACTGTAAGACGGGATTCAATGGCGATGTTGAGAGAATGGAGGATGTGGGAATTAGGGTTACGTTGACTAAAATTGTGGTTGTGCTTTTGACATATGAATGGTGTCGCGTGGTTATCGTAGTTGCCGGGCGCAGTTCGGATATGTGAGAAGTAGTAGAGGAAACGGCAGACGTACGGTCAGGAGTTAGTGTTGCTGAGGCCTCTGATGTACCCGCGTTGGTAGCTGAGGGAAGGAATTTGGATGCGGAAACCCTGGTAGTGGATAGGAGCGTGGTAACTGCTTGAGTCTCGACGTTGGGGTCCTTTGTCTATTAGCATTTTCGTAAACGCAAAAAAACTGTCTGTGTGCTATGTTCTTGGGAAACGAAACAACTGTGTATTGAAACATGTAAGCAACATAAAAATGACCGGCACTAGCGCTGTCAGCACATGATCGGAAAGGGTGATTGAAATTACAGATTAACTACATGTGACGGTTAGCTTTGTATATGTACGGGCACTCATCAAGCTTTATTTTGAGCCCCAATATCTTGCCACAGACCTGGGGGTAAACCGCATGTAAATGATGAGAATTGTTCTTCACAACAAGCTCGCTGTTGAGGATGGGGGTGTCGATAAGACCTATAGTGGGCGGTTATTAGAGACTGCCAAGAAGTCCCGGTGGCAATTGACAAAGAGACTCGGTTGGGTGAACATCGCTTTGGGTTTGGTCTCGCTGCGCCATGTTGGTGGTGGGATCCTTTCTAATGGTGCTTCTCACACTTTGAGCAATCCCTTCCAGACCGCTTCTGCCACGCCTCACACCCACTTGCACACTGTAACAAATAGATCTACGTGACCATCGAAAGCCACAGTATTTGTCATAGAAGCCAAGGCTGCGTAACCTCGATCGAAATCTTCCCGCATTTGATTATAGCCTTCCCGGATCTGTCAAAAGCACTACAGTTCTCTGGAAGGTCTAGAGAAAGGGGATCATGTTTGAATACCAAACCAGCAGGCTCTTTTGGAAACTTCTAGTTCATAACCTAAAACACAATGAGCCTGTACACGATGCACATGTGGTTTAATAAAAATTGAAGCGGTATTGGAGTGCTTTTTTGAACACATCTATATTTCACAAGCGCACACGATTTGGATATACACTTCCGCTCGCGCCATGGATTCCTATCATCCTATCCGCACCAATCGCCATATTGTTGAACAGATCGGCGCAAGTAACAAGTACGAGTGTTCAGTGTTTAGGGTCATGGAGCTAATGAATATCAACAAATTCAAAGATAGATAGCTGTAAGCGCTCCATCTCTGGCTGCAGCGATATGCTGCGGGGTTCAATGGATGCGTGGGAGGAATGTTGGTCGAAAAAAATGACATTGCTTCCCCAAGGACTCCTTCAGGTTGAACAAACATCATCCATCTTGGCTCGAAGGGTAAAGACAAATTGCTGCACATTCACAATCGAGTGGTGTCTGAGTAGTGTAACAATCTCGTTCTGTAATATTGCTAAGGTGTGATTTCATGGGTAAACGTATCAACCGCAAAAGATGGTACATATTAGTGAGATACAAACCATGTATGAGATATAAGGCACTGGGATCTCGCTGAAGTTATCCGAGCGTTGGTGTTTTGGGAGCAAACTATATGTGCACATTAAATGACCGTAAGATACATAGTCTGACGGTTGCCTGCCTAGTATAGTGCTGACTCATGTTGACTACTACTGGCCTAGAACTAGAATATTTCGATTTTGTTGTTTTTGGACGAATACGTGACCTTTACGTTGTATGATTTCCATAGTTTCTCGGAACCTGGATTGTGCGGCATGAGAAACGGTGAGATTTGATCGTGGCTGGCATGCCCAACTGCGGAAACTATCTTCAGACCATCTCACTCTAAAATCAAAGCTTTTAGAATGTAGAAATGTTGCGTTGAAGTAAAGTCGAATGACGTTATATTTACAGGAATGTGAGGGCGGAGCAGTGACCACAGACTAATAGTGGGGTAGGCTTAGCGTCATTTGCGTACTGGTAGTGGGCCCTAGGGAAACTACATTTATTAATTCGTGTCCGTTGTCGTGTACTGGCTTAAGATACCTTAAGCTTCGAGAAAACTACAAACATGCATAGCCCTCTAAGTCTCTGGTACATGTCTAGGTAGGAATGGGCTACGACTGAGATGTGGCTAGCTGGTTGCTTCAGCAACGCCCAAACGCCGCACCATGCTTCTGCGACCATGGATGGCAATTTCTTGTTGTTTACCACATTTCCCCCCTCACATCCTTGGTAAACTTGATACTCAGTTGCTATCATCATGAGCATACCGGCGTTACTTTCCCCCATACAATTTACATTTTCGACGACGCGCGGCCGGGCACGCGCAGGCACAAACAATGGCGTTGACGCTGATAGTCCAGAAAGTCAGACGACCATAGATGAAGAAGTAAATATACGAGGCGATTCATGGTCGGATGATGACAGCATAGTACAGGAACCAATCCAAACTCAATCCGAAGGCTCGGATCTTGATGAGGCAGAAAGCTACCCAGCAAACTACAACATCCGATCCAGGCTCCGTGAGGATCTTCACCAACTATCACGAAATGGCAGCCCTGCGAAACTTGACGCGACCCTCGCGTTCTGGAATGAAACCAAAGCATTCACTGAGCCGTTTTTCATCAACGTATTACGCGAAAAATATCCCAAAGAGCCACTCGATCTTGATGAACTCCGAGGAGGCGATCACTCACTCGCTGAAGCCGTGAAAACTGCGTGCGACAAAGCTGGCTTTGTTCTATTTTTAGGACACCTTGAGCACAAAAGACATGGCGCTGTTCTGGATGAGGATGAAGTTTGGGAACGCGTCGGTACCGGCTGGCGTACTCATCGACCAAACAGATCGAAGAGAACTACAGTCAGTGGCCTCCGGTGTTACCATGATGATGATCTGCATTCCCGCCATGATATTGGCGAGCTCTGGGAAGAGTCTTGGCACTTGACCCGAGTGCATGATACCAAAGGACATGTGGTTACTGGAGAAATCGAGATCAACAAGCACAACATGGTTCAAGAAGAACCCTTGCTAGGCTGTGAACCGGATGACGAGGTTTACCCAGTCGGGTATGATGAATATTCGGGCGATCTGGTGACGCATCTTTATCACTTTACAGTAAGCATCATAGTAAAGACTAGTAGTTGATTCACTAACGACGATGAAGGCCCTGATAATAGTACCACGTGCCAACCTTCTGGAATTTCTGGACGTTAGATCTAGCATTGACGCAGACTCCAAACACGCGAACCTCTACACCAATATCCACTATTTCATCGCAATGATGCAGAAATCTCTCGATCCTATATATCGTATTAGCTTCGTCGCAACCTGCATAAAGATTATAATTCATAACAAAAGGCGGCCTTTCAGAAACCTCATACCCAGCTGGTTTTGCCCTGCTCTTTTGGTAGGTGCAGTCCATCTGAAGGATGCTCGTTTGTGCGAGCAGATAATGAATGTTTTCCGCCCAATACTCAAAGTGCGGAGCTGGGAGCCATTCGAATACTGGATTAGCGATGTCGCGGAACTCTGGGAGCTACTGGACCCTAACAAGCCTGTAACGACATGCGAGGATTTTGATGCCTTCATCGATGAACTCTGGTATATTTGCTCACGAGACTCGGTATCACACTCCAATTTTGACGCGTGCGAGACTGGGACAACTTTGGAAGAGTTGGAAGACAACATGTGGAAGAAGGCAGCCACAAAAGCTGCTATGAGCATGAGTTCACAGGGTAAAAAGAGGGGGGCTGAAGAGCTTACAGATGATTCGCATTTGGCTAAAAAGATGTATAGCAGATATTGAATGTATGACCCAAACGAAATAAATACCGTCACCACCACCTGTATCCCCTATTCCTTAGCATGCTGCGAAAAGTATTGTACATACACAAGGCTCGCGACTCGGCATCGAATGTGCTGCTTTACTACAAAGCCACCATTAGTGATGACATAGTGTATGGCCGCCAACCCACCAAGATGGCCGTTTTGATCGGCGACCTGCGGCACATTTTTTAATGAATCTCTACTCTGACCAATTATATACGTTCATCACACGGCTAGTGTGGAGACGTAGAGGTAACAGGGTTGCATGCGGGAACTCCGCCCACCTAGTTCCCGAAAGCATGTGGCTGCATACAACGGTGCAGCCACAGCCTAAGAGTTTCGCACATCATACCTGGCTCGTCGCCGAACCTAACAGCGAGATTGCATATTGGACGCCTTATCTTTGAGGCGCAATGTATGTATGGGGCTCACAGCCGTCATAGCCAGCACAAAATCTCAATTTCCTCTTGTACATCATAGCCCAAGTATTTCCGTCGCGTGAACACTCTCGGAAGGTGTCGCGGACAGAGAAGTTGCTGCAAATTTGCACACCACCTACGAAATGTCCTCCGTCGTACCATCAAGGAATCAGGACCAAGAAAACAAGGTTCCCGTATCAACCTTGCAGGTAAATCGCGATGCTGAGGGCTTGCAAGTCGATTACGACGGCTTGTATCCAGACCCTATGAAGAAAAACCATCCCGACGACAAATATGTCTTGCAGCACAACGATGCAGGATTAATACCTACGGAGCAAGCTAATCTTGAGCCCTCTACTATAAAACACAAGAGAGAGAGGATATGGGGGCTGAAGAGGCGCACATTCTTCCTCGTGCTGACTTTTGTCACGTTGGTGGTTTTGGCTGCTGCTGTTGGCGGAGGGGTAGGTGGCTATCAGGCCAGTAAAAAAAGTGTTCCAACTCCGACTAGGTATGTCCGCAAATTCCAGCTCTATGAAATGACATCAAATACTGAGTGTTCCATCCAGCGAAGACGAAGGAGAGAGTGCTGAGGATCCGGAGGTTACAGCAACAGCTGTCACATCTGGCACCACAGGCATCGCCGAGCGTCCATGCACGTAAGTTCTTTCTTGGTATCCCGAATTCCTATCCGCCAACATTCACTAACAAATTGCAGGCCCGCATACGTCACCCCTCGCTCAAAACCTCAAGCCACCCCACGCAACGTCGCCGATCCCTACGTCGCCACCGGTGCCACCTTCAACATAACATGCCGTCGAATTCCTCCAGTACATGCGCCATTAGAAAACTTCAAGGTGTTTACCGAATACACGTTCAAAGACTGTATGGATAAATGCGCGGGATATCTGCATTGTAAAGGAGTGGTGTACGGTGCAAATCTGACCGACATGGTAGCTGATGGGAAACCAGGGGGAAACTGCTTGCTCAAGAATGGGACATGGGATGCTAGTAGGCCTCCAGGGAAATTTTGGATGGCCAGCGGCGTAAAAGTATGAGATATGGGTGTATTCTACACACAAAGCCGAGCGGCGCATCAGACTCGGGATTATCTGCGCCAACAGAAACTCTGCAAGCACAACCTCCAGATTACACCATTAATACCACACCACGAAGTATATGCTCAATCAGCTGGAACATCAAACCCTTTAGTGTCTTCTCGC
>Ga0265798_10012108_pt1 | contig 10445 bp, 9 predicted proteins | sample P3T30metagenome_FD_192430 | JGI IMG/M metagenome (GOLD analysis project Ga0265798, IMG submission 192430) | Plant litter microbial communities from East Loma Ridge, Irvine, California - P3 T30 | ecosystem: Environmental > Terrestrial > Plant litter > Unclassified | place: USA: California...
AGCCGACTCGCCGGGATCGACGGCGGCTCGTTCCATACGATCGTGACGCAGCGCCACGGGCGCAGCCTCGCGCAGGATCGTATCGGCTTCGACGGAAGCGTGCAGGAAATCTACGGCGGCGGCCAGACGGCACACCTCTCGTCGATCTCCTACGAGCAGAAGCTGTTCGACAACCGTCTCGATATCGAGGTTGGCCGTCTTCTAGCCAATCCAAACTTCCTCGGTTCTCCGTTGTATTGCAACTTCCAGAATAACGCAACCTGCGGCGCGCCGAAATCCATCTTCAAGCTGACGAACTTCACGTATTGGCCGATCGCCACCTGGGGCGCCCATGCCAAGGCCTGGGTCACCGATAAAGTGTTCATCCATGCCGGCGTCTACGAGGTGAATCCCCGCGATCAGCAGGCCAACCAGAACGGCATCGACTGGTCGACCCGGGGCGCCACCGGCGTCCTGATCCCGGTGGAGGCCGGCTACTCGACCAACTTCGGCAACGATCCACTGCCGCGCAACTACAGCATCGGCGTGGTCTTCGATCAGTCCGACTACAAGGATCCGGTCTACGACGTGCGCGGACGGCTTCGGGCCTTCAGCGATCTCGATCCGCTGACCCGGTTCGGCCGGTCGGCGGTCTATGCCCGCTTCGACCAGATGGTCTGGCGTCCGGACCCGAACGGCGTCCAGGGCCTGTCGGTGTTCGGGGTCGCGCTCGGCGGCACCGGCGGACGGCAGTTCCAGGACTTCTTCCTTGAGGGCGGCGCCGTGCTGACCGGCACCTTCCCGGGCCGGCCCTACGACACGCTCGGGTTCGTGTTCGCCATGGAGAAGCTGTCGCCCCTGGGCACGGCCAACATCCGGGCCGCGCGGGCCTCGTACGGGCTCAGCAGCCGCAACGTCGACACCCTGCAGACCATCCTGGAACTCAGCTACGGGATCCAGCTCACCCCGGCGGTCCGGCTGATGCCGAACCTGCAATACGTGATCGGCCCGGACCAGACCCGCTTCCCGCTCCGCCCGAAGCCGATCCCCAATGCCTTCGTCATCGGCGCGAAGCTCTCGGTCGACCTGTTCACGCTGGGCGGCTTGGCCAAGGGCCCGGGAAGCCTCTGACTGCACGTCCCGCGCGCCCACCTTGGTGGGTGCGCGGGCGGAAGAATCGCCAGAATCGGCGCGCGCGGAATCTCCGCGCGCGCCGATCGCATTTCAGCGGCCGGGTCGTCCTGCGGCCGACGCTGAGGCTTCCATGAATTCAGAAAGCTGCGGCCCTCGCGGGAACCGCCCGTCCGGCGATCGGTTGACCGGCAGATTGTAGCTGTTCTAATTCGCAAGAGAGAACGGCAGGCAGCCGAACCGACACGGGAGAATCGAGACATGGCCAGCGCGAACTGCGAGAGCTGCAAGTTCTTCGATGAGCACAAGGGCAACGGTGCGAGCGCCCAGGGCGATGCCGGCCTGTGCCGCTTCAACCCGCCGGTGAGCCAGCCCGCACCCGAGTCCAAGGGCCTGTGGCCGGTCGTGGCCACCAACGACTGGTGCGGTCACTTCACCGCCGAGATGACCGCAGCGGAGTAATCCCGAGCGCGCGCACCGCCCAACCGGCGACGCGCACGACGCATGAGGATCGTCGAACGATGCAGGGTCAGCCGCCACGGCTGGCCCTTTTCCGTTCGCCCCCGGATCCGAACCGTGACGCCTGTTTCGGAGCCTGTGTATCCACGCGGCTTCACCCGGCCGGCCCGAATTGTACGAACCGATGCCCTTGCGAAGGGTTGTGGCCACCGCCCGGCGACACAATCATCCCCGCAAGACGATCCTTCTCCCGATACGTCGATCCGAACGCTTTTCCTCTCCATCCGTCAGAACGGAGAGACTGATTGCGCGCCAAAATCAAATTTTTTCCCCTGCCGAGCGGGGGGCGGCCTGTACCGCACCCGGATCGCGAGATGAAACCGCGCTCCGAACCGCCGTTTCCGAGCAGAACGTTTTTCTATTCCAGATGAATTAGAAAACCCGTTTCATTGACGTCGCGCGGCGCAGTCAGCAATTCTACTGCTCTATTCGGACATCCGGTTGCGCCGCCGCCATTCGCCATCGCGCAGGGCGGCCCGGTCTTATCGCAAGGCTACTGCAATGACACGACCGAGACTCGTCGGGCTGAGCGCGAATGTTCAGCGTCCGTCCAAGACCCGCACGCTGGTCGACGCCGTACTGCACGAGGCCTGCGCCCAGGCAGCCTTCGACGGGCGGATCTTCGACTTCGTCGATGCCGGCTCCGGGTTGGGAGCGGCCTGGACGCGCGACCAGCTGCCGCTGCCGGCCCGCCGCGTGCTCGATGCGATCGAGGAGGCTGATGGGCTCGTCGTCGGCTCGCCGGTCTACAAAGGTGCCTATACCGGCCTGTTCAAGCACCTGTTCGACCTGGTCGATCCGACCGCGCTGGCCGGCAAGCCTGTGGCCATCGTGGCCACAGGTGGCGGGACGCGCCACGCCCTGGTGGTCGAGCACGCTTTCCGGCCACTCTTCGGCTTCTTCGGCGCGCTGCAGATCCCGACTGCGGTCTACGCGTCCGATGCGGATTTCAGCGACGGTGTCCTGACCGAGGCTGGCGTGCGGGCCCGCGCCGCCGAGGCTGGCGCCCAGCTCGCCGCCCTTCTGCTGCACCGGGCTGCGGCGGCGACCGGCCCGGCCGAACTCGCCGCCGCCGAATGAGCCGCGCGATGCTCGACCGACGCACCTTCCTGGCCGCATCCCTTGCGGCCGTCCCGGCCCTGCGCGGCGCGCGGGCGGCCGAGCCCGGCGTGCTGCGCATCGGCTACCAGAAGAACGGCATCCTGGTGGTGGCCAAGCAGCAGGGGATCATCGAGCGACGCCTTGCGGCCCTGGGTCATACGGTGCGCTGGGTGGAGTTCTCGCTCGGGCCGCCCTTGGTCGAGGCTCTGTCCCTCGACGGGATCGATTTCGGCCAAACCGGCGACGCACCGCCAATCTTCGCCCAGGCGGCGCGCTCCAGCCTCGTCTACGTAGCCGCCCAGGAAGCCGGCGGCTCCGGGGCCGGGATCCTGCTGCCCAAGGGTTCGACCTTGCGGAGCCTCGCCGATCTCAAGGGAAGGCGCGTCGCCTTCGGCAAGGCAACGAGCGCACACAACCTTACGGTGGCGGCTCTGGAGAAAGCGGGTCTCAGCTACGCCGATATCGAGCCGGTGCTGCTGGCACCAGCCGACGCGGCGGCAGCCTTCGCCCGCGGCAGCGTCGACGCCTGGGTGATCTGGGATCCTTATCTCGCCATCGCCGAGGCGGGGGAGGGCGTGCGCGTGCTGGCCTTCGCCACCGAGATCACGCCACAGAACAATTTCTTCCTGGCGAGCCGTGCCTTTGCGGAAGCGCACGGCCCGGTGCTGGTCGCGGCGATCGACGCGCTGAGCGAGGTCGCCGCCTGGTGCCGGGAGAACCGCGGCGCGGTCGCGGCGCTCCTGTCGCAGGGCACCGGCGTGCCGCTGCCGGCCACCCGCCGGGCGGTGGATCGCAACGATTACGTGATCGGCCCGATGACGGCGCGCGTCACTGCCGAGCAGCAGGCCGTCGCCGACCGTTTCCACGCCCTCAAGCTGATTCCCCAACCGATCCGCATCACCGACGCGGTCTGGACACCGCCCGCCCGCAACGGCTGAGATCTCATGACCGACCGAACCTTCCGCATGGCCGGATCCGGGCTTGCCCCGCACCGCCGAAAGCTCCTGTCCGTAGGCCTCGGCCTGGCGGCGACCGGCGTCCTGCGGCCTGCCCGGGCCGCAGGCGGCACCGTCCGGGTCGGCTACCAGAAATACGGGTCGCTCGTGCTGCTGAAGGCCCGCGGCACCCTCGAGACGGCGCTGAAGCCGCTGGGCTACGCGGTGACGTGGTCGGAATTCCCGTCCGGCCCGCCCCTGATGGAGGCCCTGAATGCCGGGGCGATCGATTTCGGCACGGCCGGCGAGGCGCCGCCGATCTTCGCGCAGGCGGCAAGCCCCGACTTGCGCTACGTGGCGACCGAGCCGCCGGCCCCGCGGGGCGAGGCGATCCTCGTGCCCAGGGACAGCCCGGTGCGCAGCGTCGCCGACCTGCGTGGCCGGACGCTGGCGCTCAACAAGGGCTCGAACGTTCACTTCCTGGTGGTGCGGGCGCTGGAGCAGGCCGGCCTGCCCTACGACGCGGTGAAGTTCGCCTTCCTGGCGCCAGCGGACGCCAACGCCGCCTTCGTGCGCGGCGCCGTGGATGCCTGGGCGATCTGGGATCCCTATCTCGCCGCCGCCGAGCGCGCCACCGGCGCCCGCGTGCTAGCGGACGGGCGGGGGATCGCACCCAACCGCGAGTTCTATCTCTCGCGTCGCGGCTTCACGGAAGCCAGCCCGGAGATCATCGCGGCCGTGCTGACGGCGATCGGGGCGATCGACACCTGGGCGGCGGGCCACGCCGAGACCGTGGCGGCGGCACTCGCGCCCTCCGTCGGCATCCCGGCGCCGGTCCTCAAGATCGCCCTCGAACGCCAATCCTACGGGGCCGCCCCCCTGGACGCCGCGGCGATCGCCGACCAGCAGCGGGTGGCGGACGCCTTCCACGGCCTCGGCCTGCTGCCGAAGCCGATCCGCGTGGCCGACGCGGTCTGGACACAGCCCGAACGCCGGGCGGAGAGCCGATGATGCGCCCCACCCCCCTCGCACGCCTGCGCGACACGGCGCTGCCGTGGCTCCTGCCGATCGCGATCCTGCTGGGCTGGCAGGCTGCGGTGTCGGCCGGCCTCGTCTCGAACCGGTTCATGCCGGCCCCCCTGGACGTGGTCCGGGCCGGCTGGGAGGCCGGGCGCACCGGCGAACTCTGGACCAACCTTTGGGTCAGCACCCTGCGGGCCCTCTCGGGCTTCGTTGTGGGCGGCGGCATCGGCTTCGCCCTCGGGTTGGCCAACGGCCTCTCCCGCGTGTCGGAGCAGCTGACCGACACCTCCGTCCAGATGGTGCGCAACGTGCCCCACCTGTCGCTGATCCCGCTGGTGATCCTGTGGTTCGGCATCGGCGAGGAGGCCAAGCTGTTCCTGGTGGCGCTCGGCGTGTTCTTCCCGATCTACGCCAACACCCTGCACGGGATCCGCTCGGTGGACCCGGCGCTGGTGGAGATGGGCCGCGTCTACGGCATGTCGCGCACGGAGCTGTTCACCAAGGTGGTGCTACCCGGCGCCCTGCCGTCGATCTTCGTCGGCCTGCGCTACGCGCTCGGCATCATGTGGTTGACGTTGATCGTCGCCGAGACGATCTCCGCCTCCTCGGGGCTCGGCTACATGGCCATGCAGGCGCGTGAGTTCATGCTGGTCGACGTCGTGGTGCTGGCGATCCTGATCTACGCCGCCCTGGGCAAGCTCGCGGACGCGCTGACGCGCCAGCTCGAGCGTGCCTGCCTCGCCTGGAACCCCGCCTACAGGAGCGCCTGATGCTGCTCGACGCCCTTCGCCGAGAGGCTCCGGCCGATCCCGTCCCCGAGACCCGGAGCGCCGACGCGGGCTCGCTGCCGCCGCCCCATCAGCCGGCGCCGGCCGCCGGCCGCGGCATCGCCGTAACCGCCCGCGATCTCAGAAAGAGTTTCGACGGCCATGCCGTCATCGAGGGGCTCGACCTCTACCTGCCGGCCGGCGGGTTCACCGCCGTGGTCGGGCGCTCCGGCTGCGGCAAGAGCACCCTGCTGCGCCTGATCCTGGGGCTCGAGGCGCCAACGGGCGGCCGGATCGTGCTGGAGGGCCCCGAGACCGGCCCGCGCCGGAGCGATCCGCCCAAGCGCATCATGTTCCAGGAGCCGCGGCTGCTGCCCTGGGCGCGCGTGGTCGACAACGTCACGGTCGGCCTGTCGGGCCAAGGCTCCCGGGCCGAGCGCCGGGACAAGGCGCTCGCGGCCCTGGCCGAGGTCGGCCTCGCCGAGAAGGCGGGGCACTGGCCCGCGACCCTGTCGGGCGGCCAGCGCCAGCGCGTCGCGCTGGCCCGGGCACTGGTCGGCCGGCCGGGCCTGCTGGCCCTGGACGAACCGCTCGGCGCCCTCGACGCGCTCACCCGCATCGGCATGCAGGATCTGATCGAGCGGATCTGGCTGGCCCAGGGCTTCACCGCCCTGCTGGTCACCCACGACGTCTCCGAGGCGGTGGCGCTGGCCGACCGCATCCTGGTGGTCGAGGCCGGCCGCATCGCCCTCGATCTGCGGGTCGACGTGCCGCGCCCGCGTCGGCGTGGGGATCCGGATCTGGCGCGTCTCGAAGGGCGTATTCTCGATCATCTGCTCGGCGCCGAGCCGAACGTCTGACGCCGGGTCGCCGTTTCCTTGAAGCGGCGGCCTGCCCTAGCTCTTGGTGATCGCCGGATGCGAAAAGTCGGATCCGGCTTTTCCGCATCCGGCCCATAGCCGCAATGGAGACCCCGATGACCGCGACGAATGACGGGCGCGCCGACGTCCTCTGGTTCCTGCCGACCCACGGCGACGGGCGCTATCTCGGCGCCCAGGAAGGGGCTCGCGACGTCTCGATCAGCTACCTCCGGCAGATCGCCCAGGGCGCCGACGAACTCGGCTATTACGGCGTGCTGCTGCCCACCGGACGCTCCTGCGAGGATTCCTGGATCATCGCCTCGGCGCTGGCGCCGCTGACCAAGCGTCTGCGCTTCCTGGTGGCGGTGCGGCCGGGCCTGATGGAGCCGTCCGCGGCCGCCCGCATGACCGCGACCCTCGACCGGATCTCGGACGGGCGCCTCCTGATCAACGTCGTCACCGGCGGCGATCCGGTGGAGCTGGCCGGCGACGGCGTGTTCCTGTCCCACGACGCGCGCTACGCCGTCACCGACGAGTTCCTGACGATCTGGCGCGGCCTGCTCTCGGGCGAGACCGTGACCTTCCAGGGCCAGCACCTGCGCACCGAGAACGGACGAGTGATCTTCCCGCCCGTGCAGAAGCCCTACCCACCGCTCTATTTCGGCGGCTCCTCCCCCGCCGGCATGGAGGTCGCGGCCGAGCATTGCGACGTGTACCTCACCTGGGGCGAGCCCCCGGCCCAGGTCGCGGAGAAGATCGCCGCCGCCCGGCAGGCCGCGGAGGCCAAGGGCAAGGAATTCTCCTACGGCATCCGCCTGCACGTGATTGCCCGGGAGACCGAGGCCGAGGCCTGGGACGCCGCGGAGAAGCTGATCTCGAAGCTCGACGACGCCACCATCGCCAAGGCGCAGGAGACCCTCAAGCGGCAGGATTCGGTCGGCCAGAGCCGCATGATGGCGCTCCACGGCGGCTCCCGCGAAAAGCTCGTGGTCTCGCCCAACCTCTGGGCCGGGGTCGGGCTGGTGCGCGGCGGCGCCGGAACGGCGCTGGTCGGCTCGGCCGATCAGGTCGCCGACCGGATGAAGGAATACATCGATCTCGGGATCGACCGCTTCATCCTCTCGGGCTACCCGCATCTTGAGGAGGCCTACCGCTTCGCCGAGCTGGTCTTCCCGAAGCTGCCGCTGCGCGCCACCACGGGCCGGCCGGCGGGCAATGCCCGCAACGACGGACCGTTCGGCGAGATCATCGCCAACGACCTCGTGCCCGCCCGCCGGGTCGGCGCGCACTGAGACGGTATTCCGGCCCGGCTCGCCGCACCCGGGATGCCCGCGCCATCGGCCGGATGGCGGGCAAGACATCAGGGTTTCCGGAGGGCCTATCGCCCTCCGGCAGCGTTCGGGACGCGCAGCCCGGCAGGCCCGGCGACGCCCTGCCGCATGGCCGTGCCGGCACCGGAAGAGGGTCCATCACCTTCAGAAGACAGGATTTTCCCCGACATCGTCGCACAATGACGATGGAAAGAACGGGGGATGGCGCAGGTTCGGCACATCCGCGCCAAAGTCACGCCATCCTTGACGCTCAGGTGCCGCGGCTATCACCGCGCGGCTCGATCGCGCGATCATCGCACAGCGACAAGGACATCCATGACTTCGACCAAGGCGGTCCTCCTGACCCTCGGTCTCTGCCTCGGCCCGGCCGCGGCGCTGGCCGAGCAATCCCCGGCCCGCGAGGCGCTCAAGCAGCACTGCACCGGCGACTACATGGATTATTGCAGCGCCTACGCGCCCGGCGGCCCGGAGGTCGAGGCCTGCTTCAAGGCGAACATGAAGAACCTGTCGCCCGGCTGCTCGGCGGCGATCACCGCCTACAAGCAGGAGAAGAAGGCGACCAAGCGCGTCAGCGAAGTGCGCTGAGACCGACTCCGAGGCGCCTGTCCGGTAGCCATCCCGTCATCGCGCGCGTCGCGAAGCAACACAGCGTGGCGCGGCGGTTGGCCGTGTCGTGCTGGCCCGGGTCACTGCGCTCCTCTGGTGATGACGGTGCGGGTGACGTTTTTTGAGCGCGCTGCGGTGCCCGCAGCGTGTGATGAAAACCGGGACATATGCTGCGTTTATTTCAGATCAGCTCACAATAAAGCAGTTCATACGCCTACGATTAGTGAAATACGTTTTACTTATCAGCTATATTGCTTGCGTTTTACTTTTTAGGTATTACAAAATATCGCGAAACATCGCAGGCGTGACATTCCTGCACTTTCCGAAGCCGGGCGCGGCATTAGCCTCCGCCATGCCGCAAATCGGAGATTGCCTCGTGTCCACTGCACGTTGTTTCGCAAAGAATCCTCTCACGCGCGTTCTGGTCCTGGCCGTGCTGGCTGCCAGCGTCGCCGCCTGCGCGACCAAGCCGCCGGCTGAGCCGGTGCCGCTGATCAAGAAGGGCTGAGCACCGCGTCCCGACAGGCGCGGGTTCGCCTTCAGGACGATACCCCAGCACCGTCCCGAATCCGGAGCGGCGCGTTCGGCCGGCCTCACCGCACGGCGATCCCCAGCGGGGCGCCGCGGCAATTGAGATGGGCCGGGTTTGTGGAGACCACGCCTGCGTTGCAGCCGCCCTGCAGCCCGACATAGAGCGGCGTCCCGCTCGCACCGGTGGCCGCCAGGTATCCGATCGGCCGCGTGCCGGCGTCGAGATGGCGCGGGTTGTTGGTGACCAGGCCGGCATCGAGCCCGGCCGTGGTGCCGGCGTAGACCGGCGCGTCGGCGGCCGAGGATGGCTGCGTCAGGGTCGCGCCGATCGGGGCCGTGGTGCACCCCTTGTAACCGGGGTCGATCGTCACTTCGCCGGCATTGCAGCCCGACTGCGTCCCGACATAGAGCGCCACGCCCGGCGCCCGCGCCGCCGGCGGAGCAGCGGCTGCCCGGGGTGCCGGGGCCGGGTTGTTGGCGGGGAGGGGAGCCGCCTGCCCGCCGGTCAGGGCCGCCCGCAGGGCGACGAGGCCCGCGCGGACGTCCTGCAGGGTGCCGACCACCACGTAGCAGGTGTAGCTGTGCGCCCCCGCGGGGACGTTGTTCTCCCGGAAGACGCAGTTCCACTTCACGGTGGCGTTGCCCGGGCCCGGCAGGGTCGCGAAGTTGAACCGGCCGTAACCGGCATTCGGAACGGTCGCCTGGGGGAGGGCGGGGCTGTAGACGCCCATCGCCCGGGAGCCGTCGGGGGTGGCCAGGATCACCGGCACGCCCTGCTCGCCCGGCCCGGCCGAGAGCGGCACGGACTGGCCGGTCGCCGAGTCGAGGTTCCAGAAGGCCGTGAAGTCCGGCGGCATGTAGGCGGTCGCCGCCTCGAAGGTCGCCGATTCGTGGGGTTGCGCGGTGATGTAGGTGGCGCGGTACGCGATGGCGTTGGCCACGCCCGCGGCGCCCAGGGTGACGGTCTTGGCCAGGACGTCGTCGGACCGGGGTCCGGCATGGGGGCCGGGTCCCTTCGGGCAGCTGCCGGTGACGCGGCCCGGCTCGATCCAGTAGGCCATCTGCGATCGCGTCTGGAGCGTGTCCGGTCCGCGTTTCAGCTCCGTCAGCAGGGTCGTGCTGCGCGGACCCGTACCATCGGAGTCGCTGCCGGCCTCGGTGGGGTTCAGGCACTCGCCGTAGCCGTCGTAGGACGAGGCCGATTGCAGTTCGCGGCCGTGATCGTGGGCGTTGATGAACTGCGTGCCGCCCCAGGTAAGGCTGTCGATCGCGCCGCCGGTGCGGGACGAGACCCCGACCGTGATCGGGGATCCGTTGAAGGCCCGGCTGATCGTCGCCCGGCCGCCGGGCTCGGGCCAGGCGATCGACGGCGCATCCTCGGCCTGCGCGGCCCCCGCGAGGCCGGCAAGCAGGAGCGCGGCGCGCACGGGACGGGGCAGGCGGGTCGAGGCGGGCATCGGCGGTTCCTGTTTGCAGCCGGCTTAGAGCATGACGCCGGGGAGAGGAATCCGTCTCCCGAATCGCCAGGCCCGGCAAAGGGATAGCTCCGGATGCCCAGCCGAAACCGCATTCCCGCAGGGTTCGAGCCGCAGCGGATTCGGTTGAAACTTGAACAACACCGTCGCCCGCCCCTTGCTGCCGGTACGATAATTTAAGCCCCGG
>Ga0265798_10012110_pt1 | contig 10444 bp, 5 predicted proteins | sample P3T30metagenome_FD_192430 | JGI IMG/M metagenome (GOLD analysis project Ga0265798, IMG submission 192430) | Plant litter microbial communities from East Loma Ridge, Irvine, California - P3 T30 | ecosystem: Environmental > Terrestrial > Plant litter > Unclassified | place: USA: California...
ACTGGTTCAGCGAGTCGCTGAAGTAATTGCGCGACCCATAGCGGCTCTTAAATGAGCTGAGCCCAGTGCTGCCAGCCAGCGCCGAGCGCTCGTAGGAATACTCCAGGTAGTCGGCAGGCTTGAGCACATCCAGCGTTTTAGAAATTTTGCGCACCCCAAAAAAGCCGTTATAAGTGGCCGTCGTTTTGCCCTCACGCCCATTTTTGGTGGTGATGATAACCACACCGTTGGCACCGCGAGCCCCGTAGATGGCAGTGGCTGAGGCGTCCTTTAGCACGTCGACCGAGGCAATATCCTGGGGCGAGAGTACCGATAAGGCGTTTTCTACTTGCACCCCATCCACTACGTAAAGCGGCGAGTTGTCTTGGGTAATGGAACCGCCACCGCGCACCCGCACCCGGATGTCGGCACCTGGGGCGCCTTCCGAGGCAGTCACCTGCACGCCGGCCAGGCGGCCAGCCAGCGCTTCAGCTGCCGAGTTTACCGGAATATCCTTGATTTGCTGGGCGCTAACCGAAGCTACCGAGCCAGTAATATCCTTACGCTCCACTGCCTGGAAGCCAATAACTACTACGTCATCAAGCGCGTTGTCGTCGGGCAGCAGGCGCACGTTTACCTCGCTTTTCGAGCCTACGGGTTCTTCTTTGGCAATAAAACCCACGAAGCTGAAGCGCAGGGTGACCTCGCCGGTGCCCGGCACGCTCAGTTCGTAGTGGCCGTTGGCATCGGTCGAGGTGCCATTGGTAGTGCCTTTGACCAGCACGGTCACGCCGGGCAATGGTTCGGCTTGGTTGTCGCCACCGCGTACAGTGCCAACTATGCGTCGGGTGGCCTGGGCCCAGGCTGCGCTCACGCTCACCAGCAGAAGCATGGAGAGCACTAGTAGGTATCTAATTTTCATCGAAAAAAGTGGAGTGGGAATTGAAAAAAGCAGAAGCTAACGGTATCTCCAGAGCGGGGCGTCTTTTTGACTTTAAAAAAGACGTAAGTTGCTTTTTGCGCGCAAAAGGCGGTTCTTTACCTGTCGAAAGCTACCTTCAAATGGGCAGCGGATGAAGTGCGGGACCGTTTTTTTTTGCGCAAACGTTGTCGGTAACGTTGCCATTTGTTGCTGCTAGCCCGTAGCAGCTACTCGTTCTTGGTCGGCCCATCCCTTCTCGCTTAGTTAATTTACCTATTCAACCGTAAACACCGCCCTGTTCGACAGGTCTGGTAGTTGCACTTTACTTAGTATATAATTGGAAGCCGCGACCCTCAAAGACATTGCCCGTGAGCTGAATATTTCGGTATCGACCGTGTCGCGGGCTTTGCGCGACAGCTACGAAATCAACCCCGAAACGAAGCGGCTGGTGATGGAGTGTGCCACTCGCCTTCAGTACCGCCCCAACCCGATTGCCCTCAGCCTGAAAGGTAGTAGCAGCAAGGCCATTGCTGTTATTGTGCCCCAAATAGCCAACTATTACTTTTCGCAGGCTATCAACGGCATTGAGGAAGTGGCCAACCGCCGGGGTTACGATGTGCTCATCTTCCAGACCCACGAAACCTACGCCCGCGAAGTGGCCAACTTGCGCCAAGCGCTGGCCCGCCGCGTAGATGGTTTACTGATATCGTTGAGCAGCGAGACGTCGGATGTATCGCACTTGCAGGAATTGCAACAACAGGGTACACCAATTGTACAATTCGACCGCGTATCGGCCCAAGTGAATACGCCCCGCGTGGTGGCCGATAACTTTGGTGGGGCTTTCGCAGCTACCGAGCACCTTATTAAGACAGGGCGGCGGCGTATTGCCCACCTTACCATTCAGCCTTGGCTGAGCATTACGCAGGAGCGGCTGGCTGGCTACCGGGCAGCCTTAGAGCAAAATGGCTTGCCGTACGACGAAAGTTTGGTGCGTTTTGGCACCTTCGGCCCCGACGAAGTAGGCCCGCTGGTGGATGAGCTGTTGGCCCTCGTGCCCCGGCCCGACGCCTTTTTTACGGCCAGCGACCGGCTGGCACTGGGCTGCCTGGCGGCGCTGCGCCAGCGCCGCATTCACATCCCCGACGACGTGTCGCTCATCGGCTTCACTAACCTCAATGTGGCCGACCTACTCTCGCCTTCCATGAGCACGGTGGTGCAGCCCGCCATGGAAATTGGCCAGGAAGCAGCCGAGCGCCTGTTCGACATCATCGAGCGTAAGCACCGCACGGCTCTGCCAGCTACTACCACCACCGTGCCTACTACGATGCTACTGCGCGAGTCGACGCAGGTAGGGGTGGTGGCATAAAGCTAGCCTAGGCGACGGCCGGGCTGCCCAGCGGCGCTGACTGCAGCTGGAAATTATAATTCTAGCTCGGAATTTAGCTAGTTGCCAACTCATTGCAAAGAGTGAGCAACTTCATGCATCAAATGCCCAAGAATTCCGCTAAGCCGGCACCTTTGCGCATCAAAGCACAAAAAATCAGAAAGAGTTGGCGACTTCATGCATGAAGTCGCCAACTCTTTCTGATTTTTTGTCAGAAGTATAATTTTCGGGTAGAATTGTATTTCTGATGCCGCCTATTCCTTGGTAAACCTGCTGGTTAGGGTTTGCCCGGCATTGGTGTAGCGCACCAGGTAGAGGCCCGCACGCAGGCCAGCTACCGGTAGGCTGGTGTCGGTGGTACCAGCTAAGGTATTGATGAGCAGTACACAGCGGCCCTGTAGGTCATGTATGGCTACCTGGCCGGGGACGCTGCTACGGGGGTGAGCCAGGGTAAGCGCACCGTCGGCCAGGGGGTTGGGGTAGGCTTGTAGCAGGCTGGCGGCTGGGGCGGCCGGGGCCGTAGCCAGCACCGTGGCGGCTACCAGCCCGTTGAGGTAATTTTCGAGATTGGGGTAGCCGTTGGCGGCGATGGTAGCGCGGTCGGCAGCGTTATTAGGATTCAGGCCCATGCTGGTTTCCCAGGTGTCGGGCATGCCGTCGTGGTCGGTGTCAAGGGGCGCCGTGCCGCAGTTGAGCACCGGCCAGGCTACCTGCGAGGTGCTGTAGGGCGTGCCGTGCTGAAAGCCGCCCTGCACGTCGATGATGGTGCCCGTGCGGTTTTGCACCTCCTGAATAATGCGCTGGTCCACGGCATCGCGCGCGGGCAGCACGCAGCCCACGCCCGCCAGCACGGCGGCGTAGGCCGCCTGGGCCGATTGCACGGGCAGCGCATCGGTGCCGATGGCAAAGGCCGTGGCTACTTTCGACTGCGTGGTATCGGCCAGCGAGCCGCCGCTCATACTTACACCCCGCCAGTTGTGGCCGGTGATGAAGGCCGAATTATCGACGTAGTTGCCTGTCACGTAAAACTTACCGTAGGGCAATACTGGGCTGCTGGTTTGCTTGTAGGGATTGAGAATCTGAGACTTGATAGCCACGCCCGCGCTGCTGCCGGTGCTGGTGCTGGGTCCCCACTTATAGTAGTTGTTGACGATGTTGTAGTTGCCGCCCTCGCCGCCGTTGGTGGTGTAAGCGCCCCAATCGTAGAGAACGTTGTTGGCAAACTCAGCATTCTCCTGGCCTGGTGTGTTGGGCGACAGGTTGCGCGAGCCGTCGAAGCGCGGGTTGCGGCCCTGCATGTGGGCCAGCAGGTTGTGGTGAAACGAGGCGTGCCGCCCGCCCCAAATGCCGCCGTAGCCGTGCCGCTCGAAGTCAGTGTCGCCGGTTTCGAAGTGGTACGAGTAGTTGAGGCCCTCGCTTATCATGTTCCACTGCAAGGTCAGATTGTCGCCCCGGTAGCAGGTCAGCGACTCATCCTCACCCCAACTAAAGGTGCAGTGGTCCACTATCAGGCCCGTGTAGTTGCCCAGCGAGTCGAAACAGTCTTCGTCGCCGCTGCCATTCACCATACCCAGGTTTTGGTAGCGGTCGCCAAGGCGAAAGCGCACGAAGCGCACAATCACGTTGCTGCCGTTCACGTTGGTTTGCTTGTCGGCGATGCAAATACCGTCGCCGGGCGCGGTTTGGCCGGCGATGGTTGTATTGGCCGGAATGCGCAGCGCGGTGAGCAAATGAATGGTGCCGCACACCCGAAACACGACCGTGCGGCTGGCCACGGTGCCCGCCAGCGCCTCGCGCAAGCTGCCCGCGCCTGCGTCGTTGAGGTTGGTCACCTCCATGACGGTGGTGGGGGCGGTAGTGCTGCCGCGCCCGCCGGTGGTGTATTTGCCCGCGCCCTCGGCCCCCGGAAAGCCCGGCAGCGTTTGGGCGTGCGCCGCGGCGGTGCCGAGCAGGAGGGCCGCTGTACGCAAGCCCACCCAGCGGCGCTGCCCAGCCGGGCTAAAAATCAACTGGAGCGAAGAAGTGAACATAGAAAATTCTTCCGAATAGAGAGATTATAACTTGCTGATTTTGGCGACGCTCGTGCCTGAAGCATCGAGGTAGCGCACCAAGTAATTGCCGCTGGCCAGCGTGCCCACGGGCAACTGGGTTTCGAGGCTGCCCGCCCGTGGGTGTACGGTGGCTACGCGCCGCCCATCGAGGGTCATGAGCACCAATACCGCCTCGGTGCTTGCGGCGGGGTGAGTTATCGTCAAGGCGTCGGTAGTGGGGTTAGGATAGGCGTGCAGCATAATTTGGGTGCTGGGCCGCGTAGCCGTAATGGCACCCGCTTCGCCTTTGAACAGCACGTTCTTCACCAAGGCAAAGCGCGTGGTAATAGTCGTGCTGCCACAGCTGAAGTAGAGCCGCACGGTCAGGGTTTGGCCGGCTGCTAAGCTGATACCGCCCGTATTCAGGAAGTTGAAGCGATACGTGCTGCTAGTCGTCAGCAGCACTGGGGTAGCAAAGCCCCCATTGGCGGCTGCCAAGAAAACCCCGGTCGGGCCGACGCCGCCGTTGACGTTGGCTGAATCGGTGCGGAAGCCCGAGCGAGACCAAACCACGGCTAGCTTGGTGCCACTCGTCGAGCCATTGACATAGGCCGTGAGCAGCAGCGAATCGAGCCGCACCGAACTGGCCGTGGCCGCTGTCACGGTAAACTGCTCGTAGTACGTACGGTTCAGATTGCTGCCGTTGCCGCCGACTGCCGTAGTCCAGCCACCATCGGCCTGCGGGGCAAACGCCTGCCCGTAGCGGGCAGAATAGGGGGGAATTGTAGCCGCCGCCGACCCGCTCGATACCACAAATTTGCGTAGCGTGGCGGTGCTAGCGGCCAGTTGCGGCGCGCGCACGGCTGCGCTGTCTTGGGCATTGCGCGCCATGGGCCACCACTGCAACGGCCCCGAAATGGGTTGCGCGGTGCTAACCCGTGTGCCACTCACGGCCAACGCTACCGCCACCGCCGGCGCGCTCGTGTGCGTGATGGTGCCCGAGTAGGCTCCCAACGTAGCCGTGTTGAGGCGCACGCTGATGGTGGTGGTCGCTACGGCATTGTTGGCTTGGGGTAGCACCAGCGGTGCGGTGGTCCAGGTAGCGCCGCCGTTGCTGGAAAGCTCCACGCCAGCGGGCGGCGTAATAGTAAGGTCGGTGGTTAGGTTGGTGCCCGCCACGCTGTAGATGCGGGCCGCCGAAGGCCCACCAGCATACTGCGTGAGGGTGCCGAGCGTGCCCGTGACAGTAATAGTGGGCGTGCGCGAAATCTCCACCGTGTCCGTGAGGTGCGTGGTCAGGCCGGTTTTGGTCGAGCGCAGGTAGTAAAAGTAGCTGCTACCGGGGCCCGGCAGCGCGTCCGTCGATTGGAAATTGTAGGTAGTATCGTTGGCAGCCGTTAGTTGGTTTACGGCGGTATAGGTGCCTTTGCGGGTGCTGCTGCGCATCAACTCGTACTGCACTTGGGCAATGGCCCAGCTGGCATTCCAGGTGAAGGCCGAGGCCGTGGTGCCCTTCACGGCCAGGAAGTTGGAGGCCGCGATACTGGGCGTGAAGGCCGCGCATACGCTGGTGCCTACGTTGCAGGGGTTCCAGGTGCCCAGCACGGTGGCCGTTTGGTACTGCGCCGTGTCGGCGGTAGCTAGTTGCTTTGACCAACTCACCCGCTGGCTCACGTTCACCAGATTACCCCGAAAGTTGCGGGACTGAAACTCGCCGTAGGTAATCAGGCTGACATCGGTGCCGGCATCCCAGGTGCTCCAGCCTTCCGGCCGAATGACGCCCGACCCGATGCGGCTTTTCAGAAAAACCACTTTGTTATTAGACTTGGCAACTTGAGCCGTGCTGGCGTCGTTTTGCCAGGGGCGGCCCAGGGTATAGGTCGTAATGCCTTGGTTGCCAGGAATGACGCAATCGCGGAAAACGTAGCCGTAGGCTTGGCCGGGTGGCGTGTTGGCCGCCGTGATGTAGCCACCGCTGCCGTTGTCATTGCGCGTTTTGGGGTAAATCACGCAGCGGTCAAACACGGCAATGGTCGGCCCGAAAATGAAGTCCGTGTTACCGTCGATGTAGCAATTGCGGAAGTATTGCCGCGTGGCGTTGCCGCCGGTATACACCGTGTCTTGCCCGCCCAAAAAGCGGCAATTGCGAAATGCCGCCCGGTCGGCGGTTACGTTAATAGCCAGTGCTTGCGGACCTGGATTAACGCCCGTCGTATTTTCAAACGTGATGTTGAAGGCGCTAAAATCGGCTGCTAGTACCGTTACCGATGCCGAGTTGGCGGTACCAAAAGTGCCCCCGGCGGGGTTGGGCTTGCCCGAATAGTCGTCGTAGGTGAGAATGACACCGCCCACGCTTTCGCCTACTAGTTGCAAGAAAGTCTTAGTGGCCGGTACGCTAATTTTCTCTTTGTACTTGCCGTTTTTGATGTAGATGACGTAGGCCGCAATGCCGCTTGCCGGGGCGGCATTTATGGCCGCTTGCACTGTGGTGAAGTTACCGGTGCCGTCTTTGGCCACGGTTACATTAGGAGTGCCTTGAGCGAAGACCGTGGCACAGCCGAGCAGCAGGCTAGCTACCAGCAAGGCATAGCGCAGAAACCAGTGTGCCCGGTTGCCACCCCGAAGAGTAGAAATTTGCATAAAGAAATGGGTGGGAAAAGGAGATGGCTGCAAGCCAGCGGGGCCGCGAGCTTGCACAGAAGCAGCAAGGTTCAGTAGGAAAAGCCCACTATGAAAGCCCTGACGCCTGTTTAATTATGCAAACGATGCCGGCAACGATACCAACCGGCTAGCGTGCTGCACTAAATGGGAAGGGATACGTAAAAGCGTATTTCTCAAATAGGACAATAGTAATACAAATCTCCGCAATCGATGTCGGCAACGTTTGCATATCTTTTAAGTTACTAGAAAGCCATTTTACTGGCTGAGACATGGCATCTTGCGTAAGATTTACACACCTTCATCTTTAACCGTAGTTGTCGAAGCAAAATTGACAGCTTAACCCACCCATTTTAATGAAAAATCAATTACTCTTTATGGGCACTCTGCTCAGCGGCCTAGGATTGGCTATGCCCGCGCTGGCCCAAACACCCGTGTTTGTGCAGTGGCCGCTCAGCCGCGCTAACACCGATAGCGCGGCCGTGCGCTCGGCCAACATTACGCCCGGTGCCACCACGTTCAAACACTTCGTAGTTTCGAGCGGGCAGCCCGTAACGGTTTCCTCTGGTACGACGGCTTCGTATGCGCCTTATTCGCGGCAGTATGGGCAGGCGTTTGGCTGGAATGCGTCGGGTGGTGGCTGGAGCTCAACTGCTCCCGCAACTGGCCCTGGCAGCAACGTGAGACGGGGAAATTACGAGGAGTTCTCTTTCACTGCTAATGCCGCCGTGCAGGTCGATTCCCTGATATTCACCTCCTCGGTTCTGAATAGTGCCAATGGCTACGTCGCTCTCACTTATTCGCGTAGCGGTTTCACGACCGATTCGGCCGAATTTACGGGCGGCAAAGGCCCGGCCGGGGTGCTGGCGAGCACGGCCAACGGTACGTTTACCGCAGTGGGCGGCACCCCATCTAATGCCAACGCAGCAAACCGCATTCAGGTATCACAGTACGATGGCACGGCTAGCAACGCTGTCCGCACGTACCGCATGGCTTTTAGTGGCGCTACGGGCCTAGCCCTGGCAACTGGTAGTAAGCTAGCCGTGCGGCTGCACTACGCGGTTAGCTCAAGCAGTGATGGCCGCTACGTATTGCTGAAAAACGTAACTATTAAGAGCAAGCAGGTGGCGTTGGCCGCTCGCCCATCGCTGGTATCGACCACGCTGGGCGTGTATCCCAACCCGGCTACCGACCAGCTACTGGTGCCCCACGCCAGCGCCAACCGCGGCGCGCAAGTGCTGGTGTACAACGCTACCGGTGCCAAAGTAGCTGGCCAAGCTGCCCAGCCTGGTACCACCGAAACAAGCCTCAGACTCAATACGCTAGCCAGCGGTCTCTACCTGGTCGAGTACAGCGATGGCAGCCAGCGCAGCACGGCCCGCATTGTAAAACAATAAGTAGCCTAACTCTAAAAGGGGTGCCCGGCCAAACGCCGGGCACCCCTTTTTTGTGGCCGCTTTCCCGCGAGCGAGCTGTTTCTGCCCAGCAAGTAAGTGGTAGAGTAACCGCCATCAATAACTGCTACCGGCGACCGCCAGACTAAGTAAAAAAAGAAGAGCCCGGCGGGAGTAGCCAGGGCTCGTCTTTTTTGCTTAGCTCAAACGCTAGTTTTTGGCGAACCGAATAGTAAGCTGCTGGCCTTTGTCAGCGTAGAAAATCAGGTAATTCCCGGTCGGCAACTGGCCCAGCGGCACCTTGGTGGTGGTAGTGCCAGCCGCAAGGGGTAGGGCAGCCACTCGCTGGCCCGTGAAGCTATACACCGTGAGGCCCGCCCCGGCAGTAGCGGCGGGGTGCGTCACAGTTAGCTGGTCATGGGCGGGGTTGGGGTAGGCTTGCAGGGCGAGGGCGGCGATACCAGACTTGGCTGCCAATACGCTATTGATAGCCAGGCTATTCAGGTATTCTTCCAGGTTGGTGTAGCCGCTGGTGCCGATGCCATTGCCATCGGCGTCGCTGCTGGGGTTGAGGCCGTGGCTGGTTTCCCAGGCGTCGGGCATGCCGTCGTGGTCGGTGTCGGTGGGCGCCACGCCAGCGGCGTAGGCGGGCCAGCCGCCCACCTCGGTTTGGGTGTCGATAATGCCTTGCCCCACGCCGTAGGTGGTGCTGCCGTTGGGGCTGCCGCCGGTGGCGGTGCCAGTGCGGGTTTCGTTCACGATACGCGTGTCAAGCGGGTCGCGCATGGGCACAATGGCCCCGGCTCCGGCCAACACTAGGTCGTAGGCGACTAAGGCTGTTTGGGTCGTAACGGGCGCCAGATTGGGCGTTTCGGCCAGCTGCTTGAACAACGCGAAGTTGGCCGGCGTCGAGGGATAGTTGTGAAGCTTAATGGCAGTCCAGTTGTCGGCCGCTACGGCCGGGTAGCCGACCGAGTAGTTGCCAGCGGCATACACCTTAGCCACAGGCTTGTTGGGCGTGGCCGCGTTGTACGCCTCTGTGATATCGAAAATGATGCCCGCCCGTGACGCTGGTGTGGCCGGGCCGCCCTTATAGTAGTTATTAACCATGTTGAGCTGCCCGGTGCCGCCGTTCACCTCTATTTCGTTGCCGTAGGCCGCGTTGGTGTTGCCCCAGTTGTAAATCACGTTGTTGCGATAGTCTACCACCGCCGTGGTGTCGTGCGCCCGCGAGCCGTTGAAGCGGATGGCTCGGCTGTGGTGATGGGCAATGAGGTTGTGGTGGTACGAGGCATATTGGCCACCCCACACGCCCGCGTAGCCATGGTCGCCCTTGCCATTGAAGGACGAGTTGAGGCTTTCGCTCACCAGGCACCACTGCACGGTCGAGTACTTATTATCGTAGAATGTGGCTGCTTCCTCAATTGACCAACTCATCGAGCAGTGGTCCACAATGAAGTTTTTGCAATTCTCCATATTCATGCCATATACCCCCGACACGTTGGCCCCCGACGTGTCGCCGGGACGCGAGCGCACGTAGCGCACGATGATGTTATTGCCAAACAGCTTGAAGGTGTAGTTCTTCAGGCAAATGCCGCCGCCCGGCGCCGTTTGGCCCGCGATGGTGACATTAGAACGCGAGGGCCGCAGGGCCGAGTTCAGGTTGATAAGCCCGCCCACCCGAAACACGATGGTAATCGGCTGCCCCGGATATTGAGTGAAGGCGTCGCGAAAGCTGCCCGCGCCCGAGTCGTTGAGGTTAGTGACCTCAACGACTTTGCCGCCGCGCCCGCCAGTGGCAAAGCGGCCAAAGCCTTCGGCCCCTGGAAAGGCCACCAATTGAGCGTGAGCGGGTACGGCGGCAGCCATACCCAGCAGGAGGCCAAGCGGCAAGCCGCGCCGGCGCAAGGACGTAGAGATACGCATGAGAAACGAGGGTGGGAAAAAGTATGCGCCTAAGCTAGTGCTTCCTAGTCGGATAAGCCTCAGGCCGGCAATTGAAACAGCATAGCCAGACAGCGTGTCAACCGCGCTGGCCGTGCCCGCAAGTTCCTTCGTAGTTCCAGCTGGTTTCTAT
>Ga0265798_10012111_pt1 | contig 10443 bp, 8 predicted proteins | sample P3T30metagenome_FD_192430 | JGI IMG/M metagenome (GOLD analysis project Ga0265798, IMG submission 192430) | Plant litter microbial communities from East Loma Ridge, Irvine, California - P3 T30 | ecosystem: Environmental > Terrestrial > Plant litter > Unclassified | place: USA: California...
GCCTGAATGCGAGCCTGTTCAGCAATCTGAGCGTCGCTCGGTCGAGGTACAATGGGCCTGTAACGCCTTGGCTCTGCAGGGAGTCTAACGAATCTAGCCATTGTAACGATGTTACGGTAGAATGGGGATGGTCAAAGAAGGGAGAAGTTGGACGCGATTGACGGTACTTTCGCTTGAGACTACAGAGGAGAAGAGGATTGGGATGGGATAGGACTTCACCCGGGTCCTTATATGGAAGGCTGCGAGGCTGTCCAGATCCGGGCGTTCATATTGGAAAACGTATACCAGCGCAACTTCGAAAGCCAAAAGAGCCGGAGAAAGTCAAAGCAGCCATGGTTGACATGTGAGGGAGTTACCCGACTGACGAGAATTTCACGTGTGCTCACGCACCTGCCATGGCAAAGGCTCCAAGAGGATGGCCACTAACATGGTGCTTCATGATAGTGCACTACGCGGTGCGCGCGCTACAGGGCACTTTCATCGACGCGTGAAAGGCTTGCAGCTGCAATGCAATGATCACTGAGCTGATGGATTCGCGACAGGTTTGCGCTTCTCTCCAGCAGATCACAGAACGATGAAGTGCGATCATTGTTTGGCTCAGTGTAGTGGGGCTGTCGACGACGATGTGCACCCCTCCAAAGTTAACTTCAGTTGACAGCTGGCCAACAGAGCGCTCCGCACCGTCAACGGGTCTTCATTTTGAATGAACCCTATTGTACAGCCTTCGTGGCCGCATCATAGCTGCACGCGGTTGCCGTTCCGTGACGACTTCCGAGCCTGATGGTTTGCAGGCTCCGATTCTGAGTTTCTCGATTCGACCTCATCTGTCCAACTACTCCATCGGCTTATAAGAATAGCCTATTTACACCGCCTGTATTCGTGGTTTCATGGTAACATCCCCACCCGTTGCCGTCATGACAGTCGCTACCAACGTAGAATATCGCGCGACCCTATCTTCAAAGAATCATAGTAGAGGCCAGATGTACATGTCTCGACGTGCAACTGTAACTTCCATGAAACCAAATACAACCAATACGTCGCGATTACCCCCACCTTGATCCACGTTCTCTGTTCCTCCCAATCCCACCAAGTCCACAACCTCAACGTAACGAACCTAGGCTATCCTAGCATCCTTCTCCGCCAAAATTCCCGTCTCTTCACCCTCGCCATACATTAGGTACTGCGCCCCCAGATAGAAATCGCAACAAGCCTGGAACAATCCACAAAGCTTAAAGGCCCAAGGCACCCCACCCTCACTGAGGAAGAAGTACGTCATCTTGAAGACGTCGCCGACGACCCAATTGATGAGCACACTGACGCGAAAGCCTTTGCAACTGCGCGATCTCGAATTCTCCCGAATTTGAGGCAGAGGCAAAATCGCCTCGACGCTAAGCGCAATGTAGCCCTGGATCGCAGTGTACGTCGAGCCCGGCCCAATCAGGAGTTGTGCTATCGCGAGTGTGACCGTGAAACATGCCAAGAACTGCCAGTATGGGCGTCGCGAGCGCCATTGCCAGAAACTGTAAGGGCGCGCGGACTCGGGGCTGCTGTCGGAGCCGGCGAAAGGTTTGGCGGACCCTCCCATGGGTGGGCGGTGTAGCAGCGCGACGTGCAAGAGCAGCAGTTGCACGAATACCATGATTCCGGCTTGGATCAGCAGCGGCGTATCGTAACGAGCACCGAACCAGTAGAAAAGTCTGGTTTCTCAATTGTTAGCACTTGACCATCATCGAACTTTAACTAAATTGCGCCCACTCACTTGAGGATACTGGCAACTAGCATGATCAGAGGGATATCGAGCGAGAAGCCCGCGCTAGACCGCTTCTTGCTGATGGACCAGATCTGGTCGGCGTATGAAGTGACGGGCGAGGTCATGATGAACACCGGCGCAATGTGCGTGAAGACCCACTTGATGAGAGTCATCGTTCTACATTGAGACGAAAAGTTAGCTCTGGGCCCATTATACCATCCATTGATCATGCGGTCATGCGGTTGGAGAAGAGAAGAGAGACGTGCGCTTCCGTGTTCTGTTTATTCCAGGACAAATGACTCAACACCGGTATGTGATCCAGATACGAGTGTTCGGCAGAAGCCATATCTTGTCGCAACTTGCAATGGCCTTGGGAGCGCCCCGGTACGTGGGACCTGGTGGTATGAGTGTAGGAATGAGTTACCTAAGATTTCTCGGCGCTGTATGCACAGAAAGCAGGGGGCGTGGCGTGGCGGATGCCCTCGGAAGGGGAGGCGTTGCGTGGGAGTGAGCCTTTGAGTCTTGCGTTCTTTACTCTGACATCCTTTCTATCAATGTGGTTGTTGATTTCGACGGGGGACTCTCGCGATGTGACTTCGGGCGACAATGTTTTCTCGTCAAACAGCTTCAGGAGACGTCGGCTTCAAACAATCCCTGTAATCGCTGGGGTGAGACAGATCGTCAACTAGCAAACGGCCCGCTGCATAACGGCGGTCGCTTGTGGCGTGCACCAGTGGGTAGGGCTTATCTGCACACGTCTTTGTGTCGACGACATGCACGTCTGTGATAGACTGTTTGTTCCTTGCTGATGGCTTCCATTCTTGATTTGATATCGTTTGCCACCATTTCAAACATAAAAGCCAAAAACATCAAATCACCAACAAACATTCCATCTCGCCAACTACAAAATTACAGGCACGTCGATTGAGCATCACCACCAATCCACCATCAATCGCAACACCAACACCACCATCGCCACGTCAGATTCGTAGAACAGCTCACGAAGCGCCAAAATGACAACACCGGCAGTCCATACAGCCTTCTTCTACGGCACGCTAATGGCCCCGGAAGTCCTCCACCGCGTCTGCCACGGCTCCCGCTCCCCCTCCAACCCCATCTACGCCACCCACAACCTCAAGATTAGACCCGCGATCCTCTCCGGGCACCGTCGCCACCGTGTCAAGAACGCAGACTACCCAGCAATTCTGCCTCACCCAGGCAGTAGCAATAACACTAACGAAGTACGTGGAACGTGCGTGACAGGTCTAACGGATGCGGACATCTGGCGCCTGGACATTTTCGAGGGCGACGAGTATGAGCGTGTCAAGGTTCAGTGTAGGCTGTTGGTGCCCGATGACGACGGGGAGGAGCGCGAGGCCTGTGAGCTGACGGAAGCTGAGACGTATGTGTGGGTTGCCGGCGAGCAGAGGTTGGAGGTTGAGGAGTGGGATTTTGATGAGTTTCGGAAGGAGAAGATGAGGTTTTGGGTTGGAAAGGAGGGCGAGGGGGAGTTTGCTGGTGAGTCTTCAATGTGATGTGTTGACTGCGATAGTTCGATTTTGTTGATCAGAAGCTGACGACTTCCTTGTGTCTGCAGAAGTGGACGATGCTGTGGCAGAAGCGAGGACCGGTGGTAGGGGTGTCAACGGCAATGGCTCCATTTCTAGTATTCTTGCGCAAGAGCACAAGAAGGATGGAACTCCGTAGCACTAAGGATAGCCTTGCATGCGGATAGGCGACCGAGATGCGTTCATGATACTGCAGTGACTGTCAATCCACCTGTCATAACTGTTAATACCGCAGAGGGTTGAATCGTGCTCTCATCAATTTGAGAGTCTACTCAATTCTGCAGTACCGCTGAATGTTGATGAGTTGAGTAATACCATTTCCAATGACAGTTTGACATCTCCTAGATTCTGCCCTAGGTGTGCCAATCGATTCACGTCTGGGATACTGCCGAGGCACTTCGTTCGGTTGTGATAGTGAAGCAGGTGATCTCTCCAGTGTGGAAATGCATGATCGTTTATCTCGTAATGTGCCTGATGCTGCCTACCTACATCTATGTACGCAGTATGTTCATGTCCGATTAATGGATGCTTCCCAGAATACAGACACACCATTTACCCGCATTTTAGGATTAAGAGCGAGCGAGCGAGTTGCACAGCCGTTCACAGCACCATCAGTCCTCATCTGAAATCACCAACACGTCGGAGCGCCGTGCTGGAGAAGAGGACCTGAGCAGTGGCGGTGTTGTAGCCGACGCCCCGACGGGCTTCTCCGCATAACGCATGTACAGATGAAAAGCTCTCTTCTCGGTTGGGCGATCGCCAGTCTACGACGTCGGCTTCTCGGAGCCGGGAGACTTTTCGTGTGCACGGGATAGCGCAGCCGGGGGGCCATCATTGAGAATCATAGTCAATCCGTCCAGCTCAGGCGACAAGACTTGGCGCATTCCTTTGGCTAGAGAATCGCTAGCGCCGTCGTGGAGGTTGTCCAAAATTTGGCCATCCTCGAAGCTGGCGTGGCCCGTCGCAGGTGGTTTAGCTTTTTGCAGCGATGCGACAGAAGTCAAAGCTCGGGGCATGCCGGATTCCATCTCGTTGTCGCTTGCGTCATTTGATGGCGCGCTTCCAGAGTGCTGAAGTTTTCGGCGCGATTTGAGGGCTGCGTCAGGAACAGACGCAGTTGATGGCGATGCCCTGGTAGTCATCTTCGAGCGAGGCACGGACTCGGGTGAGGGCTGCGGGGTTTCTGTTGGTTGTGGTGGGTCGATAGTGGTGGCAGAGGGAGCTTGGGCGCTCTGCTCAACGGTACTTTGGCTTTTGGTTACACGGTCGGATGGGGAGCGCGTACCAGCAGACGCGACTGAAGTGCTCACAGCTGTTTCAGGAAGCTTATTCCTGCTCTCTTTCTTGGCCTTCTTTAGCGCCAACCTTTCGGCGTCTTGCTCTTGGTGCAAGCGAAGCAGGTCAGCACGAATTTCATCGCGCTTGTGCGACGGGTCGAAAGCAGAAAACCCACTCTCGTCGTCTAGCTGTCGTGTAAGAACCTTGTTGACGAAGCCCTCTGGGTCCTTGGCAAATTCGGCCACGTACCCAACCAAGTAGAGGCCACAGTCGCAGAAATTCTGCTGCAAAGGCACTCCTGTCGCTGTCATCCCTTTCATGTCTTCGCGGCCGACTTCCATACCCCGCTTCTCCATGGCCTCCGCTGCCACATAATCTTTCAAGCTCGCGATCTGGCCGGTATGGGCCTGGCCGAACGAGTCCAACGTAATTATGATGGGCTTGTCGACGGCATACTTTGGAAGTGCGGGCCGCTTCTTCGACTTCCTGCCGCCCTTTGGCATCGGCCGTTGACTGTTGCTGATGACCTTGCCATCTTCGCCGAAATCGAACGTCTCGCTGCCCTCCCGTGAGGCCCTTTCGGATTCGATCGAGAGACTCTGCATTGCTTGTGCATCAGGATTGTCGTCCACATCTTGAGAGTCCGGCACGACCGGGTCCCTGATCGGAGAAGGGCGAGCAGACACTTGTTGCGACGACTTCGATGGCGTTGCGGCAGCGTCCGACGTTTGATCGTCCAATGCGACGGACTTCCGCACAAGATTCGGCAGGTTGCAAATGATTGCGAGAAACCAATGGAAGTTTTCGTTGATTGGCACTATGACATAGGGTATGTCGAACAGATCTTTTTGCTTCGTCCATTTCTTGACCGACTCGTAATTGAACGTCTTGCGACCGTTTTTCGAAGTCAAAGAGGTGAAGAAGTATGAATTGAAGAAGTGCACCTTGCTCTTGTGCTCGGGAGCCATGCTCTCCTCGATGCGACGCAACGCGTAGCCGACAAGGTTGTCGTTGAGGAATTCGCCCTCATCCAATCTCTCGAGATCCTGGAAGTCGACCGTGATCCTGCGCGCGCCCGTCGCAGGATAAATCACAGATTGATGCCATTCGACATGGGGGTTCACCTCCGACCAGCGTTCGATGATAGGCTCAGGCGAGGGAGGTCTTTCAACGACGACTTTCGACTGACGTGTCGTCTTCCTGGGCTGGTGATGGTCTGAGAAGAACGGAGATTTGGTTGACTGATTCGCTGAGTTCGTGTCGTGAGCCAGCAATCGTGATCGCGCGGAGACTCTATTGATGCTTGCTTCTTCAGGCTGTTCATAGGTGATGCGATCTTCGCTGCTTGCACGGTGCTGTTTGTGCCTGGCAGTCTGCGCAGTCTCCCGCCGCTGTGCAGCGGCCATATCGGCAACAACTTTCTGGGCATATTTTTCGGTATCCGCCTGCACATCCTTGGCTTTCTTTTCGAACAACTTCTCCATTCTTCCCGCATATTCATACTTTGTCTTCATCGTGTCTTTGGAAGCGAGGTACTCGAAACAGTCATCCCTCGAGGCTACATCCGGAAACTGAAGTAGAATACATCCATTGCTTCGGCCTACACTCGACGAGCCATATAGCACCACTTTAGTAGATTCTTGAGACCAATGCCAGATCGAAGCTTCAGGCTTGCCGATTGACATGATCTCGTCTCTGCCGAGAACTTGAGTGGGGGATCCGTTCTCCTCGACTTCGAAGTGTTCGTCGCCTTCATGCCATACAAGCTCTACTTGCTTGTCTTTTTTCGACGTGAGTGGGCATCCCCTACAGTAGATCTGGCTCACGGGAATGCGAGTTCTGAATTCGTCAGAAGAACCTGATGGCTTCTTGGCTTTTCGCGACGGCTGTGATAAGCTATTCGATTTCATTGTCCTGGATGTGAAAGTTGCGGGCTTGATATCCGAAGGTGAGTGCTGACGAGGAGAAGATCGAGTTACAGAGGCGCTTGAACACTCGTCGGCGGGCTTTCTCGACAGATTTGGGGAGGTCATGAGCAAATGATCGGGGCTGTCCTCGACAGCGTCCGAGATTCCATTGCTTGATTGAACTTGCATCGCTTTGGCTCGTGGCCGTGGTGGCTGTTGTTGCTGCTGCTGCTGCTGCTGCTGCTGCTGTTGTTGTTGTGTAGGCGGGGAATTTGGAGCGCGATGAAACACGGTGCTTAATCTTCTTGGCTCCTCAGGTGTCTTCTCGCGTGATTCCCCATACTCTATTCCCTCGGCAAATGTCCGTGGGTGAGCTCCAGTGTGAGGCCTGGCGTAGGCGGGAGCGGTGTGTTGTTCGTCCGCATGCCGTCCTTCCGGTAAACCTTTGGCGTGAGCCGGTGTATACGCAGGAGTGTACTTCTTGGACTCCATTCCTCCATTCAAAAGCTTCAGGTCGCGCACCGCCTTCGCTCTCGTAATTTCGTCAACCCCTGTCCCTCGACCAAGATCGATTTTGGGAATTCTGGACTTTCTGTCGCTCTCGCCCTGTGTTGCCGTAGCCCTTGTGAAGCGGCTTCTGGGGGTGTTGAGATCGTCAATTTCAGCAGAATGATTTGTTTGGCGCGAGGCGGGTCGAATTTGGCTGTGAGATTCGTTGTGAATGGAGCCTTGCGCACTCGAGGCCTGACGTCGCTTTTTGGCGGGTGGCGGGTTCGCGATCTGTTGCACATTGCGCATTTCTGCAGCTCCAAACCAATCGGTTTTTGGTTGAGATTGTGGACTGACCTCTATGACAGAGTTTTGGCTGTCGCTTGAAATCCGATTGCCATTCACCGCTTCAACCTCGCCCATGGTAAATTCGTCCGAGTCGTCGGTTATTTGTATCGGCTTACTCTTCCCGGTAGAAGCCTGGGAGGCGCCGTTCGTCGCCCTCCTTTTGGACGCTGGTGCTCGTCTCGTAGATTCCAGGTCGATAAAGGCGTCGCCAACCATCGCGTCGTTCGGTGGTGCCGTCCGAGTTGTCGGTCTCACATGCGGCGGCTTAAACGGCTTTTGGATACCGCTCGGTGCACCGTTTCGACCCGGCTGCGTGTGATTGAGTGTGTTCTTTGTCTTGTGACCCCCAGCGAGTGGCTTCGACGGCCGGGTGACTTTTGCAGGTTTCGCATGCTCCAATACAAAGTCGTTGTCCAGCAGCTCATTTGTGGGTACCATGACTATAGTGGCATCCTTGGGCGTGGGTTTGTTGTAATGACCAAAGAACGCACCCTCCTCGTGGCTGTACTTCCTTTGCTTATTGGTATTCCGCGACTGTTCCTCGCTCGCTTCCCTCGCACGTTTCCTCACATCGGCACTACCAGACTGCTCCACCACATCGTCATCATCCATGTCTTCACTCCGTGCCGTTACGTGCGATTCGTCGTCGTGGTCCCCCGCGCGCTCCGAAGTCTTGTAAAGACCTGTGTAATTGCCGAAATCCTTCCAGAGACTCGCTCCAGGTATGGGAGGCATTGCGGCGTGACTCCAGGTAGTTCAAGGGCCGCCGCGAAGCAGTGGTGAAATATCGTTGCCTTTCCTACGGTGCGAGGCTTCCTTCATAGCGAGCGCGCCAGGTTGCGGGTTCCAGGGAGTTGAGGTGAAGTGAGCGGACGGAGCGAAGGTAGAAAGGTAGGTGTAGTTCCGCGGGTGGGTACGGGCAATTGACAAAGAAGCCAAAGACGCGTGCGAACGAACGAGCCGAAGAAGTGAGTGCTTGAGCAGCTTACTACCCAAGGTACCGACCGCAAACTCAGGCCCCGCTGCTTGCTTGCCTACAGCTTTGCTGACGTCGAACCACGAGTGGCTTTGTTTTAAACTTTGAGCCTGAAGGCTAAACAGCAAGGTTGTGCTATAATCCTATACAGAAAGTGTGATCGTGTAATACGAAGCGAGCTCTAGATGTCTACGAATTCACAATCAAATGTGAGACGAGACAGAGGTTGAAGTTTTCGTCATCAGCACTCTCAGGGTCGGAGCCAACACGGAATGCACTTCATTGCCACCAACGCGATGCCTGATAGTCTACAGAAATAAGAACGAAAGCTCGAAAACGAACGCTGGACCGCCCACCCCAGAATGATCCCAATGAATACCAAAGGCATGCCCCATACGCTAGCAATAACCCAAACGCAAGCAAGCGAGTCAGGTTCAGGCTCAATCAAGATAATACACGCTATAGCAGCTTCAGGTCCTTGCTGGAACGACGAGGGATACGTTGAAAGCAAGTCAGCACTTCTAGCACATCCCGCCTGACGCTTTCCCTGTACTGAATGAGTTTGGAAACGGGAGAAAGACATTTCACCAGTCCCTCTCACCATCTTGTCATTCATAGACATACGCGGTCGCAGGGATTTGTTAGGCCTCCTGAACTTTGAGTTGTCCTACGAATCCCAAAGCTCTGTCGGCCAGCTACCAGGCATGGCCCGAAGAATGTAAGGGTCGACACGCTATGCCTTGGTCTCGTCCTCGGGTTTGTCCTGCTTTTGCGCAGCGGTTGTGTTCCTCCGAGATGCCCCCTGGGTCTTTTCCTGTCGCGCCTGGTCCACGGCATGACGCTGCGTGATCGAGTCGTCGTGGCTCTTCCACTGCAGCACGGTGTCGGCCGGCAACTCCAAGACACGCTTGAGCGTCTCGCGGATCTTGACGTTGCGACCGCCATCGTTCTTGGTCCAGATTGAGAAGACATCCTCGCCGGAGCGCACGCTGACCACCGCTCCACAGACTTCCTCGCCAGCCTCGTAGAATTGGTCGCCAATCAGCGCGAGCAGCAAGCTCTCCCAGTACCTATCTGCGATGCCCTTCTTAAGACGCATGATCCACTTGCCTCCGCGCTTGTTCTCTTCATCTTCCCACACGGGGCGGATCCCCTCTTTGAAGAAGTGGTAATCGCTCACCGGAGGCAACAAGCTGGGCCGCTTGAGCTTCACGTATACGCTCCAGAACTCCTGCGCAGTGCTTATCCTACACATGGGCTTGATAGACTTCTCGTAGTCAGAGTTCTTGTTGGTGACCGGGCGGTAGTGCATGATCCATGCGGTCTTCAGTGGCCATGGCTGCTGGAAGTCTCTATTCGGCGTCTCTTGCACAGGAGTTGATACTCCGGATTGTGGCTTCCGCACGGGTTGTCTCCGGCTGTTGTCCCTCTCGTGCTCCTTGTCCGGTGTTTGCGCCTCTTTCCGGTCGCCTGCGAGCTTGCTAAAGTCCAGAGCCGAGCCAGGCGTCTTGGGCGTCTTCGCGGCGGAAGCACCAAACGACGCAAAGGCGCCACTGCCGAGTCCGAAGGCCGAAGAGCCGGTCGCGGTCGTGGGCGAAGAGACGGACGAAGTCGAGACCTGCCCGATCGGGTTGAAGGGGTTGTTTTTCGAGTGGCTGGAGGTGGTACTGCCAAAGCGCTTGGCCGAAGTTGTGTCGGGGCTGTCTCTGCTGGTCGATTGATCGCCCTTGTTTGTAGAAAGACTGAGCTTGCTGTTACTGCAAGGTGCAGGCGCGGTCAGAGATCGGATCATCGGATTGGCGGCGGCGCAATGGGCATGGAACTTACTTTGAGCGACGGGTCCACAGGCTTGACGGGCTGTTGTCGTCCTTCTGAGCCATTGGCCTGGGTGGCGTCGAGGTATGGGTGGATTTGATCGGGCACGAGCGCAAGGTGCTAAGCGAGCGAGCGAGATGTGTGCGGGAGGCGTAGAGACTTCCGAGTGAGCGTTGTCGATTGGAGATGCGCGGAGAGGGGTATCGTTGGTGTAGTTGTAGTGTTGGTTGTCGCTGTGTATATCGAGAGTAACGGAGTGTAGTTGATAGGAAGGGTGGGTGCAAATGTGGCGAGCGGAAAAAGCTGTCGTTG